>Ga0209373_10000266_pt1 | contig 105418 bp, 126 predicted proteins | sample Higcelweek5metaG_FD_187173 | JGI IMG/M metagenome (GOLD analysis project Ga0209373, IMG submission 187173) | Freshwater pond sediment microbial communities from the University of Edinburgh, under environmental carbon perturbations - High... | ecosystem: Environmental > Aquatic > Freshwater >...
ACCTGACTCCGAAACTCCGGGATGGGGGTTCTCAAAGTCCAGAACAGGTGGCTCAACGACCGCTGTAATAGTCATTTATGAATTGAAATCAAAAACTCATTTTGTCCTTGACAAAGGGTGCATTTTATCGAAATGTTAAAATCAGCATATACATTCCATGTATTCGGAGGGTTATAAATGAAGAAGTTAGCATTATTATTAGTGGTGATCTTTTCTACAAGCATCATGGGACAGTAAAACAAAAAAGGCAACATTTGAGAAGGGTAGTAAAAAACCAGTATTTACTATTGGCAAAAATGAATATGAAGTAAATGGTCAAAAATGCAAATGGATACTGTTGCCTTGCTTAAAAACTCAAGGACATTCGTACGTGGCAGAGGCTTTTGGTGCTACTGTAAGATAGGAAAGCGTCATTTCGACTGTTTATATTGAATTGAAAGAAGAGCCAACAACTGGAGAAAAGATTTAAAACAAATGCTCTTACAGAAATTTGAGAGTGATGTTGTTGAAGATATTCTAAACTATATTAATCAAAAAAAAGACCGCTTTGATCACCTCCCCCGAAAAGTTCTTTATTAGCAAAAAACGCAATCAATGTATTTGGGTGCAAAAATCAGTATTTATTGATATTAGCATAATTGTATTTGTGAAAGGCTATAATGTATAGTTTTAATAATGTTAAAAGGTAAGGTGTCTTTTGAAGTATGTTTAGGGAGATTTTTTCTCTCTAAGGATCCTATTAAATGAAATACCAGGTATATTTTGACATTATCAGACTAGCCAGATTGTTGATTTAGGATTTTTATTATGATAAAATTACCATGAATAGTTAAAGTTCAGGGTTTACATTCCTGTACTAATTTTTAAATTAATAAAACGGAGGAACTTAAATGAAGAAGTTAGCATTATTATTGACAGTGATCTTTTCTACGAGCATTATATTATCAGTACATAGTTTTGCAGTCGTATTACCAATTCGCGTAGTAGTTAATGGAACAAAAATTACATTTCCTGATGCTCAACCTTTCGTCGATGCTAATGAAAGAACTCAAACACCTGCAAGGTTTATTGGAGAAGCTTTAGGAGCAACAGCATCATGGGACGGAAAAGCAAAAAAGGCAACTTTCGAAAAGGGAGGCAAAAAGTTAATACTTTATATTGGGAAAAAAGAATATGACATCGACGGACAAAAAAAACAAATGGATACGGTCGCATTGCTTAAAAATTCAAGAACCTTTGTACCTGCAAGATATGTAGCAGAAGCATTTGGAGCTACTGTAAGTTGGAAGGACTCAATTAAAACGGTTTATATTGATACAAGCAAAGTGCCTCAACCTACTCCAGGCGGAACAAGAAACATAGCTGGTTTTATTGTTCCACAGAATATTGATTTAACAGTTACAGCTGATGTATCAAGTAAATTTTACGAGTCAGATATAACTATAAATTTTCTAAAACGAGATGTTGAAAAGCAGAAAAATGACGCAGAAAAAATAATGCTTCAAAGGTTAAGCCAGGATATTGTAGCTCAAATAATGAATCATATAAGGCCAAAAATGAAGTCCGAAGACATTTTATCGCAGAAAGTGCTATATGATTCAAAAATTAATCAATATGTAGTAGTCGAAGAGTCCGTCAGTGATACAATAACTATCTGGATTTTGAGGAAAGGAATAAAACCTTTTTAAAATTAATGAAATAATAAGAGTTAGAGGGGCGATGTGAATTGCATAAATTTGTATCAAGATTATTAATTCTGTTTTTAATAATTACAAATACATTTATTAATAGTACCTATGCTATAACATATAACACTGCTGAAGATGCAGTAAATGAAGCAAACAACTTTTTAGATATAAAATTTCAAATTCCTAACTACTATAAGATGACAATTAATAAAAAAAACAAAACAACTATCAGCATAAATTCTTTGCTAGCAACTTCAGGTACAGATGCTTTTTATAACAAACCAGTATTTGTTTATGGCAATAACGTCGAAGCAAGTGAGGAATCAACAACAAACAAAAGAGTGAAAGATGAAAATAATGAATATCGTTCTTTAGGGTATGCAAGGGATGGATCAATTTTCGCAAACCCTAAGTTTACTGCTGATAACGATGGATATAAAGCAAATGATAAAAGGTGGGTTTCAGAGCCATGGGGTTTCATGCGTCAAAAGGTATTATACGGTGAAGACGGAAAAATATATGATAAACCTATGAGTGAAGGAATATATAACTATATAAAAACGTGGATTACTTCAAATATGTTCTATCCAGATATGTTAACTCTACATTTAAAAGATCAAAATTTATCTGATGCTGAAAAAAGAAAATATTATACATCAACTGCTATTGACACCCCGCCAGTTAAAAATTTTGAAGATTGTATGTATATAATCCAACCTTCTACAGAACATGTCTGGGGTTTGGGAATAGCCTTCTACTATTGGACAAATAACGAAGGAAAAGAACACTTAAACTATCGTACATTTAGATTAAAACCATTTGATATGATGAAAAATGATATCTATACTAAATTTGAATTTGTTGATCCCTACTTGCCATCAAAAAAAATAGAACCTGGTAAAAAAGTTGTGCTTGGTATAAATGTTAATTCAAAGGATAAAAAACCTATAAATAATGTGAGCTAAATTCAAAGTAAAACAATTCAAAAAGAGTAATAATGCTTTGTTACAAAGAAACCCTTCGCTTTTAAAGACTGCAGAATATCGCTTTACAATTGAATCTCTCGAAAGATTGAAAAGTTCATTAGGACCTTTTAATACTGAAATGCTAAACGCAAGAATGGCAACATTAGAAAACTATTCTACTAGCAATTTTCGTCAAGTCCTAGCAGACTTAAAAAAGAACTTTAAGGTACAGGCAGTATTGAAAGATATTGAACCTTCTTTATTAAGTGAGCTTCCAGTAATAGACACACTTGACCCAAAACTTAGAATGAAATTGTCTGTTAAAACTGCTGGCAAACAATTCTTTGAAGATATAAATATTTTTAAACTACGAGCTGCAATTAATGGATTAAGAGCAGAGGCAACTGCTATAATAAATGCTGGTAGCTTTCTTAAAGGTGTAAAAACAGTCTGTAAAAGCTCAAAAATATTAACTGTATTTGGTATCCTTATAGATTTAGGCTTCGATCTCACTAATAAAAAGAAAAGTAATGGAGATGACAAAGCGGGAGAAGACTATATAGCTGATATTGTCGTGGACATAAGTTTCGGAATTATTGTTGCTGCTGCTTCAACTATGCTTACAACTATTTTAACGTCTATGGCTATTGGTTCTGCATTCGGAACCTTTATTCCAATACCTATTGCTGGAACAGTTGTTGGTGCTATAATTGGGGTTGGTGTCGGAATTATCATTATTTTTGTTACAGAAGTAATTACCATAAACGGATTATCTCTTAAGGATTGGACAAAAGAATTCGTGTCTGAAATAGTCTCAGACATAGGAAGTTTTTCAGCTAACACTTTGAATAACGCCAAAGAGGCAGTAACATCTGGTTGGAAAAATCTAACTAGCTCTGTATCCTCGAGTTGGAAAAGATTATTTGGAGGAAACCATAACACCCAATGTTCTCATTCCTCCTTACCTAAAATACAAGATTATAATAATCAAACTACCAATCTTCAACCATCCTATTCCCAATCTTCAGGCACTATAATTAAATTTGGTAGTAATTTTCTAAATAGATTTGCAACTAATCATTAATAACGGAGGATAACAATGCAAAATATTGAAGAAGTAAAACTCAAAAAGTATAACAACATAAGGAGATTTGTTTACGATGATCTTCCAAAAAATGCAGGTGCATTTGCTGTTTTAGGCAGATTAGGTTTTATGTTTAATGTTATTTTTGGAACGATATTTCTCATATTTGATTTCTTTTCAATAGCAAATAAACTTTTACCAATATCATTAATTCTATTAAATATCATGATGTTTATAGCATATTATTATTTTGTTCTAACGAAATCAGAAAATATTAGAACATCTTACATATACCGTTATTTCCTTCCTGGCCTTTATGAAGGCTTAAGTGGGGTATATTCATCATTTGTCTTTTTATACACAACTAATGAAATCTTATATTGGACATTTGGCTCATGTGCTTTCACTCAAAACTACATGAAGATTGTTTTCATTGTTTTTATACTAATTATCATAGTTCAGTATATCTGGTATTTCATAGCATTAAAGAAAGGTTATTATTGCGATTGTATTACTTTTGAATCTACTGAAGTCAAAGCTAAGATGAACCTCATAGCAAAAATCCTTGTTGCACCCCTGACAGCAGTATATGTTGGTATCGCACCATTTGTATATGGCTTTACTAGAATTATTGTTCATACAGTTGATTCTTACCCACTAAAAATTATAATCTTTGTCACTCTATTGTTGATGTTGCCTTTTTTATGCGCATTTTCTTACCCTGTTTTCATATGGTGTTATATGGTATGGAAGTATAGAAAGTGTATACCAAAAACGGTTCGAAGTTTCGGTCGATATAATTATGATGAAGAGGAAGGAACTAATACTGGAGGATAACATGCAGAACATCGAAGAAGTCAAACTTAAAAAGTATAAAAATACAAGAAAATTTGTTTATGATGATCGTTTTAAAAATGTAGATTTTTTTACTGGATTTAGCATGCTTGCCATGTTTTTTAATGCTGTTTTTGGAACTATATTTCTTATATTCGATATCTTTTCAATACCAAATAAAATTTTACCCATATCATTAATTCTATTAAATATCATGATGTGTTTCGGATATTATCTTGTTATGAAGAAAGAGGATAATAGCACATCATACAAATACCGATATTTTCTTCCTAACCTTTATGTAGGCCTAAGTGGAATATATTCATCATTTATCTTTTTATACACAACTAATGAGATCCTGGTTTGGACATTTGGTTCATGTGCTTTCACTCAAAATTATATGACTCTTGTGATCATGGTTTTTATACTAATTATCATAGTTCAGTTTATCTGGTACATCATAGCACTTAAAAAGGGTTATTATTGCGATCATATTACTTATGAATCTAGTGTATTCAAAGTTAAGATGAACCGCATAGCGAAAATCCTTGTAATACCTACAACCACGATATTTATTGCCATTTTACCATTTGCACATGGCTTTATTAGAATTATTGTTCATCCAGTTGATTCTTATCCATTACAATTTTTAATCTTCGTTACTTTGTTTTTGATATTTCCTTTTATGTGTGCGTTTTCTTACCCTGTGTTTATATGGGCTTATCTGGTGTGGAAGTATCGAAAGTTTATACCAAAAACAGTTCGAAGTTTTGGTCAATATGATTATGATAACACTGAAGTACTAATAAGGGAGGATAACAATGCAGAACATTGAAGAAGTCAAACTCAAAAAGTACAACAACATAAGAAGATTTGTTTATGATGATCTTACAAGGAATGCAGGTATGTTTATCACATTAAGTGACGTTAGCATGATGTTAAATGCAATTTTGGGAACTCTATTTCTCATAATTGATGTATTTTCAGTAGCAAATAAACTTTTACCAATATCATTAATTATATTAAATATCATAATGTATATAGGATATGAACTTCTTCTAAAGAAAGAAGACACTCACAGCACATCATACAAGTATTGTTATTTTTTACCTAACCTTTATGCTGGCTTATGTGGGGTATATTCATCTTTTGTATTTTTATACACAACAAATGAGATCCTATATTGGGCAATGGGGTCATGCGAGTTTGTAAAAAACTACATGAAGCTTGTTCTAATTGTTTTTACTTTGATTGTAATTATTCAGTTCATCTGGTACTCAATTGCACTTAAGAAGGGGTACTATTGTGATCGTATTACTTATGAATCTGGTGAAGTGGAAGATAAAATGGACCTCATAGCAAAAATCCTCGTAGTACCTATATCTATGGTATATATTGCGATTGCACCATTTTCGTATATATTTACCAGAATGCTTGTTCATACAGTTGATTCTTATCCATTACAAATTGTAATCTTTGTTACTTTGTTATTGGCACTTCCTTTTATGTGTACATTTTCTTACCCGATTTTTATATGGATTTTTTTGGTGTGGAAGTATAGAAAGTTTATACCCAAAACGGTTCGAAGCAAAAATCCTAATGATTATACTCGCCAGGAAGGAACTAATAACGGAGGATAAATATGAATATTTTATCTTAAACTTGCTATTTCAAGCACATAACAGTATCTGCTGGTTCTGAATATTTACATTTCTTATTGGCAATGCTAAGTCATGACTAGTATTTATTATGGAGGACTAGCATGAAAGCTATAGTTTATGATGGCATTAAGGACGTAAAGGTAAAAAATATTGGAGACCCTCAAATAAAGAATCCAGATGACATCATTGTCAAGGTTACATCTACAGCCATATGCGGTTCAGACCTCCATCTTATACATGGCATGGTGCCAAACATGCCCAAAGGCTATATTCTTGGGCATGAAACTATATGTATAGTTGAAGAGACTGGAAAAGATGTCAGTAGAGTTAAAAAGGGCGATAGAGTCATCATTCCGTTTCCTGTTTCGTGTGGACACTGTTGGTACTGCGAGCATGACCTGTGGAGCCAGTGTGATAATTCGAATGCAAATGGCGAAGTGAGCGGAGGTATAATTGTATAAAGGTAGTGTTGAAACCATAATAGCATAAAAATTACTGGAGGATTTATATGAAAGCTAACAAATTTGTAATATCAGGATTAGATAATCCTAAAAACATCGCGAACATTGAGGATACTATAATTTCCAATGATGGAATAAACGCCGTAAGGGTAGATATGCAGGCAAGTACAGTAACTGTTGATTACTACGAAGGCAGATACAACGAAAAGGATATTAAAAACTTTGTTAGCCAAGCAGGGCTAACTGTAATCAAGACTAAATAACTGCTCCATGATTGGTAAAGGCAGATAAAGGTGCGTGTAAAGTTCTAATACGCACCCTTGTCATGTATTTCCAATCCAACTGCTCTGGAATACTATTTGACTAGTACTTCAGGGAATGCTTTCTTAAAATCTCCGTACCATGTACCACCACATCCAAAGGGTTCTTGTGGTTTTGCAATTCCCCATTTTTCCTCTTCTATGGCACCTTTACTATTTTTACTTACTATCCACGATATATTTTGATAGTTCAAAGTCCGCATCATCATTTATGTATATTTATTTTCAGGTTTAAAAAAGGAGTCGAATTCGACCCCTCTAAGAATTTTCATTATGCAATTGTCAACTTCCCTATTTCTTCATCTTTAACGGACTTAAATATCTATCGATAATACGTGCCGACTTTTCCACACCATTTTCCAATCGAATTCTTTGCCCAAACTCCTTTGCTCTTGACTTCATGCTTTCATCAGTCAAGCAAGTATTTATTAGCCCTGCAAGCTTTTCTGCAGTCAACTTGTGGTAGGAAATTGGTTTTGTTCCTAAGCCAAGCTTTGAGACTTGCCTTCCCCAGAAAGGCTGGTCTGCAATAAACGGTGTGATGATTGTGGGAACACCTGAACGCAACCCTGCCGCAGTTGTACCTGCACCACCATGATGTACAACGGCAGCCATTCTTTTAAATAACCATGAATGCGGTATAGAGTCGACCCTAAAAACAGTATCTGGAAGCATTTTATCTCCCAAGCCGCTCCAGCCTGAAGACAGTATCCCACGTTGTCCACTTAACTTAAGAGCATCTAGCGCAATCTGGTTAATTCGTTCTGGTTCCTTATCAGTCATACTTCCAAATCCAATATATACTGGCGGCTTGCCTGCCTGTAAGAAAGCATCTAGATCAGGTGGAGCCTTCCACCCTTCTGCCTCATTTAGGAACCAATAACCAGTTACATCCATTAAATCAGGCCAGTCAGGGGGATTCGGGACTACCAAAGGACTGTACCCGCACACTAAAGGTGCATCACCTTGATATATTTTTCTAAATGGTCCCCAAAAACCATGGGGCTTTAATCCTAGATCATTTTTTCTCCATTTATTATTGATGGATTTAAATGGTTGCCAAACCAGTTGTTCTACCAAAGTGTGCGTTAGCTTATTGTATGGACCAAAGTTAAACAGATTTGGAGTCATAGGAGATGAGAATGTCGAGGTACGGTGAACAGGTTGCAGTATTGAAAAAACACATGGTATCTTAAGCTTTTCTGAAATATCGTATGCTCCTAAAAATCCTAAAGTAGATATGATTGCATCACTATCCTTACATGCCTCCATTAGCTCGGAATTCATCTTTTCTACTACAGGCTTTAACTTAGCAAACATTTTAACAAGTGAAATGTATTTGTTCTTATCTTTTGAAGCATCTCCCATATCTACACTTTTTGCAAACTCTACAGGATTTACACATTTAGTCTCAATATATTCCAATCCATGTTCAGTAATCAAGCTTTCAAAGATTGCTGGTGCTGGTATGCAAACAGAGTACCCCATATTTTTCAGCCCAACACCTAACGCAATATAGGGTTGAACATCCCCACGGGAACCCGCTGTAATAATTGTTATTTTCATAGTAACCTCCACTATATTTTGAAATATTTTTAGTGGATAATTAAATCAGGATCTTTTAGCTTATGAAATAAAAGTAGAAGCATCTCACTGAAAAGAAAAATAATATCAAACGTAATTATAATATGATTTGATATCCTAAAAAAGTAGAGCGCATTAATAATAATGCTAATCAATAGGATACTAATTACAAATGTATTCAAAAGTATTTTGTCAAATACGATCAATGGAGAAGAGTATACAAGGTTATGGATGTTGACAAAAATAAACCCTAATAGCAGCAATATCCCGCTTGCAATTTGAAGTGTCAGTTTTTTCAAGAAAGTCAAGCCATCCAGTAAATTCATACCCTATCTCCTATATTTCTTATATTTCAATCATTGTAGACTCATTTTACCAGTTTATCTGTTATTTATCAACTCAAAGTATCATAATTGCTTCAGGCATTCCGATGTTCTCCCATTATTTCATTTAGCACTTTTATAAGAATATTATTATCCTTATGGCTTTTAACCGCTATTCTGAAATATGTTTCGTCCAATCCTTTAAAGTTCTCACACTTTCTTATCAGAATACCTTTCTCATGCAACTTACTGTATAAGTCTATATAGCAAGAAGTTTTAAACAGAATAAAATTAGTATAGCTTTCAAAAACATGTAACCCTAGCTTCCTCAATCCCTGTGATAAATATTTTCTTTCCTTCGCAGTATTGTATATGGTTCTTTTGAGATACTCCTTGTCATTCAAGGCACAAATACCAGCAATTTGTGCAGGCATCGAAACACTCCATGGTTGACCAGCTTCAAAGATTCTCTTAATCAGCTTATTGTTTGAAGAAATACAGTATCCTAGCCTCAATCCCGCCATCGCAAAGAATTTGGTAAATGCTTTAAGTATTAGCACATTGTCAAATTCGTCTATATAAGAATTAAAGCTGAAATTCTCTTTATTATCTACAAAATCTATAAAGCATTCGTCTATTATCAAATAGCTGTTGTTCTTCTTACAATGCACCGCAATTTCATTAAGTAATTTTTTATCTATCAGCATCCCAGTAGGATTGTTGGGATTGCATATAAACACTATTTCAGCATCATTGATTTGATTTAATATTTCCTCTCCGATTCTGAATTCAGTTTCAGGCTCTAATTCAAAGTGCCGTACATCGCATCCAATATTTTTGAGGGCTGTTTCATACTCTGAAAATGTTGGAGCTGTTATCAACGCCTTTTTCGGTCTGACTGCATAACATAGCCTGTAAATAATATCTGCAGCACCATTGCCGCAGATAATCCACTCCCTATTTACATTTTCGTACAAACTAATAGAATCCACCAAATCATTGCAGTATATGTCTGGATACGCTTCATAGCTTTTAATCGAGCTTTTTAATGCTCTCTTAACTCCTCTTGGCAATCCCATAGGATTGATATTTGCTGAAAAATCAATAGGGATCGCGTTTTTTTCTTTTATGTAAGTGTAGATTTCTCCCCCGTGAGTTTTTAAATCCATAGTACACCCCTTATAATAATTGCTACAAGTGCAACAAAAATAGCTGTGACATACATAAGTCGATTTGCCCAAATGATATCTCCAGGCTTTATATCCCTTATATCATCGCCTATTGTTGGCTTTTTTGTGAGTTTCCCAAAATAGTATGCATCTCCTGCAAGCTGTATGTCAAAAGCCCCAGCACATATCGACTCTGTTTGTGCTGAATTTGGACTTTTATGCTTTTTTCTGTCCCTAACATAAATCTTTATTGCGTTTTTTGTATCGAGCCTTAAAACAAATGTCGCAATAATCATAGCAATAGCCGCTATCCTTGCAGGTATAAAATTGGCAACATCATCAAGACGTGCTGCAAATTTGCCAAAATAAAAGTACTTATCATTCTTATAGCCAATCATAGAATCCATTGTATTGATTGCTTTATACAAAAAGGCAAGAGGAGCACCGCCAATTGCCATAAAAAACAGCGGCGCGACAACTCCATCCGTTGTATTCTCAGCCACTGTTTCAACAGCGCCCTTCATAATCGCCTTCTCGTCTAAGCTTTGTGTGTCTCTACCCACAATATATGATAAATACTTCCTTGCCTCAGTCAGGTTGCCACTCATGAGCGGATGATATACCTTCATACTCTCTGTTTTCAAGGACTTGATGGCTAATATTTGATAGCAAAAATAAGTTTCAATCAGAAGCCCAATATAAAAGTTTAGTCTATATGCTATGTATAACAAAATAAATGGTATGCTAAAACTAAGCACTCCAACAATCAGTGCAAGTAGCATACCTCCAAGAAATTCTTTTTTTAAAACCCCTCTGATCTTCTTTTCCAAAAAGCTTATCATATTTCCTATCAAGCATATTGGATGTGGTAGCCAATGAGGATCACCAAAAATCAGATCAAGCACTACTGCAAATGCAATTATAATAATGTTTTTCATGTTTTTCTCTCAATACCTTTATATTAAATACTGTCTGCAATACTTATAATAACTTTTCCCTTAGCATGACCTTCACTGACATAACCAACGGCTTTGGCTGTTTCACAAAGAGGATACCGCCTGTCAATGACTGGTTTAACTCTACCCTCATCAACAAGTTTAATAATAAAGTCCAAGTCCTCCAAGTTTGGCTTTGCTGCAAGGAGCCTCATTTTTTTGCTACCTAATGACATGAGTTTTCCAAACAGCATGGATCTGATTACCTGCGACAATGATCCTCCGATCATAACAAAAACGCCCTTTGAAGCTAATAAATTCTTATATGTTGCAAGTGATTGGTTTCCATTTACAGCCAATATAAGATCATAACACCTTCCGCTTTTCGTAAAATCATCTGTATTATAGTTGATGACATTGTCCGCTCCGAGTTCCTGTAGCATTTGTACATTTTTTTCGCTACAAACAGCTGTTACTTCAGCCCCAAAATGTTTGGCAAGCTGGACTGCAAATATTCCCACACCGCCACTAGCACCACAAATCAAAACCTTTTGTCCCTGTTTAAGGTTCCCTTTATTTCGCAAAGCTTGTAAAGCAGTCACCGCTGCCATAGGAACTGCGGCAGTTGTTTCAAACGGAACAGCAGCTGGTTTCATAGCCAGTGCACTTTCTGGTACTGAAACATACTCTGCAAAGCCTCCAAAACCGCAAGCAGAGGTATCACCAAAAACCTCATCTCCATTCTTAAACTTCTTAACATTTGCCCCAACTGCTTCGACACGTCCTGCAATATCAGCACCGAAGATTTTACGTTTCGGTATAATACCCATATTCATAGAACGATAGTCAGCAGCATTTACTGATACTGAGTATATTTTTACAAGAACTTCATTGTCAAAAGGTACAGGTTTTTCTACTTCTCGAAGTACAAGAACATCTGGTGAATTTGCTTTATCATATAATACAGCTTTCATTTACTAGTCCCCCTTCACTTCGTAATCAAACACATCCCCAATTTTAACACCAAAGGCTTCTGCGATTCGGAAAGCAAGCTCTAAAGATGGTGAATACTTTCCCGCTTCTACTGCCACTATTGTCTGTCTAGAAGCCCCGACTTTTTCAGCAAGCTGCTGCTGTGTCATTTCATTGGCAAAGAAACGTAATTTTCTGATATTATTCGTAATCTCTATTTTCTTAGCCATTTTTTACACCCTTTCTATAGAAGTATAACTGAGCAAATCCTTCAATCATTGAGCCTACACTAAAGGATATAAACATTATATTAATCATCAATGCTGGTGAGTAGTTTAAAACCACTGATACCAGCGCTGCTACAAATCCAACCCCTGCAATAGCGAAGCCGACTCTCATTGACTTGAGCTCAATCAGCTTATCCATTTCGTCTGAAACCATTTCAGCGTCAATTGTTCTTTCAATTTCTTTACCATCACTCTTACCATTCATAACTTGTTCCTTTACAGAAATGGCGATAGAAAGCAGAATGTGAAAAATAATTTGAATAACAACAACGGCAGCAACACCTATTGCAATAAACATGAGCATTGTTCCTGCCCAAAATTTCAGATCATCCCCACCAATTGCACCAGACCGATACTTTCCGTAAGTATAGATGCAATATGCTACCATAATAATTAATCCTGTAAAAATTGATACAATAGTTCTCTTTTCCTTATATGACATTTTCAACACACTCCTTATATGTATATGATTATATACATATTGTATCACCAATAATACATTGTGTCAAATTTATTTTACATCATGAAGAAAACTTTCTACACTACTTTTCGAAATTTTCTCAATTTCATCAATTCTTTCTCAAATTTACACACTGACATTATACTATTTTGCAAATTAAAGTCAAAAAACCTGGCAAAACACTTTACTTAAAAGCATTTCACAAGGTTTAATTTCCGTTTTTATTCACTTCTTACTTATTCTTCAACCCTAATATATACTTTTCGAGATCTTTTCAATCTCATCGACAGAGAGCTTGGTGATCCTAGATATCTTTTCTACCGAATCTCCTTCTCTCAACATTTCCCTTGCTATTTGAATCTTTTCTTTCAATTTCCCTTCTTTTATACCTTCTTTTAATCCTTCCACTTTTCCTTCTTTTATTCCTTCTTTTATTCCTTCTTTTAATCCTTCTTTTAATCCTTCTTTTTTTCCTTCTCTTTTTGCATCCATTTTTTCTTTCTTAATAACCCTTTCTATTGCGTATACCATATTTTCCACCTTACCTTCCTTCTGAAAAATATCATCAATTTCTTTCTCAAATTCACTTTTTATATCTCTTGCAACTATTTTCTTCAACCAATTGAACATTATATATGTATCTTCACTCGATAACCCTTTTAATTTTTCCACTACCTTATTTAGTCTTTTTAAAAGCTCATTACTTCGGTCTGTTGTCTTATCTATAAAAAACACTGAAGCGATGAGATTTGCAAGTTCAAGTAGGTCCTCATCCTTATATCTTCTTACATCAAAAAGAATATAATGGAAGTTTACTGCCAAATCTCCGAATTCTTCATACTTAAATAAGGTCTCTTTAAAACTTCTTTTTGCTGTCCATTTATCTATCCCGTTATAAAGGACACACGGTACTATAACTGGCAGTCTAAAGTCTTTTTTTGCTGCTTCCTTCTTATCGAGATCTTTTAAAACTGTTCTCCATATTTCAACCATATATAGTAACAGTCTATATGGCATTTGATAATCTACACTTGATTGTAGTTCAAGTAAGTAAAAGTATATATTGTTTCCATCTATATTTACTTTATAAACTAAATCCGCTTCCCTATTCTTAAAATCTGGAAGAATGAAGGATTTATCTACGAGCTCAACATCTTCAGGATTAATATTTTGTGCCCATCCTTGGTCAACAAAACTTCTTAACAGCTCTACAAAAAGCCTTTTTATACTTAAAATGTACTTATATCCTTTATCATGGGGATTATGTATTTCCATTTTCAAACTAAACACTTCCTTGTAAATTTATTATATCATTAACAATGTCATCTTATCCACTGTAAAAATCATTGTCTTTTTATTTTCTCGACTAGTTAATTATACAATAAATCAAGGTATGAATCAAACACACGTTCGATTTATCTTCAAAGCTTTAATATCAATTCTCGAAAACTAATAGGGAAAACTTACCACAACCACTCTTGTTAATAGAACACAGTTTGGTCGCGCCACATTTTACAGGAGTTTTGATTCTGTTGAAGATGTATTGAGGTTTCAGATTGATACCGAGATGAATGAAATATTTATTTTCCCATTCATTTTCCTCCACTCTCTATAATAACTCCTTCTATTTCAACAAGAAGATCTCTTCTGCAAACATCTGCCTTTAAATAGGCTATTGATTTGTCAGGCGAAAAACCTTTACTGCAAAAGTTTTAAATTCATCATGTTTTTCATTGTCACTGTATTTGATAACTCCAAGTATATTTTCTCTTGTCATGAGTTTCCTCAAATTTGGCGAATCAGCTGGAATCAAATACACATTAATTTTTGGAATTCTCTCGTTCAGCATGTACAATAATATTTATCAACAGATAGTGCCGGCTCAAAACAGACTCATTTGGTCACCTTTAAGATTATAGTACGCAACTTCTATACTTTTTCCAGCTTTGACCTGTTTTGATTGAATAATACTCATACTTGACAGCATTCTGTGAACAAGACTATACACTACGTCAAATTGTGCATATATATTCGTTTCCTGCAGTCCAGTGAGACAAATCATTTGAGTATTTGTAGCCTTGGCCAGTTCAAATATATACTCCAACAAATGCCCTGCATTCGCTTGTCCGAATGGATTATCAATCCATATAACCTTTTTAGAACCTTGATAACCTGTCTTTTTAAATCTCAAATACGATACAATAGAGATAAACATAGCAAAAAATCCAGCCAGCTTTTCCCCTCCTGACCATTGGATCACTACCTCCCATGGGATATACTGTGATAGCTCCATATTATGCTCAGGCTTATATACACTTATAGATATATCATTTAGACTAATCACCGCATCAAGTAACCGCTGGGCTGACATGTACTCAATGATAATACCATCTATTTTGGCCGGGTCATAAGTCCGCTCTTCTTTTAACTTACTAATTTCCTCAATGCATTTTTCAAGGTAAAGCATCATCATTGCTCTTCCCTGTTCTTCTTCAAGCTTTGGCATTTCAAGCTTTATGACCTTAAGACTCTGTCCACCAATCTTAATTTTTGAAAAAGAGTCTACGAGCTTTAATTCTTCATACACAGCTTGTGACCTTTGTAGGCATCGTTCAACCAGCTCACTTTTATTGCGTTTACACTCTTCTAGTTGCAGCGTTTCAGCTTCCTGCATTCTCCTTACACTCTCAAACAGCCTTCCAAAAAGCTCATTCATATACTGGATATCATAAAGATTCTCCTTCATAATCCCCGATAGAATTCTTTTTACAGTAGCGTTATCCTTCCATTCATCACTTAAGTATAAGCTGTCAAAATGCTTCTCAACTTTTATACGACTGTTTTCAACCCTACTCTCAATCTCTTTATATCCGTCCTTATATCTTTTAAAAAGAACCGAAACTTCTCCAGCCTTCATCTTCATCATATCCCAAAGTCCAATGCTTTCTTCAAATCCTTTTAATTGAAGCATGTCCGCCTGCAAGTCCTTCGGCACTTCAACTTTATTGTCTTCAATAAACTGCTGTATTGAAGACAATTGCTTGTTTACTTCATTTGTCCGATTCAAACCATCATCAATTTTTGTATTAAGCTTTCGCAGTTTTGTCTCCAGTTCTTTGATTTGATCCTCATAATATTCAAGTTCAATACTTTCTCCAATGTTGAATTCATACTTATTCCTTACGAACTTTTTTCTTACAATATCAGAAAGAGCTTTTATCCGTCCCTCAAGCGAATCAATCTTTTTCTCAGTCTCTCTTAATTCTCCTTCCAGCTCTTTTAATGCTTTTTTAGTATCCGCTTCTGAATTCTCGAGGATCAGCATTTCACTTTCTGGTATTATTTCAAATATATCTTTAAAATCAATTTCGTCATATCCACTAGTCTTGACAGATTTTCTGTACTTCTCCATTAAGCTTTCAACATCCTGTATAGTTCTTACTATTTCATCTCTTTCACCAATTGAGCGCCTTTGCCTGATGGCATTTACTTTAGCTTCCAATTCCTCCATACTACACAATATATCTCTTGAGGCTTTCTCTACAGTCAGCTCATTTTGAATATCCTGATAGCTCCTTTTTAGCTTGTTTTCTTCCCTAAAAAGCTCATCTTTTTTCTTTTCCGTTTCCTTGATCTCATTATTCATTTCTTCTACCTTGTTTTCCAGCATACAAATTTCATTTTCAAAGCCCTTCAACTTAGATACCAAGCTGCGAATAGCCTCAGAATTTTCCTTAATACTATTTTTAGCTTTTATATATTCCATTATTTCTGCTATATCAAGCTTTGTATCAGCAAATGAACTCTCAAGACCTGACAAATTAATTTCGGTCTCAGATCTCGCCTTTTTCATCTCTTGCTGCTCCCTATTCAGCCTATCAGACTCTTTACCAAGGAAATCAATTTCAGCTGTCAATTGTTTTATCTCTTCCACAAGCTGATTCTTCCAAGCTTGACTATATTCCTGTAAAAATGTAGTTACCCTCTCTTTGAGACCTAAAATCTTGAGTTGATCTGCTCTTAATGTAGTAATTTGTTCTGCTGATTTTTCAAGCCTTTTGTCAAGACTTGATATAAATGCCTCCAGCTCTTTTTCGCTGATTAGGAGTCCTTTGTTAACCGAGCTCAGAAAATAGATCTCTGAACCCTTGAGGACATCAAGATATACTTCTTTTTTCTCCTTAAGTTCTCCTGCCTCAGTTTCATACACATCCGAACAGCTAAGTCCGCTGTCGTTGCCCAAAATGATTGCAACAGGATAATTTTCAACCAACTTTGAAATTGCTTCCGAATGCTTTTTAATCTTGTCGAGCATTGAAGCATCCACAATGATCGCACAAGACAGTAGAGGATTATTTTTAAGCAGCCTTTCCCGCTTACTCTCAGGCTGCTTTTTTAGCCAAAGACTTCCAGGCATACACGCCACTCCATTATCCTCAAGGTACTTGTAAACCATCAGAATATCCTTATCTGCCACAAAATAGTCCAACCCGTTTAATAACAGCTTTTTGTTTTCAATAGCATTATGGCTTACTTGAACAGAAGCCAGATCAAAGGCCGCCTTTTCTTCTAGAGCAGCCAGCTTTGCTACTACAGTTCCATAATACAGATCATCCTTTATACCCATAGCTTCTGCTTCATCTTTTAAAAGACTCAGCTTTCTTTCATACTCCTGCATTTTCAGATTTTTTGAGGAACACCTCTCCTCAAGAGCCCTTTTCTCCTGACTCAATCTGTTGATTTTTATCTTCGAATCTTCTTCCTGGATTAAGAGAGTGTTTCTTTGTTCTTCCAACCTAAGCCGTTCCTTTTCAATCTCCTTTAGCTTGTTTTCAAATCCATTTAGCGTGTCTTGCGGATTCATAAGAAGTGTTAGGTCTCTCGAATTGAATCTTGCAGAGTACCTTTTACTATCAGCTTCCGCTCTCTGCTGCTCAGAATTTTTAACCGCAAGTTCGTTAGATATACTTTCTCGTTGATTTCTCTTTGCCGTTATTTGGTCCTTTGCAGACTTTCGTTCACTTAAAGTTTCCTTCTCATGTACTTCAAGCTTATCTATACTGGCTTTTAACCTTTCCAATTCTCCAGTTATAAGCTGGGATAATGTAAAAATATAATCCTGATATTCCTTCTGGAGTTCTCCTTCCTCTACATTAAGAATCTGCAGCTTTTCCTTTAATTCAAGATGTCTTTTCCTTTGTTCCTTGAATCCTAGCCAACTATTAGCTGCATTTGCATACTTAATTTTGTTCTCAAAATCCGAGAGTCTAAACCTTTCTATCTCGATTTTTGTATTGATATTTTTGCTTTCTTCCTCCAATTGAAGCTTTTTTTGCTCCTCCAGAAATATTTCAAGACTCTCAAACTTATAATTAAGCTCTTCTTTGGTTTCCTTTAACCCTGTTCTTTCATTTTCCAACCTTTCAAGGCCATCTTTTACCCTTTCCGCAACCACAACCATAATGTTTTCAAATATCTTGATTTGAAGCTTGAATTCAGCGCTTAGCTCCATGGTTCTTTCATGTTCTCCCAACAAATCAAGTAGTTCTTTCCCTCTCTCAAGAAAACTCTGATATACATTGATATTGTATTGGAGCAATGGTATGTTTTTGAGATTTTCCAAATGTTTCTTAAATGTCCCAGCTAAAAGACTCTGATCCTCTCCAGCTAAAGACGGAATTGCAGGAATAATAAGTCTTTCAATTACATTTCTGGATTTTCTTGCCCTCTCAAAAAACTTTTCTATTCCCCCTTCGCTCTGGTTTATTTGAACAATCGCATCATATTCCTCCCTAAAAAGACTGTTTTCTGCCAGTTTCCTGCGGTAATCACCCATTCTGTCTCTAGCGTATGTATTAATCCTGTAAGTCGAAGTATTTCCCCTAACCCATCTTTCGACTTAATATAACTCCACCCATTGGTATTGCTATGTTTGTATAAAAAATTTGGTCACTACAACCTCGAATAAGTTACTGTTTTCTTGCGTTTTAAAAAATCTTTGATATTAAGGATTCTATAAATATCGTTATGAAAAGCCTCAGGTTTTCCAGAATTTCTTATGCTATAGACTTTTTCTACCCCATCTTTAAGAAAGATTGTACATCTTTGATGAGTTGACAAAATACCTTTTATTGTTTTCCATTCTCTAGTATCGCCATTTAATCGCAATGAATGTTCAATAGAATTTAACAAATGATATGCTAAAACACCTATAAACAAATGAGATTCTGTTCTTTGAGTTTTTTGATGATATACAGGTCTAAGACCCAATTCGCTTTTTAAATCTTGAAAAGCACTTTCTATCCTTGTCAACTGCATATATTGCTTCCATACCTCAATTGCTGAAAGGTTAGTTTGAGTGGTTTCTATTACATAACATCCGTTCAATGAAGTTCTTTTATCGCGTTCAGGCTTCTTTGACCATGAAATAGCCCTGACTTTTTTATTATCATCAGTAAGCTCAACGGTTATATCATAATATTTACCGATAGTAGGATATTTGTTTTTTATCTTTCCAATTCTTTCTCCTACTTTTACTGGCTGAAGTATATTTCCTTTTTCAAAAGATTTTTTTAAATTCCCAATATCAGTTAGAAATCTTTCTTCTTTTAAACTATCCATTCCTCTTTCTTTATTTGTACGCCCTACACTTACAGATAATACTTTTGAAGTGTTTTCGCTTGAAATTTTCTTTACATACACAGTTTTTTCATCATTAACACTTTCCCATCCTTCAGGAAGCTCATCTTTATCAGATTGCATATATTTTTTTATGTATTCAAAATCTTCTTGATAATCTTTTTCATCTTGCCTACGGTTAATAACAGTAAATGGGTATTGTTTACTCGATATTAATTCAATGTTCTTTTTTGTTGCAATTCCCCTATCCATTATTAATACAGGCTTTTCGCCATTCAGCAGATCACCTGTGTCTTCTTGAAGTTTTTCAAGAACATCCTCTAATGTTTTCGGTTCACTTTTTCCGCCTTCATATATTTGGCTGAAAACAGGGAAACCAAACTCATCAACTAGAAGCGCAAGTGTGACCAGAGGACAATCCGTACGTTTTTCCTTTGAATGTCCTAATGATGCCTTATCATTTCTTTTTGCTTTTCCTTCAAAGTATGTATTGGTAAGATCATAAAGAAATACTTTTTTGGGTAGTTCAAACATTTCTTTTTCTCTTGAAAACAGAGCTTTTTCTATATTCTCTTTATATTCAAGCAGTATATCCCCTAGCTCATAAAACGAGTCTTTTCCAATACCTGTTAAGTTTTCGCTTGTCATTTCGATCAATGATGTCCTGTTTTGAAACCACCGCCAAGTCTCAATTTCACTCCCAGGTACAATAAGTCTTCCTATAATCAAAGCTTTTGCTATAGAAATCTGTTTTAATGACAGCCCACACCCGCTTAAAATATCATCATATTTAAGTTTATCCCAATAAGTATTGGCTACTAATTCAGGTCCCAACGAACGATATATACTGGTTGATGCACTGTTTAGATCCACCATTTGCATATCTTGATTTTGAGTGTATTCTATTTTCTCTTCTTTCTGCTTTTTTACAAAGGTATTATGTTTCAAAGCAAAATCTGCAATTGATGATATTTCTTTATCTTCTTCGAGAAAAGATGTTTGTCCTGTAATTCTAGCTTCCAGTATCGCCGCCAATTCACGCCATCTCTTTTTTGGTAAATCAAGAGTACCTAAACTCATTATTACTCTCTGTCTTACCCCTGAATCAGACCTGTAATTTTCTACAAGCTTATGAGTAATATACGTGGTTTTGGTTTTTTTATTTTTGGTTTTACTCTCTCTTATAAACATAAAATCCCTTTCTAAACCATAGTAAATATATTATCAACTTATTTGGCACAAAAGTCAAGAGTTAAATTAACTGGAAATTATTTTTAGGTCACTACAAACGCAATTTGAAACGAACTTATAAGGGTTTCAAGGCACTTTTTTAACATTTATCGCTAATATTCACCTAATATATGTCAATTTTCTGCTGGAAAATCGAAAGATGGGCTAAGAAACTTATACAACTCCGAATAACCTGTTACCTGCTTTTTTGAATTCACAACTGGTATTCTTTTTATATCGCATTCATTAGGCGAGCTGTATGCATGTGTATAAGTGAAATATTTAAGTCCTTCTGAATCCCTTGATGCACAAATACCAGTCAAGAGGTATTCTTGCATTGTACTGTCCAAAACCCATTCTATTAGAATATGTACCGTACCTGAATTAACCTTAAAATAGTCAACAAACTTTCTTCCTGAAAGCTCCGCTCCAGGAATCAAAGCCTGAATAGCCAATTGAAGAATTACACTCTTTCCACCTCCGTTTTCCAGATTAATTAGGGCATTCTGTCCTCCAAACTCGAAAAGCTCATTTGCTATGTACTTTTTTTCATTATCATATCTGAAATTTATAATTCTGAATCTATTGATGACTGGCATTTTCAGTTCCTCCTGTCAAACTATCGAGATAAGATAACAGCTCCTTCTTTCGGTTGCTCTCAGGATAATAAGCAGTTGACATAATATCTAACTTTTCCGTTGTATATATCTCATTATCATTAGCTACATTAACAAGTCCCTGATCCCTTAGAAAATTCAATGTTTTATATATAAAGCTAACCCTTGTACCAGAAGACCGTGAGTAACTTGTGATTTTTTCATCATAAGCTGGTAGTTCCAACCAAAAGCTTGTGACAGTAGAAAAATTAAATCCAAGGTTTTCCTCTTCCTTCTCCCTGTTTTCTCTTTCAGAAAACACCTGAATTTTTGATGTAATATACCGTTCAAGCTCTTCAACCTTTAGAAGCATCCTACATTTGACGTTATAATTCTCTCCGTTGTAGAATTTGATGATGATGGAAAGCATAATGATATATACAGTATAAAGCTCAGTGTTATTAGATAAATTCATGCTCTTTCTTAATTCTTCGTTATTAAACCCGAAAAGACGGTTGTCGGTTTTTGGTGTATAATACAACGTATCTCCCGACCTCAAAAGCATAATTCCCGCTTCCTCTTCAAGTATTCCCAGCGCCTGTGAGACCTCTGGGTCTTCAATACTTGAAAAAAGCTCGGAATTCTCTGCTTTACTAACCTTACCTTTTTCTACAAGCTTAATAAATAGCTTGAATGACTTTCTTACAGCATCAGAACTCAATATTTCCATTATTCTATCCTCACAATCTCGAAATCTGTTATGACATTCCCATTTTTAAAATTCAAAAGCTTTGGTGTAGATATTATCGAAAGTTTCCCAATGTTATTAAGAATTTCATTTCTTTCTAAAATCCTGCTTAAAAGAAACTCAAGATCAATATTATAAGCAGAATCATAGACCATCCCCTGACCTATTCCTGCGATATCCTTAAAATCAATTTCCTTTCTCTGGTGAAGCATAATTATAAGGCTGTAAAAATCAAAGTCCCTTGAGGCAATTTCGTAGGTTTCTTGGTCAAACTTCTCCACAATAGCACTCAGGCTTGTCTCATTCTCTTCTAGTACATACATCAAAATCTTTTCAAGATAGGCTTCAATCTTATTATTTCTTGTTTCAGCCTGCTCTTTTTGTTCCCTTTCCTTTTGTTCAATAAAATCATCATAATTTATGCTTTCGTGTTCCTCTGGCTCCTCATTCCTTATCTTTTGGGGTTCAAAAGCCTTCATTATGTTAAAAGCTTTGTTTTTTGACCTATTTGCAAAGAAGGGTGAAAATATTTTATCAACCTTCTCGCAAGGTATGTTGCGAGCTCCAATCCAGTCTAGTAGAGTGCTTTCAAAATCAAAATAATCGGTTATTCCTGCTCTCATTCTGAATTCAAGCATATTTAGATATTCGCCAATAATATCTAGCTTCTCATTAAAAAGCCTGTCATGCTCACGTGCAACAGCGCCAATTTTATTTGAAATTAATCCAACATATCTTAATGCTCTCAAATCCTTTTGGGAAAGCCGTTCTAAGTCAATACCCTCGAGATTCCGCTTCTGCTCACCAAGAATATGACGGATGTTGGAAAATTCTTTTCGCTCTACATTAAACTGCTCTTGTATTCTTTCAAGAAGATTCTTAAGCTCCTGAAAATTAACACCCAGAACGTTTTGTTTAATTCCTTCCATGATCCGTTCTATCCGCTCCCTTAGCTGCCTTACCTGAAGGCTCAATTCATTTATGGTTTGAAGCGCCCCCACAAATACCCCTTTTTCAATCTGCTGCCTTAGGTATAGTTGAGTTACATTCAGCCTAAACTCGGAATATATTTCTCTGGTCTTAAAAAGCAGCTCCATTCCCTGATCTGAGAGTTTGTATTTACTCGTCTTTTTAATCTCGTAAAACGAGACATCCATCAGCTTAACGGGGACAGTTTCAACAGAACCATTTTCCAGATTCATGTATTCGAACTGATAGGTTTCACCACTTCCAGTAATTGCGTCTCTTATGTAAAATGCTAATTCTTTGGAGTCCTCCAAAGGAATATTGTGCTTGTATATCCTGTATATAAGGCTCTGAAGAAATCCCGAGATTTCGTCAATGGTGCATTCATCCCGTCCTATCAGCATATTTTCAAGGACAAACAGCATAACTCCCATACCTATAGAAAAAATATCATACTCAGGATATTTCTGCAGATTGCCTAATCTTCTGACCAGACAAGCAAATGGTGCTAGGTTTTTCATCCTTTCTGAAAAGTTACCTAAGCACTCCATTTCTGGATTTCCGCTATATCCTTCTTCTAAAATTTCTTTTTCTAGTTGTTCATATTGTAAACCTGCCTTTTGCAAAGGATAATCCCTCCTGAGGTATATATTTTCGATCTTTAAGAATCTGGCATATCCTTCCTGATAAATCTTTATCAAAACAACTCAAAAATATACCTATATTATGTTGTACAACATTTCTTGCCTCTGGCGGCCTATTAACGCTGTCTATCAGCTGTTCATAAAGTCCTAAATGAGGTATGATTTCATAGTATGCAAATCCTTTTGCCAACCTCTGATATATATCAATGCCAGGATAGTCGAGATCTCCATAGTAATAAACTTTATTTACAGGATTATCGCGCTTCAATTCCTGCATAAATTCAAAGCTTTTTGTAATTTTGTTTCCCTCGCCGTAAATCAGAAGATTTATATTATTCACATTGTGCCTTTCACTTCCTTCAAGGCTCATTGCTTTTATTAGAGACATGAATGGGTCTTTGTTCTCAATAATCAGTGCGTTCCCTTCTGCTCCAGGTTTTAATGCAAAATAAAAAAATGCTTCATAAGTACGATAGCAATTCAAATTTTCAATATCGAGTCCTAGTTTTTTAAGCATTGCTATGCCTTTTTTATCTAGGAATTTCTCATCGTGAAAAATCTCAAAAGATCTTTCATTTATAGTGCATCTGTATTCGTTGATTTTGGAAAATCCTGCATGTTGAAGGTAGTTATTCAGACTGATAATGTATTCCCTATCATTTTCATATTCTTGAATTCTATTAAGATAATGTTCCTTTTTCAAAGCTGGATGAAATGATAAAATCTCATTTTTATATACTTCTTCTAGTTGATTTTTTTCAGTGATTACACGATATTTTGCATAAAGAACTGGGGTCATTCCATTTTTCCCAGAGTTTTTTACTGGATTTAGTCTACCCATGACACATAAATCATTGATAGCTTCTGAAAATCCTTTATAACCTCCTATTGCTTCAAATCGCTCTCCACCGATCTTATGCTCAACTTTTGCTAGCAGATTATTCACTACAAAAATTTTGCCTTGCGATTTTATGTAGTTTGCTATTGTATCTTTCAGTAAATCAGACATAAACACCTCTTGTATATATGCAATGATTGCTTATAGCTCAAATAATTATATCACAGACAGGAATAAAAATTAAACTATATAGTCTTGAAATTTCTATCTCAAATTTACACACTGACATTAACTATTTTGCACATTAAAGTCAAAGAACCTGGCAAAACGCACTTTACTTAAAAGCATTTCACAAGGTTTAATTTGCATTTTTATTCATTTCTTACTTATTCTTCGAGAAATTCAATGCACCCTAATGCATACTTTTCGAGAGCTTTTCAATCTCATCAACAGAGAGCTTGGTGATCCTTGATATCTTCTCCACCGAATCTCCTTCCCTCAACATTTCCTTTGCTATATGAATCTTTTCTTTCAATTTCCCTTCTTTTATACCTTCTTTTATACCTTCTTTTATTCCTTCCATTTTTCCTTCCTTTACACCTTCCATTTTTCCTTCCTTTTTTGCATCCATTTTTTCCTTCTTAATGACTCGTTCTATTGCGTATACCATATTTTCCACCTTACCTTCCTTCTGAAAAATATCATCAATTTCTTTCTCAAATTCTCCTTTAATGTCTCTTGCAACTATTTTCTTTAGCCAATTGAACATTATATATGTATCTTCACTCGATAGCCCTTTTAATTTCTCCACTACCTTATTTAGTCTTTTTAAAAGCTCATTGCTTCGATCGGTCGTCTTATCTATAAAAAACACTGAAGCGATGAGATTTGCAAGATTAAGCAGGTCCTCATCCTTATATCTTCTTACATCAAAAAGAATATACTGGAAGTCTACTACCAAATCTCCAAATTCTTCATACTTAAATAATGTCTCTTTAAAGCTTCTCTTTGCTGTCCATTTATCTTTCCCGTTATAAAGGACACACGGCACTATCACTGGTAGCCTAAAGTTTTTTCTTGCTGCTTCTTTTTTATCGACATCTTTTAAAACTGTTCTCCATATTTCAACCATATATAGCAACAGTCTATATGGCATTTGATAATCTACACTTGACTGTAGCTCAAGTAAGTAAAAGTATATATCGTTTCCATCTATATTTACTTTATAAACTAAATCGGCTTCCCTATTCTTAAAATCCGGAAGAATGAAGGATTTATCTACAAGCTCAACATCTTCAGGATTAATTTTTTGCACCCATCCTTGGTCAACAAAACTTCTTAGCAGCTCTATAAAAAGCCTTTTTATACTTAAAATATACTTATATCCTTTATCATGTGGATTATGTATTTCCTTTTTCAAACTCGACACTTCCTTGTAAATTTATTATATCATTAACAATGACATCTTATCCACTGTAATTATACAATAAATCCGATAAAATATCAAACATTTGTTCGGCATTTACTCAGATACAAACATGGTTATTTGATAATAACTCCTCCTATTTCAACAATTATACTTTCAATTTCCTCAACTAACTTATCAAACATCCCTCGAAAACTTGTTGACAAGTTTGGACAATACGTAATTTCGTATGGCTCAATTCCAATAAAAACACCCTCTATAGTCTTGCACCTCATCTTAATCTCATCTATCAAATGCGAGTCATGAACTGATATTGGTTGCATTGGATTTCTAAATAATTGTTGAAGTGGTATTGTGCTGATGGTCCCAGGTTCTTTGTCAAAATAAGCTGCATCCACAATAATTACATATGATGCCCCTTCCATTTGATTAAGACAAAAGTAAACATCGGTTTCCCCAATAACATATCGGATGCCAGGATTTGCGTTTCTCTCCTTAAGCTTTTCTACTACATACACGCCAATCCCGTCATCCATCATTAACCGATTTCCGATCCCTAGAACAATTACCTCTTTCATGGCTGCACCTGTATAGAATTAATGCATTCGCCGCTCTTTGAATACACATGGGTTGCACAGGACACACAGGGATCAAAGGAACGAATGATTCTTCCGAGTTCAACAGGGTTATCAAGGTTTTCTATTGTTGTACCCAATAGTGCTTGTTCCGCAGTTCCTTTCAAATTATCATTTCCTCGGGAGGAAAGGTTCCATGCTGATGGAGTAATTATCTGATAAAACGAGAGTTTTTGATCATTTATTTTGAGCCAATGTCCAAGGGCGCCCCTTGTTGTATCAATGAGTCCAGCACCTTGAGAAGAATCTGGGATAACATATTCCTTCTGGATAGATAATCCAGGAATCAAGTTTTCTAAAAGCACATTCATTATTTCTGTGATCTTCTTTGCTTCTAAGACCCTCGCAATAGTTCTATCCATTGTTGATATTCCATTTTTATATCCGCCGCTTAACCATTGTCTTGCTATTGGACCAACTTCATAAGGCACACCGCAATACCTAGGAGCCTTTACCCATGAATATGCCTGGCTTTTATCCATATCTTCTTCCGTCACTATATCCATTGGCTTATATTCATCTTTTTTACCCTGATACCATGAATAATCGATCTCCTCGGTTATTTCATCAGGATTAAATACATTCACTTTTCCTTGAGAATAAACCAAAGGATTTACATAAAGAGTTCCAAGCTCATTGTACCCATTAAAACATCCAAAGCTCAGAAGATTTCCATGTCCTCCACCGATTTTATAGTAGTCACTGTAATATTGGGCAATGGTGTAAGCATCTGGTATCATTTTTTCAATTATAAATTGCTGAATTGTATGTAATATAGATTTGATCTTGATAATCTTATCAGTTGTTGCCTGAGTACTAATCCCTCCCACAAAAACCCCATGGTTATGCGGCGCCTTTCCACCAAGTACTGCAAGCATTTCATGAGCACCCCTACTGATATCGAGTGATTCGAAATAGTGAGTTGATATTTTATCATTTTTATCTTTAGGAAGTCTGAAATCATTATGATCAGTTGCGTATAGCGGGTACTTATCGGGTAGCATTACAAAATCAGGGATAGTATACTGATAAAAATGCCTAATATGATTTTGCAAAAACTCACATCCATGTAGGATATCTCGAAGATACCTTCCTTGTTCGGTTGGGACAATACCCATGGCGGCTTCAAGTGCAAGTGTTGATGCAACAGAGTGTGCCGTTGAGCATATGCCACAAATTCGTTGTGTAAAATATACAGCATCAAAAGGATTTCTTCCCATAAGCATCTTTTCAAAGCCACGGAAAAGTAGTCCCTCTGTTTTAACATCAACTACCATGTTATTATCAATTGTTGCATCTATCTCCATGAACCCGCTTATTCTTGTAACTGGGTTTATAACAATCCTCTTAGTCATTCCTTTACCCCTCTTGTAGTGTTGTAGGTGATGAAAGGTTCCATTTGATCTGGAAATCCAAACTGTGCACAGCCAATGCAAGGTGTGTCGTCTTCTATAGGCCAGTTCACATACTGATTCCATTTTCGAGTTGAACAATCGATACGGGTAACAGGCCCCCTGCATCCTAACTTAAACATACAGGTGCTTTCCCCTAGCTTTTTTGCAAAAATTCCTTTATCAAAAAATGACCTCCTTGGACAACGGTCGTGAATCAAAGTACTATAAAACAACAACGGCCTATCCCTACTATCAAGCTCTGGTTCTCCATATAACAGGATATGCGCGAGTGTTCCTAAAAACCAGTCAGGGTGGCATGGACATCCAGGAAGCTTTATTACTTTTCTGTTCAATACACTTTGAACACTTACACATTCGGCAGGATTCGGCTTAGCCGCAGAAACACCTCCATGAGTTGCACAGGCTCCTAGTGCAACAACATGAGAAGCCTTCTCCCCCAACATTTTAATTGCTTTAAGTGCAGTTACTGGTTCGCCCTTCCAGCGGCCAATAATATTATATAATCCATTGTTTTTAGTTGCCACCGCTCCCTCAACAGCAAGAATATAATCATTACCAATAATACTCATCAATTTATCCATGGCAGCTTCGCCTTCAGCCACCATTAAACTATTATCATAGACAAATTCGGTCATCTGTGAAATTAAATATTTGAAATCAGGATTCGCTCCATCCAAAAGTGAAATAATATTACCTGAACAGCCTGTTAATTCGAGCCAAACCAGATTCTTCTTAGCAAGTGTACCGTTTCTAATTTCATTCTTGACTTTACTAAACAAATCCGATGCTGTGTGAAGACGCGCAGAATACTCGGGACAATTATGTTTCATACTCATCAAACCAACTTCCCAACTACTTTTAATTTGCTTAATATAGACTGTCCTCCATGACATGAGGCAAATTCGCTTGTTAAGTCTTTTCCCGCCATGAGACCAAAGTGCGAAGCAGCCGCCCAAGCAGCATTATTGGTGACATCGTATACTGTTCCATTTACTGCCACATAAGCAGGATTCCCATCTTTCCCGTTAAACTTCGCCAGCTCCGCAAGTGTAAGATCTCTTTGATTCTGTTGCATTTGGTTCATCTTACCGAATGCCAAACCACTTAAAAAATCGATCTCATTCATTTTTGCTTTGAGTTGATTCAGAAGCATGTTTCTTGTGTATATACATGGCGCTACATATATTAAATTGATATAGTTCTGGGATTCTGCCACTTTTGTTCTTATTGTCTGGTATGTTGAATTATTCATAAAGCCCACTCCTATAGATCAATGATAAATATTCGTTTTAATATATAGACTATGCTACTCTCATTTATTCAGTTACAAAAATGCTATATACTCTCTCATAATTCTTGGAATATTAGCTATATAAATAGACATGAAAAAATCAACCATTCGGTTGATTTTTAAGGTTCATTTTATTTATGCATACAATGCAACTAATGAAACAGCCAATTAGAGGTTTCAATTACTTATCAATACTTCCACCTTCACCGATTGCCATGCTTTTCGTAAAATATATTTTCCTGATCTCTTTAGCTTTTTCAGCCCAAGCATCTACTCCAATTTTTTTCATTGTACAAAGATTGTACAATTTAATGTTTTGTGGAAATTTACTTGATCCATCTGCTATAGGCATTAGGTATTCACATGGAAACGTATCACACTCGAAACAATAATCCACTCCCTTTTTATCTACACAGTCACGAGTTTTGCATCTTTTCCCATGAGCTTTTAGTAAAAGACAAATATTATCCTTACTACATCCCTGACATGTTATTTCTTCTTTTGGTATGTTAGTTATTGATGATAACCTTATTTGAAATTCTTCAGTTATGTTGTCCTCAAACATCTCACAATTAAAACAATCAATTCCACATGGTGCAATAATTTTTCTTTCCATAAAAGAATACCTCCGTTTAATTTTTTATTTATTGATTGATGTTTATTTAGACCCATAGCAACTAAAAAAGGTTACAGTTCAACAACTACTTTTTTTAGATAATCTATGAATATTTCTTTTTTCAACTCAGGTTCAACTCTATACAAGTAATCTACTTTCTTTAACAATGACATTTTACCAAAATACTCCTTTTTTAACTCCTCATTTCTAATTTGATTATAACCGGATGGAATTTGTAAATTGCGGTCTTTCATATACTTAATCCACAAATGGCATTTGCATGGTTTTTCTGGATCAATCAGATTACATCTCATTTCAAACAATTCCTGGAGTTTTTTCCTCCCCCTATGCTGAATCACTTTTACATTTTCAACCGAAATTTCAAGAATTTCAGCTATTTCTTTATTTTTTAGATTTAAGCACGTTTTTAACAAAAAGCAAACCCTCTGATTCTTTGGCATACACTTTAAAAAGGCTTGCAAGCATTTTTCTCGCATTTCGTCAATTATCAAATTATCATCGAAATCAGGTGTGTATTCGATACTTTCAAAGAATTCCTTTTCACTAACACCAAGCTTTTCTGTAATTATAGTCAACGGAAGCTTTTCGATATAGTCAAAATATCGGTAGCTTTCATTTATCACAATTCTGTATAGCCATGTATATAATGTTGATTCATTCCTGAAACCTCCGATATTTTTATATGCCTTTAGAAATGCATTTTGCAATACATCCTGGGTATCATGATGGTTTCCAGTCATTCTAAAAGCACATGCATAAAGCTTTTCATACTTTTCCTCAATCAAATTTTCTAACTCATTCATCTATTTCACCACTTTCCTATCGGACCTTTATACCTAAAGTATACCTCTGGATCTGCATATTTACCTTGATGATAAATTGCATATGTAGGACAAAAGTTGTAACATCTCATACAAGCTGTACACGAAGGTAGAAAAACAAATTTATCATCCTTATATTCTATACTCTTTGTAGGGCATTTTTTTACACATACCATACATCTTCTACATTTATTTAGGTCAACGCTATGTGCTAAATAACTATTCCTTAATCCTTTTTTAGAAACCTTTCTTATAATTAATCCACCTAATAAATACGGTCCAATATTTTTTATGTATTTTTCACCCAATATCAAACGGTCAACCAATTCGTTTATTTTCTTTTCTGCCATTTCAAGACGAATTTTAAGCTCATCGCTGCCTACAGGGTTAGCTTTAATGGTAGGTGTAGAAACATTATTACTTATCCTTGTAGAAATATAGCCCCTAAGTTTTAATCCAGATTTCTTAAACAATGTCATTATTGAGAACGGCCCAAACCCATCGACATATCCAGCTGTACTTATAACAAAAACCCGTTTTTCAATATCCTTAGGTAATAATTCCTTTAATTTTAGTATAAATTCTCTCATAATTCTGGGAATATTAGCTCCACAAATAGGATAAGCAATACCGATATAATCAGAATTTAAGATTATTTCATTTAAATTGACGATCTCTTCTTCGATTGAGTACATCTTGCTATCGAATCCCTTTTCTGTAAGTATTCCTTTGCAAGTATTAGAAACCCATTTTGTATTCCCTGTTCCACTAAAATAGAATATTGAAAACATCATATTTTATGACCTCCCTGTAAACGGTCTAATCTTCATAATAACTCCTATTCAGCCTAGGCTTTACTGAATTTTTTCAGCAGCTTTAAAGAGTTTCTTGACTCTCATAAGCTGTGTATTAGTAAGAGAATTTTCCCTATCTCTAAGCACCTTAATAAATTCATCCTTGTTTTGCTTGTTTACTGCTGCAAAAATACTTTCTGAATGCTGTCCAACTTCCTTTGGACGGCATGTTTTAAGGTGATTTAACAAGTATGGGAAAATAGCAATATTATATTCCTCTTTTTGTGAAGCTATGCCCGCTAATGCTTTTACACCATTATCAACCGTAATTACAGAGCCTTCTTTCATCGCATCATATAAAATGTCAAGGTTTAAGAAAAGCGCATCTGCTTTAAGTGGAGCTATGACCGAAATTGCGATCATCGCTCCCCAAACAAGTCTGTTATTTTTACTTTTTAAAAGTCTGAGAAAATCTCCTACATAATCACAAATCAATTCGGGCTTAATATACCCGATCTCATACATCACCTTAATACAGTCGTTCTGTATGTTCTTATCCTTATTGAAAAGATTATCTGCTATTTCTTTTATCCCTTCAATATTACCTGTTTGAGCTAAATCTTTGGCAAGCTCTTGATTGGGTATCTCGTCCCTAATCCCTTGTAAATAAGCTATCCTACCTGATACTTTATCTTCCATTTAGCTTCTCCTTTTCTTCGAAAAACAATTATTCAGTATAAAGCCATCCCTCATTAATAACATAACCACCTGCTTCACCGCCTTGCGGGCCCATCTCAATGATCCAGTCAGCTTGTTGTATCAATAACGGATTATGTTCTATAACAATCACTGTTGCTCCATTATTAGTCAACTCCTTCAAGACATAAACCAATTTTTTTACATCATCATCATGAAGACCAGTCGTAGGTTCATCAAGAATGTAAAGGACATTCTTCACCTTACCACTAGAAAGCTCTTTGGCAAGTTTTATTCTTTGCGCCTCTCCTCCTGATAGTGTAGCGGCACTTTGCCCAAGTTTAATGTAGCCTACACCCACCTTAACAAGCATATCAATAATATCTGAAATCTTGGCTTCCTCTTTGAATATCTCTTTTACCTCAGCTATTTCAAGTTCGAGCAAGTCAGAAATTGTATATCCTTTGTACCTTACCTCCAAAACCTTTTCCTGATATCTTTTTCCTTTACATTTTGTACATGTTGCATAAATATCCTCCATAAAATGCATTGGAATTGATATTTCACCAGTTCCTTTACATTCCTCACACTGTCCTTTTACACTGTTAAAACTAAAATGCTCTCTGGTTAGCTTCCTTTTCTTAGCGTCCTCCAAATTAGCATAAAAATTCCTTATCAGATCAAATGCGCCTGTATATGTTCCTGGGTTTGACCTTGATGTCTTGCCAATTGCCTGCTGACTCACGTAAAAAATATCACAAATATTCTCCGCACCGATAATATCAGTATAATTACCAATATCATCAGGTCTTTTTCCCATTTTCTTAAGTACAGCTGGATATAATGTCTTAGATATTATACTGCTCTTTCCTGATCCACTCACACCAATAACACAAACTAGTCTGGAAAGAGGTATTGTGATATCAATATTTTTTAGATTATTAGTGGTCGCACCTTTAAGAACTAATACATTTTTATCAACAAGTTTGTCTTTTACTGAGTATTTGAATTCACCCTCCATTGTAATACTCTGGCTTCCTTCTTCGGCACGTATAAGTCTACCTCCATACTGGCCAGCTTCAGGACCTATTTCTACAATATAATCCGCCATGTTTATAAAGTCTTTCTTATGTTCCACAATAATTACAGTGTTATTCTGTTTTTTTAAGTCCTTTATCGTTTCAATAAGAAAGCGGTAGTCTTTCGGATGAAGTCCTTTAGAGGGTTCGTCCATAATGTAGAGAATATTACTAAGTCCTGACCCAAACTGAGTTGCTATCTTTAATCTTTGTCCCTCTCCGCCAGATAGGGAGGGTATGCTTCTGTTTAATGATAAATAGCTCAGTCCAACCTGTTCAAGCCTCTTTAGTCGGGTTAGCATCTTTATAAAAATAGCCTTTGTCTTCTCTTTTTGTACTTCTGACAAATTACTATATGTCATATGACACCACTCTCTAAGCTTGGTAATATTCATAGCTGTTGTTTCTGGATATCTTGAAGAGCCGATTCTTACAAGGCGCCCCTCATCCCTTAGCCGCTCTCCGCCACATCGGCTACACTTTCTATTTACAATAAATCGCTCTAAATGAGTCATAGATCTCTCAGCACTGCTATCACTCATAAGTCGGTAAAGAGTATTTACAACCCCTTCTACAGGTCTTGTTATGGTTCCTTTTCTGCCATTAGGATTTTCATAGCTTAAACTTACCTCTCTACCGTTACTCCCATAGAACAGCTGCTGCTTAAATTCATCGGAAAGATCTTTGAAGGGTATCTCCAGATTTTCTTTCATATCGTCAGCTAATGCAAGCACCTCACCCCTCATCCAATTGGCATTAGGCTTTTCTCTGTGCTTTCTTAGATTTCCCCACCAAATGGAAGCCCCATCTAGAATAGAAACATCCTTGTTATCAACAATTAAATCGACATCTATTTGCAGTTCTTCTCCAAGCCCTTTACAAACTGGACACATATACTCAGGATGATTATGGCTAAACAACGCAGGTGTAGGTTCAAAAAAAATTGCTCCGCATTCATTACAGACGTTATTATCTGGTATGGTTTTATTACATTGAGGACATATTCTTTCACCAATAGTAGCAAAAAGCAGTCTCAAAAAGTCCCCTGTCTTAGAAACAGAGCCTACTGTAGATCTTGGATTCACTCCAAGACTTCTCTGTTCTATTGCAATGGATGGCTGCAGCCCTGAAATTCGTCCAACTTTAGAGTCATTCAAGTCGCTGCCAATAGGTGTATTAGATGCTACCAAATCTATGAATTGCTTTTGGCTTTCATGGTAGATGGTATCAAACGCAAGGCTTGATTTACCACTCCCACTCACACCTGTAATAACAGTAATCTTCTCTTTTGGAATTCTAACCGAAACATCCTTAAGGTTGTGGATTGATGCATGCTCAACTTTGATTTCGTTAGTATACACATTTTCAAGGTCGAAATCGTTTTCCATCTCCAGTTCGGTAACAAACACGGTATTTTCAGCTGTATTACTTTCAGTCGAAAATTCCATAACCTTACCTTGGTGACCCACTTCTTGAAAAACCTTGTAATCTGTCCAGTGTTCCACCCATTTAGGAACCTTAGCATCATTAAAAACTTCAACATCTCCATAAGGCATGATTTGTAATATCATTGAATGTTCAAACCCATCAAAACCAGAGACACCAATGAGATAATTATATGGGTCTACAGCATCGACCTTTACTACCGTTGAAGCAATCAGGTTCGGCCTTACAGGTGACCTTGTTGCAAAAATCCCGCACTCAGGAGCATTCTCGTAAGGAGGATTACATGTACAACTTTTGCGGAACTCTTTTTTATCAAATCTGTGGAACCACCATAGCACTCTGACATAGTCACCCTCTTTTATGCCTTTTAAAGACGCTTCGATTTCATTTTTATCAAGCCCATCTGTTTCACGAAATTGTATTACACCCATTTGATTTATGAAAAGGTACTCACCAATTGGGTTCTTATTAAAGGACATTTTAGTAAAGCCCTGGTCTTGTGGCGCTCCAATTACTCTTTCTTCACATGGAAAATAGGGTTTTATATCGAGTAGTTCGCCCTCTATTTCCGTTCCTTGAATAATAAGTCTGCCGCTCTTCTCGTTAACTTCAAGTATTCTGGCTCCATAGCAAAGGAGCCCTTCATTATTCTTAGTAAAAACAAGGCAGTGACTAAATAGATCCAACTTCATCAATGCCTTTTTAAAATCTTTTTTAATTATGATAGTTGTAGTACATTTTTCCTTCACATCATTATGCTCTAAATCATACTCACCTATTGATTGAAAAACTATTTTATCCATGCTTCCTCCTTTTTCAGTAAGCTTACTTATACACTTTATAAACACTTTCCGCCATACTTTTCATTTGATTTCTAAGTTCAAGAGGTTCAAGCACCTCTACCTTATCCCCAAACCCCAGTAAAAAGCCACAAACCCATCTGTTTATAGCCATATTAAAGGTTACTTGAATTTTCCCATCTTCAAGGATATTATAATTTTCAACCCCAAAGATATCATCAATAGAATATTTCATAGCAGAATCAAAAAGCGCAACTATTTTTGAATGTTTATCAGCGTCAAACTCCTCATTCCATTGAACTTCATCTACTGAATGCCCTTCTCTTTTCTCAAAAGTAATGTCAGTTGGTAAAACATCAATCATTCTTCTGATTTTAAAAAGTCTAAAATCTTTTCTTAACAAGCAATATGAATATAGATACCAATTTGTCTCCTTGAAGACAATCACATATGGTTCAACACTTCTTTCTGTAAGATTTTCATTCGTGTAATATGCAAACTTTATTACCCTGCGTTCTTGAATTGCCTTCCTTATAAGCTTTATTTTTGCTGAAAGCTGGTCATTCTGATTCCATGATGATAAGTCAATCATTATCTCATTTCCAGTCGGAACGCAATCTGTTTTTGAAGCAATTCCAGTAAGCTTTTCGATAAGCAGCTTAATTTTTATATCTTCACTAACACTATCAAGGCCCTTCAAAGCTGTTACAATTTTGACTATTTCATCACTTGTAAGAACGCTTTTATCAAGCTTATAGCCCTCTACAATACCAATTCCCCCATCTGCTCCCTGGTAAGCTACTATAGGTATTCCAGCTCTAGATATCGCGTCAATATCACGGTATATAGTCCGCACAGAAACTTCCAACTTGTCTGCAAGCTCCTTAGACTTCACCTTTTCATGGTTTAAAAGGTATGTAATTATTGAGAGCATTCGTTCTAATTTCATAAATCGCCATCCTAAAATTATTTGTATATATCCATAATATCACAAAAACCTGACATATGCCTGTCAGGTTTTTGTGGCTTATTAATGAATTTTTTTTAAATATGCCGAAAGAGCTTAGTGATAATCCTATAAAAAGAAAATCAATTAATACAAAGATTATGAACAAGACTTTATTGGTTTCCATGGCTCCAACAGTCATGAATAATGTAAAGATCAAATATCCTACAAATGTTACCAATAAAGATAGAGTAAAATGCTATGCTACTCAATGATAACATTCAACATGTTATCATCAATAGAGTAAAGCAAAGGTACCACCTCTACTCCTGGGTACTTTTCTGCCAAACGTTTAGATTCCTTAACCACAAATTCAACTTCGTTATCAATCTCGAATATAGGAGCGTAATTCATAAAATGCTCTTCTGCTCGTTCTTTAGTCCATCCTGCATTTGCGCAAAGCCCTTCTACAAACTGCTCTCTTTTAGATATTAGATTTACCATGCCACAATTGTCATGAGCTATTAAAGCAATATATTTAATATTCCCTAGTGCAATTGCATATGATACCTTAAATTCGCTATACCTAAGGTTTGCACCACCAGTCCTTATTATGTAAGCATAGTTTTCTGGTATCCGCAACTGCTTTCTATTGTCCATGCACATTCCCACAAGCAACTGTGCTGAATCGTAGCTCTTGAACTCAGCATTAAGATTTTGGAACCGTATTAAGTCGCCAACTGGTGTGTCAATATACTTCAACGGAATGTCATCCTCATAAAAAACCTTTTTTAAGACCATTTATTAAGCCCCCTTGTTTGTAACTTGCCTATTTATTCTAACTCATATACCAAAACGTTGTCAAAAAAATGTAGCTACACTGCTTTTATTTTGTAGCTACTTTTTTTATTATATAAAATGTCAGTTACCTATATCCACCTTCTGATGCATCTCCGTTCCCACCAGCGATTTTGCGTCCCATGTGGTCTTTCCACCAAATGATTCAACTACTGATCGAATTTGAACCAAAGTCCTTTCGATTCACTTAAGTCAAAAAACTTAATATAGCAAGCAATCATCTATTATCAATATCCATATATTTTTGCTTTTTACTTACACTCTTATAAGCAGGCCTGATAATCTTACCTCCATTCACAATCTCTTCAATACGATGGGCACTCCATCCTACAATCCTTGCAATTGCAAAGAGAGGTGTATACAACTCAGGCGGAATATCTAGCATCCTGTAAACAAAACCAGAATAAAAATCTACATTTGCACTTACGCCTTTATACATTTTACGGACCTTACCAATTACTTCTGGAGCCAGTTTTTCAACCTTGTCATAGAGGTTGTATTCCTCCTCTAAACCCTTTTCCTTCGCCAACCTTGCGACATGTTCCTTGAATATTATCGCTCTGGGGTCTGAAATGGAGTAAACCGCATGACCTATTCCATAAATTAGCCCTGAACGGTCAAAGGCTTCTTTATTAAGCAGCTTAATAAGATATTCTTCTATTTCGCTGTTATTATTCCAGTCATTGATGTTCTCTTTTATATCTTCGAACATTTGCACAACCTTTACATTGGCGCCTCCATGTCGTGGTCCTTTCAAAGAGCCAAGCGCAGCTGCAATTACTGAATATGTGTCCGAACCTGATGATGTAACAACATGAGTAACAAAAGATGAATTGTTGCCTCCGCCATGCTCAGCGTGAAGTACAAGAGCAAGGTCTAGGAGTGTAGCCTCAAGCTTTGTATATTGGCTATTGGGTCTTAACATATAAAGAATATTTTCAGCAGTACCCAAATCTGGTCTTGGGCTATGTATAAACAAGCTTTTATTTCCATGGTAATACGAAAGTGCCTGATATCCGTAAACTGCAATAAGCGGGAAACAAGCTATCATTTTAAGACATTGTCTCAACACATTATCAACAGAAGTATCGTCAGCCTTATCATCTAGACTATAAAACGCCAGAACACTTCGTGCGATTGAGTTCATAATGTCTTTGCTTGGCATCTTTAAGATCATATCGCGTACAAAATTATCAGGTAGCTTCCTGTAGCTTGCCAAAAGCTCTTCGAATCCCTTTAGCTCTTCTTTTGTGGGAAGATTTCCAAACAACAGCAGATAGCAGGTTTCTTCAAAGCCAAATCGGTCATTTTTAATAAATCCACTAACTATTTCCGAAATATCTATTCCTCTGTAAATCAACTTACCTGGAATCGGAACCATTTCATTTTCTTCAACTATATAGGAGCGAACCTCCCCGATCTCTGTGAGTCCCACAAGCACACCTCTTCCATCAATATCTCTAAGTCCCCTTTTGACCTGATATTTGGCAAACAGTTCAGAATCAATCATACTGCTTTGTTTAGCTTTAGTACTTAAAGTTCGGATCATTTTCTCTTCTAATTCTTCGATATTTTCCATGTAAAATCTCCTATCCTTAATAATAGCCGTTACTATCATTATACCTATAAAGGCTAATATTTTCTTCCATTTTTGTTTATTATATCACAAATTCTATATTACCTTTCAAATATATTCAAAAGTCTCAGATAGTGATTAGCTTCACGCTATATATTATGTTAATACTACTTAATATGTCACACTTTCAGAGAATCCGAAACTCATCAATGATGTTTTGAAGCAAATTTTCTCAAAAAGAAAAGAAGCCATTATTTTAGCTTCCTTAGATTAAAATACTGAATTATTTTATAACAGAAACATTTCCATTTCGTCTCGGTGCTGGAGAAGGTGTTTCGCAATCTTTATAGCCAAAAGCTCCTGAGCCAACAATAGCATAGCCTTCAGGAATAATTGACTCTTTTATTAAAAATTCTTTACCTTCTTCTGTTGAGAAAACATATTTAACTGCATGAATCCAACACGAACCTATCCCTAAAGAATCTGCTGCCAAAAACATATTTTGCAAAGCTATGCTGCAATCATTTATTGGAGCAATTGCTTTTTCATCACCAGAAACAACAATTAATGTAGGCGCATCATACATTATACTTATATCTTCTGCTTTATTTCCTTTTGATCTCTCCTGGAAGTTCTTATTCCCTGTTTTTATCAAAATTTCTATACAAAATTTGTTTACCCTCTGCAGAACTTCTTTATTTTGAATCGCTGTAAAATGCCAAGGTTGTTGATTCATAGCAGATGGGGCAAATGTTCCTGCTTCTAAAATTACCTGCAGTTCATCCTCGGTTATCTGTTCTTTTTTGTACTTACGTATACTTCTTCGGGTAAGTAATGTTTTTAATGTTTCATTCATTTTATATTCCCCCTCAATGTTATTACTGCTTTCAATAGGTAAAATAATACGACCTCCTTCAATTTGAAATGACAATCATATTATATTATTCTATTCAATTAGTTACATTTCCTTTTTTTGTACAATTTATATACATATGGTACATAAAGAATGCAATCACTTCCCAAAATCAACATTTCTTATATACGCTGTGGTCTTACCTGCTCCTGTCTTGATTATATATCCATCCTTCATCAGCGCGTTCAGTGTAACCTCTATTGTTGAAGTGCTTATATCAGGACATTTTTCATGAATATCACGTTTGGATAGCCTTTTCAAAGTATTATCAAACAGCAGCTTTATTCTCTCGGGCTTTGATAAGCTCTGGTTCTGCAGATGCTCAACTCTCACTGAAAACTCTTTATACGCACTTAGAATAATCTCCAAATAATACTTAACAAAATACAAATAATTATTTTTCCCTTTATGCCACAACTGAAAGCTTGCCTGGAGCGTTTCGTAATATGTTTCCTTTGTTTTTTCTATGATCATTTCCACACTTATATATTTACCAACTATATATCCTGATCGGCAAAGCAGCAAAAGAGTCAGCAATCTGCTCATCCGTCCATTTCCGTCATTGAATGGATGTATACATAGAAAATCCAAAATAAACATTGGTATAAGAAACAGCGGATCATGCTTTTCTTCATTTATAGCCTGAATAAATGCCTCCGTCAGCCTTTCCATTGCCTCTGGCGTTTCAGAGGAAGACATTGTCTCGAACCGAACCTTTTTATTCCCTTCAGCGTCTGTTTCAGCTATAACATTGTCAGAGTTTTTATATCGTCCCCCCATTGATGAAGGACTGAATTGGTAAAGATCCCGATGCAGCTGCAAAATAATATTAGTTCTTGGTGTCATGTTATCATAGTTTTCATGAATCAACTGAAGCACTTCCCTGTAGCCCGCAATCTCTGATTCTGAACGGGTACGAGGTTCGGCCTTCTCTATTACGATTGCATCAAGACGCTCATCTGAAGTAAGTATCCCTTCGATTTTGTTAGAAGCTCCAGTACTCTGAACTTTGGCAATTTCAAGCATTGAGTTTATGATATCCAGATTTGCTTCGATGAACAATTCCTGTTTCCCTTTGAATTCATGTATAGCTGATACAAGGTTTATGATTTCACTGCAAAGCAATTCATTTGGCACAATACTATAGTTATAGCCCCGCATAATAACACCTTACTTTCACTCGTTTCTTTCTGCACAATACATCACGCTTATGCATAATTTTATTATTGTTTTGTGCAGAAGTCAATGTTGTTATGCAGAAAGCAATTATTCAAGAGCAATTACATCTCGTCTGAATCCGCCCTCGCTTGCTATTACTTGGCCCGTAATCCAACTTGCATAATCACTCTGTAAAAAGTGTACTAAACGGGCTGCATCTTTCGGCAATCCCCAACGACCTGAAGGAAACATGGATGCAACAATTTTATATACTTTTTCATCTGGATCAAGATAGCCTGTGTCTGTATCGCCAGGGTTGATACAATTAACTCTTATATTTCTCGGAGATAATGCCACTGCGGCTTGTTTGCAAAGTCCTATAATTGCATCTTTTGAGACTGCATATGCTATTTCCGCTATCATTGGCCCCAAATACTGTCCGCTTGTAAACAAGGTAATAGCACCACTCTTGTCACTTGGTAGTTGGTCAGCAAAGGCTTGTATTAGTAGCATAGACGCCCTAACATTTATAATTAAGTGATTATCAATATGTTCTGCTGTCCATTTTCCTATTGGCAAACAAGTTGAGAATGCATGGTTTAATACTAACCCATCTAAGTGTCCAAATTTATCGACTGCGTCAGATATTATTTTTTCAGGAGCACTCTTTTGAGAAAGGTCAGAAGAAGGTACTACAAAAATGTTGTGTCCTTTACTTGATAACTCTTTTTTCAAATCATTTGAGAAGTCTGCAGACGCATCAGAGTACTGTAATTCTTTATCATAATTTGAAAACCCGTGTATCGCCACATTTGCACCCGCTTCAGCTAGTGTCCTTGTTATAGCAGTTCCTATACCAATTGGACGACTAACACCTGTGACTAAAATATTCTTTTTGTTTAAAGATAGACCTAAGTCATTTGTATCCACAAAAATGCCTCCGTTTAGATTGTATTAACTATTTCTCTATTACGATTAACTACTTGCTATCTATGGAAAAACTCAATTGTCCTTTTCCAAGAATCTGAAATCGCATAAGCATTTCCCTGGATTGTACCACCAGAAGATAAAACAAGCCTTGGTGCCATTTTCATGCTGTTTTCGCCAGCTGGTATAACATAAGGAACATAGAAAGGTTCACCTGCATCTTCATAAGTAATAAGATCATAACTATGAGAATAATTACTTTTTCTTAGTGTGCTGATTATTTGAGAGCAGCCGTCATAGGAATTCCATATATTGTTCTGTTTTCCTGCGAACAATAACAAATCTCCCTTAGATTCTTCTACCCTAATTCGAGCAGCCTCTCTGTTTTTGGCGGAATTTACTCCTTTTTTGTATATAGGAGAAAAACCGAAAGGCTGATTCTTAACAATACATTTAAGCATGTAGGCAAAAATCCAACTATTTTTCAGTCTTACATATGGTAAAGGCTTTTTTCTATATGTCCACGAGGGTTTATTCCTGAAGGTAATCCCCTGAAACGAATATGCATGCGGAGCCAACGCTGCTACCCTGGTTATTGATTTGTTCCTTGAGGCAAGCAACAGAGAAAGTTCAGCTCCTTTTGACATACCTAGAATGAATATTTCGTTGCATCTTGTCCTTGCGTCCCTCTTCAGCCATTCAAAAGCTCTTTCAAAGTATTCGAGCGGAATGTCTGCCAGTCCAGTCGGTAATCCCTTCTCATTAAAATATGGTAATGACAGGACATTAAAGCCGTGTGATGCCAGAACGGCAGCAATAGGTGAGTTTACGTCAAGTTTGCTTCCTGATCCCCCCAGGAATACAATTGTCTTTCTGTTTGGGCTGTCTCCATAAAACAATTCCCCCACAAACTCGTCTGATATTCTTTCATGCATGACCCCATCAGCAACGAACTTTCTTTCCACTCTGATTGATGACTTCTTCTCTCCACTTTCAATAACAAAATCTATGTATTGACTTTTACTAATAGAAATATCAGCCGCAATCTTTTTTAATGCATTTTTATCCCTACTCTTCATGGATATTACCAGTCCCATGCTGTCTACAAAGTCATAAGTGCCATAATCTGGCTTATACCTTGATAAATCTACAATCCCGTCCGAATCCGCAGTGAAGCAGGCATAAGATTCAAAAAGAACATCCTCTGCCCAAGGCAATCTCATGGATGCACTGATCTTTATCTTTTCAAAAGGCTGTAATTCAGTAACAACAATATTCAATTTTTCATCACAGAGAGCCACTTGTGGTTCGATTTGCACTTTCATTAAAATGCCTCCTATCAATCCTAGTTCTTATTCATCAAAATTTCTATTTTGCCGTTTTGAGAATCCTTCAATCAGTCTTTTCTGGTATTCATCAGGAATTTCAACTTTTTCAGAAACATTTTCTTCGAAACCATCCAGTTTTTCGCCGTCAAATTTATAAAGCTTTTTTAACAAACCCCATAGGGTTTCCAGCTCTTCTGCTGTAAATCGGGCAAATATATCTTTGAAAAAATCCAGTCCTTTTTCATTGCACTCCATCATGACCTGTTTCCCCGAATCTGTAATCTTAACATTTATAGCCCTTTTATCACGGATACTCTTGTAAGTGGTTATGTAGCCTTTCCGCTCTATACTAGCTAAAAGAGTATTGGCATTCTGCTTTGAGGTGCCTAGCTTTTTTGCGACATTATTTACAGAAGTTTCATTCTCTGGTAAATGTAATATGGCCATCATTGTCATAAACTGCCTCGATGTCAAGCTATCGAGGTATTTATCCCCTTTTATCTGGAGTTTGTTTGTGGTTGAAAAAAGTGTGGCATAAGTCTGTTGCATAAGATTGAGCAATTTGAACTCATAAATATAGTCCATAAAAACCTCCTGAAATTCATTAGTCAATATATTGTCCATTATAATTGAATTCTATCTCAATCTGCAAATATTGTCAATATGTTGTCTTTTTTCTCTGAATTTAGTATCTGGCAGGTCCTGAAAATTGCTTCTAACCATTGAAGCGTTTATATCAAGCATGCTCGAAGTTTCAACCCATCCTGCATGAAAATCATTTGATTATGTTGTATTCATTTCTGTTATTTCTTCTGGTTCATTAATTCCAATTCCCAATTCCTTTGCTGAAAATATAGCTCCCATTGGAGAAAAAGCACATACACCATGCCTCTTATTAATTTTTACACAAGCTTCTTCTATTGCAATCAAATGTGTAGGATCTCCATGAAATGCAATAAATACAATATGCTTCACACCCCAACTTACTATATTTTCAATAGCCCCAATCCAGTCGATTACAGCTGCATGAGCCAGTCCAACCTTACTAAAGCCCTCCGTATGGGTTGTTTTTGCACACGTCATACCCTCAATGATTTTTGTTTGGAATTGCTCTGTTTTCAAGTGTTTGTTTACTTGAACACAAACTTCTATATCTAAACTATTTGTTTGTGTATCCATTTCATCACTGTGGAAAATCATCATATGCGAGTCCAATGGCTGTAAAGAGAATTTATGAATGCTTTCATAAACACGCCCGATAAGACTACCAACATCCTGTAAATTTATCTTGTCTCTGAACCCTGCAACATACATTTTAATACGGATATACATACTCATCTTTTGGCTTTGATGTCGACACCATATTAGTTATCTTTATAGCAGGCATTGGCTTGCCTTCATATGTGTCCTTTACTATTTTCCCTGAAAATTTATACCATGAGTCTTTTTTCAAGGAACTCGTACCCTCATACTTGCACATAAGACCAATCACCTGAGTATCGGCTGCACAGCACGCCATCAAAGACCTCGCAGCAACAAACTCATCCTTTTTAAATCTCTTATCTAAGTATACAAAGCCTGTAAGCTCAATCTCTTTTCCATCATACTTCGATAAGTTATTGTAGATTTCATCCATCCACCTTACAAAATTATTATCATCAAGTACAATTTTGTTGTCCTTTAACTGAAGTTGTGGGACTTCGGTCTCCTCGCCACTTCCATCATCATAGCCAATATCCGACATATCATCTGTGGTATCTGTTTGGTCTCCCTGTTCCTGCAACGTATCCTGATTGGAAGAATTGTACTCAGAATAATTGTTGGCTACTGGTTTTGCTGGAATGAGCAATGCCATAAGCAATGGTGGAATAAAAATAAGCATGGAAAAATTAATTTTTGCTTTCCTTCCATCTTTGAACAAATCCTTTAGCAAAACAAAAGAAATAGCAATAAAAACAAATGCACATATAACCAGCATAGGCACAAGCTTTGGATGTATATACAGTTTTGCTTTCCCATTGAAGCTTGCAACAAGAAAGTATCCAGCAAATAAAAGCATTATAGAAATTTTAAATAAGACTGCCTTATTTATTTTATATAATAAACCATTCATTTTCATCACCCATAAATAATATTTGTCACTATTACCAGTATTGCAAATCCTATTCCCATTGTAATAAATGCCGTTTTAATAACAAACCTCTTTGTAAAGCAACCAGACATCATCAGCACATTTTTTATATCCAAAAGCGGACCCAAAACCATAAAACTCATGACACCTTGCATAGGAACTACAGTCGCAAAGCTTCTCGCAATAAAAGCATCCGCTGTGGAACAGACTGACATTAAAAATGCAGCTAGCATCATAACAGCAACAGAAGACAAATAGCCTCCTGCAAGTCCAATCAACCATTCCTTAGGAAACACTACCTGTACAAGGCTAGAAATAGCGGACCCAAAAATCAGAAAACGTCCTACGCTGAAAAACTCATCTGCTGAATGCCTTAATACTGCACCCAGCCTATTGGTTTTTCCTGTTGCTTGAGATCCATCCGCTTCACAAAATCCACAATCACAAAAAAAATTCCATTTCTTTTCCAAAGTCACCTTGCCATCTTCAGGAAAGAACAACCACATGATACCTACAGCCAATGCCAAAGTCACTCCAATACAAACCCTGTAAAAAGCAATTGAGGCTTGCCCTGGAAAGGCATATAAAGTAGCTGCAATGGTAATAGGATTAACAATCGGTGAAGCCAGCATAAATGTTACTGCTGCTGGAACAGGTACTCCCTTTTTTATAAGCCTTGCCGCCACAGGCACAACTGCACAATCGCACAATGGGAGAAAAAAGCCTGACAGGATTGCTGTGCCAAAGGACAATAGCTTGTTTTTAGGAAAAAGCCTCACAAATCTTTCTTCTGAAACGAATACCTGAATGACTGCTGAAATAATGGTGCCCGCCATCAGAAAGGGAAACGCCTGCATTAAAAGACTTACAAAAATGGTTGAAAAATTCTGTACTCTTGTAAAATCAATACTCCTAAAATCCGCTGAACCAACAACTGCAACACCTATATAAATCATTACAAATATCATGAATAAAGCTAAAATCTTATCTGAAGTTTTGCTTCGGAAACCACTCCTTTTCAATGGCAAGATAAATCCTTTATACGCAATTGAGACAATATCTTCATCCTGTGACAACTCAATAATGGTTGCATCAGAATCCACCAACCTTATAATCTCACTTACAGCATTCTGCTTATACTGATCCACTTTATCAATAAAGTTTATCAGATTTACATCACTACAAGCAATCTGCTCATTAGTTATTTCGCTTGAGAGCCCTGCAAAAAATTCATACATTCTAGCATCAACTACATTCACAATCCTTGCAATATGAATATCACTATTTTCCATTTCATCAATTATCAGCTTTGGATTCTTCATTCCATTAAGTTCCACGATAATAAGATCAGATTTATGCTTAGAAATCATTTCCTTCAAAATATGGGAACTCAAATTCTCATCCTTTTGTATTTCTTCTACAACGAGCTCAATCTGCATGTTATTTGGATATATAATTTCTTGTTCCCCTTGCTCGCAAAGAATTATTAACAGCTTCTTTCCATTACATATCCCACTTTTTAAAAGCCCATTTATCACAGTTGTTTTTCCAGCACCAAGGAATCCTGTAAAAATAACGGTATCAATGCCTCTCATAATAGTTTCCCCTCTTGAAAGAGATTACTAATTGCTTCTTTGTTTAAGCATGCTCCTATAATGCACAACCTACCTGTAAATTCAGGTTCTATATCGAGGAACGTCTGCTCTTCTGGAACAAAATCAAACTTTTTCCAGCCCAAATCTGTCCTTATAAGCCCTTTTCCCCTGAGCACCTTGCCATATTTTTCTTCATCTCCCAATTGAACAACACAGTTTTTTAGCTTTGCAAAAGAAAATATCTCTGCTGTTTCCTCTCCCCATACCTGAAAAACATAATCTGCATTATGATCGTGATGATGATGGTGTTCCTGTATCTCCTCATCCCCAAACTCTGAAAGCTCCAAAAGCTTTCTAGAAGAAATTTCTGACCAAGGAGTCGTAACAATTTCTGCTTTAGGATTGATTTCACGGATTTCTTTAGTCACCTTTTGAAGTTTTTGAGCATCAATGACTTCTGTCCTACTCAAAATTATTGTTTTTGCGCTTTTTATCTGGTTTTCATAAAACTCATTAAAATTTCTTATATATATCTGGTACTTTGAAGCATCTACAACTGCCAGTTTAATTTTCACCTCGACAAGATGGCTGATCTCCTTCGCTTCACAAGCCTTAACAACATCAGATAGCTTACCGACACCCGAAGGTTCTATTATAATTCTGTCAGGATGATAACCTTCAATAATATCCTTGATTGCCTTGCTGAAATCTCCGACAAGAGTGCAACAAATACACCCAGAATTGATTTCCCTTACCTCTACACCAGTTTCCTTCAGTATGTTACCATCAATACCAACTTCTCCGAATTCATTCTCTATAATTGCGACTTTCTCGCTTTTCAGTTCCTCAGACAATAGCTTTTTTATCAGTGTTGTTTTTCCTGCGCCAAGAAAGCCAGAAATAATGTTTATGCTTGTTTTCAACATTATATGTCTCCTCCTTTTTCCTGACACAACGGGCAAAATCCATACATCTCAAGCTTATGGGCTGTAATCTGAAACTTAGTCTTTTGCTCAAGTGTCTTTTCAAATGCTTCAAAGGGACAGTTGTCAACCACTGTCATCTTCTTACACTTAACACATATCAAGTGATGCTTATGCTCCATTCTATTCAGTTCAAATATTGCCTTGTTATCATCTGATATATTCGATTTCAAAACCAGGCCCTTACTTACAAACAAATCAAGAATCCTGTATATTGTTGAGAGACTTATACTCGAATCTACCTCTTTAACTTTCATAAATGCCTGTTCCGCAGTTATTGGTAAATCCATCTGCCGCAATATATTAAAGGTTATGTTTCTTTGATTTGTATACTTTATACCTCTATCATTTAGCAATTCCCTATTATCAATCTGTTCCATCCCAATCACCCTTTAAAAAACAAATAATATTAATTATACCGTATAACAACAATTAGGTCATTCCAAAAAAATAACTGATCAACTGGCGATTTCAAAAATACTGATTTAAGTACTTTTCGCCTTTAAAACAAAATCTCGGGGGCATCTAGCCCCGCTCGATTTTAGGATTTGCTTGGCAAATTCTTTTAAAAATTGAACAAGGAAATTTTTGAAATCGCCTTATCTAAATAAGATTTAATTTCTTAATTGTGAAAAACACTGCAAAGCAAACAGCATTTAATCCCACTATTGTCGCACCAGTCGGCAAATTAAACCCAAACGAAACAAAAACTCCAATTAATACACATGTCACAGATACAAGGGATGAAATTAGTATGGTGCTTTTAAAACCTTTGGATAGCTGCAGGGCTGTAACTGTAGGAAATATAATCATGCTTGAAATAAGCATTGTTCCTACAACTCGTATGCCAAGTACAATGGTTATTGAAGTAAGGACTGATATCAGATAGTTCATGGTGCGTGTCCGAAGCCCTATAACTCTTGAAAATTCTTCATCATATGTAACAGCAAATAAATCATTATAGAAGAATACTATTACAATGATTACTACAACAGATAATATGACTGAAAGTATTACATCCATATCCCCTATCACAAGTATGCTTCCAAACAGATAGCTGAACAAATCAACATTAAACCCTTTTGCCACACTTGAAATCAATACCCCTGCTGCCACTGCAAAGGATGAAACAAGACCAATTGCTGCGTCTCCATGAAGGTCTGCTTTTTCATTAAGCTTTAGTATAAGAAATGATGCAAGAATGACCAATGGTATTGAAACCAATAAAGGAGATGCCGAAAGCAGTAATGCAATTGCTACGGTCGCAAAGCTTACATGCGCCAGTCCGTCTCCAATCATAGAGTGCTTTTTAAGCACAAGGAAAATTCCTAAAAATGAGCAGCATATTGAAATAAGCGTCCCTACCAATAATGCTTTCAGAATAAAATCGTATTTAAGAGATTCAATTATCAATGAAATCACATTTTCCATCTGCATGCCTCCAACAAAAATGGTGTTGAGCAAAGAAACCAAAATACTCTGTCATATCCTTTGATTTACAAAACTCATCATAGCTTCCGAAGAATACCATCCTCTTATCCAGATACAGCATCTTCTTTGTATACTTTCCAATAGAGCCAACATCATGGGATACAAGCAACACTGTAACATTGTCTTCGTCATTCAATGTCTTTATAATTTCATAAAACTCTTCCCTGATTTGAGGATCAAGAGCACTTGTGGGTTCATCCAAAATCAACATTTTAGGATTGCTCACTAATGCTCTTGCCAAGAGCACCCTCTGTTGCTGACCACCAGATAGATTACCAATTTTTCTGTCCTTTAATTCCGATATTTTTAGTTTTTCCAATACAGCCATTATTCTTTCACTGTCTCCTGACGATATGAATCTCGGATACCTTTTACTTGCTAGCAGCCCCATTGAAACGATCTCCTTTACTTTTGCAGGAAATAATTTGTCATTGCTGACTGCTTTCTGGGGGAGGTAGCCTGGAAAGCTACTCCCTAGAATGCTCTTGTTATAATCTATTCTGCCGCTGCTTGGTGGCAAAAGACCCAAAAGTCCTTTCATTAGTGTTGTTTTTCCAGAACCGTTAGGTCCAACAACTCCAATATAGTCTCCTTCTTGAACATCAAAATTGATATCGGTCAGCACCTCTGTTTTCCCATACTGCATAGAAAGGTTTTCTACCTTCAAAATATTATTCATTATATCCCAGCCCCTGCTTTAATTTTGCAAGATTGTCCTGCATGATCTTTATATAAGTAATTCCAGAATTCATATCATCCTTAGAAACGTTGTGAGCACCATGCAAAAGAAGCATTGTTGCACCTGTTTGATCGGATATAACCTTTGCAACCTTAGGTTCAATCAATTCTTCATAATATATTACTTTTGATCCTGACTCCTTCATATTTTTTATAAGCTCTGCAATTCTTTGTGCTGTGGGTTCTGCATCAGGCGAAAAGCCGCTGTATGGTGAAACATGTGAAAGTCCATACCTTTTTGCAAAATACCCAAAAGCAAAATGTCCACCGTACATTATTGTTTTGTATTTTGTCTTTTTAAATGCTTCAACAAAGCTTTTATCTAGCTCTTGCAGCATCTTTTTGTAGACATCTCCATTTTCTTTATAGAAGCTTTCATTTTTTGAATCCGCCTTCGAAAGACCTTCAACTATATTATCTACCATTTTTTGAGCATACACTGGGTCAACCCAGATATGAGGATCTTTCCCGCCATGGTTATGATGCTCTTCTTCATCCATCAAATCAATTCCTTTGCTTGAATCAACGACAATAAGGTCTTTGTTCTTTGTTGTCTGGATCACCTTATGCGCCCATGGTTCCATGAACTCACCAGTATAAACGAAAACACCTGATTTTTGTATACTGACAATATCCTGTGGTGACGGTTCATAAGAATGTGCTTCCACACCTGGAGGCAGTAAAAGACTCACATTGACTTTGTCTTTTCCTATTTCCCTAACAAAATCAAACTGGGGGAAAAGAGTTGTTATTACCTTCAATTTTCCTCCATCATCCGTAGTCGTATTGCCACTAGTAACACTACATCCTGATACAAATAAAACAAAGACTCCTAGTACTAACATCGAAATAATTCTTCTTGCTTTTTGCATATTGCCTCCTTTAATAGAAAACTATTGCAAACGCAAAGTTGTTGCTAATGATTCGCATTCGCAACAACTATTATATATTATTTCTCAATTTTTGAAAAGACAATTTGTTTTGTTTTATAAGATTTCAAATGACTCGCTTTGAATTCTTCAAACCTTTTCATGATTTCCGGGGTATCCTTACCTCAAGGATTTTTGGCATACCTATTATGTTAGGCCTACTGGCAGTGGTTTTTTGGCTTACAATAACAGGTGCAAATGTTCCTTCAACAATAATTGCAGATTTTCTCTTTGGAATTGAGGCTAAGTTGACAGAGTTCTTTACGTGGATAGGTTCACCTAAATGGCTGCACGGAATATTAATTCTTGGTATGTATCGAACACTCGCATGGGTTGTGTCCGTTATGTTACCTCCGATGGCCATATTCTTCCCCTTGTTTACACTGCTCGAAGATTCTGGGTATTTACCAAGAGTTGCCTTTAACCTTGATAACTTCTTTAAAAAAGCATGCACCCATGGAAAACAATCTTTAACTATGTGTATGGGTTTTGGTTGTAATGCCGCAGGGGTTATTGGCTGCAGGATCATAGAATCTCCTAGAGAAAGATTAATTGCTACCCTTACCAATGTTTTTGTACCCTGTAATGGTCGGTTTCCCACACTGATTGCTATCGGTACGATATTTATCGGAGGATGCGTAGGCAGTGCCTTCCAATCACTGGCCTTCACCCTTGCGCTTACCGCAATCGTCTTATTGGGAATTTTTATGACATTACTGGTATCCTATATCCTTTCAAAAACAATACTTAAAGGCTTGCCCTCTTCTTTTACACTGGAGCTCCTCCCTTACCGCAAACCACAGATTGGTAGAATCCTTATTCGCTCGGTATATGACAGAACACTTTTTGTATTAGGCCGTGCGGTTGCAGTTGCAGCACCTGCAGGACTCGTAATTTGGCTCATGGCTAATATAACTGTTGGAGATATAAGTCTTTTAGCTTACACAGCCAATTTCCTCGATCCCTTCGGAAGGCTGCTAGGAATGGATGGGTATATTATGATGGCCTTCATCCTCGGTTTACCAGCCAATGAAATCGTAATTCCCATTATCATTATGAGTTATATGTCAACAGGCTCCATACTTGAACTGGAAGAGCTAGAGGATTTAAGACAGCTTTTGGTATCCCATGGGTGGACCTGGCTTACTGGTGTGTGCGTTATGCTCTTCTCACTCATGCACTTCCCTTGCGCTACCACCTTATGGACCATTCGAAAGGAAACACAGAGCTTGAAATGGACACTTGCTTCCTTTGCCATACCCACAGCCGCGGGCATAATTGTTTGTTTTATTGTGGCTAATGTTGTTCGATTGCTTGGGCTGGTTTGATAACAAAATCTCAGGGGCATCGATGCCCCTGAGATTTTGATTATAAAATTTTCATCCCTATTATTATAAGCATTATACATCCAACAATCAGTCTGTAATAGGCAAATACTTTCAGAGAATGCTTTCCAAGAAAAGTAATGAACTTACCCACAACAAAGAATGCTACAATAAAAGAAACAACAAACCCTACTGCAAGAGCAACCCATTCTGTTGGAGTCATTTCCGTAAATCCTTTTAGCAAGGAGTACCCAGTTGCTGCAAACATCGTTGGGATTGCAAGAAAAAATGAAAACTCCGCAGCAGCTTTTACGGACAACCCGACCATCATGCCTCCTATTATGGTAGACGCAGACCTTGACATTCCAGGAAATAATGACATACATTGTGCAAATCCAATTAATAATGACTTTTTGGCTCCAACCTTAAGAACATCCTCACTTTTTACTTTATTGAATGCTTTTTCTACTACAATCATTAATATTGCACCAATAATTAATGCAATCGATACCGTTAATGGTGAGAAAAAATACTCTTCAATATAGTCGTTCAACAATACACCAACTGCAGCCGATGGCAAGAAAGCTATAAAAATCCAAAGCCACAGCTTGAACCCCCATTGACTTGGTTTAATATTTTTTAGGGATTCCATAATCCGTTTTCTGTAGTAAAAGACTACTGCCAAGATTGCACCTAACTGTATAATTATTTCGAACATCACTGCAAACTTCCCTTTAAATCCAAGAAAATGGCCAAATAATATCAAGTGTCCCGTAGATGAAATAGGTAAAAACTCAGTAACTCCTTCAACAATTCCAAGTATTATAGCTTTTATAATTAAATCCATTATTCTTTCTCCTCCAAAACAATCCGATGATCAACTAATGCCATCTCTTTAATAACAGCTTTGATTTCCATCACTTTTCTTCATTCCTTTAATTATGTTTATTGCATCATCTATATAATGCGGAAAAGGCTCGCTTTTCACCCCTGCTATTTGAATATTGCATCTATTGAGAGGAATTAAGACTTTCCTTGCAGGACTTTCAGCAACTGCTTTAGCCATCAAAGGTGTCAATTCTCCGAGCATTGAGTTTGCTGCAATCATTCCTATAGCACCCATTATGACATCAACCCTTGAAACATTGAAAACAATAGCATTTTCTCCCGAGGCACCTTCATTAGCTCCAGCTTTAAGCATCAATGCTGTTGCAAGTGCATTTGTTCCTAATACTAGTATTTCAATATCCTCACCAAATTCCTGTCTCAATTTTTCCACCATTGCTTTTCCCATACCACCCCCCTGACCATCTATTACTGCAATTCTCAAAATTATTCCTCCAAACATTTTAACTTCTCACCTCATACATTATACCATATTAAGGCATAGTCGCAAGAATTCAGAACCATAGAATTCAGAATTCTCTTTCTATGCTATTGATTGTTTAGTGGAATGTTTTATTATTTTTACTGTAATGGCACTTTCTTAAACCCTCCATATGCTTTAGCCATCTGTGCATATAGTTCCTTGCCCAAGAGTGCTTTGTATATCTCTTCAGCCTTTTTTTCTGGGTCAATATCTTTGAATTGATCAGGATAAAGCACCTTACCTATGTAATACTCATCTGCGATTGCCGTATCAATATTTGTAGTATAGAAATTATATGGGAGCTGTGAATACATTTCACCATTTTTTATTGCTGACAAAGTATTGTAGTAATCTTTGTTTTTCTGATAATCCTCCTTGATCTTTTGGTAGCCTCCTCCATCAATAAAAATCATATCTGGGTTCCACTCTATTAGCTTTTCCTTGTCTATCATAAGTGAGCCTGTTTTTCCAGTTTCATCTACCACATTCTTTGCATGAACCGCTTTAAACAAAGAATAGTTCCCCTGTGTACTTTCAATCCCATGAGTACCTTTCATTCCCAAGCCACCAACATATGTACTTGGTTTTTTGTCATCAGGAATATCCTTTGTCCTAGTGTCCATATCATTTTTGCATTTCTCCATGTAGTCAACTATTTCTTGTGCCTTTTGCTCTTTTCCAACAATCTTTCCTATTAGTTTTAATGATTCTTATACTGTAGGATCAAATGTTGAAGTCTTACCATAGCTGATTGAAACTACAGGTATTCCTGTTTTGGATTGCAGATTGTCTGCAGAAGCTTTGTCTGTTGCATATGTGCTAAAAATCACATCTGGCTTTACTTCAAGTATTTTTTCTGGGTCAGAAGCATTATTCGGACCACCTGGTCCTATTACAGGCAAGTTTGCAAGTGATGGATTTGCCATCACGTAGGGCTTGCCTGTAGAGTCATCTTTGTCCATTTGTTCAACCCCAGCAATCATATCAACATTGTTAAAGTAGCAACACAACCTTAAAGCACCAGGACCAATATCTACTACTTTTTTTGCCTGCGCATTAATTTCAAGATGTCTTCCTAGTGTATCCGTCACAGTGATTTTCTGTGAATTTGAAGCCGCATCCTGAGGAGTCTTTGAAGCACATCCCCCAAAAAACAATGACATACAAAGAAGTATCGCAATCATTAAATTTATATTTTTCTTATTCATATCTCACATATCCTCCAAAATTTTAAATATTATATTGACCAAGGAAATTTTCGAAATCGCCTTACACAGGTATCACAACGGGAACATCACCGATTTTATTTATTCTTACAGGAACAGAATAAACATTTTCTATGTTTTCAGGAGTCATTACCTCAATACCACCTGATGCATAAATTTCACCGTTTTTTAAAAGCAAAGATTTTGTTTAAGCGTTCTTCTCCTTCTCCTGTACAAACTCTTTCATTAAATTCCTCCGCTCTGCTGTCCCAGAATACTTGACTTGCCAACTTATCTATTTTCTTTCCACTCCAAATCTGTTAGAAATTATGGAATCATAATTTCCTAGACATAAATAAAACCACGAATAGAGCCGTTCCTTACGGCATCCCTTCGTGGTTTAGTTTGTGTTGAAATTACAATTATAACTATCCTAAAACCTTCTTGGTTTTAATTTCCTCTAATAAAATATCACAAAAGTATAATCCTGTCAAACATACTGTTTTTAGTGCGTGTATATTTTTTGAGTGTTGGAGATAATATTTACAACTAAAAATTATATCTAAAAAATTTAAAAGGGGTGTATATTTAAGATGGCAAGAGTTGCAAAAGAAATGGTTGAAAAATCAGGTGTTGATATTAATAAACTCCTTGATTTATTAGTTAAAAATGCAGCAGCAGAGCTAACAACCTACTATTATTATACGATTCTTCGTGCAAATTTAATTGGACTAAAAGGAGAAGGAGTGAAAGAAATAGCTGAAACCGCTCGTATTGAGGATAGAAATCATTTTGAAGCACTGGTACCCAGAATATATGAACTTGGAGGAAAATTACCAGATTGTATGAAGGTATTTCATGATTTATCTGCATGTCCTCCAGCAAAATTGCCAGCAGATCCATCAAATGTGGAAGAAATATTAAAAGTATTAGTAGGTGCTGAAAGATGCGCTGTTAGCGGTTACACCGAAATTTGTAATATGACAGCTGGAAAAGACCATAGAACCTATGATTTGGCATTGGCAATACTAAATGAAGAAACCGAACACGAGTCTTGGTTCTCTGAATTTTTAGGTGAAGGTCCTTCAGGTCATTTTATTAGAAGAGGTAGTACTTCTCCTTTTGTTTCCAAATTTTTAAAGTAGTAAATAATAGTAAATAGTAATTTTAATAAATATTTGTTAACGAGGCAAAAGAACAAAGATCAAAAAATCCTTATATGGTTACAGCCATGAACTATATAAGGATTTTTCATTTACATATCAACAAACTTTCCAATATTCCATTTGTCAAAGACAAAGTAATAAAATAGAACTTGAAACAATAAAAAACAAGATCAAAAATAGTTTTTAATCATTCTTTAGTTTTCATTGTTTTACAATTCATAGATTCTCGCTTTTTAGGTATCACTTTAATACTGCCATGGTCTTTAACAACAATGTTGTATCTATTGTTGAAGGCAGCTATATCTTTTCCATCAATCATTGAAAATTTAAGCTTAAATCCTCCATAATAACTATCTGCACGCTTATTGTGCAATAATTTTCGCAACTGAAATTCATTGGATAGAAGAAATTTTGCCAAATCATTACTATCTAAAATATTTTTGTACTTTAGTTTCAATATCAAAATGCAAATCTACTTGATCCTTCTCTTCCCGAATTATAATACTGAAAAGGGTTCCTTTTCCTTCAATTATATTCATTTCCAACTGTTTTATACATATACATACTCCTTATAACAAAATTGCCCGAACTAATTTTAGTATCAAAATTACAATTTTATATAACTCAAACTTTTTAATGATGCAAGTTTTATCAGAATTTTATCATTAATTATATAAAAAAGGAAACAGAAATATTAAACTTAACCAACTACAAAACAATTCTCATAATCCAAAACCCCCCTCTTTTTAATTGACCATAAAGATGGTAGAATAAGATATATGCAAGATTATTGAAAGGGGAACAATAAATTGTCAAGACCGCAAAAATGGAGAAAAGTTGAGTTTATTCCTAATATACAATATTTTGGTCCTTTAGATTCGCAGACAGCGAACATGGAGGAGAATATTCTTCTTATTGAAGAAGCTGAGGCAATACGTTTAAAAGATGTAGAAAAGTTAGAACAGGAAGAGTGTGCTGAAAAAATGGAAATTTCGAGGCAAACCTTTCAGAGGATTCTTAGCACTGGAAGAGAAAAAATAGCTGACAGCATTATAAACGGCAAAGCTATACGTATTGAAGGAGGAAATTTCACACGAAATATCTGTCCAGTACACTGCCTTGATTGTAATAAGGAGTGGAAGGAAAGCTATGAAAACTTCGAAAAAATAATAAAAGGTGATTATTCTTGTCCTGATTGTCAATCAAAAAAAATAGTATGTCAAAATACTAATGGGCAAAAATTCTGTAAATGTAATTGTTGGAAAAGAGGCAGGACTGTCTAAGCAAATAGAAATGCATCTTGTAAATTCATTATTCCTTTTGAAGCCAATGACATAATTGACATATGCTCATAATGATGATATTATTAACAATATCGGGCAATAGCCCATAAAGCACGAGAATGCAAGGGGTGAATTTGTGATTATATCAGAAACTACATTTACTGCAAGATATGGCGAAACTGACCAGATGGGCATTGTACACCATTCAAACTATCCAGTATGGTTTGAAGCTGGTAGGACAGGCTTTTTTAAAGGAATAGGCATTTGGTATTCCAAAATAGAAGAAAAGGGAATACTGCTTCCATTGACGGACTTAAGGTGCAAATATATAAGTCCTGCCAAATATGAAGATGAAATAGTTGTTAAAACTAAGCTGGAAAAGATGAGTTGTGTAAGACTTGCGTTTAACTACGAGGTTTTAAATAAAGATAGTGGGATACTTATTGCAAAGGGTGAAACTTCACATGCATGGACTGATAAAAGTCTTAATCCTCAAAACATACAAAAAAAGATGCCAGAATTGTATCAAGCCTTAGTTAATGCTCTGAAAGACTAATAATTCCTGGTACACTAAGACATTTTTGCTCGTATGGTCTTAAGGGTCAAAGTATTATAGTTCTACTTGTTGTCATCACTTTGTATCACTTTACATGCAATTGTATTTTACCTTAATAAGGCGATTTTAAAAAATTTCCTTGCTCAATTTTTGAAGGAATTTGTGAAGCAAATCCTAAAATCACTATTTTTGAAATCGCCAATTGACCAGTTATTTTATTGGAATCACCTAAATCAGTAATTTTCTTTTCTCACTTCAAAAAAGCTTTTTGGATGTGCGCAAACAGGACAAACCTCAGGAGATTTTTTACCCATTACAAGATGTCCACAATTTCGACATTCCCACATTGTTTCCTCTGCCTTTTCAAACACTTTTTGCATTTCGACATTTTTAAGAAGTGCACGATATCTTTCTTCATGAGACTTCTCAATTTGTGCAACCATTCTGAACTGCTCAGCAAGAGCAGTAAAGCCTTCTTCCTCTGCATCTTTAGCAAATCCATCATACATATCAGTCCACTCATAATTTTCTCCTTCAGCAGCATGAAGCAAATTTGCAGCTGTATCTCCAAGCTCGCCAAGAGCCTTAAACCAGAGTTTTGCATGCTCTTTTTCATTGTTGGCTGTTGCTTCAAATATTGCTGCTATTTGTTCATATCCTTCCTTTTTTGCAACAGATGCAAAGTATGTGTATTTATTCCTTGCCTGTGATTCACCAGCAAATGCTGCAGCCAAGTTTTTTTCGGTTTTTGTTCCTTTGATATTCATAGTTCCATCTCCTTTATTTTCATTATTTGATTTTACTCTTTTGAGCTTCATTAATAACTTTTCTGCTGCTTCCAAAGGAAAATCCTTGGGGGAATTTTTAGTCATAGATTCAAGCAGACTTCTCACCTCATCACTTTGAGGGAGCATAAAGCCTGATTCTCTAAGCAAATCTTCAGCCATAAGCCTATTGGATCTTGAAATCGCCTCTGCAAACTGACGAGTAATTGCATTATCACTTGATTTAGATATATCAGAAGCAATACTTTCCTGAAGAGTCTTGCTTTGGGCTAACGAACGCAAAGCATTAACTACATTATCATCCTTTGGTTGCTGTGGAGGATATTCATCTGGAATAAGTGAAATTGCTCCAGATGGACAAGCATCAACACACTTCCTGCATCCTTTTAAGCATTTGCTTACATCAATTATACTGTCTTCAGTATCAGTTGCTCCTGTGGGGCAAACATAAAGGCACATACAATCTTTTGTACATAATCTGATATTTCTCACAGCTGGCATAATCTTACCTCCTTCCTATCTGCGAAATTTTGTAATTAGGCACTTTACATACAGGACAAATTTCTGGCAATTCATTACCTACATATACGAAGCCGCAAATGTCACAGACATAAATCTTTGTATTTTCAAGCATTGTATCTCCTTCTTTTGCATATCTGTCAAGGAGAGATCTTAGCATTCTGCTTACCTTTTCGCTCCAAACAAGTGACCTTAATGCTCCTCTGTCTGCTTTTGCTGATGCTACTGCATTAGCTTTGGTGTATCCCTCTGTCAAATCGGCATTCAAAAGCTTTTCTGCATCATAAAGCTCTTTTCCTATTTGAACAGAACCCTTGCTTTTGTAGTAATCAGCAATCTGGATAAACAAATCCATTTCTTCTTCTAGGTGTTGTTTCTCGCATCCCTTTGCTAGGTTGGAATATCCTCCCACTTTGTTCCTGGTGCAACCCCTTTTTCTGGCAGACCTGCGGCTTCATCATATGTAAAACCACAGATTGAACATTTAATTTTACTCATTTCACCCCTCCTTTTTTTGCTTCATTCATCATACTTCGATAAGTTATAATTGATTTCCTCCATTGACCTTAAAAATTCAACCTCCTGAAAAATAAATGAGCGGAGAATGCAAACAATATATTTCTTATTATGTACAGTCAAAAAGCAGGTACCAAATAGTAACCTGCTTTTTGATATATTAAATTACATTCTTTAAGCGTTCCTTAATATGTTGAAGCTGTTTTTCAAGAAATTCTTCCTGATTCATTAATAAAGTCTTTTCATCTATCATTTGTCCACTATGAGTCCCTGTAAAACAGAACATTTTTCTAAATCCTCTGCCGCCACCTCCGCCTCTTCCAAACCCAAATCCTTCATTTGGATATCCATGCATAACATAACCTGCGCAATTACCTAAACCTCTTCCTGTCATCGACCCCATTCCCATTGGTCCTGTTCCGTCTCCTCTAGGCATAATAAATCACTCCTTATTTTAATTGGGCATATGCTCATTATTATTATATTCTCATTTTGGGCATATGTCAATAATCCATTTGACCCGAATTCTTCAAAAACAAAAAAACAGACTTCACATTGAAAGTCTGTTTCTATAACCCAAACATTACAAGAAATCAATTGAGGAAAAATCAATATCACCTTTGCTATCAATAAGCTTATCATAAGCATGTACATACTCAACTTTTCCTACAAACATTTCATGCGAACCTGTAAGTATTGAATCAACAATTTTACATTCGATACTCACAGGACAATCATCAAGAATTGGAGCATTAACTTTTACACCTTCACTAATTCTAATATTCATTTCTGCAATCTTATCCCCATCATATTTACTGTGGTTTCCAATATAATCGAAGGATTCCTTGTATTCTTTTCCAACCAGATTCACAACAAAGCATCCCGATTCCTTGATAAGCTTGTAAGAATAGCGGGACGGAACTATCCCAACCATAACCATTGGAGGAGCATAGCTACAATTGCAACAATATGCAACAGCTAATACATTGTTTTCTCCATTTAGACCTCTACATGATACCAACACTTTTGGTACTGGTTGTATACACGACTTCATATTTGCTTGTTTTTTTAGCATCTTTATCCACCTCATCATTTTATTCTTACTTATTTTATTCTCTTTAACAATTATTGGACTCTCTATATATTTTTCTTAGTGCCAGGAACCATTTTGTCTATAAAAAGAACTCCCTCTAAATGGTCAATCTCATGACAAAATGCTCGAGCTAAAAGTCCTGTACCCTCAAGAATAATTGTGTCTCCTTTCTCATCAAGCGCCTTTACTTTAACATTTTCGGAACGTATCACCTCACCAACAATTCCTAGTACACTAAGACATCCCTCAACATCCTGTTGTTCCCCTTCTTTTTCAATTATTTCAGGATTCTTCATTATTCATCATTTTTGATGCTTCAATCATAATTGCACATTCAATTCTCTTTCTATGCATTTCGCAAGCAATTTCGTCTGGCTTTAGAATATCTCCATTAGAGTAATACGAATTTGCATGACAACCTCCTGAGCAGTATAGTTTTGCCCAACAATTCCGACACTCATGCTTTACGAATATATTCGCTTCTTCGAACTTTTTGCGCATATGTTCATTGTATAACCCTGAGTTAATGCTACCCACTTTAAATTCAGACTGTCCCACAAACTGGTGGCATGGATATAAATCCCCCTCAGGAGTAACAGCAAAATATTCATTACCAGCACCACATGCTGTAATTCTTTTATATAGGCAAGGACCATCATATAGGTTAACATTAAAATGATAGAATTTGAATGACTTGCCCTGTTTTATCCTCTCCAGATAAGCATTTGCCAATCTTTCATATTCTTCAAGTATCTCCTTCAAATGCTCCTTGCGAATATGAAAATCCTCACTAGCACCTACAACTGGTTCTACTGATATTTCATTAAAACCAAGGTCGGCTAAATGAAACACATCCTTTGAAAAATCAAGATTCCTATTAGTAAATGTTCCTCGTATAAAATAACTCTTGTCTCCCCTACCTTTTACAAGCTTTTTTGCACCTTCCAATATCTTTCCATAACTACCATTCTTCGCAATATCGTATCTAATAGCATCATGCACTTCTTTTCTGCCATCAATACTTATGACCACATTGTCCATGTTTTCATTTATATACTTTATTTTCTTATCATCAAGAAGAACACCATTTGTAGTTATTGTAAAATGAATACTTTTACCAGTACGTTTTTCAACTTCTCTTCCGTACTCAACTGTTTTCTCAATTACATCAAAATTAAGTAGAGGTTCTCCTCCAAAGAAATCAATCTCAACATTTTTTCTGTTGCCTGAGTTACTAATTAAAAAGTCTACTGCTTTAATAGCAACTGCCTCAGGCATTATACTTTTTGCTACTTTATAACTTCCTTTTGATGCAAAACAATACTCACACATGAGATTGCAATCATGAGCTACATGGAGACACAAAGCTTTTATTCCATTATTTTCCTGAGTTCTTTTTAAGACCAAGTCCTTTTTAATTTCAGGTGCATATAAAAGCTCTTTTTCAACAAGCTCATTAATCTCATTCCATGCTTCTTTAACACTTTCACTTGAGTATTTATCCTGCAGCTTATCAATTGCTTGCTGATATGTAAAGGGCTTATCAAATCCAGATACTAAGTCATAAGAAATATTATCCACCACATGAACACTAGCACTATTACCATCAACCGCAATATTAATACCGTTCATACAATATATATGTACCATTTTTCTTTCCACTCCTATTTATTCTTTAAGTATGTAGCAGAATTGTTTTTTATCTATCTGTTCCCAAATCCTCTGAAAGAACATGCAACTTCTTGCTTAAGCTGCTGTATAATCATCACCATCAACCTCCTGAAAAATAAAGAATAAACCCTCCGTCAAAAAACCAGGAGGGCTCGAATTCCTGAAAAAAGTTTTACTGTATTTTTTTATTGTCTTTATATTGTAGAATTACTTGATGCATTATCTCTGCCGCATCACCTACAAGCTCAACACAAGGTCGTTTTTTATAATACTCCTCAGTTCTTTCCTCCAGAACATGACCTTCACTTTTTCTCCTTTGACCTAAAAGTTCTCTGCATATAATCGACCTGTTATCAGATATAAACTTTTCAGCCATTTCTTGAATCAATTTATAATGCTCCGATTTTGATCCCCTAGCTTTTGGATCTGTATAGCCATATTTCATACCAGCTACCATAAACATTCCGCTAACTGCCCCACATACCTCTCTCAAACTGCCCATGCCTCCACCAAAAGATGAGGATATTTTTAGTGCATTCTCAAAATCCATACCAGTCTCCTCACAAAAAGCTGCAACCACTGCCTGAGAGCAATTATATCCTTGTTTAAATAACTCCATTGCTCTTTCTCTGTATTGACTCACATTTTCACTCCTTTGGCATAAAATCCCCAAGCACTTCAGCTACGTTATTCAGCCAATCTCCCTCAAATAACTCTATCATCCCTTTGTCACAGGCAGTGGCAATTCTTGTGTCAATTGGTAATCTTCCAAGCACTTCAACTCCATATTTTTTGGCAACTTCTTCTATTTTGCTGTCTCCAAATAGCTTTATTTCTTTATTGCACTCAGGACATTTTACATAACTCATATTCTCAACTAATCCAATAATAGGTACATTCATCATTTTTGCCATTTTAACAGCCTTTTCAACAATCATTGACACCAGTTCCTGTGGCGAAGTCACAACGATAATTCCATCTACCGCTACCGATTGGAATACCGTAAGTGGAACATCTCCAGTACCAGGCGGCATATCTATAAACATGAAATCAATTTCTCCCCACATGACATCTGTCCAGAATTGCTTAACCGTATTTGCAATAATTGGTCCTCTCCATACAACAGGATCAGTATCATTCTCCAATAACATATTCACTGACATAACATTGATTCCCATTTTACTTTTTGCAGGAAACAATCCATACTCATTTCCATTGGCTTTCTCATGTATACCAAACACCTTTGGAATGGAAGGTCCTGTAATATCCGCATCTAGTACTGCCGTATTATAACCGTTTCTTGCCATTAATACCGCAAGCATAGAAGTAATAAGGGACTTACCAACTCCACCTTTACCACTTACTACCGCAATTACTTTTTTTATTTCACTCAAGTCATGCGGCTTTTCTCTGAAATCATGCTTTTCTGTTTTTCTATCACTGCATTCCTCAGCACACTCGCTGCAATTGTTGTTACAATTTTCACTCATCTTTTCTACTCCTTTATTTTAATTTTAATTGCTTCCATCTGCCTCAAAACCCTCAGTATGCTTATTGGACTTCAGTACATAATCCCCTACACATACACCCATACTATCTGCTACGATTGGGCATTTGGCTTTGAGCAAATTGATTTCTTTTTCAACGAGTCTTTCCACATCAATGTCTTGATATATAGCTGAATCTATTATGTTTCCAGTAGCAGCTATCTTCAATGCCCAATATAACCTATCTTTTTTGTTAAACAAATGTTGTTTTAAATTTGGATAAACACTCAGAGCTGCTTGTATATTTCGATCTTTAACATTTCTATATGGATCAGAAACACCAGAATGTTTTTTACAATATTATGCATTTTTGATCCTCCTCATAAATCTCTTGATTGAAAACTTCACCTCTTGCGCTCTCAACAATTATGAGCCATTGCCCAATACCATTTATATTATCACCCTTTTGGACATATGTCAATTATGCCATTATGCTATTATACTATTTTACTCTTTCATAATAATTCATTTTGAAATATAATGGTTGTGTAATTATATTTTTAATGGGCATATACCTATATAAATTTTTAATAATGAGAGGAGAATGTAAACAATGAATTTACCAGATAATTCAGGTTTTTTTGGAGCATATGGAGGACGTTTTGTTCCTGATAACCTCATTAAAGTTTTAGATGAAGTAAAGCAATCCTTCTACAAATTCAAGGATGATCCAGATTTCCAGAAAGAACTTGATTATTACTTCAAATACTTTGTTGGAAGACCAAGTCCTTTATATTATGCAGAGAGGTTAACAAAACAGATAGGTGGAGCAAAGATATACTTAAAACGTGAAGACCTGAATCACATGGGTGCACACAAAATAAACAATACAATCGGACAGGTTCTTCTTGCAAAACGCCTTGGTAAAAATCGTATTATCGCAGAAACAGGAGCGGGACAACATGGGGTTGCTACTGCAACAGCATGTGCTTTATTTGAAATGGAATGCATAGTTTATATGGGCGAAGAAGATACCCGAAGACAAGCATTAAATGTTTTCAGAATGGAGCTTTTAGGTGCAAAAGTTGTTGCTGTAAAATCTGGAACAAGAACACTCAAAGATGCCGTTGATGAAGCACTGAATGATCTAATTCAAAATTATGAGAATACTTATTATATGCTAGGCTCTGCAGTAGGTCCTGATCCATATCCTGAAATGGTTAAGTATTTCCAGTCAATAATTGGAAAGGAAGTTAAGGAACAAATAATGGAGCTTGAAGGCAGACTTCCAGATTACCTAGTTGCATGTGTCGGCGGAGGCAGTAACGCAATTGGTCTGTTTGCTCCTTTCTACGATGATATGGAAGTAAAAATGGTAGGTGTTGAACCTGCTGGCAGAGGACTTGACACTCCCGATCACGCCGCTACCATATCCCTCGGAACTCCAGGAGTTATTCATGGTTTTAAATGCTACCTTCTACAAGATGAGCAAGGAGAGCCGCTTCCAGTATACTCGATAGCAGCTGGTCTTGACTACCCTGGAGTAGGTCCCGAACACTCATTTTATAAAGATAGTGGAAGGGCACAATACGTTACAGCTACCGACCAAGATGCCATTGACTCATTCCTTAAGCTTTCAAAAGTAGAAGCTATAATTCCAGCAATCGAAAGCTCTCACGCAATATTTTATGGAATGAAGCTAGCAAAAGAACTCGATAAAGATAAAATTATCGTTATAAATCTCTCAGGCAGAGGAGACAAAGACGTTGCAGAAATAGCAAGGATACTTGGCAAATAATTAAAAGACAATGCATTTGACCCGAATTCTTCAAAAACAAAAAACAGACTTCACATTGAAAGTCTGTTTTTTATCTCCCAAGGAATTACCCTTTATGATTATTCTTATTATAATAGTCATCAATTGCCCTTTTGAGCGTTTGCACACCAAGATTTGAGCAATGCTTCTTATGTTCTGGCAAACCTCCAAATGCTTCAATCACATCTTCATCAGTTATTTTAAATGCCTCTTCAATTGTTTTACCTTTTGCAATTTCTGTAGTCATACTGCTTGTAGCAATTGCAGCTGCACAACCAAATACAAGAAAACTTATATCCACTATTACATTATTCCGCACCTTAATATATATTGTCAAAGAATCTCCACAATCAGGTTCTCCACATGTACCTTCTCCATCAGCATCATTCATACTACCAACATTTCTTGGACACATGAAGTGCTCCAAAACTTTTTCTGAATAATCCTCAGTATACATTCAATACACTTCCCTATTTTTGATCTATTACAAAACCTGCTTTCCAGAAAAATACTTCAAAGTAAACTCTCTTACTTTTTAATCTTCATGTGGATGATCACATACTGTTTTTTCAACCCCGTATCCCCTTCCAGCTCCTGGCTTGCAAAGACTTTCACCACCCTCAAGATTCCCCTCTTCCAATTTAGATATAACATCATTTATCTTACCACTTACTCCAGCTATTGTATCAATACCCAATTCTTCAAACATTCCAACTGCCCTTGCTCCCATTCCTCCACAGACAATAAGCTTTACACCTTTCTCATTCATAAACTGAGGAATAAGACCTGGTGAATGCCCTGGATTATCAATTAATTTTCTTTCAATTACCCTGCCTTTCTCCACATCTAGAATGGTAAAATTGGGGCACCTGCCAAAGTGTTCAGAGACGTAATCTCCATCTGTTGAAATCGCAACTATCATTATAAATACCTCCTTTTAGTTTTGTTAATAGTCCAGTTTTCTTCAACCCTACACATAATTTGTTCCCAAATTTTTCTAATCTCTTCTGTAACAATTTCATTTCCAGCTTCTATAGGCGTTTTGAATTGTTGAAGAGCTTTCACAATCGTTGGATCAAACGGTATTTTCCCTATTACTGGAAAATCATTCACAATGCAATATTCTTCAATTTGCTTTGTTATATCAGTATTCAAATCGTATTTGTTAATACATACAAATGCTGGTATCTGAAAGTGCTGCGCAACACTTAAAACCCTTTTAAGATCGCTTAATCCAGACAACGTCGGCTCTGATACAGCCACCACAGCATCCGCACCAGTAATAGATGCTATAACCACACACCCAATCCCAGGTGAGCCATCGATAAGAACCCATTTCTCATCATTCTTATAATTATGAACATTTTTTCTGACTTCTGTTACAAGTTTTCCTGAACCCTCAGCTCCGATATCGAGAAGTGCATGTGAAAAAGTTCCCCTCTCGGTCTTTGCCACATAAGTCTGTCCTGTTTTTACTTCTTCAAGACTTATGGCTTTAACAGGACATACTATTACACACGCACCACATCCTTCACACATCATAGGCAATATCTCAAGCTTTTCACTTATCGCATCAAACCTGCATGTGCTTTTGCACAAACCGCATTCTATACAGACAGATGGATCAATAACTGCTTCTTTTGCTCCTAGATAATCTTCTTGCTTTATAATATCTCCATTTATCAATATATGAAGATTTGGTGCATCAACATCACAATCTGCAAGCATTTTATCTTTTACAAGAATGCTCAAAGATGACACAAGGGTACTTTTGCCTGTCCCGCCTTTACCACTTACAAAGGCTATCTGTTTCATTTCCTAGCACCCCTCTCTACCTTTTGATATAATTCCTCAAACTTACTCTTCCAGTCTCCGTTATGCTCTACTGGAAGAATGCCTTTTGAGTATGCTTGCGCGATTTCCTGAGAATATGGTATTTCTAAAAGAATCTCGATTTGATTTTGCTTACAAAACTCTTGGACACTTTGATTATCCTGTGAAGCCTTATTCACCACTACACCAAAAGGAATCTCCATATTTTTTATGAGCTGTACAGCAATTTTTAAATCATGAAGACCAAAAGGTGTTGGTTCTGTAACAAGAATACAATAATCACAGCCTCCAACAGATTGTACAACTGTACAGGATGCACCAGGAGAACAATCAAGAATAACTGGCACATCATTTCTTAATCTTTTCTTCAATTCACGTATAATTGGTATGCTTATAGGTTCTCCAATATTCAACCTGCCTTGAAGAAAAGTATTATCTTCGTTTATCTCTATAACTCCAGTTTCTCTGTTCACTTCCCTGATTGCTTCCTGAGGGCAAGCAATCAGACATGCGCCACAGTGGTGGCAAATTTCAGGAAAAACCAGAACCTTACCCTTAACTACAGCAATAGCATGAAACTGGCACGCTTTACCGCAGTCACCGCAGCCATTGCATTTTAATGCATCAGCTTCAGGAACTAGAACGTTAACAGGAATTGTATTCTTTATTTCTGGTCTCAGAAAAACCCATCCATTTGGTTCTTCCACATCGCAATCAACATACTGGCATTTGCCAATTGACAATGCAAGACTTGCTGACACAGTTGTCTTCCCCGTTCCTCCTTTACCACTTAAGACCGCAATCTTCATTTCTGACCTCCCTGCATTCCATGATGTTCAGGAACAGTTGCATCAATTTTTTCAAGCATTCTTTTATTGAAATTATCCAAATTTTCCTTTATTGAAACGGCTGATCCCCTGTATATATCAATTTCAGCAGCTTTTAATACATTCATGGCATTTGGTCCTACATTTCCTGTAATAACCGCTTTTACTCCCCTATCAATCATCAACTGTGCTGAAGTAATTCCTGCTCCCCCTCCGCTAGCTGCTGCAGAGTTTTCAATAATTTCAAACATCATTGTATCAGTATCTGCAATTGCAAAATATGCAGCTCTTCCAAACCTAGGGTCCATTATACTATCTGACGAATTTCCATTTGAAGATAAACATACTTTCATTCAATAACATCTCCTCTCGTAATGTATAATATCATTATAAGCTTATGCCCATAATAATTCTATAATTATTTTGGGCATATGTCAATTATTTATGAGTATTTTTTATTAAATTTAATATAAACTTCAATTTTGCTTCCAGCTGAAAAGTAATCAATGCAATCATTCATTTCTTTATAAAAATAGAACGAGAGGTGTTACCTTTTTTATCCAATAACCTATAAGAATAAACGGCTGCTATAATAAATAGCGCGGCATTACCCTTGTTTATAATACCTACATAAACTGGCTGCAATGCCTGAGAAGCTACAAAGGAACATATCGATCCAAACACCAGAAAGATAAAGGGATTCAAAAAAGCTGTCCAACGCTTTAGTACGGTTCTACCCTTAATAATCAGCACAAATAACAGCACCTGTGGTATGACCCATGTTATTACATAGTGTACGACATAATGTCATTGATTACATGTTCCGCAAGCGTTTTCTGTCCTACCTCCGTAAGTCGTTTATAGATCATGGGGAAATAGCATAAAACACTATGTATGAATGAAGAGCCCATAACTGTTCCAAATGAAACAGTGGCAAAATATACAGTTGCCGCTTTAGGATGTGTTTTTGAAAGAAGACACCGTATACTCCAGAACCCAAGCAGATAAAATGGTATGAAGAACGCACATAGGTTGAGCGAAAGTGGAAAACGCCAGCTCGCCATGTTCATCCATGCTGGATCAATAAAAGTCATGCCGCTAGGTTCTCCCGTAAACTCCAAAAGATAATCTGCAAGCGCGATAATCACGGCACTTACTGCTGCGAATATACAAAAAAGCGTGTATTTTTTACCTGTCACATTTAACATAGTCCCAAATCCTTATTAAATTTTATTTGTTCTTAATTTAGAATGAATACAACCACAGCCACATCCACTTGTTTGGCTGTGAGGACAGCCTATACATTTGTTGCCTTTTCTCTTTTCAATTACAATTTTGGCAATTGCACTAGCTACAATTGCTGAAATAATTAATATCAATAAAACATCCCCCATAATTTATCACCCACTCAATCCAATCTTTATACTTGGTATACTTTTCCTAACCCTCATAAGATATATAACATATCCTACCATTGCACATATAGCGATCAAACCTGGCAACAAACCATTCCCCAAAGCACCCGTTGTAATTAAGGTTCCAATCTGATAAGTAAAAAATGCAACAAAATAACCCATACCTAATTGGAATGCAATACCACCCCACAGCCACTTTTTATTATCCAACTCAGCATTCATAGCGCCAATAGCGGCAAAACATGGTGGTGTAAACAAGTTAAACATCAAATATGCTAATGCTGCTACGGAGGACAATCCCATAACACTTGCAACATCTGTTGCGCCTTCAACCAGAGCAAGTTCTTCGGTATCAATGAAGTTAGTTATACCGTATACCACAGCAAGTGTGCCAACCACATTCTCTTTAGCGATGAAACCCGTAATTGCAGCTGCAACTAATTGCCACACACCAAATCCCAATGGAATTAGTAAAATAGCAACTGGTGATGCAATACTAGCTAAAATGCTTGTTTCCTCAGCTCCTTGAGCAACAATCTGTAATTTCCAGTTAAATGTCTGCATGATTTGTACCACGGTATTGCAAAGAAGAATAACTGTACCTGCTTTAATTACGAAAGCTTCCGCTCTTGAAAGCATTTCCATAACAGCTCTCTTAATGCTTGGGAATTTATACTCTGGCAGCTCCATAATAAAGTAAGATTTAGCATTTTTTTCACCAGTGATTCTTACCACCAATAAAGCTCCAACAATGATAAGTGCAATACCTACGAAATACATTGATGTTCCTACCCATGCTGAATCATTAAAAAACACTCCAGCAAAGAGAGCAATTACAGGTAATTTTGCACCACATGGCATAAAAGGTGTCAGCATAGCTGTAGTTCTTCTCTGTCTTTCATTTTTTATGGTTCTAGTTGCCATAACTCCTGGAATCGCACAACCAGTGCCAATAATCATAGGTATAATTGATTTACCTGATAATCCAACTCGCTTGAAGAACATATCCATAACAACAGCAACTCTAGCCATATAACCACAATCTTCAAGTAGTGCCAACAAGAAGAATAACACCATGATGAGTGGCAAGAAACCTACAACCGCACCAACCCCACCTATAATACCATCTAGAAGAATACTGCTTAAAACAGGTGATACTCCTTTCCCAATCAATCCATCTACCCAACCTCGAAAACTATCAATCCAACCAACAAAAGTATCAGCCACAAGCGGTCCTAAATAAGTCTGTGAGATGGAAAACACTCCCCACATCACTACTGCAAATATCAGAACTCCAAACCATTTATGTGCTAAAACTCTATCCACTGCATCCTGCCTCGTTTGACGACTACTTCTTACTTGTCTATGTTCAACCTCTGAAACTATATTTTTTACAAGCTCAAATCGTTTTCTGTCAGAAGCTTCAACTTCTCTTTTATCTGCTATATTAACTCCTGAACTGTCAAATGGCGATGATTGTTTCTTGTATTTTACTGCTACAACAGAAGAAATAAGCTTTTCCATTCCATTATTGTTTCCGCTTGATACAGTTTCAACAACAGGACACCCAAGTTTTTGAGACAATTCTACTACATTAATCACCGTTTGTTTTTTCTTATTCAAATCACTCTTATTAAGAGCAACAACAACTGGTATTCCAAGTTCAAGAAGCTGTGTTGTAAAAAATAAGCTTCTGCTTAAGTTCGACGCATCAACTACATTAATAATAACATCTGGATTTTCATTTTTAATATAATCCTTTGTGATATTTTCCTCTGAAGTAAATGGAGACATCGAATATGCTCCTGGAAGGTCCACTGATGTAATAAAAGTGTCTCTACCGCTTAGACTTCTCTTAATTTCACCTTCCTTTTTTTCAATGGTTACTCCAGCCCAATTTCCTACATGTTCAATTTTCCCCGTTATTGCATTGAATAAAGAAGTTTTCCCACTATTGGGATTACCCGTAAGAGCTACCTTCATACTATCCCTCCATAATTATTATTTAAAACTTGTTAGTCTAGACTAACTTTTTTACTAAAAAAAACTATACAATTATCGCTTCAGCTAAATCCCTATCAATACAGTACCTTGAATCCTTTACAGATACAACATAGTTTTCGCCAAGCACTGATAGTACTGTTACTGTTTCCCCCTCATAACAGCCTAGGGTAAATAGAAAGTTTTTAAGTTCATCATCATTAGTCTTGATTTCTTTAACAGTATACTCTCGGTTAACTTGTGCCTTCACCAAATTTACCACTTCACTTGCGTATGTTTTCATTCTTTTGTTGATAGTTGTCATTATTTTAGTTCTAATAGTATGTTCCATAATCAAATTCCCCCAAATCTCTCAGTTTCTAAATATCAATATTGTTCTTCTTTAAAAACAACTTTTTCCGTTAGTGTAATAATTTAAACCAAATAGTTAGTTGCGCCTAACAATTATATTTTATACTTATAAAGCTGCCTTGTCAACAAAAATTATATAATGTATAATTCAATAGAATAATCAAAAACTCAAGGAGGAATATGATGAGAAGTACTAAAAGGTTAGTTTTATCAATAATCATGATATGTTTTATATTTCAATTCTCAGCCTGCAACAAACCAGTTGCACCTTTGGAGAATAAAAAAAAGCCAAAGAGCTCAATGAAAGTTTCTGCCCTTAATGGACCTACAGGGATGGGAATGGTAAAGCTTATGAAAGACAATGAAGATAGCAAAAGCGCAGTAAACTACGATTTTAACCTTGTTGGAAGTCCTGATGAGTTGGTTGGCAAGGTTGTAAATGGTGAAGTTGACGTTGCTGCAGTTCCAATAAATCTGGCGATGGTACTATATAATAGTACTGGTGGCAAAGTGCAATTAGCAGCTGTTAATACTCTTGGAGTATTATATGTTCTGGAAAATGGTAATAGTATTAAGGGTTTTGAAGACCTCAAGGGTAAAAAAGTTAATGTTAGTGGAAAGGGCTCAATGCCAGAGTACGTATTCCAATACCTTTTAACTAAAAATAACCTTGATAAAGATGTAGAAGTTGATTTTAAATTGCAACACGCAGACTTAGCAGCTGCAGTTGCTTCAGGTGATGCAGATATATCTTTGTTACCTCAGCCTCATGTGAGCACAGCAATGATGAAAAACAAGAATGTGGGTATTGCAATAGATATTAATAAGGAATGGAAGAAGGCTTTCAATAATAAAGGCGAGCTATATATGGGGGCAATTATTGTCCAGAAAGAGTTTGCTGAAAACAATAAAGAAACCCTCAACACATTTTTAGACGAGTACAAAACATCAGTAGATTTTGTTAATAAAAATCTAGATGAAGCCTCCGATTTAATAGCAAAGTATAAAATACTTCCTAACAAAGAGATAGCCAAAAAGGCTATACCATACTCTAATATTGTATATATAGATGCAAAGGATGTAAAAGACTCCGTAAATGATATTTATAAAGTTTTGTTCAGCTTCGATCCAAAGTCTGTGGGAGGAAAACTAGGGGATGACCAGTTCTATTACCAAAGATAAAAAACCACTCAATAAATTTTTTATATTCTTATTTTGGTTAGTTGTCTGGCAGATTGTTCACCTTGTAATAAGACGGGATATTTATGTTCCGTCTCCTTACAGTGTTTTTCTTAAACTTAAAGAACTAGTTTTTATTCTCCATTTTTGGGAGTCCGTCTTTTATTCCATATACAGAGTTATTTTGGGAATAGCATTTTCCGTGTTGATAGGATTAATTACTGCTGTCGCTTCAAGCATTAACAGATATGTACATGATTTATTAAAACCGTTAATGATAGCCATAAAGTCAACTCCCGTTCTATCCTTTATTATTATTGCACTACTATGGTTTTCCTCTTCAAATGTACCTATATTTATTTGCTTTTTAATGTGCTTTCCTGTTATCTGGACAAATGTACTCACAGGTATTGAAAATGCAGATAAAAATTTGTTGGAAATGGCAAAAATATTCAAGGTTAAAAAGCTACTAGTAATCAAAAGAATTTACTTTCCATCTGTTTTACCGTATTTTTCAGCTGCTTGTGTGACAAGCCTTGGTTTAGGTTGGAAAGTCAGCGTTGCCGCCGAAGTTTTAAGCTATCCTAAAAAATCTATCGGAGGCAATTTGTACAGTGCAAAAGTGTACTTAGATTCTTCCGAGTTGTTTGCCTGGACTTTAGTTGTTATATTACTCAGTATGCTTTTTGAGTATTTATTCAACAGAATTGTTATAGGTAGAAAACATAAAAGGAGGACTAATGTTGCAGCTTAAAATAGACAACCTAAGCAAGAGATTTGGAGAACTGAAAGTTTTAGAAGACTTCAGTATTTGTTTTTCACAGAAAATAAACTGTATATTTGGTCCTTCAGGATGCGGCAAGAGTACACTGGTAAATCTTATGACAGGTCTTGTATCCCCTGATAAAGGAAACATTTTGGGATTAGAGAATGTGAGCTATTCATATATATTTCAGGAAGATCGTTTGCTGCCATGGGCAACTATAAAAGATAATATAATGTTTGTACTGGAAAGTATTTATGATAAGGAAAGATCTGAGGAACTTACAGACAAATACCTTTCATTGGTGGATTTAGCGGATTATAAAAATCACTATCCACAAGAGTTAAGTGGGGGTATGAAACAAAGAGTCTCAATAGCTAGGGCTTTTGCTTATGGAGGCGATATTCTCATAATGGATGAACCTTTTAAGGGACTGCATTTAGAAATAAAAAAAGATATTATGAATTACATTGGTAATAATATGTCTGATAAGCTTGTTTTTTTTATAACTCACGACGTGGAAGAAGCGTTATATTTAGCAGATAGTATTTACATATTTAAAGGTCCTCCCTTGGTATTAGAGAGACAAATAGATATTGATATTCCATTTAGTCAAAGGCAGAGTAATATCAAGGAGCTTGAAATAATAAAAAACAAGATCATAAACGGTATTTAATATGTATATTGTTTGAATATTTCCCATATTTATAGCCGTTTTTATTATAAAAATCATTAAGAGTTGGGCATGAATTATATTCATCACAATCAGCGCAAGAAGTGTGTTGCATTTTTACACAACACACTTTTATTTTACATTTCGCCTTCGAGATGTCTCTCTCACCATTTTTGTAACCTATTTTACAACCTTTGCAAAGACTTCTCAAGGGACTTAACCGCAACATCCAACCAATCTCCCTCAAATAACTCGATCATTCCTTTGTCACAGGCTGCTGCAACTTTAGGATCAATTGGTAATCTACCAAGTACCTCAACACCATATTTCTGAGCAACTTCTTCTATTTTGCTTTCACCAAACAGCTTTATCTCTTTATTACAGTCAGGGCATTTGACATAACTCATGTTCTCAACCAATCCAAGAATAGGTATATTCATCAACTTTGCCATTTTAACTGCCTTTTCAACAATCATGGAAACCAGCTCCTGTGGTGAGGTTACCACAATAATTCCGTCTACTGCAATAGATTGGAATACCGTCAATGGAACATCTCCTGTTCCTGGTGGCATATCAATAAACATGAAATCAATTGCTCCCCACATGACATCTGTCCAAAACTGTTTAACAGTATTTGCTATCACAGGGCCTCTCCAAACCACTGGATCTGTATCATTTTCAAGAAGGAGATTTACGGACATTATATTAATATCAGTTTTACTTTTGACTGGAAATATGCCATACTCATTTCCCTGGGCTTTTTGTGTCAGTCCAAACACTTTTGGAATGGAAGGTCCTGTTATATCGGCATCAAGAATCGCTGTGCTGTAACCATTTCTTGCCATCATAAAAGAAAGCATTGAGGTAACAAGTGTCTTACCTACACCACCTTTACCACTAACGACTGCAATTACCTTTTTAATTTCACTCATATCATGAGGCTTTTCTCTGAAATCACTTTTTGCTGATTGCCTATCACAACATTCTTCACCACATCCGCTACAATCTTGACTACAATTTTCACTCATCTTTTCTGCTCCTTCTATATTTATATTTGAATTTCGCTTCCTGTTGCCAGATAATTAATATTTTCATTCATAGCTTTTTTCAAAACTGAGTATGCCTCAAGTCCTGTACAATGGCATGTATAACAACAAGAACCTGTTGAATTTAGCTTCTGCGCTATTTTTTCAACTAATTCAGCTGCTTCAGGCATTTTAGTACTTGGGTTGTACAAATGAAATCCGCTTATAATTAGGTCCATGCCTCTGCCTTTAAGACATGTCGCGTGATTAACTATGTTGACTATGCCTCTATGTGCACACCCTGCTATTAAAACCTGCTTGCCTGCTTGAGTTATAATCAAGCTTTGTTCATGTTCAAAGGTATCCTCTTCAAAACCTTTAGCAGTTTCCATCAACAATGTTTTATTTGACAGGGAAGAAAGCTCATTTCCTTTAACCCCTGCAAACAATTCTAGCTCATCATCAATTTTAAGGTATTCGCTATTAAAAACCAACCTATCATTTGATTTTAATGCTTCATCCAATCCAATATCAGCTTTTGTATCTTCTGCCCTCAATGAATAATGTTTTTCAAAAGCTTTTTCATGTAAATATATTTGGGCCTTATCATTTATCTTTAAGAATTCTGCAAGTCCACCACCATGATCATAATGTCCATGGGATATAATTACAGTATCTACTTGTGACAAGTCAATCTTCATTTTTGCAGCATTTTCGATAAATAAATCCTTCTGCCCCAAATCAAACAAAAGCTTATGCGACTCGGTCTCAATGTATAAACTAAGGCCATGTTCGCATTTGTAACTATCTGATATTGATGTATTTTCAACCAAAGTTTTTATAATCATAAATTATAAGTTTCCTTTTCTTTTATCGCATTTATTTTTACAGCACCCTTCGCATTTAAATAAAGGTTCCTCATCGCTACAGAGCTCATAGTCTCCACCCTCAATCTGTATTCTTTTCCCATACACCAGTGATTCTGCTAGCTTTTTGCGGGCATCATAATATATCCTCTGTATTGTTGTACGTGCAACATTCATTCGTTCAGCACACTCTTCTTGATTCATATCTTCTAAATCAATAAGCCGAATTGTCTCATATTCGTCTACTGTCATACAAATATTTTCTCTATCCGCATCTCTTCCATTGATTGGTCCAAATAAATTATTTTCAGGTAAAGAACACACCCTTTTAGACTTTCTTGGCCTTGGCATTTTTTACCTCCATAAATAAAAATGCATAAGCATTTTTGTATCCTTTGTAACTCATCGTTAGAAATTATGGGCACCATAATTTCTAACAGAGGAATAAAAGTTATTGACATATGCCTTTTACAATATATATAATATATTCATAAAGGGCATATGTCAATAACTACGATTGAGTATTCGCTCTTAAAGTATAATAAATTGGAGGAATTTGAACTATGAAAATCGCATTACCCTCTCGCGATAATAATATCGACAATCATTTTGGACATTGCGAATATTTTACTGTCTATACCGTTGATATGTCTAAGAAAGAAATACTAAACTCTGAAATAGTAAAATCCCCAGAAGGCTGTGGCTGCAAATCAAACATTGCATCAGTACTTGCTGGAATTGGTGTCAAAGTAATGCTCGCAGGAAACATGGGGGAAGGAGCTGTAAGAGTTTTAAACAATTCAGGTATAGAAGTCTTTCGCGGATGTTCTGGCGATGTTAAGTCTGTAGCCCTCAAATGGCTTGAAGGAGCCGTTACTGACTCAGGTGACTCTTGCCGTGAGCATGATTGCCACAACTAAAACTGGAATATCTAAAGCCGCCAACCTGAGAGTCTCACTCACCTATTGGCGGTTTTTATATAAAGAATTTTCACCAAAAAATCTTCATAAATTAATATAATACCGTTCCATACCATGTTACCTTCATTTAACTTTCTCCTAAAAACAATAAGTATCCTCTCTTATTTTATAGGTATTTGTCTCCAATATTTATAGCAGTAATTTTAAAAACTATATTTATTCATATCAGGGAATTACTGTTAATTTCTACAAATAACTGTGAAACTTGCTTTACAATATGCCTTCACAATCATAAACACCAGCTCTATAAGGCAAATATCTATCAGTGCTTTTAATGCAAACAATTTTCCAAATTCCTTTTATTTTCTTCATATATATGCATTCAGCTATTAACCCTTCTTTGTCTAAATACTTTACGCTCAAGTTACAAAAGTAATAATAAACGTTTGGCGAATTGGGCATTGGTACTTTAAGATCTTTTTCTAAAGGAACTTGAACTATCTTGTATTCCTTGTTGAAAACAAGCATCTGAAATATATTCATTTTGCTGCTCATAGGTATAATTGATTGAAATTCCTCCTCTGAGTTGTTAAGAGTATCTAAAAGATTAGGTTCTGCATCATCTGGAAACATTGATAACGCGTTATAAATATCTCCCTTAATTAAATATTGATAATATTTTAATGCTGTTTCTTTTATTTCTTTTTTATCTTTTTCTGTTAACTCAATCTGCTTTGAATCAACAGAATTTAAATTTAATATGAACTCAGCATATTTAGGCAAAACTGTTAGAGAAACAAAGGAAACAAGTCCGAATGTAATTACCGTTAATTTTAATTTTACCAAATACCACAAATATAATCAATATTCCTCTCTAAGCCTCTCCGTCCCTCCAAAAACAAAAGCCTGGATCTGAAATGCAGGCATACAAGGTCTGATATTGCTGATCTTATTGGAAGTAAACGGCCTTCTAAATCAAGGGAATTATCTACTATACAAAGACAAGGAATTATTAAGTTAACGCCGAAAGGTATAACTGTTTTAGACAAACACATGTTGGAAACTACCAATAAATAAAAAAGACAGTGACTGCTATATTCCCATTACTTTTTGAACAATCAATGATATTATTGCAACAGCAAACCAACAGCTTAAGCCTAAAACAATTGGCTTTATTCCATTAGACAAAAGCTTTTTGAGATTTGTATTTAAACCTATTGCCGCCATTGCCATAACAATTATGAATTTCCCGATAGTTACAAAATCTTTAGAAAGCCATGCTGGAATACCCGTAAATGTGTTTATAACCGCCGCTAAAACAAAAAAGATTACAAACCAAGGAAAAACCTTTATAAAACTAAAATTCCCCGCTTCGGAATGTTCTCTTTTTCGAGCAGTATATACTGCTAAAAATAACGTAATAGGAACAATCATGAGCGTTCGTGTAAGCTTTACTACCGTTGCAAATTGCAAGGCAGTATTATTGCTTGTAGCGTTTGACCAAGCCGTACCAGCTGCAACAACAGATGATGTATCATTAATTGCTGTGCCTGCCCACATGCCAAAACTCATGTCGCTCATTTTCAAAAGATGTCCAATAGCAGGAAAAATAAAAACAGCGATTATATTAAACAAGAAAATCGTTGATATTGCTTGTGAAACATCTTCATCCTTTGCGCGTATAACAGGTGCGGTTGCAGCGATTGCTGACCCACCACAAATAGAAGTACCGACTCCTATTAATGTTGTAGTGTTACCTGAGATTTTCAATAGTTTCCCCATTAAAAATGCAGTAATAAAAGCTGCTGATAGAGTAAAAATCATTACAAAAAGTGATTGTTCACCGACTTGTATTACGTTAAATAGATTCATTTCAAAGCCAAGTAATATAATTGAGTATTGCAAAAGCTTCTTTGATGTATATTTCACTCCATCGCCAAGATGAATACCATTATTAAATTTGTTGTTTATAAATTTCGGAAAAAATGTCGTGAAAATAATTCCAATAAGTATAGCAATAACAGGTCCGCCTATTATGGGAAAGGCTTTACCCATAAGCCAGGCTGGAATCGCTATTAGCAGACAAAGCAATATACCTGGTATAATATGAATCCATTTCCTTTCGATCTTAACTTCTTTGTCTCTAATTCTGTTATCCATATTCAATCTCCATTCTATTGATATCTGCTCGAGTCCTTGAGGAATAATATTTTCCTGCCACATATATCTTTTTTAATATCATTAAAATATTCTACTCATCATGTTGATTTCAACTTACTGAGTTTAAATTCGTTATCTGATATCTTGCTAACAAATACCCGTGAACCTTTATAGAAATTAAGCATAAGTAAATCAAATATCTATTGATAATACATGCATTTCATTTGAGTCCCAACCATTTTTCTCAACTATAGCCTTCACTTTTATGATATCTTCCTTGGCAATACCTTTTTTACCATTTGGATCAATCTTCTCAATAAGCACCATAATATTTATTGCTGCTTCTTTAATCCATGGCATTTCTTTAAACAGTGCTAAAAGTTTTGAGAACGCAGCGGGTATGTCTTTTTTATTTTCTAATAACCAATAAGCATGTTGGCATCTAAAATAAGGACTATAGTAAAATTCATCTTCGGTCCACTTCCATAGATTATCAGATGCATTAGTATCCTTTAGAAATTGGATTGCTATGATTGGTGATCTAATACGCTCATATTCAGCTCCAAACAACTCAATAATATTCAACTCATCTTTATTTTTACTTGTTATCTCTTCCAGATACTTATTCAGCATAGGATCATATATTTGATGGGCTTCATAATTACTACCTGCTAAATGGTAAGCATCAGCTAAAATCACCTTAGCTTAGCAAACACCCAATAATAGATATTTTGGTTCTCATTTGGAATATCTATCTTATTAAATATCTCCAATGCTTTCTGGGCATATCTGTCTTCGATTAACCTTTCAGCATACATGTACGGAGGAATTTGATTCCCAAATAACTCATCAAGTTTAGAAAATATCAGACTACGGTTTGATAAGTTTTGACTTTCAGTCAATCAAAATCCCAGGCATCTTACCCTATCGATTTTAGGATTTACTCCGTAAATTCCTCAAAAAAATAACAGTAACTCTAATCACTGTTATTTATATTAAATACACTATTAATCTTACATTTAGCAGAGCAAAATAACGAACGCTTTAACGGAATTTTGCGATAGATAAATGTAATAGATTAATCGTATTTAATTTATCAAGTTTAATGCTTTTTAATTCACCATTTTCTTTTTTATCTCCATTAATGTTGCTATTGGCAATTCAGTTATGTCAACAACATCTTCTATATTATCTCCTCGTTTCAACATTTTTTCTACTACTTGTATTGCTTTTCGATCCTCACCTTTTTCTATTCCTTTTTCTATTCCTTTTTCTATTCCCATTTCTATTCCTATTTCTATTCCTTCTTCTCTTGCACCACTTATCATATTAGCCCTCTCATGAAGGGATCTTTCTCTTGCCTTGTAAAGTTCTATCGTCTTAGGATCACTGCTCAGATATTCTATTTTTTCTTCTGCTTTCTTAATATCAATATCCATATCCATCAACTCCTTTAACTCGTCTTTACTTATATCTTCTCTAAAAAAGGACAACCATCTTTGAAGCTTATCATCCTTTAGATTCTTATTTGTTAGTTTTCTAAACTTTTCCATTTCGATAAAATGTATCTCTACTACATCTGTCAGCATATAGTCTTTTACTTCATCTTCCCATAGGTGAAAGGTTGTATGAAATTTATCAGGTATATTTATATATTCAAAGTCTACTATGTTTATTGTAATTACTTTATTTAGATTTCTGTAATCCTCTCCTTTTTTAATACCTTCTGAATATATTTCTCCCCAGTACCATAATGTTCTTTTATCCATATTGTGCTGGTTTGTTATCTGTACTTCAATCTCCAGTTGTGTACCATCTGCTGTTTTTGCTCTGACATCTATTATGCCAGTCTTATCTTCTATAAGTTCTGTACTAACTCTTTATTTTTAACTATTTCTAGTGTTATTAGCTTTTCTCTATCATTTTTACTTAATATTGCATTAAGTAATGCTATTAGATTATCCTTTGTTTCTTCTTCTCCAAAAACTTTCTTAAAGATGAAATCATTTAGAGGTTTTAATCTATTCATTTGATCATTCCTTTCTTCTATCTTTATTTTATCAGAAATTTTCAATAATTTAAAGGTTTCATTTCTTAACCTCCAACTTCTAGTATTCTCTCCACCAATCACTTCCTCCATCAAGCCAATATTCATACCATTCCAGAAAAGACATATTCGGGAAACATGGAGTTGCAACAATATCAGCAATGTTCCATACATGCTCTGCACATATATGCCAATGCATGAGCAATATCATTAATGTCTATATGATCCACGTTGGGATTATGTGGTGTAAAATGAATCTTTGAATTCGTTGTTATATAACTCATCTTTTCAATGCCCCCGACAATTCCTTAACAGTTGAGATGTCGATACCGTTAATTCTGCAAAACTGTTGTAAAAATCTTTCTGATATTGCTTCCTCATCAGTACCTTTTTTTATTTTTGCTATATCTCTTAATATTTGGACTGCCTGCTCATCCTCAAAATATCGATGTAACCCTGAACTCCAGACCGCAACCTCGGGGTGATTATCATTTGCATGGTAATTCCAAAACAATAAGGAACGAGCCTCTGTAGGGGTCAGCTTGATTTTGTATTCTGATGTTGTACTAACATACCCTTCATCACGGCCATCTCCTTCGTAAGTATCATCAACTATGAAAACCGCGAATATATACCTATCCTCTTCTTTACTCCGAGGATCCCTGGTTGTTAATACACATAGGCTGTTTGTCTGAACTTGATTGAGTTTCATGGGCTTGCCCTTGTTTTCTCCGTGTTGTACAATACCTGCCATTGCCTTCCACTTTCGAAGCATTTGGCTTTCATAGCACACAAAGCCGTTATCTTCGCACATGGAATCTAGTTCTACCCTTGTCATATCACCATTATGATAACGCAGACACGGGCAATCCTCTGAATTACACCATGTCCGCTTTTCAACAATTATATTGTTGCGAATCAAATCATCACTTAACTTGTCCCCATCCAAGTTTAAAACTCTACCTTCTCCAAAAATTTTATGCCTTACAATTTCATTCTCCAAGTTCATAAATTACACCCCCAATTCACTCTACTGCGGCAAGCGCATTATTCAGTTTGTCAAAATGCTGGATAAGCCACTCGAAATGCTGTTGGTATAATCCTGGGTTATGAATATCCGCATCTATAGAATATAGAATCCTTTTCGCTACACTTTTTTCTCGGCTGGTGTACCACTCAAGTGGAAAGCCGAATATACTCTCTATCTGAGCTTTTTTAGATTCAAGCTTTGTAAAATATACGGGATCGTATACATAAATACCAATTCGCAGTATTTTCTTTCTGATGAGCTGAAAAAACAAGTAATAATTATGGCTTTATATCCAAGTTCCTCAAACCATTCCAATGTTGCTTCTTCCAAATTTCTTACGTTTTTGTTGTTTAAAAATGCTTTTAATTGGCTTCTTGCGATGTCATTCAGCTTAAACAATCTATCTCTTTGCTCTATTCCCTGCTCTATAAAACTTGCATTGAAATTTTCACTTTTCAATCTTTGATAATGTAAAGCTTGAATTTAGGTGATATCCACGATGCAAACTCGAAATCAATATCTATATGTGCAAAAGTTCTCCCACCATATCTTCCTGATTTTGATCTTAGACCTATTGCATTGGTAGAAGATATCCATTTTTGAGGAGGCATTACAAATGCATTTAAACCTGCCTCTTTTTTAAACTGGTCGAATTCGACCAGTTTAAAATCTGGGTTTTTATATTTTGCAATGTCTGTAATGGAAATATAATTTTTTAATTCCCTCGAATTCGGGGGATTTAAATTGTATGCATAGTAATTGATGAAAAGATCAAGGTAAGGATAACTTCTTCAAAACTTGTATCAATATCTTTATTCTTAACTTAGCTTATCTCCATCCATCAAGAAGAGCTTTTCTCTTTTCGCTTTCACTTAATACCACTTTGCAGTCTTCCCAATTTGTGCTATTTACGACTTGCTTCTCATACTTAATTTCAAACGGATGCTGCATTGTGGTATTTTCCGTCACGTATTATACCCGATTTATCACCAAGCCCCACTTGGTCAGCAAGCACAAACCTTGCTCCATAAGGTTTTTTGTGATTTCTAAAAGCCATATCTACAAAATATTTCTGATGTTCCCAAAGTCCAAGCTCCTCACGATAAACAGGCGATTCAACAACAAAGTCAGACATTGGAATTGCTGAAGCATGCTACCAAAAATAATCAAACTCATTTTGCACCCATTCTATTGCCTCAGTCGAATTATCTTCCCATAACATCTCATAATTCAACCGCCAAGCATATAGTGTTTCGTTTACACTGCCAATAAATGAAGTTTTACTTCCATCAGCCAGTGTTATAACGCCTGCCTTGCCATGAATAAGACTAAAAACATTATTAGGTAATACCTTTATTTCAAGTTTTCCGCTTTTCAAAAACTCATATAATCGCTTCAATCGTGGGGCTGCAGATGCATAAATCTTCTCTGGTTCGTTTTCACACCACTCACGGCGTAAAGCAGAAGCGGCGGCAATTGCAGTTTCACAATCTTCCTTTTCTATTTGAGAATTACAAATCAGACGTACTTTACCGCTAATACTCTCTATTGCTTCACCAGCTATTTCTAGGACCGATGAACTAAAGTAACCAGCGATGCGGTCATAGCTCTTGGCGCTATGTAATTTATCATTTAAAAACTGTTTGTCAAGGGGGGTTGCTCTTGACGAGTAACGGTTTATCATTTCTCCACCTCGCCTTGTTTAGGCAATTTTCCAACCTTTGATGCTAATCTCTTCTCTTCAGATTTCACACGACGCTCAAGCTTTTTAATATCTTCTGCTGGTGGCAATTTCTCTGGTTTAATTCCTCTTTTACCCAACATATCACGCACACTTGAATTATTTTGAATATGCTCTCTTGTTATGCTTTCTTCTCCTTGTAAATCTTCTTCATTCACGTTATGATTAGTCATTTCAGTAGCCAGATTTTTCGCTGCTATAGTCAAAGTCGGCAAGAAATCTGCCAATGGTCTATTGTCCTTTACTCCAAGCTGTTCCTTCATTTCTCCAGTATTTCTACCACCAAATAATGCTTGATCACCTTTGGAACGAATACGTCCAAACCCCGCATCATCAACGCCACGCTCATAAATGTTTTGAGACAATTGCTTTTCTGATTCCTTTAATCTGTCCCTTGCATCCATTCTTGCAATTAAATTCATTATATCTTCTATAAGCTCTTGTTTTCGTGTCTGCAGTGCGAAATAACTTTGTGCAAATGCTATTTCTTCTTTTTTGGGGTCGCCATTTTGTGCTATTAAATAACACGCATACCTGGTGAGCATATAATCTTCAATTTCTCGTTTCCCACCTTTACCATGCACGATCAATTTCGTGACCTCACGAAAATGATCCAAATAATCTACACCAGTGCTTTTGCAAGATTGTATTGCTCTATTTATAGCCACAATAAAATTTTCCCATCTAGCATAGCCTAAGCACTCTTGCAGTTCTCTAGCATACCAAAATTCAATATTGTTTTCAGTATCAACGTTCAATATTTCATCAAAGGTTTTATGCAGTTTCTCTATATTTGAATTAAGCATTGAATCACCCCCAAAAAATAATTAATTTAATTACTGTTTTAAGTAAAACTCTCGTTCTTCATATGTTTTTGTACTTAAAAATATAATACAATTATTCGACCAGCTCAATTCTCTCGACAGTGTCGAGAGTTTTTCATCATCTTTATAAGTTTCATAAAACTGCTTCATTCTCCAAATATTTTGAGCTGAAAAACCTTTTACATCAGGATAATTTTTTGATAAAAATTCAGCCAGATTCTTTACCATTTGCCTTCCCCAACCATCAACGCCTACTTTTTTACTTACATATTCGCCAATTCCTAAGTAAAGATCAATCAGTTCTCTGTTAACATAAGCATTTACTCTTCTTTTTGTGTGTTCTATCAGCTCTATAATTTCATTATAACTGTTAATTAATTCTTCACTCATTTCCTCACCTTGCTATACCAAGTTCAAGTGTTTTACACTCCGTCATTGCTAACATGCTCTTTTAATATTGCCGCAACAGACGCTTCCTTTTCCCAATGTCTCATATTGCTTATATGTTCAAAGGTTGCGATATATCCCAAAAACTCAATAATTATCTTTCGTCCATTTCCATCATAAGTCGGAACCTCATTTTTAAGCCAGTTTTTACCTGAGACCACATTATTATCATCATCTTTGCTTGCTAAGTGAAGTCTTAAACCTTGCACAGTTTGCTTTTGAATTTTCCATAAAATCCTTATACTCATTAACACCAAAACCCCTAGCCAGCTCTTGGTATGCCGACACCTGATATATGTTATTCTTTTCAAGCTCCAATCCTTTTATATATAGACGTTCCTCTGCCGACAATGATTTCCACAAATATGCGTCAAACTCACTTGGAATTAGTTGGTCATATGCTATCTTTTTAGCACTTTCAATAACCTGTGCAACAGGTGAAAGCTCAACATTTTTCGTTACTCTTGAAAGCTCATATGCTACGTCGATGGTTCCCCTGATAGCAGGTTAATCCATGCATTTTCGCCAGGTGGCATTGTATTTTCCGCTGTCAGTCATTACTTTACTACGGAATTCTGGATTTGCTGCAAGCAATCCAAGTGCTAACATATTATGCGTCTTACCACCACCCATTGCTTGAGTGAGCTTTACAACACCAGTTTGCCCTTGCTTATTAAAACGATTAAAAGCAGTATCAAATAATGTCTTCATTCCGTCTGTTATGTAATTCTCTTCAAAGAAAGATGCACATTCAATATTACCCTCAATAAGATCGGACAGATTTAATACATCTTCTCTTTTAGTTTCCTCAAATACACTTTGCCTTGGTTTACACAATTCAAATAATGTTTTCACGCCTTATCTCCTCCAATATCTTTATTATTCGGTAGAGTAACATCTTTGATGAAATTCTCATCATTTCTTTTTTATGAGTTAAGTTGCTGATTACTCATTTGCTTTCCCTTTTTCAGCCCACTCATCAACCTGGCTAATCTTGAATTTCCATAAATGGCCTATCTTACTTGCTGGCATTTGCTTTTTAGCAATCCATCTGTATATTGTATCCTTGCTAACGCCAAGATGTTCGGCGACTTCCTCTAGCGAAGACCACTTCTCTGTGCTTCTATCAGTCATAGTAATCCCTCCTAAAAAGCTCTGGTAAATATTGTGCCATTAAAAACCCAGAACATCTATACTTTTTTCGACTTTAGTCTGCAAGCTTATGCAGAACTCGTCAGAATTTCGAGGGATTAGTAGTTATATTCAATGTCCTCCTTCGATTAATTTTGTATATAAATCACCTTTTATGTTCATCCATCTTTTTTCTGCTTCACTAACGGTCTTTTTATAAAGCTCAAATTCCTTATTATACTTTTCAACCATTTTTTCTTGGTCATCAATAGGCACTAATGGTATTTCCATTTCCATTATATCAGAATGATTGATATTCATTATGGTTGTCCCTCTTTGGAAGCTTTTTATAATTGCTAAGCCAACTGGACTTTCTAAAAACATTTTAATACATTCACCTTTAATTCTATCATTTGGTCTTATAACAATGAGGTTAGCAGATGCAATTATTAATTTGTTCTGCTGCTCAAATACAGCTGCCTTTATAGCAGTACCTCTGCAAGAAAGAACTACATCACCGCTCATTAATTCATATCTTTTAACCTTACGTTCTTCTTCAACAATGGTATCCATATCCGCATAGTCAATCTCTCCATTTTCAATATTCGAAATATTAAGTATAGAAATATTACCAACAGCAGTATCCTTCTTAAGTATGGATTTCCCCCGAAACACTTCTGCGATATCTTTTAATTTCGCTTTCTCAATAGTAGAACTTTTGAACTTTTGAATATTGTCATCATCCTCAGATAAAAGTAACTCAATCCTCCAGTCCTCATGAGATAAAAAACACTTTGCTGAAATCTTTTTTCCTTCTGATACCAAGAAGGCATCTTTCTCCAAGACAAAGGTCCCAAATTCCACATTTTCCTGTGAACCAGTTGCAATAGTAAGAAAATATGTCTTGATTGAAGTTACTGGTCTGAAAGTGCCTTCAGGTAAAATGTTAATATTCTTGATACTGAAATTTTCAGTAATGTATGATCGAAGTTTTTCAAATCCCATTCCAGCAAAGGTTATTTTTGCAGGTACTATAATATCTAGTGTTCCTACCTCACTAAGGTAGCCTAGCATATTTTCCATTGCTATTCCGTCACTCTCACGAGTAAAAAAGCTTTTCCCTATTTCATCCGGCTTATAACCAAATGTAGGTAGGCAATAGATATAATCAAAACGTTCATTCAATAAAAAGTCTGAGTATATTGACTCAAACTTTACGTTTACATTTTCAGCCTCCCCAAAAGCAAGCTTCAATAATAAGTTCATGGATTTTAGCTGAGTTGTCAGTGTTATTTTACTATTTGGTATTTGGTTGATTATTTCTTTAAGCCCAGCCAGGTGTTTTTCAGCTTCTGTTATAAGTATATTTTTAGGCTCAAGTTTCTTTAATTTTTTACTAATATATGAGCTCAAATAAACAGGTGCAAGAACTGTACCCATCCTGTCATTTTTATAAATTTCTATAGTAAACTCTAATAAGTCAATATTTTTCAAAGCTTGGAAAATATCAGAAAAATCATCTCTATCCGCAGGAAAAAAACCTAATTCCTCTTCAGTTGTCTGCTTCATAAACTGAAAAAGCTTCTCTTTATCTTTTATTGTGATTGAAGTCTCCTCAAGTTTCTTCAATGTCAATTTTACTCTGAGCATTTCATTTAAGAGCTGCTCTCTGGAAGATATTTGCCTTTGGTATAGCATATTCAACGCAATTTCTAAATTCACCATAATCCTCCTTCCTATACATCATCGACTATTTTAGTATACTTTACTATGTTTTAGTATGTCAATACTAAAACTGCGCACACAAAAACCCAGCTCTAACAAAATACGCTTTTGCTAGAGCTGTAATTAATGATCTTCTACTTTTCTATACATAATATAATATTGTCATTTTCTGCTGCTAAATCCTCAAAAAGCTCTATAATTGATTCGCCGTAATTCCCAAGATTTTTATAAATGATTGCAGAGTTCAGAATTGTTACTTTTTTCTGCGAAAAGTCTGACGAAAGGCAATCCCACAATGCATCCAGATTAGCACCATAGTGCTCTGGTAGTGCCAATTTTTCTTTTAAATAAGCATGTGTTGTTTCTTTATCGATCATTTTTTCTCCGTTTAACGTTATTTCTTCCATTAGTCTCCCTCCCCGTATAACTGTTCAAATGTTTTATAATGGTCAACCGTACAAAATACAAGTCCGTCATTAGAGTATACTATCCTCTCGCTTCCACGGTAACCACCTTTATAGTTAATATCACATTCGTAGTATTTCCGCCCTTGTTTTTTGGGTAAATCACCTTCTCTGTTGCCGAAAACATCACCACCAATAGACATTTTGTCAGTTACTTCCCAAAGGTTACCTTTCGAACTATCCCAACCTTCTTTTTCAGCCTCTCTTTTGGTAATATAGTTTGGCGGCAGTTGATGAAACATATTTATATATGCAGCTACTTCCTCTTTTGTGGAATATCGCCGTCCCTTTTCCACCTGAGCTCCGTCCTCTGCTATCTGTGCTGTCTCTGTTACTTCAGCTTCATTCTTAGAAGAAATCCCCAAAGATTTGTCAATAGTTGGCGAAACAGTGGTTGCCGTTGGATCGATTAAAACTTCTGTGCTTGCATCGCATCCAATTAATCCCATTATAAAGATCAGGGTTATTATAACATTGGACAAATATCTGTTTATTTTCACTTTAATTTACACCTCACCTGTAGTTTTTTATCATAAAAATTATAACACAAAAAAGTCACTGAAATCAGTTTCCAAATGGTATTTGGTCATTCAATTTTACAAAATAACATTTCTAGGATATTATATAAGTAATAAAAATTAAATGGGGGTTATTCATATGGTTAATATACCCATGAAAACAACAGGTCCACTTAATAAAAATTCTATTTCGTCTTTAAATCGAATTAAGGTTCAAAGGGCAATATCAGCAAGGGACATTGCTTCAATTAATATTGTAACCAGCAATAATCCTACACCTCTGCGTGAAGGAGCACCATCGTCCTCACCTTGCGCTAGCACTCAAAACCGTAACACTCCAACTACAACTACACCACAAGTTCAGGCAAATCCTGTCCAACAACAGGCAGCTCCTCCTATAAAGAAGCCTACACCTGCACTTATTAATACTGTGCAAATGGGCCAAAAGTTTTCACTTGAAGCTTCTGCTAAATTATCAAAAGTCAAGGCTTGCTTTGGCTGGAATACTTCTAATGCTAAGTGTGATGTGGATGTTTCTGCATTTCTACTCAATAGTACTGGAAAAGTCATTGGTGAAGACTGGTTCGTTTTCTACGGGCAAACACAAAGTCCTGATAACAGTACGGTATTCTCTATTGATCAAGGTGCAGACCGTCAAATTATTTCAATTGATTTAACAAAGCTGAATACATCAGTTAATAAAATTGTTTTTGTCCTTACTATCAATGAAGCCTTAGAAAAGAATCTTAATTTCAGTATGCTAAGTGATGGATATATTCGAATTCTTGATCAAGCTACCAATAAAGAACTTGTTAGTTTCAAAATGACTGAATACTATTCCAATGTCACTTCCATGATGATTGGAGAAATATATCTGCATAACGGTCAATGGAAATTCAATGCTATTGGAAACGGTGTTGCTAGAGATCTTGCAGGACTTTGCGAACTATACGGTGTCCAAGTAGTTTAGGAACAAAACCGCAAAGCGGCTTTTGTGTCCTCTGTAACTTGTCGTTAGAAATTATGGGGACCATAATTTCCTAGACATTATAAAAATCACTCATACGAGGAGGAATATCTAATGTTAACATTCGAAACAGTTAATGAATTAACACTTAAAGTTACATGTACTGGAAATGATGTTTTATTTGCCAAAGTTGGAGCCTTTATTGCTGGTGAGAATAATGGTGGAAAAAACTACAAATTCGAAAAAGCTCTTTTAGGTCCACAAAACAATCTGGGACAAGCCCTTCTTGGTTCTCTTGTAAGACGTGTTACTGGTGAAAATATACCTTTAATGAAAGTAAATCTTAATGGTGACTCTGTTACATATTATGCCAGCTATAGTCGGCATGTTGTTATATATCGCCTAGAGCCAGGTGAGACTATCTCCGTAGAATCAGAAAACATCTTAGCCTTTACTCAGGATTGTGATTATAGCGTCCGCTTTATTGGTGTTGGAATTCTCTCACAGAAGGGACTTGCAACATCTACTCTCACTAGCCGTGGAAACAACGCATATGTAGCAGTAATATCTGATGGAAACCCTATAGTTCTTAGCAATGTCGAATCACGTCAAACTATTTCTGTTGATCCAGACTCAGTTATCTGCTGGGTTGGAAACGGTCCCTGTGATCCACGAGTTACTGCTGATGTATCTTGGAAAACATTCATAGGACAAACCTCTGGTGAGTCATACCAATTTGAGTGGAGTGGCAATCAACCAGTAACTATTATACTACAACCTTCAGAAAGAAAAGGTGGAATCAGGGTAGGTGTAGATTAACTCAAATAAGCGTTAAGCAAAATATAGAAAGCATAGAATAAACAATTGCCTTCAACCGTTTTATATTAAATACAATTAATCTTTTACATTTATCTAATCTGCTAAATGTAAGATTAATAATGTATTTAATATAGTTGCAGGCAATTGTTTTTTATTTAAAAGACATCATGTCAATTATTTTTTACATTTAGAGTTATAATTTTAACATTTCAAAGTTATATAAAATGAGCTTCATTGATACGACTTTTTTAATTCTTAATAATTCTTAATAAATATGCCTATAGAAAATAAATAACTCCAATCTATAATGAAAATATAAGAGAGAGGGGGGCTTAGTTTATGAAAAGGAATATTATAAAGTTCATAGTATTAGTAACATGGTTTTGCTTATTTATGGTTTTGAATGAAAAAGGCATATTAACAACCGATACAGCAAAGATAAGGAATACATTAGGGAACAATCTCATTATAATGATATGTACATTTGTATTGCTTTCTATTGGAAGGGTTTTGTTTTTTATACCTGGAGTTGTATTCATGTGTTTGGGAGGGTTATGTTTTGGTCCAGTAGTTGGCTTCATATTATCAATGATTTCAATTATTATAAGTGAAACCGTTATCTACATGATTGGAAGATACTTTGCAAGTGAGAGGTTAAACAGGTATTTAAATAACTCCCATAAGAATCTTGTATTACTGACAGATCAACACGGTTATGAGTTTCTTGCTTTAGGAATACTCTGTCCTATTGCTCCATCGGATTTAGTATGCATGATTTCCGCAATATTAAACTTTAATTATAGAAAATATATATTGACTGTGATCTTTGCAAATGCTCCTATGATGTTGGTTTATAGTTATTTGGGAAGCTGCCATATGCAGTCTACAGATGATAATGCTATTTTGGCTGTGATTTTCGGTGTAATACTAATATACACCATACTTATTTGGTTAAAAACAAAACGTAGTGTTGCTAATACTTAATCCTTATGAAGCAGCATAATAAATCTTATTGTATTTCCTTCACATTCAGCCCACAACATTCCATCATGAAGCTCAACAAGCTTTTTAGCAATTGCAAGACCTAATCCAGTCCCCTCTTTCACGGTACTTCTAGACTTATCAAGCCTGTACAACTTTTCAAAAATCAAATTTAACTCTTCTTTTTCTATATGCTCTCCAATATTTTCAAAAGAGATCAGTACGTCGTTGTCCTTTTCCATTACACAGACCTTAAAGGTGGTATTTGGAAAGCTGTATCTTTGTGCATTTTTAACAATATTTCCTATTATTCTAACCATTTTCTCTAGATCAATCTCGCAATATATCTCGTTTGATTCACTTTCAAATTCAATATTTATATTCTTTTCACTAAAAAACAGAGCCTCTGTACCAAGAATCTGATTGATAAGTATTGCTAGATTAAATTTTTCCTTTTTCAAAGAAATATAGTTATTTGAAACCTTAGTGTATTCAAAAAGCTCCTCAATTAATTTTTTTAAATCTTTTGATTTTCCATATGCAATCTCTAAATACTCTTTTCTTATCTCTTCATCTTTTAGCTTCTCATCTTTTAGCTTCTCATCCTTTAGCAGATCCAGGTATCCTATTATAGAGGTTAATGGGGTTCTTAAATCATGCGAAACAGAAACGATCAGGTCATTTTTCTCCTTCTCGATTTTCTTCTGACTCTCATAATTATTCTTTAGTTTTTTAGACATGATATTTATACTGTTTGCAAGCTCTGAAAGCTCATCATTTCCTTTGATCTCAAGATCATCCGCATACTGGATATCTGATATGTTTCTTAATTTCACAGCCATGTAATTGAGATATTCCACCCTTTTATTCACAGCAGCTAAGATAATTAAAATAAAGGTTACAAGTACCACAATAATAAAGCCTAGAGATATAGTATTATATATTCCTACAAATTTTTTAGGATCAATATCGCCATAATCCAACAAATAGCTCTCTATAAACTTGCTGATGGTATTAAGAAGCAACATACTTACAACAAACGCTATTCCTATTACAAAAATAAGCTTTAAGCCTATTTTACTTACAAGTAGCACTTTATTTCGTATAACTTTGATTATTGTATAAATTAAAGTTACTGTAATCATCGTAAAAATTATTAATAAAATTATTGTATACTCGTTAATTCGCATCAATTTGGAATTAAAACCATGACCTATTCCCAAATACATATTACTTGTGAATACAATAATCGCACTAATTAAAAAAGGAATTCCTATTAGAAAGAACACCTTAATATCGATTTTTTTTATTTTTATGTCAATTTTCTTGATTCTGCAAATAAATATAGATAAACAAATGATAACGCTCATAATCATAATCGGTATCAACATCACTTTAAGGTTTAAATACTTCACAATGCTTACCTGTTCATTTCCAGACAGCCTTTCATACGTACCCGTTATTATAATTATCATGTTACTTAATGAAAAAAACACCAACTGAATGATTAAAAATTTTATTAATCCATTTATTAATTTATCCTTCATCATATCTTATACCCAACCCCCCAAACAGTTTTAATATATTGAGGAGACTTTGAATCTATCTCAATTTTTTGCCTTAAATTTGTTATATGCACTACTACAGAGGTGTCGGATACTATAAAATCCTCTTTCCATACAGCATCATAGATTTTTCCCACTGAAAAAACCATACCTTTGTTCCTCGCCAACATCTCCAAAATATCAAATTCCTTCGGAGTAAGCTTGACATTCTCGCCTCTCACACTAACCTCATGAGTGTCTGTGTTAATAATCAAATCCTCAATCTCAATTACATTTTTACTAATTGTTACACTATTAAATCTTTTATATCGTCTTAACTGCGCTTTCACCCTCGCAATAAGCTCCATAGAGCCAAAAGGCTTTGAAATATAGTCATCTGCCCCAACTGTTAACCCTTGTATTTTATCAAGTTCCTCTCCTTTAGCTGACAAGAATATGATTGGCATTGTAAGATTCTCTCTGATTTTTATGCAAGTAGCTACACCATCTAACTTTGGCATCATTATGTCTAGTATTACCAAATCATAATCGCATTCATCTATTAATTTTAATGCTTCTTCCCCATTGCATGCCGTATCTACCACATAATCTTCGTTTTTCAAGTAAACACCTATTAAATTCCTTATTGAAATATCATCATCAACCACCAATATTCTTTCTTTCATAATTCATATTCTCCTAAAATTTACTTATACGCCCAAGTCTATATTACTATTATTATCAGAGCTTCACAATCATTTTCTGTCCGTCCAACATTTAAGCACATATGCAGGCGGTATATTGAATCTTACTTTATTAACTCTAATGCTCTCAAAATAGCTTTTGAACAAGATCTTCTTTACTAATGAATACTGAAAAGTTATAAATTCACCATTATTATTTAAAATCTCCCTTGTATTATGTAATATTGTATTAGAAATGTTTTTGGGCAAGGATGTAAAAGGCAATCCCGACACGATGTAGTCTACCTGTTTAATATTGAGACCCGTTAAATACCCCTTTATATTTTCAGCTCCATCATTTATAATCATTACATTTTTCTTATTCTTATAGATATTTCTTAGATTATTACAAAACTCCTGATTATTTTCTATAATGATTAATAAGGTATCTTCTTTCTTTCTTGCAATTAGTTTTTCTGTGAATACCCCTGTACCTGGTCCGTATTCCACTATGCAATTTGCACTCTTAAAATCTATTTCACCAACCATTTCTTCAGCAAGTCTTGCAGAACTGGGTGCTATAGCGCCCACCGTCCTTGGTGATTTAATATACTCAATAATAAATCTCACCCTATTCATACAAAACCTCCCATATTTGTTCAAAGATTAGTTTGTTGGTTTTAGTATAACTCTAAGATACTAAGAAAATATTTTGAAAATTATTAAGAATTATTAAGATTCCTTTACTCCACGAATCAATTGATAAAACATAAATGAGAATTCTGCAACCATCATCGGTATCTTCCTAAAAAAGAAAAAGCCACTGAAACCAGTGACTTTGCATCCAATATGCATTTGTTAACTATGCTAAAATGAGTTATAAAACGCCTTTAGGTCCTCTTTCGATTCACTACTTAAATCATGCCACCTAATTCCTTGAATCGCTCCTTCAAGCGCATAAAGAGAATTTATGCAGGTATCTCCCTCATAAATTTTCAGCTTAATAAAAGCTTCTTTACTTCCAATTTTCTTTAATGTTTCAATATCATTTATACCTATCGCAACAAGTCGTTTTTCCATCGCCTTGCCTATATTAGGCAATTCACTTAAACTTCCCATACTCATACCTAACAATCCTTCCATGCTGGCAACTTCGCCATCATTCCTATAGCTGCTTTCTGTGCTGCATTCTCATCTAACCCCTGAGTTTTAATTATGAACCCTGTCAATCCCTTCAACTTTTCATCATAGTTTTGCATTGTACCATCAGGCTTTGAACAGTATTTGCAATATTCCTTACTTTCATCACCCATAGCAAAATCTTCTTTTGTTTTCATCGGCATACCACATGCAATACATGTCTTCATATTTATTAACCCCTTTCTATTTTGAAATCACTGTCAATGAATTCATTAGCTCGAAAAAGTATTCAGGTTTATGAGTCTTATTTAGGTTATACCATGAATTTAATGTATCTGGTAAAAATACATCTAATTTTCTCAATACTTCCATAGCAAATTCTAAAGGTGCTACTCCTGATGCAGTAATCAAATTCTCGCTAGCTACTACAGGTCCCATCTCATAAAATTTTTCTCCTTTATAATTAGGGCAGACCATTTTAGTATACTCTAAGCTATTGCTTGTATGTTTTCTAGAATCTAAGTATCCAAAATTCGCTAGTGCCTCAATGGCACCACAAATTGCTGCAACGGTAGTGCCTAGTTCTAAAGCTTCGCCTATTTTTTTCAAGATGGGTTGATGAATATCTTCTCCCCAAGTATTGCCTCCAGGTAAAATTAAAAGATCGTTACTTTCAAGAGTACACTCATCAAGGCAGATGTTTGGTTTTATGCTCAGACCTCCCATTGTAGTAATACTCTCTTTATTAGCCCCTACTGTAACTACTTTTAAAGGTACTAAATCTTTTTTAAAATATCTTCCTGAGTTTAGTTCAGCAATTAAATATCCATATTCCCAGTCTGACATTGTATTTAATACATATAGATATACTTTTTTTGTTTTCATCAGTAACACTCCACTCATATTTAATATATATCCTATTATAATAAAACTTCCCTGACATCTACTGTCAGGGAAGTTTTCATTCTTGATAAAAATGTATTAATTCCGTTAGAACTTCAATAAGCCTTTCCTTAAAACTTATTGGTTCAATGATTTGAATAGATTTACCATAAGGTAAAAGTAAATAAGGTACATATGTATGTAGTATACTTTTTTCGAGAAGGAATACTGCTTGATCTGAAGTCTGTTCCTGTAAATAATTCCCCAAAAACCAATGTTGACAAACATCATTCAGCGAACTAATATTTCCACTAATAACTAAAGAAATAACCCCTTCATTATCTTCTGTAGGAAGAAGTTTTTTCAAAAAATAGTCACGCGCTGAGAAATCTTCTGGCTGGTTAAACTTGTTTTCGGTTAGCTCTAGACTCTCAATTCGATCTACTCTAAAGCTACGGATATCATTCCTAAGATGGCAAAATCCAATCACATACCACTTATTACTCCAATAGATAATTCTGTATGGATTAAACAATCTACACTTTGATTGCGCTTCACTACTTTTAAGGTATTGAATTTTTACAGAATACCCCTTAGCTATGGCCTGATCCAAATCCTTTAAGTAAGGTTCTATAGTGTGGGACCTTACTCGATTTATTATTTCAAGACTGGTCGAATATTGGTTTATTCTTGTTTCCTGCTCTTGATTTAAATAGTTGCTTAACTTTGATATAGCCCTATTTAGTGCTTCACCACCATAATATCCTGCTTCTTCTGCAAAAACAGCAGCGTGAACTAGTGAGGTTTGCTCCTCAGAATCAAAAAAAAGCGGAACTTCAATAAAATTGTTTAATAAAGTGTATCCACCGTTATGTCCAGTGTCCGAAATTATAGGTACACCACTTGTAGAAAGCGTATCAATATACCGATACACAGTTCTTATATTCATCTCCAACTTTTCTGAAATTTGTTTTGCAGTAATTTTTTCACCTGAACTAAGCATCCATAAAATCGCTAGCATATTGTCAGTTTTAGGCATATAAATTCACCTCTATATAGCAAGGAATGAGATTACCAGAATTATTCAAAAGATCATATTCATTAAACTGTAAAAACGCATTAAGTCTAGTCGCCCAATCCTCCATTGTCATAGGTATTCTTCTTTTGGCCTGATTTTCAGCGTAATCCAAATACATAGTAACAATTCTATTCAGTGATTCCATTTCTTCGAGCGTTAAGTAGTTTTTCGCCACCGAAACATCACTCTTTAATATTTTGCCCTGAGGTGAATTTTTCCAGGTAGTCAGTCCCATATTTTCCTTTTCAGCATTGGCCCTATCTACGATAAGTTCTGCTGCTGTTCTCCCATGAATTGCAAAGTGAAGCTTATTTTGCACCGTCTTAAAAAACTTTTTTGTAGTAACAGCTGTTGGCGAATAGTCCATTGCTGTAGCATATATGTCTGTAATCTTTTGATAAAATCTTCTTTCACTTGCCCTTATTTCTCTAATCTCTTCTAGCAAATGATCGAAATATTCTTCGTTTAAAAAGGTACCATTTTTGAGGCGCTCTTTATCAAGCACATAACCCCGAATAGAAAAGTCTTTTAATACAGTAGTCGCCCACTGACGAAACTGAATTGCTCTATCCGAATTTGCTCTAAAGCCTACTGCTATTACAGCTTCTAAGTTGTAAAACTTTGTATTGTATTCTTTGCCATCAGAAGCAGTTCGTCGGAATTTCCGACATACTGAACCTTCATCTAATTCACCTTCATCAAATATATTCTTCAAATGTTCTGTAATAGTTGTTCTTCCCTTTTCATAAAGTGTTGCAATCATGTCCTGAGTTAACCATACATTTTCGTCAGCAACTAAAACATCAATAGAATTTTCACCTTTTTGTGAAGTGAAAATTAAAAATTCTGCTGTGCTGTTGCGGATTTGAAGCTCTTTGTTCTTTTTTTTAGACATTTTGGAACCTCCTTAACCAGTCAAGCCAAGATTCAGCAGTATCAAATATGAATCCGAGTAAAAACGCTTCACCATCAACTCCGTCTTTATAACCTTCAGCAACTAAATCTTTTCCTTTTCTCCAAAGCAAATCATTCTTACTTCTCCATATGCAAAATGTAACACCATCCATCTTATCATAATTTGTAAGGAATTCATAAACAATTTCCTTGTGTACCAAACCAACTTCGAAAAAATGCGTTTTCTTGACTTAAGTCAATGAAATACCTTGTGTTTGGAGATAAAATCTACTTAACAAAGGAGGTATTATTAATGACTATATTTGAAACTGAAAAAATCTCGCAGCGCAGGGCAGCTGTTATTGCTGGTATCACATTACTCGTCATGGCTGTATGCGCGGCGTGTGCAATCGGACTGCTCATTGTCAATACACCTCCTTGATTTCATGAATATACAGCATCTTACGACCCTTGCAACGGACGATAATACAGCCAAAGCGCAAGCAGGTACGATCAGGAAATATGCAATGTAATACGAGTTCTCGGTATACATCGCTGCGATACAAAAAGCACCAGGGGTAATGAAAGCCAGTGCGGAAAAATAACGACCAAACCTATCGAATATCCATGCACTGTTTTTCCTCATGCTTCGTTTCAATATTGAAGACGTAACTGCAAACTCTGCAAACTTAAGTGCTGTTATCATAGTGAACCATGGCGGTGCGAGGTTTTTTGTATTCAGAACGACAAGAGACGTCATGACGTACAAAAGATCGGCCGAAACGTCCATATACGCACCAAGTCGTGTGCAAGCCGCAAGTGCTCTTGCGACAATGCCGTCAAAAATATCTGTCAGACATATCACAGCAAAAACCGCAATGGCATTTGAATATTCGCTTCGCTGAATGAAGAATAGCAGCAATAGCGTAAGCGGAAAACGAATAAACGTTATTATATTCGGGATATACCTTACAACGCCCAAAGTCATTGTCCACCTGCATCAACGCCAAACTGATAAGAGGCTTCTTTGTTTTTTTGGGATTCAGAGGCTGCGAGCTTGATGGTTTTGTACGGCTTCAAACCGTGCATCAATGCTTCCATCTTGTCAAACTCAAGTCTGCGTTCTGGACTTCCAGACGTAGAAAAAAGAAGTACCCTCTTACCATCAAAATCCTCGATCCGTTTCATATAGTCAAGCAGCGGTTGACCTGGTGCCCCCCCATAATTCGGCGAACCGAACACAACGATAGAATAGCCCGAAATGTCTGAGGATAGGTGTTTACCAGGAGTGTTGAGAGTAACTTCATAACCTGAGTCGTTGAGCCCTTTTGCGATGGAATGTGCCACATCAGAAGAAGCTGAGGTAATTGACGGCTGATAGACGACTAGCACTTTATCTGGGGTATTTGATGTTGACTTCATTATCTCAAGTCTGTCACCATATTCGTGTTTCATCATGGCAAACCCTGCACCTACAGCACAAGGTATCAAAACAATTATTCCAAGCACTACTATTAATACAATCCACATAACTTTTCTCCTTTTATGTTTATTTTTTATCATTGTTACCACCTCTTTCTTTCAATAAAAGATCCATAGTATTGTCAATATCTTTAAAAACATCTTCCTTTGATAACCCGTTATTCGAAAGATATACAGTCAGCGAACCAAAAATCGTATAGATGATAGCCCTCGAAACCGCAGGTATATCCGCCTCGCTTATAACTCCGCTCTCAACAAATGGCATGAAATCTTCATAATACACTTTTTCCAATTCAAGTGACCTCATCGCTTTAGCGTTAGTTTCGTCCATTTTGTACTGATAGAAAAATTCGAAGATGTTGGGATTATCGATAAAAAAGCTCGCCATCATCTTAACCTGTTGCTTTTTTTGCTCAAGTGGATTTTCTGACATGACATTTTGCATACTTTCGTTTGAAGCCATATCGCGGATCATCGAAAGCTTTGTTTCAATAAGCAGCTCATTCAAGTCCTGAAAATAATGGTATATTGTTGCGTATGAGTATCCTGTCATCTCTGCAACCCTCCTTACTGTAACTTGTAGCACGCCATCCTGGAAGATTATTGCCTTTGACGCTTCAACAAATTTGGATTTTACGAACTCTTTCTTGACGTTTTTAGCATCTTCTCGTATATCTCTCAATGTACTAACACCTCATTCTAACTTAGATAATATTATTCTAACAATGTTAATTATATTCCATTTTTATGCAAATGTCAATAATTCTATTTCTGGATTCTCCATTCGTTTCAATTTTTATGCATTTCATTCTAATTTAACTATTAATTCCAATTCAAAACAATACGATATCTATACCGAATAAAAAAATTCTTAAGAAGGAGGAACGTACTAATGAATCTATCAGAAAACCCTAACTCAAATGCTCTAGACAATAATATTCAGATCTTGGTAGACCTTTTGAAAGACACTGGTAATAAAATAACACCTGGAGAATTTTTTAAAGTTGATTTTTTAAGCCTTTATGATCAAGGCGTGGTTGACAGCTGTTTCGGAAACAACAGCAGCAATCCTTACTTCAGTTGTATTATGTCTAGGTCTCCCAAGCAGAGTAAGGATGTCATTGATTTTACCAAAATTCCTGGCACTGACAAGCACATTTCGGTCCACTTGGATTACAGCGAAGCCATTGTATTGGTGGGGAAAACACCGCCCCCAGTAACGTATTTCAGCTACTGTACTTTTTTGACAACCAGGTATGCACAACCTGAGAATAAAGCCAAAGAAGATTTTGAAGTGACACCCATCCGGAACAAACCGGTGAAATGCCAACACAAAATACCGCCCTTGGAAATTTCCTTCAGCTGCTTAGGCGAACCCATAAATCTCCTGAAGCTGAATACACCTGGTAACCCTGATAACCCCTTTGATCAGCCCATAGTGGTTGTCTATACTGCCAATGAAGATTTGCAGCAGGCAATCTATAACGCTGCCATTGAGGCAGGTTTTTCTAAAGACTCTCTGAACACAGTTGTCATTCCCAATCAAATTGCTCATTTGGGAGTATCCGATTATTCTTCGGATATGTTTGCATTTGCGAATCGCATCTCCACAACTGATCCAGATGATCCAAAATTCCAGGAATATCTCCAAAACCCTGGAATGCAGGTTTTCCGGGTAACCTCAAACTTAGACAATGGGAAGGAACTTGCCATTCCTTACTTAACACCTCGCGGCACGGGGGATACCGAACTAGATAGAAGTAATTCGGTTGAAGAATTAAGAAAGAATATCCTTGCAGCCCACAGCGATTATGATGCCATAGAGTTAACATCCTATATCTGGCTGGACGAAAGTTATATCACCATTCAGCAGGGCCTCAATAATTTGGGTGAGTCCCGTGATACTATTTATTTTGCCACCGACTCTTTCACACTGCCCGAAGGTGCTTTTATTGTTGCCTACGGCGCTAACCATGCAAATACTGGCAAATGTACATACTCAAATGTTGTCGTTTATGGTGATAATCTAGATAACGGGGTCGTCAGTGTAAATAACAAGAAGTTCGAAAACAGCGCACTACTTTATTACCAGGGTAAAGGGGCAGAAGACCTGTATACCTGGAAATTCGGGTTTTATGAGTGCACCGACGATAACTATACCCAACTTCCAACCCGAGCGCCCGATTTGGAGGAATCTGCTTACGTTCTGGATCCCAACGAAGAAATCTATTTGGGCTTCAGGGCTTATTTAGAGCACAAAACAAAAGTCGGTCCCATCCCCAATGAATTGATTTTAGATAAAGCAATTGTATTTATTAAGAAGAAATCCTAAACCAAATAAAAATTTTAGAGAGGTGATTAATATGTCAAACAGCTGGGAATTTCATATGAGGAACATGACAAGCAACAGACGAAAGGTGGAAGCAAGGGTGCATCATGCTGGCGGAGCAAAAGTACCGTGGCACGACGGAAGACCCGCCTGCTGGGAAAAAGATATTGTTTATAACCCCGACGGAGGACATGATTCGGTCTATGTTCCCAACGATTTTGTAGCCCACTTCAGCGAATGGGTGAAGGTCATCATAGACGGGTTGAAGCTGGTGAAAGATATTGGTATATTTATTGCAAGCGAAGGGGCAGATGAAGAAGCTTTAGTCAATGCGCTGCAAGATATCTTTGACCTTTCTAAGGATACCATCAAGGCCGAGCTAGCGAAATGCGATGAAGATATTGATGCATTGGTTAAAAACGCAAAGGCATCCTTTGAAAAAGCCTGTAAAAGCATTGGAGCAGATCCCAAATACATAAAAAAATTAGCTTCGCATATCTCGGGATCAGATGATTGGGCCTTTATTGCTGGAAATACTTACATTGACTATATCCACGATTCCAGCGACATTACTGGCAAACATGGCTGGAGCATCTTTATCGATGATAAATATGAGGATGATGAAAGAGACGGCGACAAGCAGGGCTTGCAGATTGCACATCACGCCTTTATCTACAAGGGGCATTTATTCTATGTTTATGACGATGATGGCAGAACAAAACTTTGGAGCCACCACTGGTAAAAAGCATAAAAATAGCCTTCCTGGATTGTTTCAACGCCTGGGAAGGCTTTTTTATGTCTGAAAGGGGAGATTCGCTAAGGAGCCCAAGGATAAGGTATCGAAGCGGCTATATACAAACTTTTATTGATAGGGGCATAATAAAAGGGTATCCTGATAATACTTTCAGACCAAATGCCAAAATTACGAGAGCGGAAGTAATCGCATTGGTGATTAATGCATTTGGGCTTGGAGACAAACCAAGTATTAATCATAAATTCAATGATGACAAAGATATTGCTTCCTGGGCAAAAAAATATATCCTGAAGGCATACGAGCTAGGTATAATTAATGGCTATAAGGATAACACCATTATGCCTACAAAAAATATAAGCAGAGCAGAGATGTTTGTAATAGGATTCAAAATGTATAAGTAATAAAAAATGAAAAACTGATGCGAATATTTTTTCAATATTTATGATTTGATTTGAGGTAATTAAAGCTTTCATTAATAACTTTTCCCGTTCCTGGAAAAAACAATCAAAATTCTTAAAACTCAAATCCACATCAGGAATAAAATGTTTTCTTTTATAGTCGCTTAATGCTGAAGCTGAAACTGTATTATTCAACCACACATCAAAATCAGTATTACTCTTTTCAATGTTTGGAATATCCTCTAGCAACTGCAGATTTCCGATATAGTTGCATTTTTCAATAAACTCAGATGTTTTATCAACCGGCACACCTTTTTTAATAAGTTTCTTTTGAGTAAAAGTACTTTTTGGGAATATGTGATCCACATGAAAATTATTCCTAAGGTCTGCCCATGGATAAAGTTTTGATAATTTAACAAGAGTATCTCCTTGACCATATTTTGAAGTGAGTAGATTATTTATATCGTCCTCTGTAAAGTTTAATGCTCTGTTAGTTCCTTTAAAACGCTCTACTATGCTTTCAAGAGGAAATTCTCCATCATTATTTTTAATAATCTCTCTAACAGGCTTAAGGACACCATCTGGCATAAAACTAAAAACTTTTTTCAATAATGAGAATATAAACCACTTCTTAATTTTCTTTCTATCTTCTGTCTTTGAGGAAGAAATTTCAAAATTATCAGGCAATCCAATGTGTTTTAGATAGTATGCAATTGGGATAATAAGATTATTTGAAGTTATATTCTCTCTGCTAAATCCGAAACTTGATATTAATCTAAGTGTATCTCGTATTGCCTTAGTAATATCATCCCATTCTTTTTCAATACTTTGTATTATTAGATTCCTTTACTATTTTCTTTTTCCATTTATGAAGAATTAAATATTTTTCATCAATATTAAAGTTTTCCTTATATATTCTTACTCTATCAATGTTAATAATATTTTTGGTACACTAATAGTATAGATTATTATGTTATCTCTCAATTTTATTCAAATTTCAATAGTAGAATAAAAAGCCAAAAAGCCATCATTTAGATAGCTTTTGAATTATTAATTACTTGAATCTTCATGTCATGTTCAGTAATTTTTTCTTTAATTACTTCTAATTCACCCGAAATATTATCCAATTTATCATGTACAATTTCTCGATCTTCAAATAATGCTTGAATCTTAACATTTGTTTTATTTTCAATTGTGGTTTCAAGCTTCGTTATTCTTTTATTTGTATCATCTTGCTTGTTACTTAATTCTTGCAATTTACTTAAAATTTCCTTTAAAATTTCTTCCATTTTTATCCCTCCACAAAATTATTATACCATAAAATTAATATTATAAACTAACTTTTTATCACATCAGCTGGATTTTCTTTGTTCAAATCACTCTTCTTTATAGCCCATTGAACAACATACTGATTTTCTTTATAAAATATTAGATATTCTTTAGTATCAATCAATTCATCAGGATGGCTCAAAATATTCTGCGCTCTATTCACCAGCTTATAATTACCTAATTGCCTGTAATATTCCTGCAATACCAAAGGCAAATTTCCATGTTTTTCACAGGCTTTTTGTATCTCATTTTCTGAAAAGCCATTATCCTGCTTTATATTAAAAAGTTTTCTAATAAGGTGATTCCAAAAAATAAATTGGTCAAAAGTCTTTTCAAATAAATAAAAATCCCGCATGATGTATTTAAGCAACACTGCGAATGAAAACAAAA
>Ga0209373_10000267_pt1 | contig 104645 bp, 101 predicted proteins | sample Higcelweek5metaG_FD_187173 | JGI IMG/M metagenome (GOLD analysis project Ga0209373, IMG submission 187173) | Freshwater pond sediment microbial communities from the University of Edinburgh, under environmental carbon perturbations - High... | ecosystem: Environmental > Aquatic > Freshwater >...
AATTGCATATTGCTTTTTTTTTTTTTTTTTTTTGTATAATCGACATTAATATCATTGACAGTATAACAATTACATAAGAAGAATGAATGTTTATGTTGCGCAACATCTGCATATAAAAAATGTAAGGAGCGAAAGACGATGAAAATGATTCAAAAAGTACAAAAGGTCTTCCAAAGAATTCTGGTCGCTACACTTGTCTTCATTTTTGCCTTGAGCCAGGCCATGACGCAGGAGGTATCCGCAACTACGGCGCAAAGGAATTCTGCCATCTCGGCGATGACAGCTATGCGAAACATTCAGTGGGTTCCAAACGGGGATGTGACGATCTATTCTGCAAATTACGTTTCCAATACGATGTACACAGGAATGCCGTACACGCAGAATGCAGACACAACTTTATCGGAATTCAAAACAAAGCCAACCATACAATATGTTTCTGCAATCAACTTGTACGTGCTTTCCCAGCCAGCTAGTGATATTGGGAACGATTGTTCTGCCTCCGTTGCTATCTCCTGGAAAGCAGGTGGGTCAGCAATTACTGTTGCAGGAGTATCGACATCCACGATGCTTTCTGCGGTCAAATCCGCGGCGAATCATATGACGAAAAGGGGAACGTATGATACTAGTTTTTCATATACGCTTGATATGACGGCAGCATCTTCAGCAGAGGCCTTATATAATGGCCTCATTCCTGGCGACGCGTGTTTTTACAGGACAAGTTCTGAAGGACATGCGATTCTGATTACCGGAATTAATACGTCTGCGAATACAGTTACCTATATTGAGCAGATTGGTGAGGGAAGGGCGGATGGGAGTCTTGTCAAAGGCTGGAGACTTGCCGCGTCGCATTCTACATGGACGAGTGGGACGATGACCTTTGATCAGCTCAAGGCCGCAGGCTTCGTCCCTATACGCTGCAATGACATCTAAATAAGTAGAAGAGATCTGTAAGATACGTCTCGGCTGTGTTATCTTGATATAGATAAGCACAGTCGAGATATCTTCATAATCGGAAGTATTATTTCCTTGCTGGGAGGACCCAAACGATGTATGTGAGAAGATGCCTGCCAATTCTAAGAAGATGCCTCTGCCTTATGCTGTGCCTGATACTCTTGCCGCTGATTGCCTGTGATACGAAGAAGTCTTCTGTCGAAGTACAAAGCTTCTCTGATTCGGGCTTTACTTCACAGACCTATCCAGAAGAGCAGTCCTACTTTGCGCCTACCGAACTTACCTATTCCTCCTTTTCCGAGGATCAGACGGTAAACGCACTTGCGATGACTACCTGTGGGGAGGAATTGGTAGTTCTGGCTACCAGTTTGACTTCAGATTGGGCGCACACGAATACGCAGATCTGTCTCTTTGACCAGACGGGAACGCAGACCGGCGGCTTCGACCTTGAGGAAGCGCTGGGTGTGAACAATATCACGGTATCCTATATGTTCGGGACGAAAGACGAAATCACGTTCTATCTATCCTGTTATGATTCCGCGAAGCAGACAGTCACAAACGAACTCTGCTTTTTTGACAAGAACGGGAGTGAGACGCGTGAGGCGTATCCCGTATCCTTTTCAGACAAGACCTTCACTCCGACATGCCTGATGGCACTTACAAGCGGAGAGACCGTCCTGGGAGGTGTCAATGGAGAAGGGAACATGTTCTATGTATATGGCACGGACATGCAGCTTCTCTATACGATTACAGGCGATCAGCTGACGGGTGAGATGATCGAATCTGGCGGAAAAGTATATGTCAAAGGGCAAGAGACAAGTCAAGCAGGACAGAAGACCTTCTTCTTTCCTGTGGATCTGGAGACGGGCAAATTATCAGAAGCCATCGATGTGAGCGAAATACTCGGAACAGGGCTCTCGTCTTGCAGTTCGGGAAACCTGTATGTAGAAGATACGACAAATCTCTATTCGATTGACCTAGATAGCAGCACGATTACGACGCTTCTTGCCTGGTCGGAGCAGGACATCAGCCGATCGGTATACTCCTTTACGTCACCGATTTGTGTTGTCTCGGAAGATGTGGTCTGTATCCTGGGATCGACCGAATATGGCTCACAAGTCGTCATGCTGATCAGGCAGGACGAAAATCCGAACAGTGGGAAAGAGACAATTATTCTGGGCGGCCTTGATATTGCGACAAGCGATAATTTGCTCGAAACTGTGGATGCATTTAACAAGTCAAGCGATGCATACAGGGTAGAAATTGTTGACTATATACAGTCGGATGAGCAGGGAAACACCGATTATGAACAGTGTGTACAACAGATGTATCTGGACGTATATACAGGAGAAGGACCAGACATAATCTATACTAAGGGGACCGGATATTATGCCACCATATTTTCCCTTGCTGAATATGAGGCAAACGATCTGCTTCTCGATCTGTACCCACTCATGGAAGCAGACCCGGAGTTTGACATAGACGATTATCTCCCGAATGTGATCGAGGCAAGCACCGTTGACGGAGAACTTTGCAAGATTCCCATTTTTTTCGAGGTCTATGGAATAACCGCCAATCCTTCGGTTACAAATGGGATAACTGGGTGGACGCCCGCTGAATTTGACGAGATTGCAACGACACTTCCCTCTGATATGCAGATGCTTGTGAACATTACACAGTTAGAACTATTGAGAGAAATGCTTGCGGGATCCTTAAGCTACTTCATCAATGAAGATACAAATGAAGTTAACTTTGAAACGGAAGAATTCTATAGCATGCTGGGGCTAGCGAAGGAATATGGCGAGCCTGAACCCGCATCTGGAGAAGAAGAAGTCTATGTGGATCAATATGAGCTTCTGCAAAACGGATTGTTAGCATGCAATACTTACGACATTATACGTGGTACGGTAGCATTTGCGTATGATTTTTCGGTTCTTTGGGGCACGACCCCGGACATAATTGGATTCCCGTCCCCCGACAAGATGAGTTCGTACATATATCCGGAAGTGGAGGTTGCGATCTCTTCCTGGAGTGATTGTCCGGAAGGTGCATGGGCATTTGTCAAGTACTTACTATCAGAAGAATACCAGACAGAGAATTCATATGACTATTTGCAGGCAAATGGCATAAATAGAGGATCTAGCTTCCCTATCCGCACGGATTCTTTGCAGACAATTATTGATTTGGCGATGGATCCTCCAGATTTTGAAAGAGATGGGGGAGACACGGAATATGTACCGATTATCCTTACCCAAGAGCAGGCGGATGCATGCCTTACAGCCATCGAGCAGTCAGATACGCTCTATTATCTTGATCTGGAGATCTATTCGATTATTGAAGAGGAGGTACAGGCCTATTTTCAGGATCAGAAATCCGTGGAGGATGTATGTGCGCTGATTTCTGATCGGGTACAGACACTCGTGAATGAGAGGGGATAGGAAGATCTGATTTATTGGCATCAGACCTCGGCATCGTCACTATAAGATGCACTGACAACTAAATAAGTAAAAGCGATCTGTAAGTTGCGTCTCGGCTGTGTTATCTTGATATAGATAAGCACAGTCGAGACAGCATTTGCATCTTTTTTAATCATGACTTGCATTCAGACCGCAAATGCGATATTCTTTTCTTGTTCACATCGGGGAGCTGGTAACATGTGCTGGCTGAGAGGATACTAACTTGAAGTATCGACCCTATCACCTGAACCGGATAATGCCGGCGGAGGGATCATAGCTGAAGCAGTGCTTCTCCTTGTTCATCTGTCGGACATAAAAGGAGGAGTTTTTTTATGTCTGAAAACAAAATCAACCAGAAAGAAAAAATCATTACCATTGCAACGGGGGGCTTGTGTCTTGCACTTGCAGAAGTACTATCCATCATCCCTCTCTACAAAATGCCTCAAGGAGGAACCGTCACACCGGCATCAATGCTCCCGCTTATTCTATTTGCTCTGTGTTTCGGACCAGGATGGGGAATTGCCATTGCCTTTATATTTAGCTTATTGCAGCTTCTTGACGGGTATCTTATGGTTCCCATACAAGTCATTCTTGACTATACGCTGGCCTATTCGGTACTTGGGCTTGCGGGCTTTTTCGGTCCTAAACGCGAAGACAGAAGAGGGAAAACAAATCTTCTGGATCGACTTGCGATGATTTCGCTCCCGAAAATGATCCTAGCAACGGTCCTTGTCATTGCGGCAAGACTTGCCTGCCATGTGGTTTCCGGTGTTGTGTTTTTTGCCGAATATGCGCCGACCGGGCAAAATGTGTGGGTGTATTCATTCTTGTATAACGGAAGTTTCTTAGGTATTGAAGCCGTAATTACCGTTTCTGTCTTGACGGCCATCATTGCTGCGACCAAGAAGTCGAAGAAAATGCCAATCATTTGATTTATCTATGAACGAATCGTATAAGCGGGCCGAGCCATGCAAATGTGTGGATCGGCTCGTTTTTTGCATAAGGCCCAAAAACTGTCGAGGAGTGTTTTGCCATTTTGTATAGCGTATTTATCTCAAAATGTGCTATGATATTTTGAAACAATTTGCACAGAAGAAAATGAAGCGGAGGATTTCATTTATGGCGATGATTTTTTCGGAAGAATCCCGTACATTCAGTGAATACCTTCTAGTACCGAACCTGACTTTGGCAGAAAATACGCCTGATCACGTTGATCTTTCCACCTCAATTGCCAAGTACAGAAAAGGGAAAGAGGATTCCAAGCTCAAAATCAATATTCCTCTCGTATCGGCAATCATGCAATCCGTCTCTGATGCGGGAATGGGTATTGCTCTGGCACGATATGGCGGTCTCTCCTTTGTGTTTCAGTCACAGTCGATTGAATCACAATGTGAAATGGTTAAGAAGGTTAAGAAATACAAGGCAGGTATCGTAACTTCTGATTCGAATCTCATGCCCCATGCGACCCTTGCAGATGTTTTGCTGCTTCGAGAAGAGAAGGGACATAACACTGTTGCAATTACGGATGACGGTTCACCCACTGGCAGACTTCTCGGTCTTGTCACTTCTCGTGATTACCGGGTTAGCAGGATGGATCCTGCGACATGTGTTACTGAATTCATGACGCCATACAGTCATCTTATTACCGCACGCGAAGGCGTCACACTGAAAGAAGCAAATGACATTATTTGGGAACACAAAGTAAATCAGCTTCCAATCGTAGATGATACGGACCACCTTTTCGGTCTAGTATTCCGTAAAGACTATGAGTCACATAAAGAGAATCCTCTTGAACTTCTTGATGCGAATAAGAGACTGATTGTGGGTGCGGGTATCAATACCCGTGATTATGAGCAGCGTGTGCCTGCGCTTACAGCCGCGGGAGCAGATATTCTTTGTATTGATTCTTCTGATGGATTTTCACAGTGGCAAAAGCATACGATTGACTGGATTAAGAACTATAATTCGGATATACTTGTTGGTGCGGGTAATGTTGTTGATGCGGAAGGGTTCCGTTACCTTGCAGATGCCGGAGCTGATTTCATTAAAGTCGGAATCGGTGGTGGGTCGATTTGCATTACACGGGAACAGAAGGGTATTGGATGTGGACAAGCTTCAGCTATTCTTGCCGTAGCTAAGGCGAGAGACGAGTATTTTGCAGAATCAGGTGTATACATTCCAATATGCTCAGACGGAGGAATTGTCCACGACTATCATATGACTCTTGCTCTTGCGATGGGTGCGGATTTCATTATGCTCGGAAGATATTTTGCCAGATTTGATGAGAGTCCTACGAGGAAGATGATTGTCGCAGGGAATTATGTTAAGGAATACTGGGGAGAAGGGTCGAATCGTGCACGCAACTGGCAACGGTATGACGATGGTGGAACGGGTGGCAAGATGGCATTCGAAGAGGGTGTAGATTCCTACGTCCCATATGCTGGCAAGCTTAAGCCCAACGTTGATTCTTCAATGGCGAAGGTCAAGGCAACCATGTGCTCATGTGGTGCATCCACAATTGATGAGCTTCAACAGAAGGCACGACTTGTTGTCATATCGTCTACATCCATTGTCGAGGGCGGCGCACATGATGTTATCCAAAAAGAAAGTGATCGTCCTAGATAATCAATAATTGATCTGCAAGATAGCCCTATGCAAAAAAAAAAATTGTCATGCCTGAATAGGCAGAAAAGGAGCCCCCAATGCCGGAAATAGAGAAAAATGCATTTACCGTTGAAGGACTGAAAAGACTGCAAGATGAGCTTGCTGATAGAAAGACAACGAAATCCGCTGAAATTTCCGAACGCCTTAAGGACGCTCGCGCGCAAGGAGATCTTTCGGAAAATTCTGAATACGACGACGCGAAAGAAGCGCAGGCAAAGAATGAGTCGAGAATTGCGGAGCTTGAGGATCTTCTTAAAAACGCGCGCGTTATTGATGATGAAGAAATTAGCAAGACGAAGGTTACTCTTGGCTCTTTTGTATCTTTGCGCGACGAAGAGACCAAAGAGGAAGCTGAATACAGTCTTGTAAATGCGAATGAAGAAGACATATTTCAGAATCGCATCTCGCAGGAGTCTCCTGTTGGGAAAGAGATTATTGGCAAGAAGAAGGGACAGATTGTTGAAGTATCGACTCCAAGGGGGACACTCAAATACAAAATCGTTAAGATCGGCAAACCGACATAAGGTTTTTCACCCCCGAATGAAGAAAGGACTTCAGATAATATGGACACCAATAATGAGTCTCCTGTATTGACAGAACAAGATATTCAGGAGCAGATCAAGTATCGTCTCGCGAAGCTCGCGGATTTGTCCGCATCGGGCAAGGATCCTTTTGAAGAGATTATTTTTGACGTATCGAGTCACTCAACAGATATAACAGATCATTTCGATGTTATGGAAGGTCAGGAGGTTCGGGTAGCCGGGCGCCTGCTTTCTCGGCGTGGCATGGGCAAAGTCAGTTTTTGCGATCTCTATGATAAGAAGGGTCACATTCAGATTTTCACCAAAATTGATGAATTGGGGCCTGATGCATATGCAAATTGGCAGAAGCTGGATATCGGAGATATTGTCGGCGTGTGCGGAACTGTATTTCGCACGCAAAAGGGCGAAATATCGATTCGCACGCATGAATATACGCTCCTTGCCAAGGCACTTAGGCCACTTCCTGACAAGTTTCACGGACTTCGGGATACGGAGACACGGTATCGTCAGAGGTATATCGACTTGATTATCAATCCTGAGGTAAGGGATACTTTCGAGAAGAGATCGGCTGTCATTCGTGAAATACGAAAGTATATGGATTCTTTGGACTTCATTGAAGTGGAAACGCCGATTCTGAATTCCATCCCTGGTGGAGCAGCGGCAAGGCCATTTGTGACGCATCACAATACACTTGATCTTGATATGTATTTGAGAATTGCGCCCGAACTTTACCTTAAGAGGCTGATTGTCGGCGGATTCGAGAGAGTCTACGAGATTGGGCGTCTATTTAGAAATGAGGGCATGTCGCCCAAGCACAATCCGGAGTTTACGACAATCGAAGCTTATCAGGCATATACCGATTTGCGTGGCATGATGGATTTGACCGAAAAAATGATCAGCGGCGTTGCCACAGAAGTTCTCGGAACGACAGAAATTGTCTACCAGGGCACGCCAATCAGCTTGAAGCCCCCCTTCGCTCGCATGACGATGGCAGAGGCCGTCCACATGTATTCAGGTGTTGATTTTTCCTTGATATCTACCGATCAGGAGGCTCACTCTGCTGCCAAAGAGAAGGGGCTTGAACCTTCGCCGTCCCTTCGCAAAGGCGAAGTGATGAACTTGTTTTTCGAAGTATATTGTGAGGAAAAGCTTATCGCGCCTACATTTATATGTGATTATCCAATTGAGATTTCCCCGCTCGCGAAAAAGAAACCAGGATCAAAGGAACTGACAGATCGATTCGAACTATTTATTGACGGAAGAGAGTATGCCAATGCATACTCGGAGTTAAATGATCCGATTGATCAGCGTATGAGATTTGTTGACCAGAATAAGAAGCGCGAATCCGGCGATGACGAAGCGAATCTGATGGATGAAGATTTCTGCATGTCGCTGGAATATGGTATGCCGCCAACGGGTGGCATGGGACTTGGCATTGATCGTTTTGTAATGCTACTTACTGACCGTTCTTCGATTCGGGATGTTCTTTTGTTCCCGACAATGAAGCCGGTTTTGTAGGATGTACCTTTTCGGGAGAAATAATATGACAGATCATAAGAATAGAAATTACGCAAGAGAACCATCTGAAGAAATCACTCCGAAACAGGATGCGGCGATGTGCGATTCGCACGTCACAGAGTCAACGGATCATGTGATGGAACGCGCTGAGGCACTTGCCGTTTTGCATTTGGATGAGAAGGCTAATGCGTTTGTAATTGATGAGCGTTTTTGGCAGTTGACCAAAAGATATCGAAAAGAAGAAAATGATGAAATGCTTTCTTTGATTACGTCTGCCTATGATGTTGCATCTGGACGCTACGCAAAGAAAGAGTCTGCGTTGGAAGAAGTTGCGAAATCAAGGAAATTCCTTGGGAAAACAGCAAGGCAGTGGAAGGTATATTTCTATTATTCATGGTGGAAGTTTTTGGCGGCTGCACTTGTGCTTGTTGTCGTTACGACCCTTGTTCACCAGATATTTTTCACGCCAGGTTATGACATTAAGATTGTGTCTGCCGGACATTTCTCTCTGGATAACACCATGATGCAGAGTTTTCTTGAAGAAGACTTGGGGTACGAGAATCCATATGTGGCTTGTGCAGATTTGATTGCCGATGAATCAGAAGAAGGCAATATGACTACGGTAAATGGAGAATCAACATTCTCGGCGATGATCTCGCTGAAACCGGATGTCCTTATTTTTGATTACACGACCATGCAGTACAATTTGCCGTATTTGGAAGATATGGACGAATATTATGCTTACCTACAAAGTGTTCTGCCTCCTGATAAACTATCAGCCGTAACGCCTATTACTTGCAGTATGGAAGACTACTATTCCCTGTTTAGTGAGGAAGATCTTAACGGATACGTTCTGACAGCAGAGGATAAGGTCGATCATGTATACGGACTGGAGATTACTGACCCAGATACAATATCTGCGCTTGGATATGTGAATAATTGGTCAGAGAAGGACCCAAGTCTCGTGATTGGCATCTCAAATGTCTCTGAAGATAAGAAAACAGCGGAAGATTTCATTTCCAGTTTGCTTTTGGATCTGGATTATTTTACCAAAGACAAATAGGCAGCTCATTTATTCGTATCGCCAAGACTTACTTTCCTCAACAGATTTCCGATTTCATCCTCATCAAGTATGCGCATGGAGCCGGTTTCCTGATCTGGTAAAAGAGTGATACATCCGATGCTTTCCCGGTGAAGAGCGGTGACGCTTCTGCCGTATGCGGCAAGCATTCTCTTGACTTGGTGGGATTTGCCTTCGGTGAGTGTCAGCCGACACAAATTGTTTTCAAATAATTCGAGTTTGGCGGGCAAGAGCTTAACCGGTTCGTGGTTATCTTCCCGTAGAGTTACGCCTTCTGCAAAAGATGCACAAATATCCGGACTCATTTGTGGACCGGAATATGTAACTAGGTATTTTTTCTCAATGTGCCACTTCGGATTTGTCAGTCTGTGAGAAAGCGTCCCGTTATTTGTTAGCAGAAGGACACCAGTGGTGTTATAGTCAAGACGGCCGACAGGGGAGACCCCTTTGAATACATATTCCATGGGAATCAAATCGCCGATAGTTGCCAGTCGTTTGTCTTGCATTGCGGTCAGGCAATTTTCAGGTTTGTTCATGCACAAATAGATATACTGCGAAGTCTTCGCCAGGGTCTCATCGATGCGTATATCAATTGTTTTGGATTCATCTATATTATATGCGGGGTCACGTATGATTGAACCGAAAATACGAACACGGCCGTCTCGTATCATGTCACGGACGGCTGACCTTGTACCATATCCAGAATTTGCAAGTATTCGATCTAGTCTCATATAGACATTATAGCAAATTGTTGGCAAGATGCGTTGTTCGTATCCAAATGTGGTATAATAAGAAAGTAATTTCGGATTTTATCGTACTACTATTACCGTTTCACGATATGGGATTTAGGTGGGTATCACAGGAGCCATACGTATCATAACACTAGCTTCCGGACTATGCTTATGGATCCGGCGGTTTGTGAGCTCGCGATTCGAAGGGGAAAACATGGCTGCAAGTATTATCAATATTGAAGATGGATTACCAAAAGTTGACGGAGCTATGAAGAAGCTTAAGCTTGAGCTGAATACGATGCGCAGGATTGGGATTCATCAGGTTAAGGTTATTCATGGGTATGGATCATCAGGATGTGGGACGGGCTCTCTTAAGTCAGCAACGCATGAGTGCTTACGCCTCATGAAGAGCGAAGGCCGTATCAAGGCATTTTGCCCTGGCGAGCAGTTTGGCCCGTTTGAGAAATCCGGTCGCAGTATGATCGAGATTTGTCCCGCGTTTCGCACCGATCCTGATTGGGCTAGGGCTAATGACGGTGTTACTGTTGTCGTTTTGATTTGATTGTTTTACATTGTAGATTGTATATGGCTCTCCATTTGATTGGGGGGCTTTTTTTATGTCAGCGGTTTACATCAAATTAACATACTCCTTACAGAAACTAACATCGGAATAATCCTGCGATTAAGCTTGCCTGTTATTCTGAGGTTACAAACAAAAGGAGGAATTGATAAATGACAAGAAAATTGAAGTCAATTATTGCAGCGGCACTTACAACAGTTATGATATTGGGTGTCTCAGCGTGTGGTGAAGTAACGGTTGATGAATCAGACTCATCCAATGCATCAACAGAGGAACTCAGCGGAACGCTGACACTTACGGGTTCGACATCGATGGCAGATGTTGCGACTGCTCTTGCAGAGGCATTTATGGCCGAAAATGGTGATGTGACTGTTACGGTTGGAGGAAATGGTTCAGGTGAAGGTCCTACAGCTGTAACTGACGGCACGGCACAAATCGGAATGCTTTCAAGAGATCTTAAAGACGAAGAGAATCCAGATACTTTTTCTAAGTACATCATCGGATATGATGGAATTGCTGTTATCGTAAATGAAGAAGCGGGTGTAGATTCGCTGACATCTGAAGAAGTTGCGAAAATATTTACAGGTGAAATTACAAATTGGAGCGAAGTGGGTGGCGTTGATGCTGAGATATCTTGCGTAGGTCGTGAGGCAGCTTCCGGCACGAGAAGTGCTTTCGAGGAACTCATGGGTATTGAAGATGTTGCCGTTTACGCAGAAGAGCAGAACTCAACGGGAAATGTTAAGCAGTCTGTCTCGTCTAATCCTAATGCAATCGGTTATGTATCACTTTCATCTGTTGATGATACAGTCGTAGCCGTAGCTCTTGACGGAGTATCTCCATCAGAAGAGACTGTTATGTCTGGAGACTATTCATTGCAGCGTCCATTTGTGATCATCTCAAAACTTGATACAACAGACCCTTTGACTCTAGCCTTTATCGATTATGTGTACAGTGATGCAGGACAGCAAATCATAGCTGATGACGGTGTTGTTCCGAATCCTGAAGCCTAATGAATTGACTGAGAGGTAAAGTGCCTTGGATAAGATGAATAACCGCATCATCCGGGGGGGTAAAAATGCCGGACGCACAGGGTTGCGTTCGGCTTCTGCTCTGTTCGGACTACTAACGATCCTATGTGAGTTGCTGCCATTCTCCTGTTTCTCTTTTGATCGTTTCAACGTTTCCTTCTCAGGCGTGCAGCTCTTAATGTATAACATCCGCATAAATAGTGACTATTTGCTAGAAATACCCATCGCCATGAGAGCCTGTATGGTGGCATCTATGCTACTTGTTGCTTTGGGTGTTCTCCTGATCTTTTTGAAAAAAAATGTGCTGTCATCAACGGCATTCTTCCTCGGTTTTGCTTGCAATCTGGCTGAAATGCCATTCGTATCTGAAATTACCAAATCGGCATCTCAAGCTGGATTCTCAACGGTTAGCGGGGAAATGCAGACAGGCTGGATGCTCTTTCTTCTATTTTCGCTTACAAGCGCGGCGCTAACACTATCCCTAACGGGTGTCGAAAAGGCGGCTGAGTTAATTTTCAAATTGTCAGCATGTATATCGATCGGCGCTGTGGCAATTATTACTGTATATATGTTTGTTTATGGATCGCCGGCGATTATTGAGATTGGACCTCTGAATTTCCTCTTTGGAACATCATGGAAACCGACTGCGGATGATCCTGCATTTGGCATTTTGTATATGATTTTAGCATCCGTTTTGGGTTGCCTGGGCGCTATTGTTATTGGTGTTCCGATCGGTCTGATGACATCTGTCTTTCTTGCAGAAATCGCACCCAGATGGGTGCAGAAAATTGTCAGACCAGCAATTGAACTTCTTGCAGGAATACCTTCTGTTATATTCGGATTCTGGGGCATGAAGGTTCTTGTCCCCTTTATTCGTGAGACTTTCACGAAGTTCGGATATACAACAACAGGAGCGGGTCTCCTTGCCGTAATCATTATTCTTGCTATCATGATCCTGCCAACAATTATCAGCGTGGCTGAGACTTCGCTTAAAAGCGTTCCACCATCTTATACGGAGGCTTCGCTTGCCCTTGGAAACACGAAGATTTCTACCATTTTCGCGGTTCAGATTCCAGCAGCAAGATCGGGTATTCTTGCGGGAGTCATTTTGGGCGTTGGAAGAGCTATCGGTGAGACGATGGCGGTCATTATGGTCGCCGGCAATATTGTACAGCTTCCTTCGCTCTTTTCTTCCGTTCGCCCAATGACTGCCGGAATCGCTTTTGAAATGGGATATGCGGAAGCTGGACTTCACAGGCAGGCGCTCTTTGGCATCGGTCTGGTGTTATTTGTCTTTATTATGTTGGTAAATATCACATTTACTTTCATTTCGAAAAGAGGGGTGCAAATGAATGCGAAATAAGAAAAAAGACATCATTTTGGGCGCATTCGTATGGATATGTGCAGGCATCACGGTCGCAGTACTCATCGGAATTCTCGGATACATTCTTGTTAACGGTCTGCCACATGTGACCTGGGATTTTCTAACCAGCCCATATTCTGCCTCAAAAAACGGCGAGAAAGGGATCTTGCCGATGATCATCAACACTCTTTATGTAATCATTGTCAGTCTGTTTTTTGCCACACCGATTGGCATATTCAGCGCTATATATTTGACACAGTATGCCAAGCAGGGGCGCCTAGTTAGCTTGATTCGCTTTGCGACAGAAGTTCTATCAGGGATACCGTCAATCCTGTTTGGCTTATTTGGGTATTCTGTTTTTGTTGTCTTGTTTCAGCTTAAACTATCCATTATTTCCGGAAGTCTGACCATGATGATTTGCATTTTGCCTACGATCATACGGACGACTGAGGAGTCGCTGCTTGCGGTACCGACTTCTTACAAAGAGGGTGCAATGGCTTTGGGCGCTGGCAAGCTACGCGTGACAATGGGGATTGTTCTTCCCTGTGCAATGTCAGGCGTGTTGACCGGAATCATTCTGGCGATGGGTCGTATCGTTGGCGAGACGGCAGCGCTTCTGTTTACCGTTGGTGTGTCTGGGAACAGCATGCCGAAAGGCGATAACATTTTTGATGCCCTTTTTGGGCAGATATTCAAACAGGGAAACACGCTGGCGCTGCATCTGTATAATTCAGCTATGAACGGAAAGGATCCGGGTTATGTGCCGTTTGCAACAGCTGCTACCCTACTGATTTTAGTATTCATACTGAATCGAGCTGCAGGTGTTCTTTCGAATAGACTTAAGAAATGATACGAGGAGAAGAAAAATGACGAATACGAAAATTAAGCTTGCTAATTTGAACCTGCATTATGGTGATTTTCAAGCGCTCAAAGACATAAATATTGACATTAAGGAGCGCGAAATCACCGCGTTTATTGGCCCGTCAGGGTGCGGAAAATCGACTTGCATCAAATCCATTAACCGTATGAATGATTTGGTGTCTGATTGTCGTGTTGATGGCCTCATTGAGATTGATGGAGAAGATATCTATCGCAAAGATTGTGACGTGTCTTTGCTCAGGCGCAGAGCAGGAATGGTCTTCCAGAAACCAAATCCTTTTCCGATGAGTATTTATGATAACATTGCATATGGGCCACGTGTACATGGGAAGAGAAGCAAGGCGGAGATGGATGAGATTGTTGAGAAAGCACTTCAAGATGCGGCACTTTGGGATGAAGTCAAGGACAGACTGAAAGGTTCTGCACTTGGCATATCAGGTGGTCAGCAGCAGAGACTTTGTATTGCACGAGCTCTTGCAGTTGAACCCGACATTTTGCTTATGGATGAACCGACATCGGCACTCGATCCGATTTCAACGCTGAAGGTAGAAGACCTGATGTTTGAACTTAAGAAGAAATATACGGTCGTCATTGTCACACACAATATGCAGCAGGCAGTTCGAATCTCAGAAAAGACAGCTTTTTTCCTTCTGGGTGAGGTAATGGAATATGGGCAGACACTGGACATTTTTAATTCTCCCAAAAATAAGAAGACAGAAGAATATGTGACAGGACGCTTTGGTTGAAATCGAGAATAAACGGAGGAATAATGAAAATGGTAAGAGGCGAATTTGAAAAAGAACTGACTCACATTCACGATCAGATTATCCGTATGGGAGCGCTGACGCAAAAGGCGATCGAGGATGCAGTAACTGCACTTGTAGAAATGGACGTCGAGAAAGCAAAAATAGTTATCGAACAGGATGACTTGATAGATGATATGGAAAACGAAATCGATAGACTCTGCGTTGAGGTGATTGCGCGTCAGCAACCAGTTGCCAGAGATCTGCGAGACGCCATTTCTACTCTCAAACTTATTACGGATTTAGAGAGAATTGCAGATCATGCAAGCGACATTTCCGAAAAAGTATTACTTCTGGATTCTTTTCATGTTGACGTCATGATTCCGGCTGACTTAATTCGGATGTCAGATCTCTCACAAATAATGATACGCTCTGCACTAGAGTCCTATGTGACCAAAAATGAAGAAACTGCAGCACAAGTTGTGCATATGGATGACAAGGTTGACGCATTGTATGATAAAGTTAAGGGGTATCTGATACTTCGCATGCGTCAGGATCCTGACAGTATCGAACTTCTGACGGAGATTCTTCTTGTATGCAAGTATTTTGAGCGTATTTCGGATCATGCGCAAAACGTAGCCGAGTGGGTTCTTTTCTATATTCGCGGCAGGAGGCCGGATCAGAATGAATGAAGTACCATATGTTGTTCTCGTAGAAGACGATGCCGTCATTGCAGAATTGATTGTGTATAATTTAACCAATGAAGGCTATGCAGTTAAGAGTTTTCGAAACGGAAAAGCTATGTTTGATGAGCTTCTTGAAATAAACGAGGTTTGTCTTTTCATTCTTGACATTATGCTGCCTGGAATGGATGGCTTTGAGATATGCAGAAATGTTCGTGCAAATCAGTCGTTCTCTCTGGTTCCGATTATTATGTTAACGGCACGCGGAACGGAGAGTGATAAGGTTAAGGGACTTGAAGCCGGCGCGGACGACTATGTTACGAAACCGTTTGGAATACGAGAATTCCTCGCTCGGGTGAATGCGCAGAAGCGCAGGTATAATGCTTCGATGAATTATCAGCAAGATGCTCTAGTGTCAGGCGTGCCAATGCAGACCCCACTACAGGGGACTCCGACGAGCGATTCGAGCGACTTGCATGTTCGCTCTTCGTCAGCAGCAGGCATTCTTGAACATGCAGGAATCGTATTAGATGATGTCAAACACCGCGTTTTTGCAGGGAATAATGAGATTGAGATGACCAATCGCGAGTATGAGTTGCTCAAATTTCTTATGCAGAATCGTGGTATTGCGTACTCGCGAGACGATCTGCTCAATCATGTTTGGGGCTACGAATATTCTGGTGAAACGCGAACGGTAGATGTTCATATCAGACAGCTGAGAAGGAAACTGGAGAAGGACGATGCAAATCCGGTAATAATTGAGACGGTTAGAGGGCGCGGTTACCGTTTCTGTGAAGACTAAAATACGGATATGAGGTAAATCATGCTCAAACGGTTGCAGATTTTCTTAATTACGATCGTGCTCTTGTCCATTACTATGACAGGGGCATTTTGTGCATATTTCCTTTCGAAGTATTCAGATCGAATGAATGAGCAGCTTCTTGCATCTGCTGCTGACCTTTTTGCGCAGGAGATGCAAAAAGGCGCTACGTATGAAGAAGCAAGCGAATCGTGTACAGGGGTCTTCTCAGAAGAATCTCTCAATCTTCGTATTACCATAGTCGATGAAGAGGGAGTCGTCCTTTTTGACAATCAAGAAGATGCGCTGACAATGGAGAATCATTCGGACAGAACAGAGATTAAGGAAGCAATCAGTAGCGGAGATACTGCAACAAAGAAACGTCATAGTGAGACGATAAATGTTGACATGCTATATTTGGCTAAATATTACAAAGATCTCGGATATGTCGTGCGAACATCTCTGCCGCTCGTCGCGTATCAGTCCGGATTGCGGCAATTGGAGATAACTTTTGGCATTATTTTGTTAGGCGCCATCTTTTTGTTAAGTACAGTCAGTTATTTTTATACCAGAAGACTGACACGACCGCTTTTTGAACTTCGAAATGCGGCAGAATCTATGGCTAATTCGAATTATTCCGTGCGCGTGGGTGAACAGAGAAAAGATGAGATCGGTGCTTTGGCGAGATCATTTAACAGCATGGCGGAGCAACTCGAAAAAGAAGTGCGCGAGCTAGAAGAGAAAAACATAAAACTTGCAGAAATGCAGGAAATGCGGTCAGAGTTTGTGGCGAATGTCAGTCATGAGCTCAAAACTCCGCTGACCTCAATTCGCGGATTTGTTGACACGTTGCGAAATGGGAATATTACGGATCCCAAAGTTCAGGAGAGATTTCTTGAGATCATTGACATCGAGACGGAAAGACTGCATCAGCTTATCAGTGATATCCTACAACTTTCTGAGATTGAAGGAATGGAAAATGATATGGAGTTACAGAAGTTTGATCTGTCCGCTGTCCTTGATGATGTAGCAACGCTTCTTGATGAGAAGGCAAGTGAAAAGAAAATAGCTATTGTCGTTGAGGAGTGCGAGAAACTGCCCGTACTTGCAAGCAAATATCGAATCAAACAGATTCTGATCAATTTGGTTGATAACGCGATTAAATACAATAAGGTCGGCGGCAAGGTATATATTTGTGCATACCGAGAACCTGACAAAATAATTGCTATCCGTGTACGAGATACGGGCGAGGGAATACCACAAGATCACATGTCGAGAGTGTTCGAAAGGTTCTACCGAGTCGATAAAAGTCATTCGCGCGAGATGGGTGGAACAGGTCTTGGATTATCGATTGTTAAGCATATTGCGCAACTCTATGACGGATCCGCTACAGTTGAGAGTACTTTGGGACTGGGATCTACCTTCATTGTACGTCTTCGAATCGCGGATGATCTGGACTGACTTACACATTGCAGTCTCCTATTATGCATATCCGAATGATTTTTCATTTGCTATAATTAAGTGATTCAGATGAAAGGGGTATGTACAGCATGGAATATACATGGCCAGAATTCATATGTGAATGCGAGACCTGCCAGGCTTGTCCGCTTTCATCAACACGCAAGAATCCGGTTATTTTTCGAGGTGCGATGGAAGCGCCCCTGATGTTTGTCGGCGAAGGACCTGGTGCGACGGAAGATGAATTAGGGAAGCCTTTTGTGGGGCAGGCAGGGAAGCTTCTCGACTTGTTGCTTGAAGCATATGGTTTCACAGAGAAAGACTATCATATTTGCAATATAGTGAAGTGCAGACCGCCTGAGAATCGCGTTCCTACGCGTGAAGAGGCAAAGAGCTGCATGCCACTGCTTGCCAAACAGATTCGTTTTGTTAAGCCTAAGGTTATCGTTTTACTTGGAGGAACAGCTTACAAGTACTTCATGAGTCCTTCTGATCCGATTAGCAAAGCAAGAGGTCAATTTGTTCAGAAGGCAAAGTACTTCATCATGCCAACTTTTCACCCAGCCTATATTCTGCGCAACAATACACAAAGAATATTTCTTTGGCAGGACATCGGACTGGTCCGTCAGAAAATGGAAGAACTAGGCTATTTGCCGCCCCTTCAGAAACCTCCTCAGATGCCAACATCGAGAAGCTGACTTGAAATATCATCACATGTAAACATTTGAATATTTTACTTTCTTTTTCTCAGCCTTGTTGTTATAATTGATACAAAAGTGTTATTATTACAATTGTCGTGGAGGGAATTCTATGAAAGTACTTATTGTTGGAGGCGTTGCCGGAGGTGCCGGAGCGGCAACCCGAATGAGACGGCTGTCTGAAGATGTAGAGATCATTCTGTTTGAGAAGGGGCAGTATATTTCATATGCCAATTGCGGATTGCCCTATTATCTTGGCGGTACGATAACGGATCGTGAACGCTTGATTGTGACGAAAGAATCCCTTTTGAGAGATCGTTTTCACGTAGATGTTCGAACGATGCAAGAGGTCATTGCAATTGATTCACTGGGGAAAAAGGTGACGATTAAGGATCATAGTTCCGGAAATGTCTACGATGAGACATATGACAAGTTGCTACTTTCACCCGGAGCCCGGCCAAAAGTGTTTGATATTCCTGGTGTCAACATGTCTGGTATATTCACATTGCGATCACTTGAGGATACTTTTTGCATAGACGACTATATTCGCGCTCACACACCCAAACGTGCCGTGATCGTTGGCGGTGGTTTTATTGGGGTTGAGATGGCAGAGAACCTTTCTAAGCGCGGAATGGATGTTGTTTTGGTCGAATTTTCGGATCAGGTTCTTGCATTTTTAGATAAAGAAATCGTCTATCCCATTCATAAGCACTTTCGTGAAAATGGAATCAAACTTGCACTTAATACAGCCGTCAAGAGCTTTGCTAGGGACAAGCAAGAGGCAGATACTATAAGTGTCACCCTCTCAAATCATACAAAAATTGATGCGGGTCTTGTACTTATGTGCACAGGAGTTGTGCCTGAATCGGATCTTGCATCAAAAGCAGGTCTCGCTCTGGGTATCGGTGGATCCATACATATTGATAATACCTATCGAACATCAGATCCCAATATATTTGCAGTGGGTGATGCGGTTAGTGTGACAAGTACCGTCAGTGGAAAACAGGTTCTGATTCCGCTTGCGGGTCCTGCAAATAAGCAGGGGCGAGAAGTAGCCGAGTATATATTGTCCTCCAAAGAACAGCCCGCATCGGCGCTTCTTGTTCAAGGAAGCAGCGTCGTGAAGGTATTTGATCAGATTGCGGCCGCCACAGGACTCTCAGAGAAGCAGCTGATTAGTAATGATATCCCATATAAAAAGACGTTGATTCACCCTTCCAGTCATGCAACCTATTATCCAGGGGCTATGCCCATGAGTATGAAGATGCTTTTCTCGCCGGAGGGGAATATTCTTGGCGCACAAGCGGTCGGTTATGAAGGGGTAGAAAAGAGAATTGATGTCATTGCAACAGTTCTTCGACTCGGAGGAACCGTGTTTGATCTCGAAAAGCTTGAACTATGCTACGCGCCGCCCGTTTCATCTGCGAAGGACCCCGTGAATATGCTGGGTTTTACCGCGGCAAATCTCCTTAAGGGTGATGTCGTATTCTTCTATCCGCAGGAAGTCGATGAACTCTGCAGACAGCATGCCTATATTTTGGATGTCAGTACGCCTGATGAACGCGATCTGGGAACCATTGCGCAATCGGTATCCATTCCTCTGGATGAGCTTCGCGGAAGACTTTCGGAAATTCCTAAGGATCGAAAAATTTATGTATTTTGCAGAGTTGGTCTGCGTGGGTATATCGCGGCGCGTATTCTTATGCAAAACGGGTTTGATGCACTCAATCTAGCGGGCGGCTATACTACCTACAATTCCATGAGCAAAGAGGAGCAGGCATTGAAAAATGATGAAGAGAAACTACGGACACTGACCGCATCGGAGAATATTATGACCAGCATTAACGATATTGCCTCTCAGGCATTTTCGGATTCTCCCACAAAAACAATCGAGATAAATGCATGTGGAATGGCTTGTCCGGGACCCATTATGCAGGTTGCAGCTGGGATGAAAGCAATGAGTGCAGGAGAGAGATTATCTGTTTCTGCCACGGATCCTGCATTTGCATCGGACATTGAAGTCTGGTGTGAGAGAACAGGAAACACGCTAATATCGATTCAGCGCGATAAAGGAACATTTCACGTTATGCTGCAGAAGGGGGTCGCCTCAGAGACGGCGAATATGCAAGATGGACCTGATATGCGTAACGCTGGGAACGACAAGACTATGGTAGTTTTCAGCGGTGATCTTGATAAGGCGATTGCATCCTTCATTATTGCCAATGGTGCCGCCGCAATGGGTAGGAAGGTAACGATGTTTTTTACTTTCTGGGGGCTCAACATTTTGCGAAGGTCAAATTATGTCCCGGTTAAAAAGAACCTCGTTGAGAAGATGTTTGGATTTATGATGCCAAGAGGCAGTAAAAAGCTGGGTCTATCCAGAATGAATATGGGCGGACTCGGTGGACTTATGATTCGAAGTATTATGAAAAAGAAAAATGTGCAATCCCTTGAAGAACTGATGAAAGCTGCCATAGAGTCCGGCGTGAGGGTCCTTGCTTGTCAGATGTCAATGGATGTCATGGGCATTAAAGGAGAAGAGTTGATTGAAGGGGTAGAACTGGCTGGGGTGGCAACCTTCCTCGGAGCGGCGGAAAAGTCAGATACCAATCTATTCATCTGATCAGAAAAAGAAAGAGACGGTGCATGCGCATCGTCTCTTTCTTTTGGCTGCCGAACTAGGATTCGAACCCAGACAGACTGCTCCAGAGGCAGTAGTGCTACCTTTACACAATTCGGCAATACCTGTTGTTCGCGTGCTCTGGACACAAAAATGCGTAACCAACGGAACGGATTATATCAAATCCTCAAACAATACGCAAGCAGTTTCGCCCGAAGAAACATCGTAAGAAACATCGTATGATGATTGTGGTGAATTGTCTGACAGTTGCCGAGATGGGTAAGAGCATTATACAAGTCTTACAGTTACAGAATTTTCATTTATTTTTCGAAAAGGAAGATTCACATGTTTGATTTTCTTACTTTTTCGAAAATGAATCGGCAGGATAACCGTGGTCTTTTAATTGAAAATCATTTCTTGACAATAATGGATAGATCTGATAAGATCCTTAGCGAAATGAAAATCATTTTCTTAGCATCATTAGCATGTCATTTTCCCCTTGCCTCGGAGGTTTCCTATGATTAATTTTGATAGAAGAAAGAGAATACTGGAGCTTCTGGAAAAAGAAGGTCAGGTTTCAACTGTTGAGCTTGAGGAACGATTGGGTGTTACTGGTGCGACAATACGCAGTGATCTTCGGGAGATGGATCGGGAAGGGGCTATCGTCCGTTTTCATGGTGGCGCGGCACTTGCCGATCAGAGTCGACTATCATCACCGAACGAGAATTATCTGCGTAGAAGTGTCATGCATGTTGAAGAGAAGACTGCCATTGGACGCAAAGCGGCAATGTTGGTTTCCGAAGGAGAGACAATTTTTATCGACGCCAGTTCGACAACCTTCTATATGCTTCCATACATAAATCACTTGGAGAACTTGACAATTGTGACCAATGGCATTCATACTGCCATGGAGATTCAGCGCTATAGCAATTTTAAGACGGTATTAGTTGGCGGAGTCCTGCGTCCGCATTCTGGTGCTATTGAAGGGCTTTTGTGCGAAGAAATGTTGCGTAAAATCAGCGGAGACAGCTACTTTGTGTCCGGAAACGGTTTTTCTCTTTCCATGGGGCTTACTGGCAATAACTTCTATGAATTGGAATTGAAGAGACGCTTTGCTGAGAAATGTAGGCGAAGGATTGCACTGCTTGATTCCAGTAAATTGTGCAACGATTCCACATCCTCCTTTATTTCGAGCGATCAAGTAGATGTCTTAATTACGGATTCCGGAATCATGCCGGAACAGATCACCAAGATTCGCGCAGCAGGCATTCAGTTGATTATTGCGCAGATGGGTGAAGAATAACGAACTTTCCCGTATTGGCAGGAAAGCATTCAAGGAGAAAAAATGGACGAATTTACATTCAAATCTCTGCCCATTTCTGAAGAAATACAGAGAGCACTGACCGACATGGGTTTCGAAGAAGCAACCCCGATTCAAATGCAGACAATTCCCTATATTCTTGAGAATCGTGATCTGCTGGGTCAGGCACAGACAGGTACGGGAAAGACATGTGCCTTTGGCATTCCTGTAATTGATTCTGTCGATCCGCAGGCGAAAACGGTACAGACAATCATTCTCTCTCCTACAAGAGAACTTGCGATTCAGATTGCGGAAGAGCTTCATAATGTTGCACAGTACAAAGAAGGCGTTCGCATTGTTGCCGTATATGGCGGTCAGCCCATCGACAGACAGATAATGGCTCTTAAAAGAAAGCCGCAGATCATTGTCGGTACGCCAGGACGTGTGATGGATCATATGAGAAGAAAGACATTGCGTCTGGATCATCTTGAGAAGATTGTTCTCGATGAAGCAGATGAGATGCTGAATATGGGATTCAAGGAAGATATTGATACGATTCTCTCCTCGACGCCAGAGCACATCCAGAAGATATTCTTCTCGGCAACGATGCCGCGCGCCATAGTTGAGCTTACGAATAAGTATCTTACAGATCCTATTCATGTTAAAATCGCGTCGAAAGAATTGACAATTCCACTTGTTGAGCAATTTTTCGTTGAAGTTCGTGAAGGCAGTAAGGTTGAGGTGCTTTCGCGCCTGATTGATGCTGGAAATACGACACGCGCGCTCGTGTTCTGTAATACAAAGCGACGTGTTGATGAATTGGCAGATCGATTGAATACCCGCGGGTATTCCGCCGAGGCTCTTCACGGCGATATGAAACAAGCTTCAAGAGACCGTGTTATGAAGCAATTCAAATCGGGCAAGCTTGATCTACTTATTGCGACGGATGTTGCCGCACGCGGGATTGATGTGGATGATGTTGAAGTTGTTTTCAATTTTGACCTTCCCTCAGATGATGAGTACTATGTGCATCGTGTCGGAAGAACAGGTCGTGCAGGCAAATCCGGGAAGGCTTATTCTTTTGTAGTTGGTCGCGAAATTGTTGATCTGAAAAACATTCAGCGTGCGGTGAAAGCCTCAATTACAAGAGCGCAAATCCCCACGCTTATGCACGTTACGGAGAAGCGTGTCTCATCAGTATTGGAGGAGACCAGCAAGGCTCTCGAGAAAAACGATCTATCATATTATGTGAACTGCATTGACGAATATGTGGAAAGTCTCAGTGATTCGAGTGAAGATTCAAAATATTCGACAGCCTCAGATGTAGCCGCCGCGTTACTGAAACAATTGTGCGGAGAAACAATGTCAGGACGCGATGAGATTGCTGAAGTTGTTCCATATGAAGAGTATGCATCGAAAGCGAGAACTCGCGATCCTAACATGCAAGCACCGGCACCTAATATGAGGAATCACGGAAAAAGAACAGAAGAAGGTATGCAAAGACTATTTCTGAATATTGGAATCAAGGAAAAAGTCCGCCCGAATCAGATCGTCCAGTTTATTGCCTCAAAGGGCGAGATTACGGGAAGCATAATTGGCGCAATCGCAATTTGTGATGACTACACTTTCGTAGATGTTCCGAAAGATGTCGCAGAGCAGGTAGTCGAGAAGGCTAATAATCAGCGTCTTGGGCGGATTCCCGTTCATGTTGAATTGAAACGCGAAAATGCTGAGGAGGAATCCTTTGCAAGTAACCGAGCGAGAAGTAATACGGGTAGTTTTGATAAGAAGCGTTCAGAGAAGACAGATTCTTCATATCCTGACAAGAGAAAAGTCTACGCAAAGGATGGAGCAAAGACGTCTTACCCCAAGAAACGTTCTGAGGCAGGCGGATTCGAGAAAAAGTCAGAATTTGCGCCGAAGAAAGAGTATGGCAACAAGAAAAGAGATCAATCGGATAAGCCGCGTGTGAAGAAAAAGCGCGAGGAGTAGTAGATTAGTTTTTAATGAACGAGGCTGATGCAAAATGAACAGAATTTGTTCAGATTGTATCAGCTTTTTTCATTCATTTATGGCTGTGGACTGTCGATCAGTAATTTTTGTTTGAATTTCTTGGGCGTCATGTGACGATTCTTCTTAAATTGTGTAATGAAGTAACTTGCATTTGAAAAGCCTGTTTCCATCGCAATTTGACTGATACTCATATTCGTACTAACGAGTAATTTCTCGGCCTCAGTTATACGGACATAAGTGAGATATTCGGAAAGAGTTTTGCCGATAGATGCTTTGAAAAATCGCGAGAAATAGCTGTAACTCATATTACACATGGTTGCCATTTTTTCTGCTCCAACCGAACGCATATAGTTTTCGTCGATGTAAGTGAGGACGTTCTTAAGGCGCAAAATGTCCTCGTTTCTCAGACTTGCGGTGATACCCATATTGACGCCCTGCGAATGCCATTTGCGAAGAAAGAAAAGGAAAATCTGACACAGATTTGAGCGTACAGCCAATTCAAAGCCATATTTTAGGGTGGCATATTCTTGATATGTCTCTTCGACTAAACGACCGATTTGTGTCTCCTCAAGTTCTTCTGCCGAGATGACTCTCTGCGGCGAGGACGACGACATAATAAAAGGCATGATGTATTTTGCCTCAAATGTGGTGCGCGAAGTGGAGAAAAGAAGGAACGGATCAAACTGAAGGCAAATGAATCTGCAATTTGGGAACCGTCTGAAAGCATGGGGTTCCTTCGAATTGACGAGTAATAGATCTCCGCTCGATATGCTAAATTCACGTCCACTTACCGAAGCCATAAACGTTCCGTCCAAAACATAGATCAATTCAATGTATTCGTGGTAATGTGCGCCAATCTCATCACAAGAATTTCCTTGTTCGTGAAGATGCGCACAAAATGGAATCGGCTCGCCCTTCGCGAATTGCCGAATATTCTCATATTCTGCATGAATTGTATTCTTCACGGTGTGCATTTCCTCTGACATTGCGAACCCCCATATTTCTATTCAAATGCTAAAGCAAATGTATCATATGGGTGCATTATATAAGAAATGGCAAGCGCTGAAAATAGGCAAGTACAAAATGCGGTTATTCATTCTTCATATATTTCGTTTTCTTCCGCGATCAACATGACCTCCCCTAGTATTCTTGTGGGGCTCGTCTTCAGTCCCCGACAGATGGATATAAAAACCTTAAGGGTTGGATTTGCATTCCCCTTCTCAATCGAGCAATAGTATGAATTGTTAATATTGGCTGCTTCAGACAGAGAAAACTGTGATAGTTTCTTGCTTCGTCGATATTTACGTAGTATTCGCCCAAGAACCTGTGTGTGTTCTTCCAAGTTGGTATTTTCAAAATGATTCATCGTCATATCCCCCCCAGTCAGTAGTATTCTCGCTTGGCCCATATACACGAGATAATAACAATTTATAATTTTGAGAACTATGTGTCAATATGATATATGCGAAAATGCGGCTTAGAGCCAAAAAAATTTGCATTTTTATCAACAACACCCAATATAGACTTCAAGAAAGATGATAAAGAGGTACATACATCTGATTTACCGACTCATCGATATAGCGTATAATATATGGGTATTACGAAGATAGAAAGAGGCGTTCCATGCAATTTCATTCCATTCACCTACCTTCTTGGCTTGCGTCAGGCATGGTTTTCCAGCAGGGTGTTCCATTAATTCTGTTTGGAAAGGCACAGAAACATGCGCTGATCAAACTTGAAATTGTCAAGGATCCTACAGATGGTAGAAAAGTGTCAAAGCTTGACACCGATTATGGGATTATCCTTACTCGTGAAGTTAGAACCGACGAGGAAGGCAACTTCGATTTTGAGTTACCATCCTACAAGGCGTCAACGGATGCCTATACATTTATTTTTAGCTATGCCAACGAGACGGTTGCAATTAAAGATTTGCGATGTGGTGATTTGTGGCTCATGTTCGGATCAACGCCGCTTTGTGTACCCATTGTTCAGACGGCCGCCCCGCGAACTCCGCTAAAAGAATCAGCGCTTCATCTCATGAGATTCTTAGTCGCTTCCAATCGAGATATCTCAGATGATTTGAGGTATGCATATGAGCCTACGGCAGATGGGAAGACATTCTCATGGGTAACGGCGCGAAGCGGGCAGGCACTTGCAGCAGTCTCCGCAACCGCCTTCTCTTTGGCCTATCACTTGGCGGATCAACTGCATTATCCTGTCGGAATTATTGACCTTTCCATGGATCATTCATCGATATATAGCTGGATATCAAGAAAAACCATTCATTCATTTTCACAGATCGAAAACTATCTCAAAGAGACTCATCTCTATTTTGACGAAATTGCATGGAAGGAATTGTTTTGCATACCTGCGAAAGAAGAGGACGAAATCGATGAGACTGCATCTTCTCCAATTACAGAAACGAAGAATGAAGTAACTTCGGAGGATGACAAGGATGAAGAGACCGTACCGAGTCAAGAAACAGAGCTGATGTTTGGAGATATCCCCGTTAACCCGGAAAAGGCGGCTGAAGATAAGACAAGACATCAGGGAAATATTTCGACACTTAGCTTTGACATTCCCGTATTCGCGTCTCGAAAAGAAGAACCAGAGAAGCAAGATTTCAAACCTGATATGACTACGCCTAGAACAAAAGTAATGGGATTGCTATATAACGAGAAATTATTTCCGCTAAAGGACATGAGTATTCGGGGGATTGTATTTGCTCCGGATCATGAGGATAGTAAGCTTACGGATAATTACGAAGTGTTCGTTCGTGCATTACTTACTGACTTATCCGAGATATTTGGTCCGAAAATCATTTCTACAAAACAGAGTGTCCCTTCATTGATATTAGTGCATCTTCGTCCTGCATATTCAAGTGACCCATATGCATTTGTCAATTTTAATGAATCTCTCTCTGCAATACGTCGGCGAATACCTATGCCGATTGGCATTCTCAGTCTCCATGATATGCTTCTGCCAGATAAGACGATGCAGTTCCAGATTGGTCGTCGTCTATCTACGATTGCTCTGGGGCTGCATTTTACACCGAAGATGCCAACATCTTCGCCAGAATGTGTCGGTGTTGAGATTATCGGAAATAAAACGATGCTGACGTTTGATAACACGAGTGACGGACTAAAGCTTGCCGAAAACGAGTCTTCTCTTCGTGGATTTGCAGTATGCGGAAAGAATCGCGTTTATTATCCTGCCCACGCAAAGGTTCTTCATGGAGTAAGAGTCATGGTGTGGCATGACGATGTCTCCGAACCATATGGCGTAACGTACGGATACTACCCAATTCCGCATGAAGCAACCTTCAAAAGTCGATCAGATCTTCCTGTTCTGCCATTTCGCTTTAGCAAAGAAGACTCTATATATTCTCCAGATTTATCCTTTGCGAATTGTGATCAATTATCTATTGTTGGAATTGAAAAGGAAGACTTAGATTTTGCTTTGCTTCCAGCTTATCGTGTCTGTCGTGGTCATGGCAGCATTTTCCTTGAAACTCTGAATAAGACGGAGGGATCGGCATCGCTTCGAATCGAATACGTTCCGGAAGAAGGCGTTTTCTCTTTCTCTCCCATTTTGACGTATACATCTCTATATGCACCGCTGGATCTTTCTTCATTTAGCAAAGTACAAATAGATGTGTTTAATCCAGATCAGAATGCAAAAAGAGTATCTATCGAGGGGTTTGTCGGAGAGGTTAATCTGAAGGCTGGACTGATGTGGCAGACGCTGCAATTCGTTTGTATCCCAGATACACCGCTTCTGATCCGCTCCATGGAAATATCCATATACGATGATGAGGATAAGGGCTCTGTGTATATAGATAACATACGATTTAGTTGAAGGAATAAGGACTAACTCGCGTATCTTTCGAAAGGACGGTTAGCCATGTTTGAAGATTTACTTCCTGCAGTTGAGAAGAGCATTTTAGAAGCAGCTGGTTCAATACCGGTAGTTTTCGAAGGTATTGAGCGGAATTTCGAGAAAAGTACGCCTGTCCCAACATCAAGCAAACATCCGTCCAATGAGTTGATTTATCTGCGATCGGGTCAAGCTGAATTCTTGATTGATAAGAAGAGCGTTCTTTTGGAGAAAGGCTCAACGATCATAATCCGTTCAAATGTATCGCACGCAATACGCGTATTAAGTGGTCATGCGGATATGGTTGTGTTGTATTTTGGCTTCTCGCAAAATATCAAGGATGCCCAAGCGTTGCTTCGCGTTCCTTTTGAACCTAACGCAAACGCTAATAATGCTAAGATCCAGACTGGGCCCAGTGTCCCGGCTGCACTGCGCGGTATTTCAACACACACACTCGCCAGTTTTTTGGATTTTGCGAGCGGATCTGCCGAGGGAAGTGGAAGTAATGAGGATCCGTATTTGGTGATATCCGGCAAGCGCAGACAAGAGATTGGGCAGTTGGTTGAACGTATTATGAGAGAAAGCAAGCAGGAGGCATTTGCTAAGGACCTAATGATGCAATTCCTTGCTATGGAGCTTCTTGTATATCTTTCAAGGGCTATCCGAGAGGAATGGGAAGAAAGCCTTCGTGTCAAACACGGTAAAGCCCGTGAATTGGTGCTCATTGCACGGGACTTTTTGGTGCAAAATCATGATCGAGATATTTCTGTCGCAGATGCGGCTGCTTATGTGTTTTTAAGTCAAGGCTATTTCACAAGAGCTTTTCGTGACGAAATTGGCATGGGTCCGATGGCGTTTTTGATGCAAGTCCGCGTAAATCATGCATGCAAACTATTGGAACAGCAGGAAATTAAGGTCAGCGGGGTTGCACTCCAGGTAGGGTTTTCCAGTCCGCAACGCTTTAATGTTGCGTTTCGGAAGCATATGGGAATAACGCCGTTGCAATACCGTCAATCGGTGCTGGAGAAGAAGCGACTGGATAACCACATTTAGGAGGAAGCATACTTGAGAAGTGAAGATTATGAGAACAATACGGATTACGAGAAAAAAGTGGATCTGAAAAGAATTGAGAAGGCAGTGCGAGACATCCTCGAGGCCGTTGGCGAGAATCCGGATCGGGAGGGTCTTCTTGAGACGCCAGCCCGCGTTGCCCGCATGTATGCAGAAGTGTTTTACGGGCTCCATCATGATGTGCATGATGACATCAAGGTCTTCATTGAACCCGGAAATGATGAGATGATACTTATCGGGGATATTCCTTTCTATTCGATGTGTGAACATCATCTATTACCTTTTCATGGGAAAGCGCATGTTGTGTATATTCCTAGAAACGGGAAGATTCTCGGACTGTCAAAAGTTGCCAGAATTGTTGATACCCTTTCAAGAAAACCGCAACTTCAGGAACGATTAACATCTGAGATTGCAGATACAATTCAAGACGCAGTGGGTGCTCAATCTGTATGTGTAGTCATTGAAGCGGAGCATCTGTGCATGACGATGCGTGGAATTCGCAGACCGGGTTCAAAAACAGTAACATCTGCCATGAGAGGGGGGTGCCGAACAGATGCGAAGACCCGATCGGAAGCCCTCTCATTGATTAACCGTCCACATGACTGATTGGAGAAGCTATGACCTCAAGAAATGAGCCTGAAAGTAAAGAAAACACGGCCATTTTCAGTGCCAAGGATAGAAAATTCCTTGTTGGAAGAAGAACGTATGTGATGGGGATACTTAATGTAACCCCGGATTCTTTTTCTGATGGCGGACAGTATTTTGACACCGTTTCTGCTCTAGAACATGCCAGAGTCTTGATTGAAGCCGGCGCTGACATAATTGATGTCGGCGGAGAGTCGACAAGACCCGGATATACACCCGTAACACCAGAAGAAGAAATTCGCCGGATTGTCCCTGTGATTTCTGCGATTGCAGCTGCGTTTGATGTTGCGATCTCAATTGACACATCGAAAGCAAAGGTTGCTGAAGCAGCAATTAAGGCCGGTGCGTCAATCGTCAATGACATATGGGGATTTCAACACGATGCGGATATTTCAAAGGTAGCCTATGAGACAAGTGCAGGAGTCATACTTATGTTTAACGCGTGTGACGAATCACTCCGATCCAAAAGTGGCGATATCGTATCGGATGCTGTTTCCTTCTTAAAAAAATCACTCAAAATTGCTCGGAAAGCTGGCATTCCAGATGATCATATAATCATTGATCCAGGCATAGGTTTTGGGGTGAGTGCGGAGGAGTCTCTGGCACTCATACGAGGAATACCAACGTTGCGGCAGCTTGGATATCCAATACTTCTCGGACCTTCTCGCAAGAGATTTATTGGGGCTGTGCTCAATGATCCAATCGAATCGCGTTTGATCGGAACAGTGGCGGCATGCTGCACCGGTGCCTGTCTGGGGGCTGATTTTTTCAGAGTTCATGATGTTTTGGAAGTTGCGAAAGCCCTGAAGTTGACGGATGCCATTTTGGGTAAAGCTACGAAGGAGAAGGATGAATGAAGAGTATGATGGATGCTTACCCTAATCATGTTGTACTTAAGGGGATGATTTTTCAAGGGCACACGGGAGTATTCTCCTTTGAGAAGGAGGACGGGCAGCCATTTATTGTTGATTTGACACTAGCGATTTCTCATCTTCCTGCTTTGTTTTCGGATCGATTGGAGGATACAGTTAGCTACGCCGATATCTATGAGTGTGTAAAGAAAATTGTTGAGAATAGCAGATATGACTTGCTCGAACGACTGTCTATGGCAGTGCTCGAAGCGGTTTTTGCCTTGGATGGACGAATCGAGGCGGCAGATGTTTATATTATGAAACCAAAAGCACCGATAGAGGGCACATTTGACTCAATGGGTGTTCAGCTTTTCCGCCAGAGAGGATGCCTATGAGTTATGTATTTCTTTCCATTGGAAGCAACCTTGGAGATCGAATGCGGCATCTGCGAAAAGCTTTATATTTGCTCTCGCTTCATCCCGACATCGAGATAGTTCGTGTCTCATCAGTATACGAGACAGATCCAGTTGGGTACGCAAAGCAAGATGACTTTCTAAATGCTTCTCTTTACATAGAGACGGGGCTATCTGCTACGGCGTTACTTCAATTTACGCAAAGCGTCGAACGGATACTTAAAAGAGAGCGGACAATTATTAATGGGCCTCGCACGATCGATATTGATATCCTAACATATGATGATATGGTACTTAGCACCGATGAATTGACACTTCCACACCCCAGGATGAATAAACGAGCCTTTGTGCAGATTCCGCTGAAAGAGATTTTGTCCGGTGGAAAAGATATTGATCGAAGCGACCCAACCGTTCGTTTATTTGGCACCTTAGAAGAAAGCGATGAAGATAATGGCTGATTTTCGGGTTTTGATCGAGTTTATGTTGATGACAGCCAAAAAAACGTTATAATGAAATTCACTTATAGAATTCTCGAGGAGGATCAGCATGAGCGAAAACCCTAATCCATCCGTATCCAGTGCAAATTCAGATAATGGTTTCAGCGCTAACCGCAATGATCAAGGTGAGCGCCGCGGGCCACAAGGCGGGGGCAACAGAAACAACCGTAGAAGAGGTCCCAATCCGCATAGCCAAAGATCAGGAGAGAACGCTGCTAATCAATCGAATAAGCCGCAAACAAACGCACAATCACAGCCGTCTTCTGGCAAACAGCAGTATCCCAATAATCGTAATGATTTGCAAAATAGAAACCCCAATAGTCAGAATCAGTCTCGTCAGTCAAGACCGATTGGGCAACAAAACCCAAATCAAGCAAACCGAAATAACTCGTCCGCTGCTTCGACACCTTCGCAGCCGGGACAGCGTCAGAACTTCCCGAAAAATGATCGGAATGACGTACAAGGGAGCAGGCAGACTTCGCAGCCCAATCAGCAGAGAAACGAACGCACTGAGCGCCCTCGTGAAGCAAGAAACTGGGGCCGCAATTTGCGTACAGAAGAGACGTATGAAGATATTCGCAAAGAGAATGAGCGTATCGAGAAAGAAATCTGGCTTGAGATTGCAAGTATACATACTGCCAAATTAGACTGACGGGGTTATGCAACGAAAGATGCTTCCATCCGCAGATGATAAGAATCAAATAGATTTTTCGGAGCTTCATCTCTGGAATATGAATTCGCGTGAGTCTCACGGTGGGTTTCATATGCCGGGTCATGTGTCCGGTCGTTTCTTTTCAGAAGAATTTTGCACGCGTTTAGTCGCGACAGATACGACGGAACTTATTGAAACGGACGACCTTCACGAACCACAGGGCCCCGTAGGCAAGGCGCTGATTTATATTGCCGAAGCTTATCATGCCAAAGCAAGTTTTTTTGTGACTTCAGGCTCATCAGTTGGGGTTCATGTCATGCTTGCTTCGGTTATGAACGAGCAGTCCTTTTTGCTTCTTCCACGCACGGTTCATTTGTCTGTTTTGCATATTCTACAAATTCTTGACTGCAAATATGCATTTATTGAGTTGCCAGATGCATTTGAGACGGGGCTCCCTTTTGCACAGATAACCGAAGAAGCTTTGCGAGAAGCACTCGATTCTTTTCCACAGACAACGGATGTTCTGATCACTTCTCCAGATTATTATGGACAGTGTGCTGACCTTGAGCGGATATGTGAGCTAGCACATGACAGAGGCTGCCACGTGCTTGTGGATGAAGCTCATGGCGCCCATTTTCCATTTAGTGATTCGTGTCCGCAGAATGCGATGCAATCCGGTGCAGATATCTCTGTTACGAGTCTGCATAAGACAATTCCTGCATTAACAATGGCCTCACTCATCCATGTATCTGAGGCAGCAATTCGTACGGGGTGTGTCTCTTCAAATCGCATATTCGATATGCTTTGCCGGTTTGAAACATCCAGCCCATCCTTTCTGATAGCTGCATCTTCGGAATATGCTGTCTCATATATGGCGCAATTTGGGAAGGAAATGATTGCTGAGAAGATCGGCGAGATTGACAATTTTCGGGGCGAACTTCGAAAATATCCAAACGTCTGCAAGATTATAGAGAGCCCAAATAGCCTAACTGATCCTCTGCGGATCGTTTTAGATTTCTCGGATAGCAAGTGCATGTCGGCATTTGCGTTCTTCCTTACAATGAACGAGAAAGGAATTCCGGGTGAATTTTGTGATGTATCTCGGATTATACTCATTGTCTCAATTTGGAATCAACGCTGCGATTTTGACAATCTTATTAAGGTAATAAGTGAATGTGCCGAGGCGAAAAAAGCCTTGACCGACGAGCAGCGTATTCATATGAATGCGGTTGATAGAAGATTAGGCCAGGCAATTTCTTCTGCTCGCCAAGCGGTTATCATGACTCGCGAAGCCGTCTACGGAGGTTTGCAGACGGATGATGTACCTATTTGCGAGGCGGCTAACCACATATGTGCACAGGAGATTATTCCATACCCGCCGGGTATCCCTCTTTTGTGGCCTGGTGAAAAGATCACGAATGAGGACGTCGATCTTCTGACTGATTTAGGAGAGTTTCACATAGGGATTCGTGGAATGCACAACAATAAAGTCAAGGTTTTTTGCAATTATGGGAATAAATGAGAAAATATGTATCTTTTTTGTTGGAGAACTGGCATCTGTACGATATAATTGCGTGGTAGATCTGTACAAAACACGCATGACATGCGTTATAATTGAATCGAGGTTATGAGGCGGTGCGCAAAGAGAAGGGCTTGTTTATAACTTTTGAAGGTATAGACGGTAGCGGGAAATCTACGCAGGTGGTAACCTTGCAGCGAGTTCTGAAAAGCCGAGGATATGATGTCATACTTATCCGAGAACCTGGCGGAACAACAATCGGTGAGAAGATTCGTTCTATTCTTCTGGATCGTGCAAACGATCAGATGAGGCCGGAGACAGAACTGTTGTTATATGAGGCGGCGAGGGCTCAAATCGTTAGTGAAGTGATAGCTCCGGCGCTTCTTCTCGGTAAGGCAGTGATATGTGATCGCTTTTATGACTCGACGGTTGCATATCAAGGGTATGCTAGGGGATTAAGTCTTGATTCGATAGAGTTCTTGAATCACCTGGCATCAGGAGGCGTTGAACCAGACATTACTTTTTTACTGGATTTACCCGCGGAGGAAGCGTGGAAACGCAGACACGGGCGCACTCATGGAGAAGATAGACTTGAGGCGGAAGGAATGGAATTTATGCAAAGTGTTCGTGCTGGCTATTTATCGCTCGCGACGAAACATCCGAGAGTCCATATATTAGATGCGATGCTGACGGCTGAAGAGCTGACAGAATATATTCACTGTAAAGTGTGGGAGGTAATAGACACATGAAGCTCGTTTTCGCAATTGTACACGATGAGGATAGCCCGCGTTTGATGGCTGAACTGAATAAATCTGGTTTCCGTGTGACGAAGCTGAATTCTTCGGGTGGTTTTCTTCGTTCAGGGAATACAACATTGATGATTGTCGTTGAAGAAGATCAAATTGAGGAAGTCATGGGACTCATTCGCAAGTATTCTTCAAGCAGACAATCGGCAATAAATACGAATGTGACACCATCGGCTATGGGTGGGGCGTATATCCCATATCCGGTTGAAGTCATGGTTGGTGGAGCGACTGTTTTTGTACTAAACGTCGAACAGTTTGAGAAGATGTAAGATATGGCATTTTCTTTCGTCGTTGGACAGCAATATGCAAAAGAACGCCTCGGCAAACTGTTATGTGGTGAGCCGGGGCATGCTTATGTTTTTTGCGGACCGGCGGGTATTGGGAAGACCTTGCTTGCGAAGGAATTTGCAAAAGGCCTTCTGTGCCAGAATCCTTCCCGTGATGGCGGTTGTGGTGTATGTCCAGACTGTCGGTATATAACGGAAGGAACACACCCTGATTTTCGTATGCTGATGATACCAAGTGGCGAGAAGGGCATTAAGGTTGCTGATGTTCGTTCTCGGATTGGCGCGGATGTGAACATTATGCCGCAGATAGCAAAGCGAAAAGTATACTTGGTTGAAGCGGACGGGTTGAATGAAGAAGGACAAAATGCTCTCCTTAAGACCCTCGAAGAGCCGCCTCCATACGCCGTATTTATTCTGGAAATTTCGGATTCTGCAAAACTTCTTCCAACGATTATGTCGCGCGTTGTGACCGTTACACTTCGTCTGAATACGCAGTCAGAGGTAATACAGATCCTTTCCTCAAGTCTCCCAATGGAGAAGGAGCAGGCAATTTTCTATGCTCGCTATGCAAACGGGATACCTGGAGAGGCATTGACACTTGCACAAACGCCGTGGTTCTCCGAGCTTCGTGACGAGACGATCGATTATTTACTCTCGATCCCATATGTAAGCAAGTCGGAGCTGTTGACTTCCGGATATACTTTTTTTGAATCAAACAAAGACCATATAAATGAAATGCTCAAAATAATGCTTTTTGTTTTTCGAGATATGGCAATTCTTCTGAGTGAGTCAGATCCAGCATTCTTGCCGAGTACGGATAAAAGAGATAAGATAGAGAAAGTAATGAGTCAAAAAAATTTTGGGGTGCCCGGAGTGACAAAGGCGGCCGCGGCTGTCGAGTATGCATCGCGTGCACTTACAGCAAACTGTAGTTTTGAAAGCACCATTTGTCAGATGCTTTTATCGATACAAGAAGGAGTTTCATAATGCCAAAAGTAGTATCCGTGCGTTTCCATGAAGCGGGAAAGATTTATCATTTTGATCCGGTAGATTTTCATTTGCATCTAGGTGATGGTGTAATTGTTGAGACAAGCCAGGGAATCGATCTCGGGCATATTGCCGAAGAAGCCGTTGATCTTCCGCTCGAACAGATTATTCAACCACTTCGCCCGATTTTGCGATTTGCGTTGCCGGAAGATCTTGCAAACTATGAAGAGAAAAAAGTTCGAGAGAAGGCAGCGTTCATCCTTTGCCAAGAGAAGGTTGAAGCCAGACAGCTTAAGATGAATTTGGTTGAAGCTGAATACAGCTTCGATGGCAAGAAACTTGTTTTTTTCTTCACCGCTGACGGCCGCATCGATTTTCGTGAGCTTGTTAAGGATCTTGCGGCTGTATTTCACACAAGGATTGAACTTCGGCAGATCGGTGTTCGTGATCAGGCACGCATGGTTGGCGGACTTGGCTTGTGCGGCCGTGAATTGTGTTGTTGCTCATTCCTTAACGATTTCGTTCCCGTTTCCATTAAGATGGCCAAAGAACAGGGCTTATCTATGAATCCAGCTAAAATTTCCGGCGCTTGCGGACGATTAATGTGTTGCCTCAAGTATGAGCAAGACGCATATGAAGATGCCCATGCTCGCTTGCCTAAGCAAGGAGATCTTGTCTCGACTCCAGCAGGCAAGGGTGTGGTAATGAGTATTGATGTGTTGCGAGAGAAGGTTACCGTGCGCTTAGAGACGGAGGAGCAAGCAGACCAAGTCACTTTCCTTGCAGAAGAGGTTGAGATTTTGTCTCGGAGAAGTAAGAAACCACAGGCTTGTCCCGGATGTGAGGGAAAACAAAAACATGCCTGTGAAATTGAATTTACGCCAGATGAAGACGCGGGCGAACTGCTTGATTTTGAACTGTAACGGATGATTTTTGCGATTATTGCGCTCCGATAGCGTCAATGATAAAATGAAAAAAGAGAATGGAGGTGTCTATTATGGCATATGTTATTTCAGATTCATGTATTTCCTGCGGAAGTTGCGAGGGTGAGTGCCCTGCCGGTGCAATTAGTCAGGGAGATTCACAGTATGTAATTGATGCGGCAACATGTCTTGACTGCGGCGCTTGTGAAGCAGCTTGCCCGGTCAGCGCGATTTCAGCTGGCTGATTGAACAATACAATACTGTCAATAAGGTGCCCTCTGAGCGGTAAGTATGTCTCGGAGGGCATTTCTTATCGCGATCTAGTATGGAATGAGAGAGAAGATGTCTGACGAGATTTGGACCAATGAGACGGAGACGATCGAGGATTTGGGGAGAGCTGGTTTTCGGCTAATCCAAAACAAGACTGGTTTTCGCTACGGCGAAGATACGGTCTTGCTCGCATGGTTTGCGGATCTCCGCATATCCGCAAGAAAAAGGCAGGTCAAAGCAATTGAAATCGGATCGAATTGCGGAGCGGCCACTATGCTTCTTGCTGCTCGAAGGAAGAATGTTTTGATAGATGCTGTTGAGATTCTGCCATCCGCGGAAGCGATTTTCCGAAGAAATGTCCTTTTGAACGGGCTTGCCGGACGTGTGCGATCGTACTGCCTTGATATTCGCGATTTATTAGATCATCCCCATCCGGATATTTGCAAATCCTCCTATGACCTTGTGTTTTTTAATCCGCCATATCGACCACTTCATCGTGGCCCCATTACGCAGACAGCCATCAAATCCCCAGATTTATTGGCGGCTCGTTTCGAAATATCCGGGACAATTCACGATTTCATAGCGGCGGCAGAAATGCTTCTCGTACCACAAGGCGTATTAGTTATGGTGCATCGTGTAGCAAGGCTTCCAGAAGTACTAACGCTTATGAATGAAGCGCATATTGAACCTACGGTTTTACGCTTCATTCACCCGAAGATTGAAAAGCAAGCGACACTCTTCATGCTGTCTGGGACGAAAGCCGGAAAGCCTGGTGGATTTCAGGTTATCGCGCCATTGATTCTATATGGCGAGGATAATAATTATACAGAAGAACGTAAGGCCATATATCACGAGGAAAAAGCGGGGATAAATTGATGTTGTATTTGGTTGGAACTCCAATCGGAAACCTTGCGGATTTTTCTGCACGCGCAAAAGAAATTCTATCTAGTGTAGATGTGATAGCTTGTGAGGATACCAGAAGAACGGGTATGCTTCTTGCCGCATTTGATATTCACAACAAGCTTATGAGTTATCATGAGCATAACCGAGTCAAACAGGGAGAACAAATAGTAAGCATGCTGCTCGAGGGCAAAAATGTCGCTCTGGTTTCAGATGCGGGCATGCCATGTATTTCAGATCCTGGCGAAAACCTTGTTGCCGCCTGCGCGAAAGAGAATATAGATATTTCCGTCATCCCTGGGCCGGTTGCAGGGATCTGTGCACTCGCACTATCCGGACTAGATGCGTCTCGCTTCCTTTTTGAAGGTTTTCTGCCGTCATCCGGGAAAATGCGCCGTGAACGACTGGATGTACTCACTACGCACACATGTACATTTATTCTGTACGAGGCGCCACATCGTTTGCTAAAGACATTGACTGATTTAGTTGACCTGGGACTCGGAGATCGCAGAATCGCCGTATGCCGTGAGCTAACCAAGAAGTATGAAGAAGTTCTTCGTGGAAGTGTCGAAGAGTCCATAGAACATTTCACGCTCATACCGCCCAAGGGCGAATTTGTCCTTGTAATTTCCGGCGCAGATAAACAAGATCTGACAAAGCATGAATTGACGCAAGAAAATAAGGAAAAGCGGGTAAGAGAGCTTCTTTCTGAAGGTCTATCTACAAAAGCAATTTCTCAGATCCTGTCGCAAGAATGGAATGAAAGCAAAAAAAGCATTTACTCATATGTCATAAAAATGTTACAATGTTCTGAGACATAATGTCAGGGAGTATAAGAATGGATAAGTTTGCTCTTGGAACAAGGGAGAAGTCAGATTCGTTAATTCCATCTGAAATGGAAATTTTTCCAGAGATGGCAAGTATTTCACAGATTTCACATGCTTTGGAAGACGCATGTGTTTGCACGTTTGTTGCACAAAATAGCAAGCCTCGCTTCCTCTTTTCTGCCCAAATGATCGATGTCATTGGTACCGAGGCATCGCAAGATATGTTGCTTTCGGCGTTGTTGCAACATGTGTGTGAAGAGGATCGCGACAATACCTCGCGAAAATACAAAGAATTTTTTTCTCGATTAGAGGATGAGCTATCTGCAGATATTGTCCGATTTGAGCATTCGCTTAAGACCGAGGGAACCCCGCTTTGGATCGAGGTTACGATGCAACGCGTTCGCGCGGAAGGGAAAACATATGTCTTTGGCATTATGATTGACCGGACAAAATCTGTATTTGAACGCATGGGTTCACAACTTCTGCAAGAGGGTATTTCCGAATTTATTTATTATTATGATTCTATTTTAGATACCGTATACGTGAATAAATATGCCATGGATATTCTTGATCTCAAGAACAACTGTATGCTTAATGCTTCCTACGAATTCCGGCGATATATCCATCCGGATGATTATTCTTCATTTTCGCTAGCCTTTGATAATTATCTGCACAAGAAAGCAGAGTCGTTTCATGCAGATTTTCGGCTGCTTGCCGCAGACGGACGGGAAATATGGGTGCACTCATGCGGAATATCGTCGTATGATGTATCAGGCTGCACCTGTTTTTTTGCAGGTCTTCTGATTGATATTACCGATAAAATGACACATGAATCACTTCAGCAGAACATTATTGATGCTTCATCTGCTGTTGTTTTCGTTGCTAACCTGGCAAGAAGGACAATCTCATTTTCAGAGAACCTGCATCAGATTCTTCCAGATATTTGTCTTGAGTACAGCGGTAATGTTCTGGATCAGATTTCCGAACACGTTTTACTGGAAGATCGGAAGCGCCTGTTTGAAGCAGTTGAAAACATGGTTGATGCGCAGTGTGGAAAGTACTCGCTTGAGGTTCGTGTGCGTCGTCCAGACGGCAGCGTCATATGGCTGGCAAGCCGAGGGAAGTATTTTTTTGATTCGTCTGTGCAGTCACATATGATTGTTGGAACGGTATTCAACCTAAGTGATATGAATCAAGTCCGCGAGACACTCGAGAAATCAGGCACGCGTAATGAAATAACCAATTTGCCCGTACGAGGGAGGCTTCTTCTTGATACAGAGAAGGTCATTCATGACAGAAATGTTTTGTCTGCCGCACTTATTCTTGTTGATGTGAAAGGATTCCATACATACAATGATCGATTTGGAAGGACAGCAGGAGACGAGATTATCCGAAGTCTCTCCACAATGCTAGTTGAAAGGCTTCCAAGCGGCGGGAAATTATTCCATATTGGCATAGATGTTTTTTGTATTTTGTGGCCGCATGCATCACGTGTGCAAGTGGAAAGCTTCATGGAGTATATGCAAGAAGAAATGGCAAATCCGCTATTCTTTGAGAAGGAAGTCATCTATTTTGCCCTTTCTATGAGTGCGGCGCTCTTTCCGGCATGTGGTACTTCGGCTGATGAACTCCTCGTAAATGCTGAAATTACTCTGCATAAGGTGAAGCAAGAAGCAAGAAAAAGGTATGCTATATTTGCGCCGTCTGACAAACGAGAGCTGAAAGAGCGCCTTGATTTTGAATTTCTGTTGTCAAAATCAATTCGAAACAGCAGAGAAGGTTTTTTGCTATATTATCAACCGCTCGTCTCACCAGATGGATCCGAAGTGATCGGCGCCGAGGCTTTACTTCGCTGGCTTGCTCCTACCAAAGAAGTTATAAATCCGGAAAGAGTTATTGCGGGTCTTGAAGCGACAGGACACATGGAAGATATCGGAGCATGGATACTTGAGCAAGGAATCTGTCAGTGTAGTGAATGGCTGGATGCGGGTGTTCGCGCAGATTTTCTAATACATATTAATATAACGGCCGAGGATCTGATGCGCCCGGATTATTCGTCATGTGTCATTTCATTGCTGAACAAATACTCGATGAGCCCAGGAAATGTTATTCTTGAAATCACTGAGACTTCGCTCATGCGTAATATTGCGACCTGCAGGCAGAATTTGATTCGTCTTCGAAATGAAGGCATTAAGATCTCTCTAGATGATTTTGGCACGGGATATTCATCACTCAATTATTTAAAAGAACTTCCTGTCGATGAGATTAAAATTGACCGTTCCTTCATTGAAGATATTCAGAATGACCTGTTTAATCATTCCTTTATTAATGCAATTGTTATTCTGGCACATAGCATTTCCCGGAAAGTTTGTGTTGAGGGAATCGAGAATGATGGACAGGCAATTGCAGTTGAAAAACTAGGTGCTGACGCCTGTCAAGGTTTCTATTTTGGGCGTCCGATGTCTGCCGGAGAATTCGAGACAAAGTACTTCAAAAAGGGCGGAAGAAGAATTTAATTTCGCGTGCTAACAAAACTATTTTCATTTGTGTTTGTAAATCTTGCCTCAATTGGCTATAATTATCAGATGTGCTAATTATGTCAAAGGGGGTCTTTTCATGACCGAGAAGAAAACATTTTACATTACGACTCCAATATACTACCCTTCTGGGAATCCCCATATTGGACACTGCTATACAACGCTCATGTGCGATTGTCTTGCTCGATATAAACGAATGCAGGGTTATGATGTAATGTTTCTGACTGGGACGGACGAGCATGGTCAAAAGATTGAGAAGAAAGCCCAAGAAGAAGGTGTGACACCGAAGAAATACGTAGATGATATTGTTGCGAATTTCAAACGCCTCTGGGAACGCATCGGGATCACCTATGATCGCTATATACGAACTACGGATGATTATCATATTGAATCTGTCCAGAAGATATTTAAGGATTTGTTCGACAGAGGATATATCTACAAAAGCGAATACGTCGGTAAGTACTGTACGCCATGCGAGTCTTTCTGGACAGAAAGTCAATTGGTTTCGGGGAAATGTCCAGATTGTGGACGTGAGGTGGTAGATGCTAAGGAAGAAGCGTATTTCTTTAGACTTTCTGCTTTTTCGCAAAGATTGGAGGCATTACTCACTGACGAGACAAAAGATTTTCTTGAGCCCGCTTCCCGTGTAAATGAGATGATTAATAACTTCATCCGACCGGGGCTTGAGGATCTATGTGTATCAAGAACGAGTTTTTCATGGGGAATTCCTGTCTCCTTTGATGAGAAACATATTGTATATGTTTGGATTGATGCACTTTCCAACTATATCACGGCACTTGGATATGACAATGAGAAGTTTGATGATTTTGACAAGTACTGGCCAGCTGATGTGCATGTCATGGCCAAGGAGATCGTGCGATTCCATTCAATTATTTGGCCGGCGATGATGATGGCTCTTGATCTTCCTCTTCCAAAGAAGATATATGGTCACGGTTGGATTACATTTAATGGGACGAAGATGGGGAAATCTACCGGAAATGTTATTGATCCGTTCATTCTAGCCGACCGATACGGCGTAGATGCACTTCGCTATCACCTTCTCCGCGAAATGCCATTTGGCGCGGATTGTGCTTTTTCTAACGAACTGATGATCAATCGACTCAATAGCGATTTGGCAAATGATCTTGGAAATCTTGTCTCAAGGACAGTCGCCATGGTACTGAAGTACTTTGATGGGACTCTTCCTGCAGAAAGAATGACTGAGGAAGAGGATGACGAATTACTTTCGATGCTGGACAATTTGGCATCGTTTGTTGAGACGAACTTCGAGAATTTCCATATTTCACTTGCTATTGCCGAAATATTCAAGGTCATATCCAGAGCAAATAAGTATATCGATGAGAATGCTCCGTGGGTCCTTGCAAAGGATCCGATGAAGAAGGCAAGGCTTGCTACCGTTCTCTATAATCTTCTTGATACGATACGCATTACCTCTACGCTTTTGTCTCCCGTTATGCCAAGTACCATGCCTGAAATATGGAGACAAATTGGTGCTGATGAGAGCATAACGAATTGGCAAAGTGCGAGCAAGCGGTCACTTCTTCCGATCTGTGCAAAAGTACAAAAGGGCGACGTTCTATTTCCGCGTATTGATTTTGACAAAGAAATCGAGGAGCTAAACCAAGTTTTGGCCAAACAAGAAGTCGTATCAAGTACCGTGCAAGCTCAAAAGATTGCAGAAGAACCGGCGCGCGAGAATAAAGATGAGATTTCCCTATCAGATTTTCAGAAGCTTGACCTGCGTGTGGGGACAGTCCTATCCTGTGAGAGAGTACCAAAATCTGACAAGCTGCTTTGTTTCCTGATTGCAGACGGAGGCCAGAATCGACAGATCCTGTCTGGAATCGCGCAATACTATAACCCAGATACACTCGTTGGCAAACAAGTTGTCTTCATTGCAAATCTGGCGCCGCGCAAAATGAGGGGCTATGAAAGCTTCGGCATGATCCTCTGCGCGTCCTCTGCTGACGGATATCGTTTAGTTACACCCGATACGATTTGCCCGCCGGGTGCGGAGGTATCTTGATGCATCTGATCGATACCCACGCACATCTGACAGACGCGCGATATGTTGATGATATGGCGGAAGTTCTGCATCGATCTCGTCAAGCAGGCATTGACCAGATCATTCTTGCTTCAACCATTGAAGAGGACTGCTTCGCATCTATCAGACTATCGAGGGAGATAACGACCGCCGATTTAGCGGTATGGTGCACAGTCGGCATTCATCCGCACGAGGCAAAAACATATACTGATCAGACGGATAACATGCTGCGTAACTTAATCTCAAACAGAAAGGCGAATCGGATTGTCGCTTTGGGCGAGATAGGCCTTGATTACTTTTATGACCTGTCTGAACGTGACGTACAGAGAGAAGTATTCAGGAAACAGCTCGATATCGCGTATGCCTTTGACATCCCAATTGTACTGCATGAGCGTGATGCGACCAAAGATGTGTTGGATATCCTGAGTGAATACAAGAGAAAAGGCATGTTGTGCCAAAAACCGGGCGTTTGCCACTGCTTTTCCGGAAGTGTAGAGACCGCACAAATTCTTCTGTCCTATGGATTCTACTTGGGCTTTGATGGTCCAATTACATTCAAAAACAGCAGACATGCGCCGCTCGTGATTGAGCGGACGCCCATGAATCGATTGCTTACTGAGACGGATTGCCCATATCTGACTCCGGTGCCTTTTCGGGGACAAAGAAATGAACCCGCATATATACCCTATATAGTCGGAAAAATGGCAGAGATCAAGGCAGTACCTGTAAACGAAATGGCTGAACAGGTTATGAATAATGCAATAGAGCTTTTCGGAATCTGAGGGGATGTCACATATCTGTCGGATGAATTCTACTTGTGGATATGCAAGCTTACAAGCAATCTCATATGGGGACACAGTGACGAGTGAATCGAAAGGGAAATAGCAAAAACCCTGTTGACAACAAGACTGCTTTCCAGTATACTCCCTATTGCGCTCTGGAAATGAGCGATCCAGTTACACTTGGGAGCATAGCTCAGCTGGGAGAGCATCTGCCTTACAAGCAGAGGGTCACAGGTTCGAGCCCTGTTGTTCCCACCATAATGGCGCAGTAGTTCAGTTGGTTAGAATGCCAGCCTGTCACGCTGGAGGTCGAGGGTTCGAGCCCCTTCTGCGTCGCCAAAGTAGCCGGTCTCGCAAGGACCGGTTACTATATGCCCAGATAGCTCAGTCGGTAGAGCAGAGGACTGAAAATCCTCGTGTCGTTGGTTCGATTCCGACTCTGGGCACCAAGAAGCTACGATGCTATTATGCTGTCGTAGCTTTTTTAATGCGATTGCCTGAACATCAGGTATTTTACAAATACGAAGAAGGGGTGTTTCCAAGGCGAGTTAAAATACGTTATAATATAGCATCGACAATTCAAAATGCAGTTGGAGGATATTGACATGATTGAAAAGCCCTATTCGCGTACAGTTGAAGATGTGCTGATTGCACTTGATACGAATAAAGAAGAAGGACTGTCAACAGCTGAAGCACAGAAACGCTTGTTGGAATATGGTTTGAACGCGCTCTCAGAGGAAGAGAAGATTCCATTATGGAAGCGATTCCTTTCTCAGTTTGCAGATGCAATGGTTATTATTTTGATTGCCGCTGCCGTATTATCTGCAATAATGGCTCTCAAAGAGGGCGGAGCTGAGGGCTGGATTGATGTTGTTGTTATATTGGCTATTGTAATAATCAACGCCGTATTGGGTGTGTATCAAGAGGGAAAAGCAGATCAGGCGATCGCGGCTCTGAAGCGAATGAGCTCTCCACAGACAAAGGTTATTCGTGACGGGAAACAGATCTTACTCGCATCGGATCAACTTGTTCCTGGAGATATTGTTGTCGTAGAAGCGGGAGATTTGGTTGCGGCAGATATCAGGCTTATTGTGCAAAACTCACTGAAAGCAGAAGAAGCATCACTGACAGGCGAATCGGTTCCTGTTGAGAAGGACGCAAATGTCGTGCTTCCAGAGAATTGTGGACTGGGAGATCGCGAAAACATGTTGTTCATGGGCACGGCGTTAACCTACGGACGCGCACATGGTGTCGTTGTCGCTACGGGCGAGAAAACGGAGCTGGGAAGTATCGCGAAGAAGCTTAAGAGTATTGACGCTACCGTAACGCCTCTTCAGAAAAACTTGAATAGTCTGGGTAAAATTCTCGGCATTATTTGCATAATCGTATGTATAATCGTATTTTTCGTTGACATATTTGTCCAACATACTGCATGGGACGAGAGCCTGATGACAGCGATAAGTCTTGCTGTCGCTGCCATTCCCGAAGGATTAGCGGCTGTTGTCACAATCGTCTTATCCATTGGAATGACGAGAATGGCGTCCAGAAACGCGATTGTCCGCAAGCTTCTTGCCGTTGAGACGCTTGGATGCGTTGATGTGATCTGCTCGGATAAGACGGGAACTCTCACACAAAATGAAATGACTGTGACGCGACTGTATGCTGGAAATGATCTATTTGAAGTTACAGGAATCGGTTATTCTCCGGATGGGAAGATTCTGACAAGCGAAGGAGCCGACGCTCCGATTGAGGGCGTCCTGAAGCGGCTTATGCTCTCAGCCGTCTTGTGTAGTGATGCATTTACCGTCAAGAAAGAAGATGACCGATATGGATGCATGGGAGACCCGACAGAAGGATCATTAATTTCGGTTTCTGAGAAAGCGGGTTATGAGAAGACAAAGACAAACGAGTTGTATCCCAGAGTCGCTGAGCTTCCGTTTGATTCAGATAGAAAAATGATGACAACCTACCATAAGGGAATTGACACGGGGTATCTTGTATCATTTACAAAAGGTGCGCCGGACATTATTTTAGATCGGTGCGTGAAAGTATATACCAAGGATGGATCGGTTCCGATTACGAAGGAAATGCGCGATCGAATTATTGAAGTCAATCATGAGTATGCATCTTCTGCATTACGTGTGCTTGCATTTGCTTATCGGGCGCACCCGGAAACAAATGAGAAGATTACTTCAGACTTCAAACACGAGGAGGAATTGACCTTCATTGGTCTTGCCGGAATGATTGATCCTGCAAGATCGGAGGCAAAAGATGCGATTGCCATCTGCAAGGATGCGGGTATTCGTGCCGTAATGATTACAGGGGACTATAAGGATACCGCTGTTGCTATTGCCAAAGAACTTGGACTTATGGGCGAGGGGTATGAGAGTCATTCGGGAGCAGATCTCGATGCATTTTCGGATGAGCAGCTGATTACCGTGGTTGAAAACACAGCCGTATATGCTCGTGTATCTCCTGAACACAAAGTGAGAATCGTATCGGCTCTTCAGAAAAATGATCACATTACCTCTATGACAGGAGATGGTGTCAATGATGCAATGGCACTCAAAAAGGCCGATATTGGCGTGGCAATGGGCATCACGGGAACAGAGGTATCAAAGAACTCATCTGATATGATTCTGACGGATGATAACTTCGCTACCATTGTTCATGCCATTGAGGAAGGACGGATAATCTATTCCAACATCCGCAAGTTTGTTGGCTTTCTCCTTTCCTGTAACGTAGGAGAAATCCTGATCATATTTATCATTTCACTGATACCCAATACGCTGATTCCAGGTATTGGTGCGCCGCTTACCGCGATACAGCTCCTTTGGCTTAACCTTGTTACCGACAGTTTCCCCGCTCTTGCTCTTGGCAGAGAAAAAGGCGAGCCAGACATAATGAAATACCCGCCGAGGAAGAAGTCGGAATCTATCATAAACCGGAAAATGAAGATGAATATTCTTGTGCAAAGCCTTGCTATATTTGCGACGGTGTTTACTTCATTCCTTCTCGGACTTAAGGTGTTTTTTGCCGATGATGCGAACCCACTTACGGGTGCAAGAACAATGGCTTTTGCTACGTTGATTCTTGCCGAGCTATTTCGCGCATACAGTGCAAGATCTGAGCATGTCAGCGTATTTAGACTGGGCCTCTTCAGTAACAAATCTATGAATGCGGCAGTTTCATTTTCGGCCGCTCTCTTACTTGCTGTCATATATGTTCCAGGAGTTAATTCCATTTTCGATAATATTTCTCTTCCTATCATCGCATGGGTGCCGATTCTGCTCCTTGCCGGAATTCCATTTACAGCAAGTGAAATATACAAGATGGTTCGATATGGTAAAGGAATCTGATTTTCTGACGAACATAGACCAATTGTCAATTGAGACGAGATACTTAAGTCAGAATAATCAGGGAGATGCTTGCAAGACAAACAATCATATGTTAGTATTGAACGGATTATTAAGAATGGTTACGAGAGGCTTGGAGGCTTTATATGAAAACTATTGCCATTGTTCTTTCATGTGTGGATATTGTAATTAGCATTGCCCTTATTCTTCTTGTTGTGTTTCAAGAAGGTAATGACAAGGGACTTGGCGTAATCGGCGGTGGTGCGGATACTTTTTTTGGCAAAGAGAAGGGCCGTACGATAGACAGTAAACTTAAGAAGATCACTTCTTTTCTGGCGATTGCATTTGCAATACTGACAATTATCATCTTTTTGATTCTTGCCAGAGGCTTCTGATTTCACCTGATACCAATAAATAGGATAATATCGGTTTGAAGTCTTTCAGACCGATATTTTTTTGCGCTTTTCACAGCCAAAGAAAGCTATAATGTTTGTAAGCGCGCATAGCGAATGCGTCATGGGAGGATAAATGAGTAAGTCAAAGGGTAAAAGAAATGGCAGAAGCAAGAGTTCATTTCGCGCCAAAACGAATAAGCCTGTGGCAAGAGAATTGCGCAGCGCGTCAAAAGGGCCTGTGAAGAATCAATCCATTCATGAAACGCCGGTGGCAATGAATCTTGCCCGAGGTCCGCTCGCGGCGAAGAATCAGTGTGTAGGCATACTGAGTGAGCATGATTTCGGAGGCATTGTACAACCAGATGTCGGCTATGACAAACAGCAGTATGGACGCATATTAATTCGGAAGAATCAGTTATTTGGCGCGCCGTTTGGCATGAAGGTTGTGTGCGAGATAATAAACCCGGATAGTGAACCGCAGAGTTATGAAGGTCGGATTATTGAGGTACTGGGTGACCCAGGGAATGGCGATATTGCCATACTATCCATTTTGAAGCAGAACGGATTGTCAACCGTTTTCCCGGATGCAGTTCAAGCACAGGCAGATACATTTCCGATATCGCCGGAGGATGTGCAAATCAAAGAGGCACTTGCGTCTGGCCGCAGAGATTTGCGCGACCTAATGACAATCACTATGGATGGCGAAGATGCAAAAGACCTTGACGATGCGATCTCTATACAAGAGATATCCGGAAAAGGCCATATACTCTATGTCCATATTGCAGATGTGTCACATTATGTTACCGAACAATCTGTATTGGATGAAGAAGCCAGAAAAAGAGCCACGAGCGTATATTTAGTAGACAGGGTTATTCCTATGCTGCCTCCGCGGCTTTCAAATGGTCTCTGCAGTCTTAACCCACATCTCCCGCGTTTTGCACTTACCGCAGAAATGATGATCGGAAATGACGGGGAAATTATTTCTGGAGAAATATATGAAAGTGTTATTGAAAGCGATGCTAGAACTTCTTACAAAGAAGTATACGGAGTGCTGTTTGAAAATAAGTACCTTGATCAATACCGAGATTTTATCGGGATGTTTAAGACAATGCAGACACTCAAAGACATTCTTTCTCGGAAAAGAATAAGACGCGGGGCACTCGAATTTACGATGCCTGAAACAAGAATTGAACTAGATCAGGATGGGAGACCTCTATCGATTTTTCCATATCCGACGACATATGCGAATGAAATAATCGAAGAATTTATGATCGCCTGCAACGAGTTTGTAGCAACGAAATTTGATCGGCTTAAGTATCCGTTTATTTATCGGATTCATGAAGACCCGGATGAACAGAAAATAGCGACATTTGTCCATGTCGCCAAGCTTTTTGGTATGAATGCTACTATTCACGGAAAGCCCACATCATATGTCCTTGCACAATTGATGGATAGCATTAAGGACGAGGATTTTGCTCCGGCACTATCGCAGATTCTGCTGCGATCACTTGCAAAAGCAAAGTACTCCGAGCAGAATCTTGGACATTTTGGATTGGCATCAGAATGCTATTGCCACTTTACATCGCCCATACGAAGATATCCGGATCTGTATATTCATCGGATCATTAAGGATTATATTCATGGCGGTCATAATCGACTTCGTTTTGTGGCTCAAGTGGAAGGTATAAGTGATCACAGTTCATTAATGGAAAGAAATGCCATGGAAACCGAACGTGCAACCGTTGATCAAAAGGTTGCCGAATATATGAAAGAACATATAGGATCGAAATTTGATGGGATTATCTCGAGTATATTTACGGGAGGCATATTTGTGCGCCTTGAGAGCACTGTCGAAGGGCTCATTCCATTTCGGACTATGAATGATTATTTTGCCTTCGACGAGAGAAAACTTGAAGCGCGTGGAAAGACTTCTGGAAAAACGTATAGAATCGGAGAAAAAGTCCGCGTGATGGTTGCGGCTTCGGATACTACGTTGCGCCGTGTTGATTTCATTCTGGCGGATGAAATTCCTAACGGAAAAAGGAGACCCGACAATCGGATCCCCAAAACAAAAAGCAATATGACGAAGAGAAAAAGATCATAGGGATGGTATTAGCCGTTGACGCGGTAAATATTCAGAGCGTCAACGAGGTCTTGACAAGTATCCGAGTGTATCTCAATATTAATTGGGCGCTGAAGTTCAAGACTGAATATTCCCATAATTGACTTGGCGTCGACAACATATCTTCCGGAAGAAAGGTCGACATCGTAGGGAAAAGAATTAACAGTATGAACGAAATCCTTAACGTCGGTGATAGACTTGAATTGCACCGTGAAACGTACCATGCTTTACCCCCTGACGACAATCCCGACACAAATGTCCCGAAACTGCATCTGTGATTATTATATAAAGTAGTTTAGCACAGGTAGAAGGCATGTCAACCAATCAGAATAAATGAATGCAGGAGAATTTGAAATTGCCAAGTGAAAGTACACGCGGTGAGAATATATCCGCAGTCGAGAAGGAAAAGATAAGAAGTGTTTATATTCAAACACTTGGTTGCAAGGTGAACCAATACGAATCAGATGCCGTATTGCAGTCTTTTGAGAAGCGTGGTTTTCGTAAAGCTATCGGGGATGAATCTCCGGATGTGTATTTAGTTAATACATGCACAGTGACTGCAACGGCAGATCAGAAATCACGACAGATGATTCGTCGGGCAAGAAATAAGCACCCGTTTGCGCTCATTATTGCCATGGGCTGCCAGGTTCAGATGAGCCAGACGGGGAGCGAGGCAGATATCTGCGTGGGGACGAAAGACAAGATGACGGCCGTTGACAGGGCAATCGCTTGGCTTTCAGGTTCGCCTGCAAAAATTGACAGCGGCTTCGTTCTGCCAGGGCATGATCCAGTCCTTTCGCATGAGACCGCACGAGCCTATATTAAGATTGAAGACGGATGCGATAACTACTGTTCCTACTGTATTATTCCATATGCGCGTGGACGTGTTACCAGCCGGCCGAGCGATGAGATTATTCGGGAGGCATATGAGCTTGGGAAAAATGGTTTCCACGAAATTGTTCTGACTGGAATTCACATATGCTCTTATGGGAAAGACTTTGGTTTTGGAATCGGGGCCTTGTATGATTTATTGCAGGAAATCAATCGTATTCCGGAAATCACGCGGATAAGACTGGGTTCAATTGAACCGAATTCAATTACGGAGCAATTTATCAGTGATCTTGCGGCAATTTCGAAATTATGCCCGCACTTTCATATTTCTCTCCAGAGCGGATCGGATTCTGTTCTGATGAAAATGAACCGGAAATATGATACGGCGCATTATCGTAAGGTCGTCTTTTGGCTTCGGAATCAATATCCGGATGCTTCGATTACAACGGATATCATCGTCGGATTCCCGACAGAAACCGAAAATGAGCACAGGGAAAGTATTACCTTCTGTCGAGAAATTCAATTTGCCAAAATACATGTTTTCCCTTTTTCAGCTCGGCAAGGGACGAAGGCGGCAGAGATGAGGCCTTTTGTGCCAACTGAAGTTGCAAACATAAGAAAAGCCTCCTTTTTAGCTTTGTCAGATGCATGTGGCGAGCAGTTCTCGCAGAAAATTTTAGGAAAAAGTGTGTCTGTTCTCGTCGAATCATGTGATGAGAAGAACAGATACTCAGGATATACAAGAGAATATGTTCGGGCGTACTTGCCATATCATTCAGAGATTTCTGTCGGGGAGGAGATAGACGTAATAGTTGATAGCTATTCTTGTGGGGTTCTGTTTTGTAAGTGATATGTCCCTAAAAGTATAAAATTTCTGTGAATTTACAATTCCCTTTCATTTGAGACGGGATAGTTTTGATATTTTCTGACATAATATGATACAATTATTTAGAACAGTCGTTCGGATTTTCGAATAATGGGAGGTGTTCTCATGGTAGATTCAGAGACCGCAAGATTTTCGTTTAATATGGATAAGTCAGAAGATGTCAGAGAATTGATGACATTTGTTTTGTCTGCTTTGGAAGAGAAGGGATATAATCCAATCAATCAGCTTGTTGGGTACTTCATGTCCGGAGATCCGACTTATATTACTAATTATAAAGGGGCAAGAGGTATTATTCGCCGAATTGAGCGAGACGAGCTTCTGGAAGTGATTATTCGGGAGTATTGTGCGAAGCTATAATATTTGACAACAAAAAGACGGAGCGTGTATGGGCAGAGTATTAGGGATCGATTTTGGAACACGCCGTGTTGGGATTGCCTTAAGTGACCAGCTGCGTATTGCTGCACATGGGTTTGAGACAATTTCTTGGAATGGCGATGATGATGCTTTTGTTCTCTCACGCATTGCAGACATCATCTCTGAGAAGGATGTTGATGAGATTGTCATAGGGAAGCCACAAAGGACAGATGGTTCTGAGAGTGAATCCCAGAGGAAAGCAGTGAAGTTTGGCGGGAAACTTGCCGAGTTGACAGGATTGATACCTGTGTACCGAGACGAACGTTTCACAACGGTTATGGCTTCGAGATATTTATCAGAATCTGGCGTTAATGGCCGAAATAAGCGAAAAGTAGTCGATCAGGTTGCGGCAGAAATCATTCTGACGGAGTATCTGGAAAGTCATCGCATGAAGACATGATTCATGCTATAATGAGTCATGTTTTTGCCTAGTGCAATTAGGAATCGAAATAATCGCGCTTTTCGCGCAAACAAGGAGGACTATATGTTATTTGAGGATTGTGGATGTGGATGCGGTAATGATGGTTGCGGTGATGACTGCAAGGACGGATGTAACGAGGAGCAGGCTATCATTACGATGGTTGACGCAGAGACGGGCGAAGAATATCAGTTTGCCGTTGTAGACGATTTCGAGTATAAGAATGAAGCCTATTGTGTGCTTGTTACCGTTGACGAAGAGGAACCTGAATTAGTTATAACGAAGGTGGTTGAGCTTGAGGGCGGCGAAGAAGGCCTGATGAGTCTTGATGATGAAGAATCTGAAGAGATTTATGCTGAGTATGACCGTCTTTGCGAGGAAGCTGAAGCCGAAGATGAAGACGACACAACCGAAGAAGAGTAAGACCGATAAGAAGCAGGTTGCTCCTGCTCGGCTAAATAGCGATGATGACGCTCTTGCCGTTATTCGTGATGCGAGTAACGGTAAAGAGTATTATCTTTCCATTATTGATTCATTTCCCCTGCTTGGACGTGATTATGTTGTAATGTATAATTATGAGCCTGATGATGGCAATCATGCTGAGCCCGAACTTGTCATTATGCGTACAGAGTTTTCGCGTTCCGGAGAACAATTTTTCTATTCAATTAAGGATAAGAAGGAGTTAGATGGCGTTTTTTCTTTGTTTATCAGCCGTTTTTCTTCGTCTGCAAAAAGATAAGGACACGTGATTATGTCTACTGGATTTCCGATAAGGATACGTACATTTACGCTACCGCTTGCTGCAGTGACTCTCTATTATTTTTCCATGCTGGTTGTTGATTTTATATTCATCGTCATCTTCGGCGATTCAGTGGATAAGCATGAAGGGTCGATGGAAATCCTGATAATGCTTGTGGTATATGGTTTTTTAGTTTCACTATATGTTTTCGAACGCATCTTTTACGGGTGCGGAGCTCCTAATGAAAGAAAGAAGGAGCGAAGTGCGATTTTATTGAACCTTTTTAAGGATCGCCTCTCTGTCAAGAAAGTACTTATGGTCATACCCATATCTTTTATGTTAATGGGCCTGGCGAATTTATATATGATTCTTATTGCTTATTTATCTGAGCACATTGACTTGATACGCATAGCATTTATGGATTATCAGGAGATGGTCAGTACGAATGACGCTTCGACGGGTTATGAGAAATATCTTTACTACATAGCCATTGTCATATTTGTTCCTATTGCTGAGGAGCTTATTTTCCGTGGTGTCGTTATGGGAGAATTCAAGGGAACGATGAAGCCTTGGTATGCCGCCGTTTTTTCTGGCGTGGTTTTTGGTATGATGCATGCTCAACCGATCCAGGTAGGATATGCGATGATGTGCGGCGTCCTTTTAGGTTTTGTGTATTATTATTCGCATAGCATCTACTTTTCAATTGCGGTACATGCGGTTTTTAATTTTTTCGGGGGATGTTTGCTCGATATAGTTTCGAACATGTATGCCGTTGCTGGATTCTATCTTCTTGAGCTGCTTATGATTCCGCTTGGTATTGCGTGTATGATACTATTGAGAAGACAGTGCAAAACAAATGAAAAAGTAAAACAAGAGGTTTGTCATGCTTCGACTGCCGGAACGAGTACATAAGGGACCCTTTATTGTGACAACAGCTGTTTTGGGTAGCTTTCTTTTGGTTGCCGGAATTATTTTGCTTGTGCTTGGTGTTTTTGGCAATGGCAAAGATCTTATGCGTGTCTATGTTTCTTCAGAAAATACCGGTTCCTCGGTTTCCGGTGTGGGCATCAATCTGAATAATCTTCCAACAGCGAATCTGATTAGTAATGCTTCTTTTGAGAATGTTCAATATGATCAAGTCTATATTGTGTCTGAAGGGACAGCGGACGCAATATATGTTTCTTCCGATAGTCAGACAAGTATGGAATATGAAGATCGCTTTTTTGTGGGCGGATCTATTCGTGTGACTTCTCTTGATGAGAATGGAAAACTTGTCCAGAAGCTGTCCTCCGTGGTAACGGATTATCAGTCGAATCAGTTTGGAATTTGGACGCTGATGGAACCTGCTTCGGGAACATATGAAGAGCAGGTGGTTCTAGACATTACATCATCGTCAACGCTCACAGTGGCGGTGGGAAGTGACGGGTATCTTGTCTCGGATATGACATCGGCATCGCCCAAACTGATCAATACAAACACGACGGGAAGTTTCGTATCGGTCTCCTGTGTTTCAGACCGCTTTTTTGCCGTTACGGATGCAGGTGAGTTTATGACCTCTTCTGACGGCATAACATGGACGCAGTTTTCACCTGATGAGACGATTTCATGTGCGATGAATACGGTTACTTCTGTCAATAAGGCAGGCGTTGCTGCAGGTGACAAAGGATGTATATTGCTTTGTTCTGATGGTCAGGTAATGAAGGTCAATTCCGGCGTTACGGATGACTTGCTGACCTCTGTAAGTAGCGGGGAAGAATTACTGATTGCAGGTAGAAACGGTACTGTCCTGACATCTTCGAACGGGATTGCTTTCCGGTCATTAGGACAAGACGAATTGCCGGTATTTGATACTATCCCGAATTGGATGTGCTCATATTACGCAGATGGAGTTTTCTTGCTTGGTGGCGATGCTGGGCAAATTGCATATGGATCCTATTCGGCGGATACTGGCAAGTATTCATTTACCAGCAAAATTCTGAAGGATGGAAATGGACTTCAAGTATCGATTAGTGACACTACAATATTGTCGTCAGGTGAATGGATTGTTCTCTCAGAAACTGGCGAAATGTTCTGTTCAAAAGATCAAGGTGAGAACTGGACTGCGCTTGAGAATGATGTCATGTCCGGAATTGATGTGATTGGCATTGCCGCTTCCGGGAAAATAATTTTGTCTCAAGGCATTTCTTCCTATACAACCCAACTTTACACGCGCATTCAATTTGAAGACGCACAGAGCGAGAATATATTTGAAGCTGGGGATATGTGTTACCTTTCATACAGCGGCTCTTCAACAGATGTGTCTTTGTCTGATGAGGCGGTTCCGGTTTGGCAGTGTTTCGGCGATAAATCAAGTATTTCAGCTTCTTCTTCATCTACCGCGAGTGCCGGGGAAACGTCCCTTTGTTTGTCCGGCGAGGAGAGTACTGACGGGGATAACGCGCACTATATCTCTCAAGTCATTGGCACTGACGGTGACTCGCCGTTTGAAAGCAAACAGTTTTATCGAATTGATATATGGCTTAAACAAGAAGGTGTTGATAACGGTGAGGTGATGACGTGGATTTCCGGCGATTTCACATCGATCGGCACGACTTTTTCTGATGTTGGCAACGGATGGCGACAATATACATATACATTTGTACTCTCATCGGATGCTTGCAGCAATCATGCTGGGGAGATAAGGATCAATATTGGTTTTTATGGTGCCGGTAAGGTCTATATTGACAAGATGTATCTTGGACAAGATGATTATTCGGATTCATCTTTGCCAAAGGCATTTACTGACAATATTGTTGAATCATCTCCTGCAATTATTCGTCTGAATAACCTGACAATCGGTGATCTTGGCGCGTCACCAGATGCATGGCTTCTTTCTTCTGGTAACCAAGCTATTTTTAATGGGACAGATGGATTTGCTTATTCCGGCGACCAGTCGCTGGAATCGTCTCTTGATCTGGTTAAGAAAGCTGGTGCTGCTCCATGGCTTGTGATTGGATCGAATGCAAGTCAGAAGACCATTGATCAACTGATGGGTTATATGTGTGGTAGTATTACGGATCCATACGGAAAGATGCGTGTTGATAACGGAACAGCCGTTGCCTGGAGCACGCAATTTGATCGGTTATATATCGAGATATCCGATCCAGAAGGTATTTTTACGACGGATATTCAGCGCGGAGCGTATGTGGATTACTGTATTGAAATGATTCAGTCATCTGATTATTATTTGGACATAATGGATAAAGTCATTTTCTTAGATGGAATGAATTACCAAAATGGTTCCATGCAATCCTCGGCGGATTACCATACAAGCGATCTATTGATCAGTAATCTTTCGGCGGAGAGCCAAGCGTCGACAGAACTGTCTTTTGCCGATTCTGTTTCAACTGGATACACGAACTACTGGGATCAGATACCTCGGGTGCTTACGTTGTCGCAAGATGTAGCTGGAGAGTGGATCCGTAGTGCCAATGTATCCATATACGGTGATACGACTGTGGTGACGGCAGACAATCCAAACGAGAGAGAAATCTCTGCCGCTGAGTATGTTGAATCGCTGTTACATGATATGGGCGTACATTCTGGCGTCGTTCTTGCAAATATCGATGTTAATGGGAATCCGCAATATGTGGAATCAAATCTCATGTTTTCTGACCCGTTGTCAGATCAGGATGATCTTGACATATCAGCGCAAAACAACCAAACGCTACTTTCTATCATCAACATTCTTGATGGGGCCGTTTCTGGGAACTGGACGGAGGTCGAATTACTTTCGCCAAGTTCATCGGAGATTGCTTCAGAGGATGGTGCTACGTCTTCCGATACGGTCTTTGACGGACTCTCTACATATGCCTATTCCGCAGACGATGGCGTGCATGTAATTATTGCAAATACATCAGACCGCTCGGCTCTCTTTTTGCTTGAGACGGATCTTGACTTAAAAGACACGTATGTCTATCAGTATTCTGATAATGGACTTCTACTTAACAAGACAAAATTAGGACAGCGCGGGAATCGGATTAACTTGCTTTCAGGACAGGTGGCAGTTGCAATCATCCCGAATTGATCAAAGTTGACACTGTCATTTGAATAAATCTACTGGACACCGCGAATTTTGTCCAGTATAATAAACAGGCGTTTGGGTGGTTAGCTCAGCCGGTTAGAGTACTTGCTTGACATGCAAGGGGTCGGAGGTTCGAGTCCTCTACTACCCACCAAGCTAAATGCTTAGAGCCAGTATGGTTCTGAGCATTTCTTTTTCTAGTAGCTTCCTGATTGGGTATTTCCGTTGGAGGATTACATATGACCACATCAAGTCATCAGAAGTATGAGAAGAACAACTGTCTGATTAGCCAGCGTGAATCGCTTGATTCGGATAGAGAAGCGTGCAAGCATTCTCACGAGCATACCCACGAACATCAAAGTACAAAATCTGTCGTCAATCGCTTAGCAAAGGCAATTGGTCATCTCGAAATGGTTAAAAAAATGGTTGAGGATGGACGAGATTGCAGTGAGGTTCTTATTCAGCTTGCTGCCGTTCGATCAGCCATCAATAACACGGGCAAAGTGATTTTGAAGGATCATATCGAGAATTGCATTGTTGATGCAATTGAAGAGCACGATGATGAAGCCATAAATAAGCTTAGTGAAGCGATTGATCAATTTATTAAATAATAGGCAGAATAACCCCCCTCTAGGCTTGTAGGATTTTGACATAATGGTATAACGTTTAGTGAAATCATTACAGTTTATTAGGAGGATACGAATATGGCTTGCTTTATTGCACCTATGACAGAAGCAATTATTGTTACGTTTGTTAAGATGGCTGTAGACAAGAGAGAGAGACAGGCGCTAAGTCTCACGGCAGCACCTGATCAGGAAATCCCTGTGCATGCAGAGACTAAAATAAGTTTGAGCCGCAAACTTAGCTGGCTTAAGCAAATGCTTTGGGGTGGCGTTTTTCTTTTGGCGCTTGAACATGTGTGGCACGGAGAAGTTGTACCATATTTCCCGTTCCTGACCGCGATGAATAATCCTGCTGACATCAAGCCGATGCTCATGGAAATTGCTACGGTAGGAACGTCAATGGCCATTTTTGTGACTTTGATTTGGGTTGTTATGATTAAGATTGCCGATAAGAAAGTCAAGATGCCATACAAATCCTTTCAGACAGAAAGTAGAGGCTAAGTATATGTTTTTTATTATTACTGCCTTTGCGGCAATTATTTCGACAATCATCTGGTATAGTAAGCTTCCAAATGACGCGTACAAGCTAGGAACGCTTTCCCTCATTTTCTGGGGCGCGACCCTTATGTGGCTTGTGGATCATGTGATTGCATACATCGAGGAAAGAGGGGCCTTTTTTGAACTTACGCTAAACGCTACGTTGTTGGGCGTTGTTGTCGTTCTCGCAGGTCTTGCCTCATGGCTTCTGATTCTTCTGATCAGCGATCCAAAAGATGCAATTAAGAAACTGCTTTTGGCAAAAAAATGAATCTGCATTTGCCTTTCGTTCTGCACGAAAAACCCTTGCGCAAGTATCAATAATACAGCGCAAGGTTTTTTTGTTTGAAAAGGAATTTTGATATGTGAAAAACGCAATTGATTTGTGTCAATTTCACAAGTATAATTCGTTTTGGAGAGTTATGTTTGGTAAGAATAAATACAAACGGAGGGTGTTATGAACGCAAGTCAAATTCAAATTCTTATTGCTATGGGTTGTTATCTTGCTTTTTCAATAGCGATCGGCGTCTGGTATGCAAAGAAAAGCAATACAAATTCGGAAGAGTATTTTCTTGGAGGACGCGGACTAGGACCGTGGGTTGCAGCAATGAGTGCCGAGGCCTCAGATATGAGCGGATGGCTACTAATGGGTCTTCCCGGGGTCGCCTATTTTACCGGTGCCGGAGAAGCTTTTTGGACTGCGATTGGTCTTGCAATCGGAACGTATCTCAACTGGAGATTTGTTGCAGTACGTTTGCGCAAATATTCGCAGGTTTCAAATAATTCCATTACGATTCCCGATTTTTTCAGTAATCGTTACAGGGATAACAAAAAAGCCCTTATGTCTATCGCTTCGATTGTCATACTAGTCTTTTTCTCCATATATGTTGGCGCTCAGTTTATTACCTTTGGTAAACTCTTCGGGTATGTTTTTGGAGTGGATGATTATTTCAAAACGATGGTCATTTTAGGGGCGATATTTGTACTCATCTATACGATGATCGGCGGTTTCCTCGCGGAAAGCACAACCGACTTCTTCCAAGGGATACTTATGTTTTTTGCACTTGTGGCTGTACTTATTGTAGGTACGATTAAAGCAGGTGGCTTATCAGAGGTGTTAACAAATCTTCATAAGATACCAAGATTTACCGATTTCTTTGGAATCGCAACCCCTGTTGATCAGACGGGAGAGCTCGTTTCCGTTACTGGAAACGCACAGGCGGTACTAAATGGGAAAGGCGTTTTTGGGTCGGGATCAAGTTATGGCCTTATCAGCATTCTATCTTGTCTTGCTTGGGGTCTTGGCTATTTTGGTATGCCGCAAGTCTTGCTTCGTTTCATGGCGATTCGGAAGTCTTCGCAAATAAGACAGTCAAGGATTATTGCTGTCACTTGGTGTGTGATATCGCTGTTTGCAGCAATAGCAATCGGGATGATTGGCCGTTCTTATCTGCCAGGCCTACTTACAACGGCAAGTGAATCAGAAACAATCTTCATACATATGGCTGTTGACTTCTTTCCTCCTGTCCTTGCGGGAATTGTTCTGTCAGGAATTCTTGCCGCATCAATGAGTTCTTCAGACTCTTATATGCTTATCGCTTCGTCCGCTTTATCCAAGAATTTGATTGCGGGATTATTCTTCAAGAACGCGTCAGAAAAAGCGATCATGTGGTGCGCTCGCATTACTCTTCTGCTCGTCACGATTTTCGGAACATGGATTGCTTTGGCCGGAAGTGATTCGATTTTCCGAGTTGTCTCATATGCATGGGCGGGACTTGGCGCTGCCTTTGGTCCACTCATGCTGTTTTCACTCTTCTGGAAGAGGACGACGCTTTCTGGAGCGATTGCGGGAATGATTTCAGGTGGAATCGTGGTTTTTGTTTGGAAGGAATACATCAGTGGGCTTTCTTCACATCTAGCCATATATGAACTGCTTCCTGCTTTCATAGTATCATCGGTGATAATCGTTGTTGTCAGTCTGCTTTCAAAAAAGCCATCGAAAGAAATAACTGATGAATTTGATGCAGTAAAAAGCTCGGAATATTAAAAATATGCTATAATTCAGATATATATTTTATTCGCTATATGAGGGAGGAATTTGTATGATTTGTCAAAAGTGTAAGGCCGAGCTGTTAGACGTATATACTTTTTGCCCGCAATGTGGATCGCCACTTAATTCTGCCGATGATTCTACTGTCGAATTGGTTGAGGAAATAACGGATGTATCCGAACCAGTTGAGGAGGCTTCTGAGGAGAGTGTTTTTGTGAAAACGGAAGAAGTTCCGCCAGTTCCAGAAGAGACACCCGTAACTTTGGCTGAACCTGTTATTGAGGTAGCGCCAATCATTACGGCCCCACCAGTCATTGAACCGGCTCTAAGTGTTGAGCCTGCACCACCTGCAGCTCCTGCACCCGTAATAGCTCCTGTGGAAATAAAGAAGGATGACGCCTCCCCGGCGCCTGTCATTCCCAAAGAGTACAAGCCACTAAAAACTGCAGGTGTGTTTTGGTACTACTTCCTGACCGCCATACCGGTTGTTAACCTAATTGTTGTTTTGTCTTTTGCTTTTGCTTCCAAGAATAAGAACAGGAAGAGTATTGCACGAGCGACATTGATTTGGTGGATTATTGCTATTATCTTGTTCTGCGGGCTGTTCACGTTCGTATATTTTGCGTTAAACGGCTTTATGACAGATCTCGTAAATGCCAAAGATGCGTCAGATATAGCCGATGCGTTCAATAATATTAGCTTTGGCTCATGATTTCTGATGTAGTTGTCTCGAATTAGCAAGAAGTTTGCTATATTCGCGTACAAATGCTGTAACAATGTTACGTTACAATCAAAACTGTAGGATGCTTTGTTGCACACCTGCAGTTTTTTTATAGAAGTGAGGTTGTTATGCCTGAAGAAGAACTGATATCAAAGAGGGATTTGCTCAGAGCTGCCCACATATCCTATGGGACACTGTACCGCTGGAAGCGAATGAAACTGATTCCAGAGTCTTGGTTTATTCATAAGGCTACTCGGACGGGGCAGGAAACTTTTTTCCCGAAAGATCGGATACTGAGTCGTGTGGAAAAAATTCAAGAACTTAAGGGCGAGTTATCCTCTGAACAGTTGGCAGAGATCTTTTCGGCCAATGTGAAGAGTTTTCGCATTCCCTTTGAAGATTTTCTGCATTTACAGTTGGTTTCAAAACTGGCTATGGCGGCATTTACATCCGTATTCCCTGGTAAGAAGGAGTTAGCCTTTGATGATGTATTTGCCGTATATGTTGTGGATCATCTGATGCGGTTATCGGGTATTTACTTAGAAGATGCCAAGCAGATTCTCCGTATGTTGGACAAATATCTGAAAACAAGGAAGAGTAAAGATTTTCAGTTGATTTTGATGCGCAAAATGGGTATCCCGTTTACGGTATTGGTTAAGGGAGAAGAGGAAATTCTTCTTGAAGAAAACACGGAAGTAATTGCATGTGCTAACCTTACGGAATTCGAAGAAGCATTGAAGGAACGGTTAATTGCATAAGGCTTAAGGAGGCTTCTATTCAATGAAAGTAGAAAAAACGAACAGGAAGACAGCTCAGAAAAGTGAAGAAGAAGTCATTGTCCATGTTCTGTCAGATGCAAATCGACTGCGAATACTCCGCCTGCTTTCGGAAAACAAAGAGCTTTGTGCACGTGATATCCTTACGCATTTTCCTATAACACAGCCAACATTATCTCATCATATGAGTGTTCTACTAGAGAGTAAATTGATCCAAGCTCGAAAAAGTGGCCGTTGGGTTTTTTATCATCTGTCCGAGGTTGGACTTGATAAGGTGATTTCTTTTTTTCTGGCACTTAAGGAATCAGTATCTGTTGCCAAATATAATGAGCTGCCTGCAGCAAAAGATGAGAAGTCTTCTGTCGGAACAATCATGCAGAGTATTCAGGTTGAGAGTCAAAAAGTAAGCAAAAAAAAGGGAAAAGATAAACCAGAGAAGAAAAGAAAGAACAAGAAAAAGAAAAAGTAAGCAGAAAAAATCAAGACGAGCTTATAATTTCATCCTTGACTTCCAAGATCGTAAGGATTATTATTATGTAAACATTACAAATCTGGGGGGGGTCAAATGCAACAGGAAATAGCGGTTCAAGATATTATAGAGAAATTTGCGGAGAAGGATATTCGACTCACGCCACAAAGGATCAGTGTCTATAAGTTTTTGCTTGAAAATCGGATTCATCCAACAGTTGATACTGTATATTGTGTACTTAAAAAAGAGAATCCGTCTTTATCAAAAACAACGATTTATAATACGATTGATGTTCTTTCTAATTCCAATTTGATTCGGGTTATTCGTGTTGGAGAAGGTGATGTCCGTCTGGATGGCTATACGCATAATCACGGGCACTTCTATTGCAAAAAATGCGGGCAAGTTTTTGACTTCTCTTTGGAGGGCTGTCATATGCCGGATGCCCTTGATGGTTTTCAAACGGATTCAATGGAGGTTCTTTCTGAAGGAATATGTAAAGCGTGTGCAAAGAGTATGAAGAACGATCAATAATGCGGAGGTGCAAGAATGGAAATCAAAGGAACGAAGACGGAGAAGAATCTGCAAACTGCTTTTGCAGGCGAATCTATGGCCACAAATAAATATAGCTATTATGCTTCGCAGGCGAAGAAGGAAGGGTATGTTCAGATCTCTGACATATTTACAGAGACAAGTGGAAATGAGAGGGAGCATGCCAAGCTTTGGTATAAGGCGCTTCATGGTGGTTTGGTTGCAGACACGCTAACGAATCTGCAAGATGCGGCTGACGGTGAGAATTATGAGTGGACTGATATGTATAAGCAATTCGCATCTGATGCAAGAGAGGAAGGATTTACCGCTCTGGCAACACTTTTTGATGGTGTTGCTGGTGTTGAGAAAGAACATGAAGCGAGATACCGTGCGTTGGTTTCCCGCATAAATCAGGGCGAGGTATTTGCTCGCGATGGTATTGTTGTATGGAAATGTAATAACTGCGGACATATCCATATTTCCACATCTGCACCGCTGGTATGTCCTGTATGTAATCACCCACAGGCATATTTTGAGATACAGGCAAAGAACTACTGATTCACTGAATTGCTGAAAGCGAGGATTATTATGGCACGTGATTTAAAAATATACAGATGTTCTGTTTGTGGGAATATTGTTAGTGTTCTTCATGTGGGTGGCGGAGAGCTAACCTGTTGTGGACAGAAGATGAAGAGACTTGTACCCGGAGAAAATGATACGGCTGCAAAAGAGAAACATATACCGGTTGTGGAAGTGAATGGAGACGCGGTCTCTGTTACCGTCGGCAGCGTTTTGCACCCTATGACTTTGGAACATCTGATTCAATGGATAGCAGTTGTGACGGATAAAGAGGTCTACACCAAATTTCTTACGGCAGATGATACGCCGACAGCATCATTTATTGTTCCAGAAGGAACCTCTTTTGACACATATGAGTATTGCAATCTTCATGGGTTATGGAAGGTATAAATCAAATTTGTTTTGATTATTAGCCGCTTACGAGCCATTTGTCCGTAAGCGGTTTTTTCTCGGAGAAATAAGGCGGGTTCATTTGACTTATCACAAGTCAAATGAACCCGCCTGAATCATGTCATAGATAGAGGATATTAGTCGTTTTGTGGCTCATTCCAACTCATGAGCGCGCGAAGCTCTTTTCCAACTTTCTCAATCGGATGCTCTGTCTCGATGCGGCGACGCGCATTAAAATTCATACGACCACACTGATTTTCAAGAATCCAGTTGCGAGCAAATGTTCCGTCTTGAATCTCTGCGAGAACTTTCTTCATCTCTTTTTTCGTCTCACCCGTTATGATCCTTTTCCCGACGCAGTAATCGCCATATTCGGCCGTGTCGGAGATTGAATAGCGCATGCGGGAAAGACCGCCTTGAAATACCATATCAACAATCAATTTCATCTCGTGCATACACTCATAATAGGCATTCTCTGGATCATATCCAGCCTCACAGAGAACTTCAAAGCCCACCTTCATCAGCTCAGAGACGCCGCCACAAAGAACAGCTTGTTCACCGAATAGATCCGTCTCGGTCTCTTCGCGAAATGTTGTTTCGAGAAGGCCTGCTCTACCGCCGCCGATGCCGTGTCCGTATGCGAATGCAATATCACGGCAATTGCCGGAATAATCTTGATATACGGCATACAGGCAGGGTACGCCACGTCCGATCTGATATTCCGAACGTACTGTATGCCCCGGGCCTTTTGGTGCAATCATAAATACGTCAATATTGGCTGGGGGGACAATTCTCTGGAAATGGATATTAAACCCATGAGCAAATGCAAGGGCTTTTCCCTCGGATAGATTCGGAAGAATATCCTTCTCATACATATCCGGCTGCTTCTCATCATTAATAAGAATCATAACAACATCCGCGGCCTTTGTAGCTTCGGCGGTGGTCATTACAGTAAGTCCAGCTTTCTGTGCTTTCTCCCATGATTTTGATCCTTCGTACAAAGCGACGATAACATTCATTCCGCTTTCTTTCAGGTTTAATGCATGCGCATGTCCCTGACTTCCATATCCAACGATTGCAATGGTCTTATTGTCTAGGGCGTGTGTCTGACATTCTGCATCTTTATAAATCTTTTTCATTGATAGAGCCTCCTTTGACATTTGGGACAAATTATATTCAAACCAAAAATGATTTGCCAAAAAAATAGTAATCCAGATGCTAGTCTTCCAGATTAAGCACGCGCTCGCCTCGCTCAATGGCGATGAGCCCCGTTCTGACCATCTCTAAGATTCCGTACGGAGCAAGAAGCTCTTGTAGCGCGCGGATCTTTTCGCTATCTCCCGAGATCTCAATTGTGGCGGTGCTTGGGGAGACATCAACAATATGTCCTCTGAAAATGTCGACAATCTGAAGGACGGATGTACGCGTCATCTCATCACAGGTCACCTTAATGAAAACAAGTTCACGAGAGAAATGTGCGTCTGCCTCAAGGCGCTTGACAATGAGGACAATCGGCAACTTGTGAAGCTGCTTGACAATTTGAGAAATCTCCTCATCATCAGCTAAAACGCTGACAGTAATCCGAGAGATCTCAGGATTGTGGGTGGTACCAACAGCGAGGTTCTCAATATTAAACCCGCGTCGTGCAAATAAATTGGCGACTCTTGCCAATACACCTGCATGATTTTCTACCAGAATGGACAGTATCTGCCGCATAACCGCACCTCCTTGCCCTAACTCATAACGTATCACGATTATATAGATAGTACAACACACGCAGAGCCGACTTGTCGCAAATGTTCAAAATCGACAAGAAAAAGAAATGAAAGTGTCTTGTATATTCGCATTTGCAAAGAAAAATCACTTCTTCTGAGACGTAAGAAGATCGCGAATTTCCGTTAACAGCAAGACATCAGCAGGAATTTCTGGGGCAACGGGTGCGGCCTCAGCTTCGGCTTTCTTGGTCTTTGCATCCATCTTCGTTTTCGCCGTGCTTATTAGCTTAACGACGAGAAAAATTACGGCGGCTACGATCAGAAACTGGATGACGGCATTAATCAGCAATCCATAGCTAATTGCGACTTCACCCGTTATCTCGCCTGTAGCGCTATCCAATACGCCATCTTTCATAACATACTTCAATTCGGCGAAATTTATATTTGCTGTTAACATTCCGATACATGGCATAATAATGTCTTTAACCAAAGAATTGACAATGGCCGTGAATGCCGTTGCGATAACAACACCGATAGCCATATCCATGACATTGCCTCTAAAAATAAACGCCTTAAACTCTTTCCACATACGTTCTTCCTCCATCACTGTTTTGATCATAAATCTTCGTACAATATTTATACCATAGAAGGAGCGATAAAGGAAAGAGCTTGACTCATGTCAAATGAAAAGAATCATTTCCATTAAAAAGGGAGGGGTCCTTTGAGACACCTCCCTAAATGAATCATTCGTATAATTATCAGGAGAATTTCCGTATCTTATCGGAAAGATTCGCTGAGTCACTGCTATATACAATCGTTACCACGATGTCATTTTCAGCGGTGAACACGTCGAGTTTGTCTAAGAAAGCTGAAAAAGCATCAATATCCTCATCTCTGGTAACTTTAAAGATACTATCAATGTAAATGTGTGTTAAGTCAAAATCCTTCGCGTAAATTCCTGCGATAAAACTGAGTAACTGATCAAAACCTATGACTGGATAGCTATCAATATCAATTAGGCGGATCTTGTATTTGAGTAATCTGTTTAGGCGATCTCCTCTCTGAATACATACGATATTGTTGTTGTCTTGATTGGACTGATCATTGATGTCATCAACGAGCTGTGCAGTCTTTCCGGTGCCTTTGGCACCTGCAATTACTTTTATCATTGGCATCATCTCCCTTGTTTGTAGAGTTCCCAAGAACAAAAATCATTGGAATATCTTTATTCTACCCGATTATGTAGATAAAATGAATAGCGGATTGAGGTATTTTTGTTGATTTGTTTGGTTAATTTGTTCAAAACGTATGTACTTATATAGAATCAAAGAGCTTTTCGCAAGATTGGTTGCCTTACGGTAATTTTAGTGGTAGAATCTATCTGTGATGTGCGTTTTTGTATGGAGAGTGGGTGTGCCCGCTCTTTCTTTTTGTGAAGAGATAAGGGGGATTGTAATCAATGGCGATACGTTCGCGCATTGCTCAACAGGCATATGATTTAGCCTTGCCGTATGTTGAGGAGTTAGGACTTGAACTTGTGGACGTTGAGTACAAGAAAGAAGGATCACTTTACTATTTGCGTGTATATGTTGATAAAAAAGGTGGCGTTTCGATTGAAGATTGTGAAAACGTTAGCAGAGCTCTCGATCCGATTTTCGACAGTGAATTAAAGGCGGATCCTGATTTTTTCGAGGTGTCATCTCCTGGGTTGACACGCCCGTTACAGACGCAAGCAGACTTCATTAGATATATAGGTGAAGAGGTAGAAATCTCGCTATATTGTCCCAGAGAAGGGTCGAAGAGTCTTGTCGGAACGATACTTCGTGCAACAGAAGATACTGTTATTTTTGTATCCGCGCTAAGGGAAATATCCTTTCACTATGACGAATTGGCTTCTGTAAAAAGGATAATTAAGTTTTAACGAATATTTCGCGACGCGATTTGCGGCGCGCGAATGAACAAATAGAATAATGCAAATATTGGAAGGAGAATGGAAGGATGAACGAGAAACTGATTGAGGCAATCAAGTTGCTTGCGAAAGAAAGAGGAATTGACGAGGATGTGCTTTTCGAAGCGATTGAAGAGGCAATTGTTGCTGCATTTAAGCGCGAGTTTTCTGAGGCAAGACAAAATGATAATGTTTTTGCTGAAATAGATCGCGAGAGCGGTGAAATGTATGTATATGAGCTTCGTACAGTGGCTGCCGTCGTTGACAACCCGAAACTGCAGATTTCACTTGAAGAGGCAAAGACGATTGATCCGGAGCTTGAAGAGGGAGACACGATTGAGATGACCATACCGGTTGAGTCTCTCGGGCGGCTTGCTGCTAATGCTGCAAAAAGTGCTATCAACCAGAAGCTGCGCTCGGCAGAACATACCCGTATTCAAAACGAATTCTCTGGCAGAATCGGTGAACTGGCATCTGGCGTGATTCAGCGCAAAGACAGCAAGTTTGTTTTCGTTGACATTGGTCGTGCGGAGGCAACACTTACTCGTCAGGAACAGGTTAAGGACGAGAAATATAATTTTAACCAGCACATGCGCTTTTTGATTCTCAAGGTGGAAGAACATAACGGCAGACCGGTTATTTATATTTCTCGAAGCCATCCAAATCTTGTGAAGAAACTTTTCGAGCAAGAGGTACCGGAAATTGCATCGGGAATCGTTGAGATTGTATCGATTGCGCGCGAGTCAGGATCAAGGACAAAGATTGCGGTTGCGACGCGTGACGAGAATGTTGACCCCCTTGGTGCAAGTGTGGGACAGCGAGGCGCTCGTGTTCAGGCAGTCATGGATGAGCTAGGCCAGGAGAAAGTTGACGTAATTGAATGGGATCAAGAGCCGGCAATCTTTATTAGCAATGCACTATCGCCAGCGAAGGTAATCCATGTCGATACAGAAATTCTGACGAAGCAGGATGGTTCACGTGAGATGAATGCGCGTGTTGTTGTTCCAGATCACCAGTATTCTCTGGCTATTGGACGTGCAGGGCAGAATGTTCGGCTTGCCGCACGTCTGACTGGTTGGAAAATAGATATCAAGAGTGAATCGCAGATTCGTGAAATGATTCAGGAGAATCTTATGTCTCAGTTTACGGTAGCAGACGAGATTGAGCAAGAGCAAGACGGGGAACAGACAGAAGGTTCTGTTTCCAGTGAAGAGATTGCGCAGGAATGACGGAGGTGATATCCTCAAATGAAGAAGATACCGCAGAGAATGTGTGTTTCTTGCAGAAAAAGAGCGAATAAGTCGGACTTGATGAGGGTCGTGATGATGGCAGATGGTCAAGTCCTGATCGATGGCACCGGAAAGAAACCCGGTCGAGGGGCATATGTGTGCAAGAACAAAGACTGCCTCAATCAGGCAATCAAAGCGCATCGTTTTGAAAGAGGACTGAAGACGGATATATCTTCTGAAGTCATAAACGAACTACTAAACGAGGCAAATAAGCTTTGCGACACAAGTGAGGAGCAATAATAGCAGATGACAAAAACAAACCATAGGTGCAAGCTTGATGTCCCAGAGACAATTCCAACGGAAGATAGGATCCTATCTTTTTTGGGGCTTGCGACACGTGCCGGAAAAACAATATCTGGTACGGATGCATCCGTTTTAGCCGTTTCTTCAGGAGCCGCATTTCTGGTAATTGTGTCAGAAGATGCTTCTGAGAAGACCGCCGAAAAGTTTGCGTACTATTCAAAAATAAATGAAGTGCCTTATTGTAGATTTTCTACCATGGAAAATCTGGGCAAATTTCTGGGAAAAAGGGATCGAGCGGTTGCGATCATTATGGATCAAGGGTTTGCAAGTCAATTGATTCAAATGCTTTTATATGAACATCAGGTAGTTTGCACATATGGTGATAAAATGGATCATCAGGAAAAGGATTTAGGAGGACTAAATGACTGATAGCAAGAAATTGGGTGCGCCCGCACCGGAAAACGCTGATAAAAATAAGGAAGAGGTTTTTGAGAATCAAGGCGCAGGGATAACCGTGAGCGGAATATCCGGAACGAAGACGCTGCGTGTTGGTCGCGTGAACAAGCGCCCCAAACCGAGTTCTGACGCGGAATCCGCTTCGTCAGGTGCTCTTGATGCTGTGGGTTCCTTACAATCTGAGGGAAGCGAGCAGAAGCCCGCTCCTCAAGAGGCGCAAGAAAATGCAAGTCAAGAAGCTTTTCCAAAGAAAATTTCTTCGCCATCGCAGCATATAGAAGAGGCCCAGTCGGAGAAGACAGAAAGAGTCACTCCTGCCCATACTTCTCCTCGTTCCGAGAGTGAACCAGAGACGGCAAAACCATCTGTTTCTGTCTCGGCAACTGTTGCTGTCGAGCAGTCTTCTGTTGCAGAGCCATCTGTGGAAAATACGGATAAGGGCACAGTTTCGACTTCTCCTTCAGCTACTCCTGCGCAACCAACACGTACAACGTCTGAATATACGCCTCGGCCGTCGTCTGATTCTGGCTATCAAGGAAACAGACCTACTGGACAAGGCGGCTATCAAGGAAATAGGCCTGCCGGTCAAGGTGGATACCAAGGAAATCGCCCGATGGGCGAGGGATCTGGCTATCAAGGAAATAGGCCTGCCGGTCAAGGTGGATACCAAGGAAATCGTCCGATGGGCGAGGGATCTGGATATCAGGGTAATAGGCCTGCCGGTCAAGGCGGATACCAAGGAAATCGTCCGATGGGCGAGGGATCTGGATATCAGGGTAATAGGCCTGCCGGTCAAGGCGGATACCAAGGAAACCGTCCGATGGGCGAAGGATCTGGATATCAAGGAAATAGGCCTGCCGGTCAAGGCGGATACCAGGGTGGATACCAGGGAAACCGTCCAATGGGCGAAGGCTCTGGATATCAGGGAAATAGGCCAGCCGGTCAAGGCGGATACCAGGGGAATCGTCCGATGGGCGAAGGCTCTGGATATCAGGGAAATAGGCCAGCCGGTCAAGGCGGATACCAGGGGAATCGTCCGATGGGCGAAGGCTCTGGATATCAGGGAAATAGGCCAGCCGGTCAAGGTGGATATCAGGGAAGTCGTCCAACGGGAGGGCCAGGCGGCGGATATAATAATGGCCGACCTCAAGGCGGTGGATATGGAGCTGGTCGCTCAAGAGACGACTCTTTTGGCAAAGCAAAGGACGAAGGATTCGTAAGGTCCAAGGAAGATAACGGATACGGTTCTAAAAACCAGTCAAGAACGGGATCGAAAGGACCGGCAAAGTCTGGCTCTGACATTCCTGCCGAAATTACTAAGGAAAAAGCAAATTTCGCAGCGCGCGATGCATTTGAAAAGAGTCGCAAGGATCCTGCAAAGGATACGAAGAAGGATGCCGGAAAAGCTGTCGTCGCACAAGGCGATCGAAGAGCCAGCAATATTCGTGCAGCGACTGCAGCTTTTTCAGGCCGCGGTGCTTCAGAGATTCTTTCGGATGATAGTGCGCTGGATAATTTATACCCGATGGGTTCTAAGGGTAAAAGAGTCCCCAAAAAGAAGCCTTTCGTCCCAGCCATGCCGCCAATACCCAAAGCCGTTCTTTCGCATGTCTCTCTGCCTGAGTATATTACAATAAAGGAATTTTCCGATGGTATTCAGAAGCGCTCTGCTGATGTAATCAAGAAGCTCATGAAGCTGGGACTCCTTGCAACAATTAACCAGGAGATTGATTTTGATACAGCTACGATTGTTGCCGCTGAGTTTGGTATCACAACGCAGAGAATAGTCGAAGTAACTGAAGAAGATATTCTTTTTGATGATACAGAAGATACGGACGAGAATTTAGAGACGCGTCCGCCTGTCGTTGTTGTCATGGGTCACGTTGATCACGGTAAGACCTCGCTTCTTGATAAGATTCGTTCAACTTCTGTTGTTAAGGGCGAAGCAGGTGGAATTACGCAGCATATTGGCGCCTATACCGTTCGTCTTAAGAGCGGAAGGCAGATCACTTTCCTGGACACACCTGGACATGAAGCTTTTACCACCATGCGCGCCAGAGGTGCACAGGTAACGGATATTGCCATTCTTGTAGTAGCAGCTGATGATGGTGTAATGCCTCAGACCATTGAGGCAATTAACCATGCCAAAGCTGCAAACACGGAAATTGTTGTTGCGATTAACAAGATGGACAAGCCTGGAGCAAACGTTGAAAAAGTTAAGCAGGAATTGTCTCTTCATGGAGTTATTCCTGAAGAGTGGGGCGGTACAAACGTTATGGTTCCTGTTTCTGCCAAAACGGGTGATGGAATAGATGATCTTCTTGAGATGGTTTTGCTGACCGCTGACGTTCTTGATCTTCGTGCTGACCCGAATAAGCAGGCAAAGGGCACCGTAATCGAAGCAAAACTCGACAAGAGCAGAGGCCCCGTTGCAACGGTTCTTGTTCAAAGGGGTACTCTTCGATCGGGTGATACGGTGGTGACGGGCTCAATTGTGGGTCGTGTTCGCGCTATGTCTGATGATAAAGGTGCTGTCGTTAAGAAGGCTGGACCATCAATTCCCGTAGAAATCCTCGGACTTCCCGAAGTTCCAGATGCTGGCGAGATTTTCTATGCAGTTACCGATGAGAAGGTCGCTCGACAGTTAGTTGAGAAGCGAAGGGTGAAACAGAGAGAAGATCAGCTGAGGAAGAGCTCGCGCATGACGCTTGAGACGCTGTCCCAGACGCTAGCAGCTGGAGAAGTTAAGGATCTTAACTTGATTGTGAAAGCGGATGTTCAGGGTTCTGTTGAAGCTGTCATACAATCGCTTGAAAAACTCTCAAGTGATGAAGTACATGTTAAGATCATCCATGGTGCTGTTGGAGCGATAACGGAGTCAGACATTGTTCTTGCTGATGTTTCCAACGCGATCATCATTGGATTTAATGTCCGTCCCGCAACGAATATTGCCGACAAGGCAAAAGAAGTTGGCGTTGATATCAAACTCTATCGTGTTATCTATAGTGCGATTGAGGATGTTCAAGCAGCTATGAAGGGCCTGTTGAAGCCAACATTTGAAGAGGTTATTATTGGACATGTTGAGATTCGTCAGACATTCAAAGTATCCAATATTGGAACGGTTGGAGGCGCATATGTTACTGACGGTAAAGTATTCCGTTCTTCAGAGATTCGCGTTGTGCGGGATGGAATCGTTATTCATGAGGGCAAGCTCGCATCGCTGAAGAGATTCAAAGATGATGCCAGAGAAGTAGCTGCAGGCTATGAATGCGGAATATCGATTGATGGCTTCAACGACATCAAAGAAGGCGACATTATTGAAGCGTTCGAGATGAAGGAAATTGAGAGAAAATAATCAGATGCTTTCATTTTACTTGAAAGGAACTTGGTGTACGTGTTATGAAGATTGACCGATCAAGACGTGTCGGCGATGAAATGCAAAAAATCGTATCGCAAATTTTGCGAGAAGACGTTAAGGATCCCAGAATCCCCTTTATGACGTCGGTGGTTGAAGTTCGGATGTCGCATGATTTAACCCATGCGACAATCTTCCTTTCCGTTATGGCAGACGCTAAAGGGAAAGCGGCTTGCATTGCGGCGGTAACAAGCGCATCTGGTTTCATACGAAGAGAGATATGCAAGAGAATCAAGCTTCGCGTTGCGCCCGAATTACATTTTGAACTAGATGAGACGATAGAGAAGGGTATGAAGCTTATGAATCTGATCGACCAAACTGTGAAGGAGGATCGATCACGTGAATGAGTGTGCTTTGACAATTGCATGTGCGCTTCTCGAGTTTTCCGGGGCAGGTAAAGAAATCCAAATCTTCCCACATGTCCGAGTTGACGGAGATGCATTAGGTGCATCATCCGCAATGGCGATTGTCTTGCAAAAACTGAACATATCCTCCCATATATTTATTGATGAACCGATCCCGGACAGGCTGGAATTTATTTCGGCTGCGAAGGTATTTACGATTCATTTTGACGAGAGTCAACTCGATTCGTATTTTCAGTCGCAAGGAGCGGCTCTTGCTATTGATTGTTCTGAAGCGGGAAGGATGGGCCGAGCTGGCACACTTTTTGCAAAGGCAGACAGACAATATGTAATTGATCATCATGTTTCAAGTGGGATGTCTTTTGGATTTCGCTATATCGAGCCCAAGGCATCTGCCGCATCGGAGATGGTGCTGTCAGTTATACGGATTCTTGAGGAGAAAACGCAGAAAAAGCTTCTGGATGCCGATGTTGCAAATTGCCTTATGGTCGGCATTCAGTCGGATACAGGCCGTTTCACTTTTCAAAATACGACTTCCGATACATTTCGTGCGGCGGCAGAGCTTATGGACGCTGGCGCAAATGTTCACGATAACGGATACAATTTATTTGATTTGACGAATGTTGCAAGGCTGAAGCTTACGTCGCAAGCACTATCAAACGCTAAGCTTTTCTATGAGGGAAAACTTGCGATGACTGTCGTGACGCAAGAGATGATTCGCTGCGCGCTAGCATCAGAAGATGCTGCTGACGGTTTGGCGGCAAACCTACGGGACATCAAGGGCGTGGTTGTCTCTTTTGTTCTGCGCGAGACGACAGACGGAGAAATCCGCGTGAATATTCGCAGTTATGATCCTTTTGATTCTGCCGCGTTTGCCGCAGAATTTGGCGGCGGGGGACACCATCGCGCCGCTGGATTTACCGTAGAGAACATGACTGCGAGCGAGCTTTTCCGTCGTATTATTGAAAAGGTCGGTGAGTACTTATCGAGAGCTTAGTGGTGTCACCGAAAGAGAATAAGTCGGGCATTATTGTCGTAAATAAGCCTGAAGGAATTACTTCTTTTCAGGTGATTAGCCGTCTTCGGCGCATTCTCGGAGAAAAAAAAATCGGGCATTGTGGCACGCTGGATCCTTTTGCAACGGGTGTTCTTCCTGTTTGCATCGGAAAAGCGACGCGAGTGGTGCGATATATGGACGGCTATGACAAGAGTTATCGATGTACGGTGTCTTTCGGCGCCTTCACCGACACGCAAGATAAAGAGGGGACTGTCATCGGAGGAAGAATGCCAGAAGTCCATGAGCTTGCTTCCATGCAATCGGAGGACTTCTCTGGACTTCGGTCAATTTTCTCTTCCTTCGTGGGTGTGCAGGATCAGAAACCGCCCATGTATTCAGCAATTAAGATTGACGGGAAGCCCTTGTATGAATATGCTCGGAAGGGCATTTCTATGGAAGTCAGCCCGAGGCGTATTACGGTATATTCGTGCGAGATTCATTCGATTTCTATTGAAGACGGCTTGACGGCAGATTTTACTGTTTCTTGTTCAAAAGGAACGTATATTCGTACGATTTGCAACGATCTTGGCATGAAGTCAGGTTATGGAGCGCATGCGAAGTCACTTGTTCGTACGTCATGCGGACCTTTTCGCATTGAAAATGCTTATACGCTCGAAGAAATAGAAGAAGCCGTGGCACGTGGGGAACTTGATTCGATACTTCTGCCTGAAACGCTGGCTATTACACAATTGCCGATTGTCCACCTTACGATGAATGAGGCAATTGACATAAGTTTAGGCAGGCAGCTTCTCTTGACGCAGTTTGAAGGGCGAATTGAAAAGCTAGATGAGGATGCCCCGAAGGTTCGATATGCGGCATTCTGCGAGAAGAATTGGATTGCCGTTGTTTTCCCGGATATTAAAGAGGGCGTAGATATTTTGCGGATTGAGAGGGTGATTGTGTAATTGTGAAGACGTGGGTTTTTAATGAAACAGGATTGGGTCTTCTATCAGGTCCGCAAGAATTTGCATCGACCGCTGAGAACGGACGTGCTGTGGCACTGGGTTATTTTGATGGCGTTCATTTGGGGCATCTGCAAATTCTTCATGCTATGAAGAAACGTGCGAGTGAGCTGATGATTCTGGCGCTTGTGCATACTTTCTCATCTCTGCCAAAGTCAAAAGAAGGAACGGATCATGCGGGTCTTCTGATTACCACCCTTGAAGAGAAATGTGACATTTTTTCGGCCGAGGGGATGGATGAGACGGCGATTTTCCCTTTCACGGATGCCATTGCTTCTTTGCCTGCCAAAGATTTTCTCGAATTTCATATTCGGAAATTACTGCGTGCAAGGGTGGTGATTGCTGGCGCCGATTATCGTTTCGGACGAAACCGTGAAGGGGATATGCGGTTTCTTTCAGCTTGGGGAAAGCAAAATAATATTGAAGTGATTTGTGTCGAACCGATTCAAAGTGATGGACGGATCGTATCAAGCTCTTGGGTGCGAGATTGTATTTCCTCTGGAAACGTCTCTCTTGCCGAGAAGCTACTTACTCGGCCTGTGTCATATGAAGGCATTGTTGTTGAAGGGAAAAAACTCGGCACGAAGCTAGGGTTTCCTACGGCGAACATTGCCGTACCTGCCAAAAAAATGATTCCTCAATTTGGTGTATATGCTTCAACCGCGTCTTTTGACGGAAATGACTATCCGGCCATAACAAATATTGGGCTGCGACCAACCGTGAATGCGACGGATGCTGTTCCTAATATTGAGACGCTCATTTTCGACTGTTCTGAATCGTTATATCAGAAGACATTACGCGTTTCTCTTCTGGAGTATATCCGCCCCGAAAAGCAATTTGACAGTACGGAGATACTACGCGAGCAGATTTCACGCGATGTGGAAGAAGTGAGGCACTTTCATAAATCCTGCAAATAGCAAATGGAATATCTATATTTTCATTGACTGACGCTGATGACATTTTTGTTTCCGGTGAGTATATATTCATTCGATGCGGTGACGCGATTCAGATTGTCGATCAATCGGATAAGTAATGACGTTCGGATCACACATATTTGTGGAATCGCAATCCATACTGGTCGAAACGCACTTCAAATGTTATGATGAGCAAGGATCGTTTTGGTAAGCTTATGTGACGAAATAAAATACTTCGAGGTGAAACGTATGTACGTGCTCTTGCTTTCTGCAGTAACTAAGGTTAGTTTCCCTGGTCTAGGCATTCATAATTTGCCAATTGATCGGGTAGCTTTTTCAATTGGTTCTTTTGAGATTTACTGGTATAGTATATGCCTGATTCTTGCTTTCTTCTCATGTGTGGGACTTGCTATGCTGCAAGCCAGGAAGCATGATCTGACGCCTGATCATGTTATAGATTACGCTTTGGTTTGTATCCCCTCAGCTTTGGTTGGCGCGCGGCTTTACTACGTTGCTTTTGACTGGGATTCATATAAGTCCGATCTCAAATCAATTCTGGATATCCGCAGCGGGGGGCTTGCTGTTTTGGGCGGAGTTCTTGGCGCCCTGATCGCCGCATATATACTCACCAAAATCAAAAAGCTTAATTATGTCCATGTTCTGGGCACATTGATCGTTTACATTCCTCTTGGGCAGGCGATTGGAAGATGGGGCAATTTTTTTAATCAGGAAGCGTTCGGAACAACGACGAATCTTTCATGGGGAATGATCAGCTCCGAGACGACAGCATACTTGAAGTCGTATTATCCACTGCTTGATTCGACTTCTCCTGTTCACCCCACTTTCCTTTATGAGTCTCTTGCGTGCGCTCTGATTTTTGTTCTTCTTCTCGTGATTCGCGATAAGGTCAAGAATTCATATGCTACCATCTCCGGATACTTCATACTATATGGGATCACGCGGTTCTTTATTGAGGGATTGCGGACGGATTCATTATATATCGGAAATACTTCGCTTCGCTCCTCGCAGGTTCTCTCGGCCATTCTTGTCGTTGCAGGCTTTCTTATTCTTGCATATGCGAGATACCGTGATAACAGTCTGTCACAGAAGAGTCTTCCGACTTCAGATGAAGCTGATTTGCAGGAAGATGAAGAGATATGTGAAGAAGTGGATGCCAACATGAAGGAAGAGACCGAGAGTAAATGAACACTGGGAAATCGGGAATTGAACAGCTAAGAAATAATTACTTCCGAGCAGTTGACTACTGGCTGATCGTACCTGTTATGATACTCACAATTATTGGTCTTTATGTGCTTAGTAAGGTTCTGTCAAGCGGATATACGGATTATCCGCAGAACTTGTATAAGCAAGCTGGTGCGGCAGTACTTGGGATGTTCGTTGCGCTATTTATCTGTCTGCTGGACACACATTTTCTTAAACTGATCGGCTGGTTTATGTACGGCTTCTCGGTTCTTGCGCTGATGATTATGCCTTTTGATGGCGTTGATATGACGGAAAAATGGGGCGCTGATGCTTGGATGAACGCACCTATTGTCGGTACTTTTCAACCATCCGAAATAGCAAAGATTGCGCTCGTCTTAGTTGCCGCGTTCATTTTTGAAGATATGGCGGAGAGGCGAATTACGCTTCCTAAAGGCTTTTTGAGACTCGCGCTTGTTTATATTCCTCCGCTGTTCCTGATTGCTATTCAACCTGATTTTGGCACGGCAATGGTTATCATTTTCACTTTTGCCTGCATGTTGTTTATATGGGGACTTAAGTTCCGATATGTGTTACTTGCAATCTCTGGGGCCATTGTTGCAACGCCTTTGGTTTGGAAATTTTACTTGGATACTTTTCAGAAGAAGCGCATATTGTCTCTTCTATTTTCCGGATCGGATCCGGAAAGTGAATATAATCTTGTACAGTCCAAGATGGCGATTGCTTCAGGAGGCCTCGTTGGAAATCAGTCGGGAACATCCGTGCATGTTCCTGTGAAAGAATCAGACTTCATTTTTTCGGCGGTTTCTGAACATATGGGGTTTATTGGTACGACTGCGGTCATTATTTTCGCACTTGTGTTTCTTATGAGGTGCCTGATCGTTGCTTCGAAAGCTTCTCAGAAGGCGTATTCGTATGCTGTAATCGGATTAGCGGGTGCATTTGCATTCCATTATATTGAGAATATGGGAATGTGTGTCGGATTATTGCCAATTACGGGAATCCCTCTTCCGTTTATTAGTTTGGGGGGGACGTCACTTCTTGTTAACTTTATTTCGCTTGGGATCATTCTTAACATTTCAATGGAGAAGTCTCTCGTGAGAAAATCGTAATCTCTTTCTCAAATCGTTACATTCTATGCTTTTTTGACCTCGCCTTACATGATAAGGCGAGGTTTTTTTGCGTTTCTTCATAATTTGTTCGGTTTTTTGTGGAAATGAGTCAATTCCGCTTGAAGTTTACTTTTTTGCATAGTAGAATACAAGCAAGTGGAGTGATGTGGAGCATTTACATCATTTTGTGGTGAATAGTGGTGGATAACTTTGTGGAAACTGGGGATAACTCATGGCAAGGTATACAAACAAAATTGATTCTAAGGGGAGAGTGTTCATTCCGTCGAAGCTGCGTGACAGCATCGGCAAGAGCATTGTCGTTACTTTGAGCCTTGATACAGGTTATCTTTCTGTTTATACGGAGGAACGATTCAACAATATTCGCAACCAATTTGAATCGCTCAACAGTATGGATCCCAATGTGCGCAGAGTAATGAGATTGATTGTCGGAGAATCTCTTGTCTGTGAGCTTGACAGTCAGGGAAGAGTCTCAATCTCTTCGGAGTTATGGGAACACATTTCGGCAAAACCGACAGAAGAGATCTGCATTATTGATCTCGGTGACAAACTGGACATCTGTTCGAAAGCTTTCTATGAAGAGAAGAAGGAGGAGTTGAGTTCCGTCTTGGATCTCGACTTAACACAGTACAATGTCACAGGGCTCTGATTTCTCGCATCTACCCGTGCTTTTCTCTGAATGCATGGAGATGCTCCGGATAAGACCGGAAGGCACATATATTGATTGTACGGCGGGTGGCGGCGGACATAGCAGCGGCATTCTTGATCGACTAAATGTACATGGCCGACTCATTTCGCTCGATAAAGATGATGACGCGCTTTCTGCTTGTGAGCGAGTAAGAAGTGAAAGAAGAAGCAATGCTAGATGGGATTTAGTCAAGGCAGATTTTTCGGACATAGAGAATGTGCTGACAGATATGAATATAGATGGAGTCGATGGGATTTTGGCTGATCTGGGTGTCTCATCTCATCAACTAGATGTGCCAGATCGCGGATTCTCCTACACAGGAGACGGCCCGCTCGACATGAGAATGGATCAGACACAGAAAGTATCTGCTCAGACGATTATTGACAGGTATACGGAAGAGGAGATTGTGCATATTCTTCGCGTGTTTGGAGAAGAGCGATATGCAGGCAGAATAGCATCTGCAATTGTAAATTCACGGAAGACAAAACCAGTTAGGACAACGGGAGAACTGTCCGAAATCATTATGCGAGCCATGCCAGCTAAAGCCAAGAAGGAAGATCAACATCCAGCGAGACGATCCTTTCAGGCAATTCGGATGGAGGTCAACCACGAACTTGCATCGATTGAGAAACTGCTTGAAGTTGCACCGAGATTTTTATTGCCACAGGGACGTCTGGCAGTGATATCTTTTCACTCATTAGAGGACAGGTTGGTTAAGGATCGGTTTAGGTCATTAGAGGCACCTTGCACGTGCCCAAGAGATTTTCCGGTATGCACATGCAACCGTGTCGCTATGGGTAAGAATATTACGAGAAAGCCCATAGAAGCAACAGAAGAAGAGGCGAGATCAAACAAGAGGTCAAGAAGCGCTAAGTTACGAGTATTTGAAAGGAATTGTGAAGTATGGAAGCCTTTGCTGTAGACGATTGGGATGACCTGGAGGTACTCTTTTTCGGACGGGATCCCAAAGAGTATATGTCAGAAGAACTTCTCGGATATGGGACTTACGCAGGAGTTCCACAAGCAAGACCTGACATTTTGCATGAAGAGGAACAGCGCCGTCGCGCTGCACTCAAAAGAAAAGAAGAAGAGACGCGAGTCCGCAGACAAAAACAGCTTGAAGAGTATAAAGCAAAAGAGAAAAGCATTTCACGCAAACGACTCAAGGAGACTTTTGCCGTATCGCTCGGAATTGTTGTTGTCGCTATAATGTTTGGTATGATTCTATTACGGCAAGCTCAGATAACGCAGAAGAATTTTGCAAATAATGATCTTGAGCAGCAAATCGTTGACATGAAGCAAGAGACGAGCCAAATCGAAGAAGAACTGATCCTGAATGCGGATTATGATCAAATTCGAGTAGATGCTATGGAGAATCTTGGCATGCAGGATCCTGGTTCCAAGCAAATTATCACTGTCGAACTGCCCGGCGAAGATCAACTCGTGACCGCGGGTTCCGGGAAGGTGTCAAGCAGTAGCGCGAGTATTGCGAAGGCCAAGGAAGATCTTGCACAATACTATCTGAATATGAACTGAAGGGAAGGCACTTATTTTGACAGAAAATATGCGCCGCGATAGAAAACCCGCACATCCTGCGGGAAGGATGAAGAAGAAATCGAAGGATTCTCCTTTGACTGGTATGCGCAGAGGATGGGTTCTACTTATTGGTTTGGGACTGACTTTCTTTGCGATTTATTTGGTACATGCATTATACGGTCTTCAGGTAAATCAGTATGTCTATTATTCAAGACTCGCATCGGAGCAACACTGGCAGAGGATTGTCGATGAACCGGTTCGCGGTGACATTATTGATGCGAATGGAAATGTGCTTGCAAGCACAACCTATGTGTACACGGTTGGGATTACGCCTGGAGATGTCGAATCAATTACAGAAGATCTGACTCGTGAAGAAATTGCGGCAAGTCTTTCGTCCATTCTATCCATCGATGAAGCAAGTGTACTGAGTGACTTGGCAGATACGGACGCAACGTATATTCAGCTTGCAAAGGGCATTGAGAAGGATACAATTGATCTGCTCGAAACGTATATCTCTGATAATGATATTGGCGGAATTGCTATAGATCCGGTTGCAAAACGGTATTATGCGTATGATTCACTGGCGGCGCAAGTCATAGGATTTGCGCAAAACTCGGACGGAACACTGATCGGGCAGCTTGGAATTGAAGCTTATTATGATGAAGAGCTTGCGGGGACAAAAGGCTACACATATGTTGAAGTAGATAACTATAGTCAAAGTGCACTTCCGTATTCATCGCCAACTGTTATTGAGGCAGAAGACGGATATAATGTTGTGCTAAATTTGGATTCGAATATACAGCAAATTGCCACGGATGTGTGTCAAGATGTCTACGATGCGTACGATGTAATAAATGGTGTGACGGCGATTGTAATGGATCCTCATACCGGAGCCGTTTTGGCGAGTGTATCATGCCCTGACTTTGACCTGAATAATCCACGATCAAAGCCTGACTGGATGTCACTAGATGCTTGGAATGCAATTCCGGCAACAGTAGATTCCGATGAATCTGAAAGTACAACAACGACGCCAACCCCAACATCAACCCCAACGCCAACAAATGATCCCAATCAAGAAGTGCAGACAGAAACGATTGAATCCGAGCCGACAGAAGGACAGATGAATTTTCTAATGTCCTCGGTATGGAGAAACCGGACGATTTCTGATACTTACGAACCAGGATCGACATTTAAGGCCCTAACTACAGCGATTGCGTTTGAAGAGGGATTAACAACAGAAGATGAAATGTTTAGCGATGCACCTATCCAAGTATCAGATGTTGATACGATTCATTGCTGGCGTGAATATCACGGTGGAAACCATGGGACGGAGACCCTTACTGAGGCTTTTGAGAACTCTTGCAACCCGATCTTTGTCCAGCTTGCCTGGAGAATCGGAATCGATTTGTATTACGAATATGTACATAACTTCGGCTTTTACGACCCAACTGGAATTGATCTGCCAGCGGAAGGTGTTGGCATTTTTCATACAGATCCTACAAAAATCGATCTTGCTACGCTATCCTTTGGTGAGTCTTCAACGGTAACACCCATACAATTGGCAAGCATTTACTGCGCGCTTGTAAATGGCGGCACACTCATGACTCCTCAAATCGCTGACTATTTGACAGATCAGGACGGAAATATTGTCATGGATTATGAGCCGGTTGTCATTCGCAAAGTATTTTCTGAAGAGACTGCCGAGCGAGTGATGAAGCTTATGGAAGGTGTTGTTCAAGATGGAACGGGATCCGCTGGCTATGTGGAGGGCTATTCTGTTGCTGGAAAGACAAGTACGTCAACCATTGAGAACGGCGAATACGCAGGCTACCATGTTCTCTCTTTTGGCTGTTATGCACCATCTGATGATCCTGAAATAGTCGTTCTTGTTGTAGTAAATATGCCTGCAAGTAAGGATGTTGCATCAAGCTGCGCGTCGCGGGCGGCAGCCAGAATTGTGTCGGGCACACTTGAGTACCTTGGGGTCGAAAGAAAGTATGTTGAAGATGATTATACGAAACTTACAACACAGTATACGGTTCCCAATGTTGTAGGTATGACATACGGTGAGGCAATGAGCACATTGTACACGAATGCAGGCGCATTTGATGCGGTGAAGGGAAATGACACGATATCGGATGATACGGTTATCACTTCTATGTATCCTGCTGCGGATAGTCTGCTTTATAAGACCGGACAAGTTGTGCTATACTCAAGCGCGGTGACTGACACGGGTCAGATGCCCCAGGTAGTTGTGCCGGATTTTTCTGGGAAGACGATTTCTGAATGCATAACAGAGGCATCAAAATGTGGCGTGAATATTCATCTGAGTGGCAATTATGCTGGAGTGGCGGTATCACAGTCGGTCAGTGGATCTTCGGGTGATTCTGCCGCCGCGACTCCCACGCCAACTCCCACACCATCCCCTGCGGTTACTCCAACAGGTACTCCTGCGGATAATTCGGGTCAAGACACTTCCGTAGACGATTCGGGGGGGACGGTATCGCAAAAGGTGCCCGCAGGAACTGTGATTGAAATCGTAATGGAATAGGAGGAACAGATCATGCACCAAATCAGAGCGCTGATGTCGGGATTGATCTATAAAGTCATTGCAGGAGACATCGACTGCGAAATTGATTCGGTTATCTATGATTCTCGCAAGGTTGTGCAGAATTCTCTTTTTGTATGTGTAAAGGGATACATATCAGATGGACATGCATATATACGTCAGGCGATCGCAAAGGGTGCGATTGCCGTTCTTATCCAAGAAGACCAATCAATTTTGACAAATGATGAATTGCTCATGCTAGCTGAAGAAGAGCATGTATTGATTTTGGCGGTCTTGGATACGAGGAAAGCTCTTGCCAAGGCAAGTGCTTCTCTTTATAAGAATCCGTCAACTGAAATGCATATGATTGGCGTAACAGGTACGAAGGGCAAAACGACAACGACGTATATGATTCGTGAGATATATGAGCAGGCAGGCAAAAACACCGGACTGATTGGCACAGTATCAAATATCATTGCCGGAAAAGTCTGCCCAGCTTCTCATACGACACCAGAATCGAACGATCTTCAGCAAATTCTTCGTGAGATGGCTGACGGCCAACAAGAGATCTGTGTTATGGAGGTATCCTCGCAGGGCTTGATGCTTGATCGTGTGTACGGATGTAACTTTGAGATAGCAGCTTTTACAAATCTGTATAGGGATCATATTGGTACGCATGAGCATAGTGATATGGAAGACTATCTCTGTGCAAAACTGAAAATATTCGATCGTTCTGAGATTGCGGTTATCAATGCAGACTGTGAGGTATCAGACAGGGTGATCGAATATGCGACCACAAAATGCAAGATCTTTACTTATGGAATCAACACCGCCTGTGATGTGAGGGCAAGCCATATCAGAAAAGCAAAGGTTTCGGGAAAGATCGGCTCGTATTTTTACCTGAAAACGCCTTGGTACGAGGGAGAGGTCTTCGTTGCAATGGCGGGTAACTTCAATATTTACAATGCTCTCTGTGCAATTGCCGTTACCGGAGCAAGTGGTATTTCATTTGAATATATCAAAAAAGGTCTTGATCATGTCTTTGTTCCTGGCAGATTACAGGCAGTACATAATGATAATAGCTTTTCTGTTTTTGTCGATTATGCTCATAATGCTGCCAGTTTAGAAAATATCCTTCTCACTCTTCGAGAGTATTGTACGGGCAGGTTGATTACTGTCTTCGGGTGTGGAGGAGATCGCTCAACGACACGTCGCTTTGAGCAGGGAGAAATATCGGGAAAATACAGTGATCTGACTATTATTACCTCGGATAACCCAAGAAGCGAGGATCCAAACGAAATCATTTCACACATTGAGACAGGGATCAAGAAGACAGCTGGCAAGTATATGATCGAACCGGATAGAAGATCAGCGATTGCCTTAGCCTTCTCCTTAGCATGCGATGATGATTTTGTCATTATTGCGGGAAAAGGGCATGAAAATTATCAGATTTTTCATGACAGGACGATACATTTTGATGACGTTGAGACGGCATATGAACTACTCGAAGAAGGCAAGCGGAAATAAGACAATAGGATGGGACGATGCATGAGCATGTTTACTGGACGGGAAATCTTGTCAATAACCCAAGGGATATATCTTGGCTCTGAAGAGATGCTTAGTATGCTCTCTGTGGAAATTACGGGCGTATCAACGGATACTCGTTCAATTCAGTCCGGGAACCTATATATTGCACTAGCCGGAGAGAAATTTGACGGTCATGATTTTTGCTCACAAGCAAAAGACAAGGGGGCGGCGATGCTGCTTGTCATGTCAGATTGCAGTGTGCCAGACGGTATAGCGGCCATTCATGTCTCAGACACTTTGCTTGCCCTTCAGGAAATCGCCCGCGCGTATCGGGATAAACTCTCATGCAAAGTGATTGCAGTTACTGGAAGCGTAGGCAAGACATCGACACGTGAGATGTTAGCTACCGCTTTTCGTTCATCGCTTCGAACCCACGCGACCAAGAACAACAATAACAACGAGATTGGTCTATCTTTGACCATTCTCTCTGCCCCGCTTGACACGAAGGTTCTGATCGTTGAGATGGGGATGCGCATGTTTGGGGAAATACGTCAGCTTACACAAATCGCGCGACCAGATATTGCGATCATTACGAATATTGGCGTTTCACATATTGAAAGGCTTCGTAGTCGAGAAGGTATTCTATCGGCAAAAATGGAAATCTGTGAAGGCCTTTCAGGAGAAAAGACGCTGCTGATTAACGGGGAAGACGAGTACTTAGCCACATATACGGCGCAGCCGGAAAACAAAAAGTGGAATCGGCTGGGAGCGACATGCATTTCTGAGGCGAGTTGCCCGACAGTAGATTTTTCTGTTCGCGCAAGAGATCTGCAGACCCAAAAAGAGCAAACTTCTTTTCGTGTGTACATGAGCGAAAATGGACGAGAAGAGGATGTAGGCAAGTGCATTTTACCGTGTGTCGGCGTTCATCACGTGAAAAATGCATTGTTTGCATTTCTATGTGCTCATGTGCTGCACGTTCCCTACGAAGAAATTTGCATGGCTATGTTGTCATATATGCCAACGGGAAGCCGTGGAAAAATCATCCAGACCCAAAACTATACAATTTACGATGATACATATAACGCGAGTCCCGAGTCTTTCATATCTGCTTTTCAGAGCGTCTCATTACTTGGTGAAGGAAAACGAAAAATCGCTGCGGTTGGTGGCATTTTAGAACTAGGAGACTATGCAGAGGAGCTACATTTTCAGGTTGGCGTAGATGCGGCAAATTCAGGAATGGACATGCTTCTTGTATGCGGAGATCAGAGAAAATGCGTTTCGGACGGGGTACATTCTGTCGATGAGCATATTCCTGTATACTTGTTTGAAAACACGGCGGAGCTTATGGAAGAATTGATTTTGCTTCTTCGACCTTCTGATTGCGTATTAGTCAAAGCATCACATGCTTTTGAGATGGAGAAGGTAACGCAGGCAATTGCTGATTTTGACTCGCGTGATGTAACAGGAGAGAGCCAATAATGAAATTAGCGTCGGCAGACAATACAAATAAAATTGAGAAGAAGCCTTTTCAAATTGAGAGTCCGCACAGACTCTATATTCCGATGCTTCTTCTTGTCATTATTCTGGTTTGCTTTGGTCTCATAATGCTTTTTTCTGCTAGTATGCCAATCGGAGCCAAAAGCGAAGGAAATCCCTTATTTTATGTCCTTAAGCAAGGTGCATTTAATCTTCTGGGTATACTGATAGCTACAATAGTCATTTTTATACCCGTTCGCTTTTATGATCGCATAGGCTTTGTCTTTTTTGCATATATTGTGATGCTTGGCCTTGTCGTATACACGAAGTTTGCAGGTCATATAATTGGCGGATCCAGACGGTGGATTACGATAGCGGGGCAGAGTTTTCAGCCCTCGGAGCTTGCAAAAATTGCGCTGGTTTTCTGTATTGCTGGGTATCGGTCGTTCATTATTCGCCAGAGAAAAAAAGGAAGGCTCGTCAGTAAAGATCCGAAGTATCAGCATATTATGGACACCTTCTACGATATCGTTCTTCCCGCCCTTTGCATTCTGGTCGTTCTATTTGTCGTTCTCATGCAGCCACACATGTCGTGCTTCATCATTATGTCCCTGATTGCATTTTGCTGCTTCATTGTGTCTGGAATATCAATCCGGTCTTGGATCGAGGGAGGGATATTTATACTCGCTCTTCTACTAGTATTTGGATCTCTGGCTTTTCTTGTATCAAGCGACAGTCAAAAAGATGATCTGAAAAGCAATTTTGCCCATGTCTTCAATCGTATCAATATTTTTGAGGCAATGAATTCAGATGAGTCCGATAGTGCAAGTACAGAGACGGATACAACGGAGGCGGCAACATCGGATGCGATTTTAGATGCTACGGGTACGACGGATAGTGCGGCTATCGAGTCAACCGAGACAACATCAGAAAGTGAAGATGTTGATGTCTATCAGAGCAGACAGTCCATGATCGCTGTCGGATCAGGAGGGCTGACCGGTGTTGGATTCGGGAGCAGTCGACAGAAGTACCGTTACCTTCCTGAGGCACATAACGATTATGTATATGCGATCGCGTGTGAAGAATTGGGATTCGTAGGCGGCGTATCAATTATTGTACTATTTTGGGCCTTCTTCGTTGGCGGACTGTCCATTGCATGGCGCACAAAGAGTGATTTTGCAAGAATTCTGGCAGTCGGATATACTTGTCTTATTACATTGCAAGCATTTCTTAACATAGGTGTTGCCATCGGTGTCATTCCGCCCACAGGGATAACTCTGCCCTTTTTCAGCTATGGAGGGACTGCAAATCTGTTTTTCCTGATTGCAACTGGGCTGATCTTGGCCGTCTCCCGAACGGGCGTAAAGCAGAAGGCAATAACATTTATAGATTAGGAGCATAAGCGTGAGTATAAGAGTACTAATTGCAGGGGGCGGAACAAGTGGACATATCAATCCAGCTGTCGCTATTGCAGATTCGCTAAAAAAGCAGATTCCAGACTGTGAAATTCTATTTTGCGGTACGGCAAGAGGGCTTGAAAGCGAAATTGTTCCCAAGGCAGGATACGACTTTACAGCAATCCGCGCGATGGGGATTCCTTCCAGACCCTCCGTTAAAATGATAAAGGCTCTTCGCGAAATTTATGCGGGAAGAAGAACCTGTATATCACTGATTCGCAAATTCCGCCCCGATGTCATTGTCGGTACGGGTGGATATGTCTGCAGTCCGCTTATATCTGCCGCAATACATGAGAAAATTCCATATGTTCTTCACGAACAAAATGCATTTCCCGGACGTTCAAACAGACTCCTATCAGGGAAAGCGTATGCCGTCTGTACGGGTTTTGATGGGATGGATCACTTTTTCCCTCGCACCCATAGGGTTGTATATACGGGTAATCCTGTGAGAGAAGCTTTTTATAAGGTGAATCGTGAGGACGCTAGAAGGAAACTGAGCATAGCGGATGATACTTTTCTCGTTCTTGCGATGGGAGGAAGCCTTGGAGCTCGGACTATCAATATGTCAATGGCTGCTTTATCTGATAAGTTCTCGGGTTCTCCCGTACATATTGTTCTTTCTGCAGGGAAACAGCAATTTCAAGGAATGACAGATTTGCAAAGAAAAGAGAATGATATAATTGAAATCATAGAATACATATTTAATCCTGAAGAATACATGGCGGCGGCAGATTTGCTTATTTGCCGTGCGGGTGCCGTGACGTGTGCGGAGATAGCTGTACTTGGCACGCCCTCGGTCATGATACCTTACCCATATGCCGCTGGCGACCATCAGATGTACAATGCCAAAGTATTTGAAGCGGAAAATGCCTGCAAAATAATTCGGGATGATCAGGTTTCGCCCGAGGCGTTCTATCAAATCATCCAAGACTTTTTGACAAATCGTTCGAATCTTGTATCAATGGGCAAGAATGCTAGAAAATTGTCAAGAGAACATGCCGCATCAGCGATTATGCAAGAAGTCCTACACGCGGCAAAACATGAGAAGTGAGTGGATGGAGTGAGTGATTGAATAAGAGATACGTAAGAATATGTGGCTATTTTCAAAAGCTTATAGAAGGAAAATGCAAGCGAAGCCATTACGTGGTTATGACTACGATTTTTCTTTTGTTTGTCATGACGGTGCTTCTGTTTTCACTTCCTCAAATGTACATAAAAAGGGTTACGGTTACTGGATGCAAGGAATTGTCTTCGGATCAAATCACCACATCGACAGGTATTCTCACAGGAGATCATATACTCGCGCACATAGGCGGCGGAATCGTGCCGTTCTTTTCTTTGCGATATGGTAATATAGAAAGTGAGCTTTGCGAAGAATACCCATATATTCAAGAGGTAACGGTTCAGGCGGATTTCCCGTCTGCTGTAAAAATTACAGTAACGGAAAGGCAGAAAATCGGCTATATTGAGATACCCGATGGGTATGCCGTTATCGATAAGGATGGCTATGTCCTTGAAATGGGAGGAACCGTACCGGCAGATGTTGTACTTATTGAAGGAATCCCTGCGCAAACGGTTGTCCTTGGGGAGAAGCTTGATTTAACACAGCAGACGAATCTAAACACCTCGATTCTGGTGTTGCAAGCTATCGTCAATGCAGATGCAAACCGCCAGGGAAGCGGAGATTTTACCCTCATGCCATGCGTACAAAGTGTGCAGACGATTGATTCGGGAACTACATTCTTATCTGTTATGCTTCCGAATACGCAGAAGGTTATGCTTGTAAGGCTCGGGTCAATTTCTTCGTTTTCGGACAAAATGGATTGGCTTCGGTATGCGGTATCGATCGGCTCGTTCGATCAGGTGTCCGATGGTGTTCTTGATATGACAGGTGAAGAAAATACATACAGATCAATGCAGTGAGAAGGAGAAAAGTATGTTACCATTATTAGGATTGATTGCGGGGCTTATACTGGGTCTTTTTCTAAACATTGATATACCTTCTGCTTACTCGTCATACGTGGCAGTAGCCATACTGGCAATCATAGATTCAATTATGGGTGCGATTGTTGCCAATATGAAAGGCGATTTCAATGTTCGGTTATTTGTAACGGGGCTGCTTGGTAATGGGTTCATTGCCGTTGCTGTCGCAGCTCTGGGAGATCAACTGGATCTTCCGCTGAATCTGGCCGCCGTATTTGCATTTGGCAATCGAATCTTCCTGAATTTTTCGATGATTCGGAGATTACTACTTGAGAGATATGACAAATGGCGCATTGAAAAAAGGGCAAAGGAGGAGATATGACTTCTATTACGGACAAACATAGAATGAGCCAAGAATTTTGTGTAACACAATTGAAACAAAAATAGCAAATTCTCTTGCTTGACCACAATACATAGTGTAAAATCAGGTAAATGAGCACAATTGATATAGGCATTTTCACAAGAAATGAAATGAAATTGAAATAAACGGAGGAACGCACATGTCAGACTATAGACTTGGATTTTCAATGGAGGAAGAGCCTTTTGCGGCTATCAAGGTTGTTGGAGTCGGTGGCGGCGGATGCAATGCAGTCGATCGCATGATTGATAGTGCTGTTCAAGGGATAGATTTTATTTCGATTAATACGGATCATCAGGCTCTGGCAAGATCCAAGGCACCTAATCGAATTCAGATTGGCGAGAAAATTACAAGAGGACTTGGCTGCGGCGCTGATCCGAGTATTGGCGAGAAGGCTGCTGAAGAATCAAAAGATGAGATTGCTCAAGCAATTCGTGGTACGGATATGCTGTTTGTGACTTCTGGAATGGGCGGCGGTACGGGAACGGGTGCTGCACCTGTAGTTGCCCAGATTGCACGCGAATTAGGAATTCTTACGGTAGCGGTTGTAACACGCCCTTTCCGTTTTGAAGGACCTCGCCGCATGCAAAATGCTGAGCGTGGAATCCGTGAGATTGAAAAATATGTTGACTCACTCATCGTGGTAGCCAACGACAAACTTCTTGAAATTACTGATGAAGATACGTCAATTGACGAGGCCTTTAATATGGCTGATCAAGTCCTTAAATTCGGTGTTGCCGGAATTTCGGACCTTGTAGCTATCCCTGGACTAATCAATCTTGACCTAGCTGATGTCCGTCGGGTCATGACCAATGCCGGCGTCTGTCATATGGGTATCGGACGTGCGTCAGGAGAGAATCGTTCAGCAACTGCGGTTAAGCAGGCAATTAACAGTCCTCTTCTTGATACGACAATCGAAGGGGCTCGCGGTGTTATTATCAACTTCACCGGCGGACGCAATATGAAGCTTCATGAGATTGATGAAGCGGCTTCTGTTGTACGGGATGCTGTGTCAAGTGACGCTGACATCATTGTGGGTGCCGTAATTGATCCGACACTTGAAGATGAGATCATGATTACGGTTATTGCCTCCGGATTTGATCGTGCCGATCAGCCCGCTTTTGTTTCACGTCCTGCGTCCTCGATTCTTTCGAGAAGTAATCCTTCCATGAATACGGTACGAGAGCCAGTTCATGTTCCAGCATCTAATCCTGCTCCGGCTGCAAACTATTCTCGGACGGAACAAACATCCGCTCCTCGCTCGCAAGAGTTGCCTCAATTCCTGTTTGGCGATCCAGAGCAAGCAAAACCGGCTGCCCCCATTACCCCTGTCGGACAAGCACCGCAGCAGGCACCTGTTCAGACCAGAGATCCGAATTTCTATTCTTCTGCACCCGTACAACAGCCGATGCCTACACAACAGGGGCCATCCTATATCCAACAACCATCCTATGCACCTCAGGGACAAAACCCCTATTCTCAACCCAATCAGAATCCTTATCCTCAGCAAAACCCTTCTGCACGTCCTCAGCAAAATGTCTCTCCCAATCGTCCGAATCGTCAGGGTGCTCCGGCAGAGTCGAAGGCGCCTGAGAAGAAAAATCGTGTCCTTCCATGGTTCCTTGGGGATAACGATGGCGCGGACGAATAATCATGAAGTGCCCATTTTGCGGTAACGATGAAGATCGTGTCATAGATTCAAGACCTGCAGAGGATGGTGCGGCGATACGCAGAAGAAGAGAGTGTATTCGTTGCAACGGGCGTTTCACGACATATGAGAAGATTGAGACGCTCCCGATGCTTGTTGTGAAGAAGGACGGAACAAGAGAACCCTATAATCAGGAGAAGATCTTGGGTGGGCTTCTGAAGGCTTGCGAGAAGAGACCGGTATCTAATGACCAGTTGATGTCAATATTGTCTTTTATTGAGAACAAAATACAAGGCTCTGCAAATCGAGAAATCTCATCTCGGGATATTGGAGAGTTAGTAATGGTTAAGCTCAAAGAGATTGATGAAGTTGCGTATGTTCGGTTTGCATCTGTCTATCGTCAGTTTAAGGATGTCAATTCCTTCCTAAATGAATTGAATGAGATGTTGAATAAAACATGAAGGCATGAGGTGTAACAATGAAGAAGGTATTGGTTGTTGATGACGATCCGAATATTGTTGAAGTTCTTCGCCTCTATTTTGACAAGGATGGATTTGCTGTTATTAGTTGTATGACGGGGGAACGGGCACTGGAGACATTTCTGGCGTCGAGCCCAGACCTAGTCATACTAGATCTTATGCTTCCTGGAAAAGACGGTTACGATATCTGTCGTGAGATTCGCAAAATTTCGGAGACTCCCATTATTATGCTCACGGCAAGAACAGATACTCTTGACAAAGTCGTGGGTCTTGAGCTCGGCGCGGATGATTATGTTCAGAAGCCCTTTGAACCCAAGGAACTTCTTGCTCGAGTGAAAGCTGTTCTTCGGCGCGTGGATAAGAAAGAAGAAGTAGCTATATCTCAGGCCGAACAAGGCGAGATTGCAGAAGTTGTAACCTATCGCTCTCTTGTAATCGATAAAGCGAGATACACGGTTTCTGTTGGTAACCAAGAAATCGAAATGCCACCCAAAGAACTGGAGCTACTATTCTTTTTAGCGACGCATCCCAATCGTGTATTTACGCGCGAACAGCTTCTGGAAAATGTTTGGGGATATGATTTTTATGGTGAATCCAGAACAGTTGATGTTCATGTGAAGAGAATCCGCGAGAAGATCGAAGACCCGACTCGTGCTGTCAATTGGCAGATAAAGACGGTATGGGGAGTCGGATACAAGTTCGAAACAACGCAGGAATAATTTATCGAAAGGACGTCCGCGGGTTTTATGACTGAAAATAGAAGGCAAACGAATTCTGTTTATATTAAAACCGTTATTGCGCTTACGCTTTGTACTGTTTTGGTATTTACAGTATTTTGTTTTCTGTACTATCAGCAGATGTCAAAATCCATTATTTCGGATGAGTCAGACCTCTTATATTCACAGGCCCAAAGCATAGCTGCTGGATTTGAGAAGTTAAATGAAGATGCAAATACATCTTCCGTTACGCAAGAAGAGGCACTCTTCTTGGATACGTGTGCTGTTTCTGGAGTGGGGCAAATATGGATCGTCGAAGAAGATGGGCGTATTTCATATTATTCAGAAATTCCCAGTTCGGCCTTGGCACAACTGACACTAGTTGGTTCAACCTTCTATACGACAGAGACACAAATGCGCGGGTTAACAGATAGTTCGACAGGTGGCTCGGTTACTGGTACGAAAAACGGCTTGTTTTCTGATCCGGACTATACTTGGATTTCGGCGGCATATCCGATTAAAAATGGTCAGCAGTACATAATTGTACACAAGTCCATAGATATTGAGGAACAGACAATCTCCATACTTACCAATTCTATGGCAGTGCCAATAAGTATTTCCTTTGCGATTGCTCTTCTTCTTTTCACGATGATGACGCGCTCGTTGATTAGACCGATTCGCATGCTCTCGATAGCGGCGCAGAAGGTGACGAAAGGGGATTTATCTGCGAGAGTAAGTATTCCTGAAATCGAAAATGATGAGACTTCTCGATATTTTATAACGGAGGATCTCTCGGAATTGATTTCTACTGTAAACCACATGATTGAGCGATTGGAAGCACAGGAGAAAGATCGGCGCGTATTTATTTCAAGCATTGCACATGACCTTCGTACGCCGCTTACATCAATCAACGGCTTCATCACGGCCATCCTTGACGGCACCATTCCGCCGGAGAGTTATGACCGTTATTTGCATATAGTAAAAACCGAGGTTGATCGTATCCAAACGATTACCTCGACTATATCTGATGCGACAAGTTTGGGGCAAAAAAGCTCATTGAATCCAATCGAATTCGATATTAATCAGGTTATTGGCGACACGTTAACGGGTCTTGAAAAGAGCATGGACGACAAACATTTGACGATCCTTCTTGAGAGATGCACGAAATATGAGGATCCTTTGTATGTTGTGGGTGATCGTCCTGCGATTATGCGCGTATTGTATAATTTGATATCAAATGCGATTAAATTCACACCCGACGGTGGTACGATTCTCTTGACGACCGTGTGTGATCAGAAAAACAGCCAAGTTATCATTACGATTGAAGATTCAGGAGAAGGTGTGCCGGCGGACAAAGCACTCCGCGTTTTTGACAGTTTTTACAAACTTGACGAATCCAGAGCTAATCAAGGCTCGGGGTTGGGACTCTATATATGCAAAGAAATTTTGCGGGCGCATGATCAGCATATCTCTGTTGAGAAGAGTGAGGCCTTAGGCGGAGCAAAGTTTGTTTTTACGCTGGCTTGTCCAGCAAGGACAGACTGACATGCTGGAAAACGACAGAATCAGACGTATTCTTACTGTATTACGCGAATTGTATCCGGATGCTATTTGCTCGCTTGATAGCGACGGCGATCCATTTCACTTACTTGTGTCTGCAATCTTATCCGCGCAGTGCACCGATAAACGTGTTAATGAGACGACGCGAAAACTTTTTTTGGAGTATCCTACTGCGGCGTCAATTGCAAATGAGAGTGAAGAAGTGATAGGGCAGAAGATTAAGAGCTGCGGTCTATACGTTTCCAAGGCACATGCATTGGTCGAATCTTCAAAGCTTCTTCAAAAAGAATTCGGCGGAGTGGTACCATCGGATATAGATAGCCTGACCCGATTCCGAGGGGTTGGGCGAAAAGTTGCTAATCTAATTCGCGGAGAGGTCTTTTCGATCCCTGCCATCGTCGTAGATACACATTGCGGTCGTGTGTCAAAAAGGCTGGGATTAACGAAAAGTGATAATCCATCTGTAATTGAAAAAGATCTTGTGGCTTGTATTCCACAGGCAGAATGGATTAAACTGGGACATAGACTTGTAGCACAGGGGCGGACCTTATGTATGGCGCGTAATCCACTATGTTCAGCGTGCGGTCTGCAGGATTTGTGCTCGTATAATACATCGATCAACTATGAGGAAAGAAACGAGTGAAGGACGACATTGATTATCTGACACGTCCCGTTGAGTCGCTTCCAAAGATTGCGGCGCAAAGACTGAAGATGCTTCATACAGTAGATATTTATACGATATACGATCTGATTTCCTATTTCCCAAGATCATATGAGAACTGGTCGGAAATAGATTTAATCGATTCGCTTACAGATGGACAGGAAGCGTCTTTTGTTGCTGAAATCAGGCAAAAAACAACCCTTCAGAGAAAGGGTCGACTTTCCATTCTCCGTACTGTCTTATCGGACGAATCCGGTTCCATCCGTGCTGTTTGGTTCAATCAGCCCTATCTTCAAGATAAGCTCGCAAAGGGAACACGATGCTTTTTTCACGGCAAAGTCCGCAGAGATGGTGTAAACTTTGATATTACAAACCCAGTGATCGAGTTTGATTATGACCCATCCGCAAAGCGTACGCTCAAATCATATTATCCGCTTACAAAAGGACTGAAACAGGGTGTTTTGCGGGCAATGATCGCAGATGCGCTTCCCCAAGCCATTCCGAGAGTCCAAGAAATGCTTCCTGCAGAGGTAAGGGCGCAAGAGAAATTATGCCATGTTGCATATGCATATGAGAAAATTCACTTCCCGCAATCCGAAGAAGAACAAATGATTGCTCGTAAGAGACTCATATATGAAGAGCTCTACCTTGTTCAGGGCGGACTTCGGTGGATGAAACGCAAAAACGAGAAGGATGAGAGGGCCTATGCAATTGCGCTCTCATCCGCCCAAATAGGAATATATGAAAAAGCAATCCGAGATTTACCGTATACTTTGACATCGGATCAAAACGAAACCATTGCGGCGATTTTATCTGATATGAAAAAGGAAATTCCCATGAATCGTCTGGTGCAAGGCGATGTTGGTTCCGGAAAGACAATTGTCGCCGCCCTGGCGCTTCTCTGTGTCGCCTTATCTGGGAGACAGGGGGTGCTCATGGTCCCAACGTCGGTGCTGGCTAAACAGCATTTTCGAACACTTTCGAATCTGTTTGCTACTACAGGCGTCAAAATTTCCCTTCTTCTTGGCAGTACCCCGGTTTCTGAGAAAAGAATGATACGCGAGGGTTTGCGGACAGGAGAAATAGGGATACTCATTGGAACGCATGCTGTGCTGTCAGAGAAAATCTGTTTTGCATCGCTTGCACTTACGATCACGGATGAGCAGCATCGATTTGGTGTGAAACAGAGAATGGGTCTCGCATCCGGAAGCCAGATTTCCCCCCATACGCTTGTTATGTCAGCCACACCAATTCCGCGAACACTTGCTCTGATTCTATATGGGGATCTGGATATTTCCGTCATCTCTGGTTGCCCGGCTGGACGATTGCCTATCGAGACATATACGGCGTCTGCGAAGGATGAGAAGCATATTTCCGAAATTGTGAAGAAACAGGTTGATGCAGGCAGACAGGTATATTATGTGTGCCCTGTTATCGATTCACAAGACGATGAGTCAGAAGAGAAGCCTTCACTTCGATCGGCTGTGGATCATTATCATTTTCTGGCAAATGAACTTTTCCCCGATTTTCATATTGGCTTATTGCATGGCGGGCAGAAACCCACGCAGAAAGATCAAGTTATGGAACAATTTGCATCGGGCGAAATTCAGATTCTTGTAGCGACAACGGTCGTTGAAGTCGGTGTAGATAATCCCAACGCCTCTCTTATGATTATCGAAAATGCTGAACGATTCGGACTTTCTCAGCTGCATCAGTTGCGCGGGCGAATCGGGCGGGGAGAGCATAGATCTGTCTGTATTCTCAAAAGCGAGTGCACGGATGGGATATCATTAAAACGTTTGAAAGTCTTGTGTAAGACATTAGATGGCTTCGAGATAGCAAGACAAGATCTACGACTTCGTGGACCCGGAGACTTTTTTGGTACAAGGCAACACGGAATACCAGCTCTTCGAATCGCTAATTTGTACAGAGATATGGATGTCCTTGAAAGAGTCAGCAAAGCACTGGATCGACTTTTCGAAAGCGAGGTTTCACTTTCACAAGACGAGATGCTGCAGTTGATAGAGGCTTTTAATCTGCGATTCCAAAACGAATTTGATCATCCGACATTATGAACATTCGCTACTGCTTCAGGGAAAGAGGGAAAAATGCCAAGAGTAATTGCCGGAAAATGCAAAGGAATTCCACTACTTACTCCAAAAGGAGAGACAACCAGACCAACTACCGATAAAGTGAAAGAAGCACTGTTTTCAATTATCATGATGAGAATACCCAATTCGCAATTTCTTGATCTGTTTTCGGGATCTGGTCAAATGGGTATAGAGGCTGTTAGCCGTGGCGCAAAATCGGCGTGCTTGGTGGATGAGAATACCGGAAGTGCCTTGGCGATAATTGAGAATATCCGGAAAACGCATTTGGAGGAGCAGATTTGCTTCTACAAGAGGGATGTTTTTGGCATGATACGGCAACTTGGCGAAGAAAAAAGACAGTTTGATATTATATATATGGATCCTCCCTATGTTCTTTCAAAGAAGTACTCAGAAAAGATTGCGAAAGTGGTTTGTGAGTATGATTTGCTGTCCGAAGATGGCATTATGATCGTTGAGCATGCCCAGGAAGATGTTTTGCCAGAAAATGTAACCAATTTGACATTCAACAGACGTTGTAAGTACGGCTCCACCGTGCTAACATTTTACACAAGATGTTAATATTTTTGGAGGTATTTCAGCCGAGTGAAAACGTTTATCTTCCCCGGCAGTTTTGACCCATTTTCTCTAGGGCATCTTGATGTTGCCAGACGAGCTGCAAATCTATGCGACCGTCTGCTTGTCGCTGTCATGCAAAATCGATCGAAGAACTATTTGTTTTCGATTGAAGAACGTGTCGAAATGGCGACGCGTTGCCTAAGTGTATTTCCTTCCATTGAGGTGATTTCATATGATCGGCTACTCGTCGACCTTTTCAAAGAGGAAGGCGCGTCTGCCGTTGTGCGAGGGCTCAGAAGCGAATCTGACTTTCGTAATGAAGCGGAGATGGCGGCAGCAAATCGACTTCTCTATAAAGAATTTGATGCGATTATGCTTCCTTGTCGGACAGATTTGGCGTATACAAGTTCATCGATAATCAAGGAAGTTGCTTTTTATGGAGGAGATATTTCTGGCATGGTGTCTCCAGTCATTTCCGAATATGTAACGGCCAAAATTCTTGAAAGGACAAAGAGAGTTTGATGGGGGGGCAGAACATGCATGATAATATACGTCAAGGAAGCGCAAGCGAGACGGACATCATTGAATTACTTGACCGCCTGACGGATACGGTTCGTCAGGCAAAAAGTCTTCCGTTTTCAGATAATTGTGTTGTCGACCGTGAAGATCTTCTCTACTGGATTAATCAAATCCGCGAGAATTTGCCGGAGGAGATTCATCAGTCTCGCTGGCTTCTTGAGCAAAATCGCCAAGTTGTCGCAAGCGCAAGGCAGAAGGCAGAGAGTATTCTACGAGAGACCGAGCAAAGATCGGCAATTATGATCAATGAACATGAGATTACGCTTCGTGCGAGAGAGATGGCACAGGCAACGATCGAACAGGCCAACCAGGCAGCCTGGCAGATGAGGGTAGCGGCAACGGATTACGCCAGACAGAGATTAACGGAAGTTGAAAGTCAGTTGACGGAAATTCTGGTTCGCGTCCAGAAAAATAAGAAAGAACTGAAATAGCTTTTTGTATGAGGTCATTTTTGATATGTGTCTTTTCAAGCACAGGAGTCATAGGATCGATCTTCTAATTAACATGAAGTATATACAAGCATCGGTGGTGTGAATGGATATTCGTGCTGCCTATATTCATTTCCCTTTTTGCATTCATAAATGTCCGTATTGCGATTTTGTCTCATTTGAGAAGCGTGAAGACAAGATAGATGAATACGTTTTGGCTCTTTGCCAAGAAATTCAAGTGGTTTCCCAAGATAAGATGGATCGTAGTTTCCCGCTGCAAACAATCTATTTTGGTGGAGGAACTCCTTCGCTTATTATGCCTGATCATATTGCTGCGATTATGCAGAAGCTTGCTGTGTGTTTTGGCATCGATGATCACGCTGAGATCACTCTTGAGGCCAATCCCGGGACGGTAAGCCTGGATACGCTTGCAGCCTATCATGCAGCTGGGGTCAATCGGCTTTCGCTAGGTATTCAGTCTTTTTCTGATCCTATTCTTAAGAGAATAGGGAGAATCCATGATTCAAAGCAAAGCTTGCTTTCCATATCAGACGCGAGGAAAGCTGGTTTCGAAAACATAAGTTGTGATCTCATGACAGGACTTCCTGGGCAGACGCTTGATGATGCGATGGAATCTCTTGCAATCCTGCTTGCATCAGGCGTTCCGCATATTTCGCATTATGCGCTTACACTTGAAGAAGATACGAAGTTTTATGATATGTATTGCAAGCATGAGGAATTGCTCCCGGATTCCGAAACAGAAAGAGAGATGTACCATCAGATGATTCGGAAGCTATCTTCATCCGGGTATCATCATTATGAGATCAGCAATTGCGCTCTTCCTGGCTATGAAAGTCGCCACAATGTCAATTACTGGAAAGCAAACCCCTATTACGGCTTTGGTGTAGGCGCACATGCGTATCGAAAGAACTGCCGTTTGGGGAATACAACTGACCTGGATAAGTATCTTCACATTATGCGGTCGCCAGTCGTATCAACGGATGAATGGATCGATTCATGCGAAGTGATTACAAGCGACGAATCGGAAAGAGAATACATGCTACTTTCCTTTCGCCTGATGGAAGGTGTCAGCGAAGAGGAATTTTTCGGGCGTTATGGGAAAAGGATGGAATCCATATTTACGAAGGAATTGACAGGGCTTACTCGAAAGGGTCTGATTGAAAGCGAGAAGAATCATTATTTTCTCACGCAAAAAGGCCTCGATTTTGCCAATGAAGTTTTTCGTGAATTTGTTTGACATTCCCTGACATTGGTGATAAAGTTGACTTAGCACTCAGGAGCGTTGAGTGCTAAGTCGTACTATTTACTGAGATCGGAGGGACGATGTATGACGCTGGATAATCGCAAAAGACTGATTTTACAGGCTATTGTCGATGACTATATTGCGACGGCGGAACCTGTTGCATCAAAGTCCCTTGTGGAGCGCCATGATTTTCAGGTCAGCTCTGCTACGGTTCGCAGCGAAATGTCGAATCTGGAAGATCTTGGTTATTTGGAACAGCCGCATACATCGGCAGGGCGTATTCCTTCCGATAAAGGTTATCGGGAATATGTGGACTCCTTGATGCATGTCGAAGAAGTATCTGATGAAGAGGCTGAAGACATTTCGTCAAGATTATCGGATGCGTTTGATGAAGTATCTGTTTTGATTCGCAAGGCATCTAGTATGCTTTCGGAGAAGACGGGATATATGTCGCTGGCTATAACACCGCATGTGCGCAAGAGTTTTCTGACGCAACTGAAGATGATGATGATTGAACCGGGGAAGGTTCTCGTTGTAGTTGTTTTATCTGCGGGGATTGTCAAGGATCGACTCGTGCGAATTCCCAATTACTTGACCGACGATCAACTATATGAGGTTTCTCGGGCAATTGAGAAAGGCCTCTGTGGAAAGCCCCTTGAAGACATTACCCTTGTAACTGTCACCACAGCGGCTAAATCTGCGCAGATACCGGATTCACTACTTAACCAGATTCTTTTCGAGGCATATACGGCCATTAAGCAGGCAGATAATCTCGAGGTATATATGGAAGGCACCAATAAGATGCTGTCTTTCCCTGAGTTTAGTGATATTCATAGAGCCAGAGGACTTTTTGATACTTTATCGCAGAACAAAATGATTGCCGGTTATATTAATGAGATGAATGAGTCGAACAAATCCCCATCATATATGATTCGTATTGGGCAGGAGATTTCTCTTGAAGGGCTTCAGGATTGTAGTTTTATTTCTACGACATATAATATGGGAGATCGCATAGTTGGCAATATCGGGGTCATCGGACCCAAGAGAATGGAATATTCGAAAGTCATTTCGCAGATCGGATTTGTGAGAAACGCAATGAATGATCAGCTTATCAGGCTTAAAGAAACGAGTGGAGGCAAGGAAACATGAAGAAACCGTCCAAGAAGGAAGAGATGAATGAGGAAAGTTTTGCGGCAGAAGACGTTATTTCACCAGAGGGGTTCGAAGAGACGGCTGCTTTTGACGAAGAATTCGAAGAAGGGTTAAGCGATGATCCCTTTGAAGAGACTGGTGAAAATGATGATGTCATTCCAGATTCTACGTCGCAAGAGCTAGAAGAGGTCAAGGATAGGTATATTCATCTGCTTGCCGAATACGATAATTTTAGGCGTCGGACGCAAAAAGAGAGAGAAAGTCTTTACACAGAGGCGGCGGCCGATGTAACAAAGGAATGGCTTCTTGTGATGGATAATGTGGACAGAGCACTTGCCTGTACACCTGAAGAGGGTAATCAGAGTGCGCTTAAGATTTACGAGGGACTGTCAATGATTCGGAAGCAAGGCGCAGACGTACTTACCAAGTTAGGCGTAGAAGAAATCATTGCAGAGCGAGGGGGTCAATTTGATCCGAACCTTCACGCCGCCGTTACACATGTAGAAGACGATTCTCTGGGAGAACAGTGTATTGCTCAGGTTTTTCTAAAGGGATATAAGAAGGGCGATCGTATTATTCGTCACACACTCGTACAAGTAGCAAATTAAGCATAGCGGAGGAACGAAAAATGGAGAAAATTCTACCCAAAGCAAATCTGGTTCCAACAGTCATTGAATCAACGAACCGCGGTGAGAGGGCCTATGATATTTTTTCGCGCCTATTAAAGGAGCGGATTATCATCTTATCTGATGAGGTGAATTATGTCACGGCTAGTCTGATTACCGCTCAGCTTCTCTTCTTGGAAGCCGAAGATCCTGATAAAGACATTCAGTTCTATATTAATAGCCCCGGAGGATCTGTGTCAGACGGACTGATGATTTATGATACGATGCAGCACATCAAGCCTGACGTTCAGACGATCTGTATGGGGATGGCAGCCTCAATGGGTGCATTTCTTCTGACAGCAGGCGCTAAGGGTAAGAGATTTGTGCTTCCCAATGCCGAGGTAATGATTCACCAACCATCGGGCGGAGCACAGGGACAGACTACGGATATCCAGATAGCTGCTCAGCATATTCAAAGAACAAAGAACCGACTCAATAAGATTATGGCAGAGAAAACGGGTCAGCCACTCGAGAAGATTGTTCTTGACATGGAACGAGATAATTGGATGACGGCTGAAGAGGCAGTAGAATATGGTCTTGTCGACCAAATTATGGAAAAAAGAGTCTAAGTGAATAAATCGGAGGAATAATGAAATGGCTAAAGTAATTGGAATCGATCTTGGAACAACAAATTCATGTGTTGCCGTTATGGAAGGCGGCGAAGCTGTCGTCATACCAAACCCAGAGGGAAACAGAACCACCCCGTCCGTTGTTGCTTTCTCAAAAACAGGAGAAAGACTGATCGGACAGGTAGCAAAACGTCAGGCAGTTACGAATCCTGACCGCACAGTGCAGTCAATCAAACGCGAAATGGGCACAAACTTCAAGGTGTCAATTGATGATAAGCAATATTCACCACAAGAAGTATCTGCCATGATACTTGCCAAGCTGAAAAGCGATGCAGAGGCGTATCTAGGACAACCCGTGACGCAGGCCGTCATTACCGTTCCGGCATATTTTTCTGACGCGCAAAGACAAGCGACAAAAGACGCAGGGAAAATTGCAGGGCTAGATGTTCTACGTATTATTAACGAGCCAACAGCGGCTTCACTCGCCTATGGTCTGGACAAAGAGACGGATCAGAAAATTCTTGTATTCGATCTTGGTGGCGGAACATTCGATGTATCTATTCTTGAAATTGGCGACGGCGTTTTCGAAGTTTTGGCAACGGCCGGTAACAATCGGCTTGGCGGCGATGATTTTGACAACAAAATAGTTGATTACCTTGTCGACACATTTAAGAAGGAGCAAGGGGTAGACTTACGTGCCGACCGTATGGCAATGCAGCGTTTACGTGAAGCTGCAGAGAAGGCGAAAATTGAGCTTTCTGGTGTTGCTACATCGAATATCAATTTGGCGTATATAACGGCTGATGCGAATGGCCCCAAGCATATGGATGTGACATTGACGCGAGCAAAATTTGACGAGCTTACACATGACTTGGTTGAGAAGACAATGGAGCCTGTTAAGCGAGCGATGACGGATGCTGGTATGACGCCAAGTGATATTCAGAAGATCCTTTTGGTCGGTGGCTCGACTCGTATTCCTGCTGTTCAGGATGCAGTTAAGAAGTATTTTGGGAAGGATCCCTTCAAAGGAATTAATCCAGATGAGTGCGTTGCTGTCGGCGCCGCCATACAAGCGGCTGTACTTACGGGAGAAGTGAAAGGACTTCTGCTTCTTGATGTTACTCCTTTGTCACTGGGTATTGAGACACAGGGGGGTATTTTCACGAAGATGATCGAGAGAAATACGACAATTCCTTCAAAGAAGAGCCAGATTTTCTCGACAGCTGCTGACGGACAGACACAGGTAGATGTGCATGTTCTTCAAGGTGAGAGAGAGATGGCTTCCTATAACAAATCGCTTGGAAACTTTGTTCTTGACGGAATCGCACCTGCTCCTCGTGGTGTTCCACAGATCGAGGTTACCTTTGACATCGACGCTAACGGTATTGTCCACGTTACGGCAAAAGATATGGGAACGGGTCGTGAGCAGAAGATTACGATCACAGCCTCGACAAATATGACAGAAGACCAGATTAAGTCGGCAGTTGCGGAAGCGGAACTTCATGCATCTGAGGACAAGGCACGCAAGGAAGAAATCGAAATCAAGAATCACGCAGAATCATCTGTTTACCAGACGGAGAAGACGTTAAGTGAATTGGGTGATAAGGTTGATCCTGCCGACAAAGCGCCTGTAGAAGAAGCACTTGGCCGACTGAAGGCAGCGATTGCCGCGAATGATTCTGCCTCGATGAAAACCGAGACCGAGGCTGTTCAGCAGGCTTTCTACAAAGTTAGCGAGAAGCTTTATTCACAGGCAAATCCAGGTGGTGCGGGCGCGCCGAATCCAGAAGATTATTCTGGAAATGCGGGGCCGGAAGCGGACACATCTTCTGAAGGCTTCAAGAATGCCGGTGGAGATTTCTAATTCAGATTGACATATAGGCGTCTGGCGTATGGATGGCAAAGAATTTTGCATCCATACGCTTGCGTTGTCGGCTTAAGCCCGTTTCGCGCCAACGAGAGCGAAACAAAAAAACCACCCGCTATGCGGGTGGACGAGAGAAGCTTCAGCTTTAAGAAACAAAACCACCTTGCTAAAATTGAGAAGCTACCACG
>Ga0209373_10000268_pt1 | contig 103901 bp, 89 predicted proteins | sample Higcelweek5metaG_FD_187173 | JGI IMG/M metagenome (GOLD analysis project Ga0209373, IMG submission 187173) | Freshwater pond sediment microbial communities from the University of Edinburgh, under environmental carbon perturbations - High... | ecosystem: Environmental > Aquatic > Freshwater >...
GCGCATGTTCTGCCGTCTCAAGGACTTCCGCAGGATCGCGACCCGATATGACCGCAGGGCCGTCAACTTCATGGCGGCAGTCTGCATCGCAGCCACCGTCAGTTACTGGTTATGAGTCCTGACCCTAGTACGCGTTAGGATAGGGTGGATAACTCCTCAAGGTCATGGCACAGACCATCAAGGGCAAAAGCCGGCGGAACCAACCGAGACACCATGACGCAGTGCTCGGCTACTGAATAAAATTCGCGTGTCGCGCCCGCCCATCGGGGCTGATAGGCCAGCGACCGGGCCACGTCGCTGATCGGCATGCCGTCAGCACAAGGGTTTTCAAGATCGAGCGTGAAGCCGGATGCCATCAGCATGGCGGTCCGACCGCTTGGTTTCTTGAGAAGGTCCAGTTGACGCATGGCGGTCACCTTTTAAGGGCGGATAAGAGGGTTGACCTGTTCCCCTGATTGATCCCGGTCAGAAGTTGAGTCCCGTCTCCCTGTGATGCCCGAAATGGGCGGTGATGGCAATGTGGGCCGGGGCATGCCCCGGCCCACATTGCGTTCGCGCTCGTGCGGCGGCCTGCGCTGGAGCGATGCCGCCCAGGGCGGTGTGGGGCCGCACATGATTGTAATCGTTCATCCAATCCGCCAGGACGGCCCGGGCATGGTTCACCGAGCAAAACAGCGTCTCGTTGAGGCATTCGTCGCGGAGCTTGCCGTTGAAGCTCTCGACGAAGCCGTTTTGCATGGGCTTGCCCGGCGCGATGTAGTGCCATTCCACCCGATGATCCTGGCTCCAACGCAGCATGGCCATGCTGGTGAATTCGGTGCCGTTGTCGCTGACGATCATTAGCGGCCTGCCGCGCCGGGCGATCAGACCATCCAACTCCTGGGCGACACGGATAATGCATCCAGCTAGCACGAGAACAAGCCCGTAAGGCGGGCATTAGTATGCATCACGATAGGGTGGATAACTCGTCCGCGTCATGCATCAGCCCGTCCAGGGCATAGGCCGGGGCCACCAGCCGCGACACCATGACGCAATGTTCCGCCACCGAATAGAATTCCCGCGTCGCCCCCGCCCAGCGTGGCTGATAGGCCAGGGCGCGGGCGATGTCGGTGATGGGCATGCCGGTGGCGTCGGGCTTTTCCAGATCGAAGGTGAAGCCCGACGCCATCAGCATGGCGGTGCGGCCGCTGGGGCGATTGAGCAGATCCAGTTGCATGACGGAGGCCTTTTCCAACACCCGGGCAGTTCAGCCCAAGCGGGCGGCGTTGTCCACGGGAAGCTTGCCCGCCAGATGATCCAGGAAGGCGCGCAGGGGCGGCGACACCGTGCGGCGGCTGGAGAAATACAGATAGGGTTCCGGCATGGGGGCTTCCCAATCCTCCAGCACCGATATCAGCCGCCCGGCGGCGATGTCGGCGCGTACGTATTCCTCGAACAGATAGGCGAAGCCGATGCCGTCCACCGCCGCCCGCACCTCGACCAGCGGATCGGTCAGGATCAGCGGGCCGTGCGGCACCACCGACAGGGTGCGGCCCTCCTTGGCGAAGGACCAGGGGTAAAGGGCGCCGCTGGGGAAGCGGTGGCCGATCAGCCGCGCCCCGGCCAGATCACGCGGGCTGCGCGGCATGCCCACCTGGGCCAGATAGGACGGCGCCGCCACCACCCGGCGACGGCACGGCGTGCGCAGCGGCACCGCCACCATATCGCGGGCCACGTCCTCGCCGAAGCGCACCCCGGCGTCGAAGCCTTGGCCCAGCACATCCACCAGGGCGTCGTCCGAGGCGATGTCCACCTGCACCTCGGGACAGGCGGCCATGAAACCGGCCAGCAACGGCGCCAGGGTCAACTGCACCACCGGCACCGGGGCGTTGATGCGCAGCCGCCCGGCGGGCCGTCCGCGCAATTCGCCCAAGCCCCGCACCGCCGCCTCGATCCCGGCGAAGGCCGGTTCCAGCCCGGCCAACAGCATCTCGCCCGCCTGGGTCGGCGCCACCGAGCGGGTGGTGCGCACCAGCAACGGCGTGCCCAGCCGGTCTTCGAGCCGCCGCACCAACTGGCTGACCTGGGACGGCGACACCCCGCGCTCGGCCGCCGCGCGGCGGAACGAGCGGCGGCGGGCAACGGCGGCGAAGGCCTCCAATTCGGCCAGGGGAATGCCGGTCATTGTTTATCACCATGCACAAGGCATTAAGGAATACGCAGATTATCAAACAATGAGCCATCGGGCCATGATGGCGCCAACGCAATTCCACAAGGACAATCCCATGCAGGTTTCCAAAGTCGCGCTGGTCACCGGCGCCTCGCGCGGTATCGGCGCCGACATCGCCCGCCGCCTGGCCGCCGACGGTTTCGCCGTGGTGGTCAATTACGCCGGAAACGCCGCCAAGGCCGCCGAAGTGGTGGCGGACATCGAGGCGGCGGGCGGCAAGGCCCTGGCGGTTCAGGCCGACATCGCCGACGAGGCGGCGGTGGACGCGCTGTTCCAGACCACGCTGAGCCATTTCGGCCGCCTGGACGCGGTGGTGAACAATGCGGGCATCATCGGCTACGGCACCCTGCAAGAGGGCGACAGCGCCGCCTTCGACCGCATCGTCACCACCAACCTGCGCGGCGCCTTCCTGGTGCTGAGCCGCGCCGCGCGGCATGTGGCCGAAGGCGGACGCATCGTCGCCTTCTCCAGCAGCGCCATCGCCAAGGCATTGCCGCGCTATGGCGCCTATATCGCCGCCAAGGCAGGCGTCGAAGGTCTGGTGCGGGTGCTGGCCAACGAATTGCGCGGCCGGAACATCACCGCCAACGTCGTCGCCCCCGGCCCGGTGCAGACCGAATTGTTCCTTGAGGGCAAAAGCGCCGAGCTGGTGCAACAATTGGCCATGGCGGCGCCGCTGGAACGCCTGGGTCAGCCCGAGGACATCGCAAGCGTGGTGTCGTTCCTGCTCGGACCGGACGGCGGCTGGGTCAACGCTCAGGTGCTGCGGGCCAATGGCGGCTTCGCCTGACAGGCTGCGGCGCCACCCTGTTCATATCGCCCGACAACCTTTCAATGGATCACAGATGAACTCAGATAGACGCAGATGAACACAGATGTCTTTTCCTTATCTGTGTTCATCTGTGTGCGCCGTCAGGCGCCTGTGTTCATCTGTGTTCCTTGACCTTGTCTTGACCGTCAAGCTCCCGGCACAGCGCCGTCAGCCCCTCGGCGACGGCGCGCACCCGGGGCACCTGGGCAAGGTCGGGCGGCATCAACAGCCATAATTCGGCGGCAGGCGGCAGCGCCCCCAAATCCAGGCGCACCAGTCCCGGCCGCGCCGCCGCCAGATAATCGGGCAACAGGGCGAGACCCAGTCCGGCGGCGGCGGCCTCGGCCTGGGTGATCCAAGAATCGGCGCGCAAGGCGAAGCGGCGCCCGGCGGCGAAACGGTCCAGCCACGCCGCCTCGGGCACGCCCAGGCTGTCGCCGTCGAAGCCGATCAGCGGCGGGTCCTCCACCCCCTGCCACCGCCCGGCACCATAAAAATGATGATGAACCCGCGCCACCCGGCGGCCGCGCAAGGTGCTGTCGCGCGGTGCCCCCAGGCGCAGGGCCAGATCGGCCTCGCGCCGGGCCAGACTGAACGCGCGCGAGCCAGTGACCAATTCCAGGGCGATGCCGGGATGGGCCTCGGCCAGCCGCCCCAGGCGCGGCGCCAGGAAACCGTCGGTCAAGGCCCGCGTGGCAGTCAGCCGCACCACGCCCGACAGGCCCCCGCCCGCTTCCAGCCGCGCCACCGCGCTCAGCGCCGCCGCCTCCATGGCCGCCGCTTCGTCCATCAGGCGGCGCCCGTCTTCGGTCAGGGCATAGCCGTCGGGGCGGCGGTCGAACAGCATGCGGCCCAGCGCCTCCTCCAGCATGGCGACCCGGCGGGACACCGTGGCGTGGGTCACCCCCAGCGCCCGCGCCGTCGCCGACAACGTGCCATGCCGCGCCAGCGCCAGGGCGTGGCGCAAATCTTCCCAATCGGGAGAGCCTGAGCGTTTTTCATCAGCCATTGTGGAAAGATAGCAAATTTTCCATCACCCGGAAGCGACCCATGCTACGGCCATCGCAACCGGAGAATCCGCCATGAGCCCCCTGCCCCAGACCATCCTGCAAATGTCCGGCGCCGCCCTGCATCCGGCGCCGCTGGACCGCGCCGCCCTGGTACTGATCGACCACCAGCGGGAATATGTGGACGGCGCCCTGCCGCTGTCGGGCATGGCCGCCGCAATGGACGCCGCCGCCGGTCTGCTGGCCCTGGCGCGGCAGCACGGCGTCCCGGTGTTTCATGTGCTGCATCATGGCAAGCCGGGCGGCGCCGCCTTCGACCCCACCGGGCCGGGCGTGGCGGTGATCGACGCCCTGGCGCCGCTGCCGGAGGAGGTGACGGTGATCAAATCCCTGCCCAATTCCTTTGCCGGAACCGACCTGAACGCCCACCTGAAACGCACAGGACGGCCCGAGCTGATCATCGCCGGGTTCATGACCCACGGTTGCGTCAGCGCCACGGCACGGGCCGCCATCGACCTGAGCTATCGCGTCACGGTGGTGGCCGCCGCCTGCGCCACCCGCGACCTGCCCCACGCCGATGGCGGCGGCGTGCTGTCGGCGGCTGATCTGCACCGCGCCACCCTGGCCGCCCTGGCCGACCGGGTAGCAGTGGTGGTGCCCGATGCCGGGGTCTGGAAATGACCACAAATACGCACAACTTTTCGGTGCGTCATTCACAGTTTGTTTTAGACTAACCGCAAGTTCTGTGCCTGAATGCCCCCAAAGTATATTCGGGGGAGGGGGGCGTATGGCCTTCAGGATTCGCTTTCAGGTCAGCATCGTCACGGCGATCCTGCTGATCATCGGCGCCATGACGGCGGCGACGTTGACCAGCGTTTATGTCGCCAGCTCCCGCACCGCCGACGAAACCGCCACGCATCTGTTTTCGCAGGTGGCGCGCGGCGCCCATGCCAGCATCGACCGGCAAGTGGGGCAGACCCTGGCCCTGGCCAATCTGGGCGCCGTTCAGCCCGGCATGAACGGCATCGACGGCAACGGCATGGCCTCCCCCGCCATGCCGTTTCTTTTTACCGCCCTGCAACAGGATGCCGCGCTTTATTCGCTGTATTACGGCTTTGCCGACGGCAGCTTCCTGCAGGTCATCGCCGCCCGCGGCGACGGGCGCATCCTGGACGCCCATCAGGCGCCGCCGGGCACCGCCTGGATCGTGCGCGCCATCACCGGCAAGGGCGAGGCGCGCCGCCAGACCTGGACCTTCCTGGACGGCGACCGCAAGGCGGTCAACAGCCGCATCGAGCCCAAACCCGCCTATGACCCGCGCGAGCGGCCGTGGTATGCGGCGGCAACCCAGGCGGACGGCGCCCAGATGTCGGCGGCCTATGTCTTCAACTCGCTGCGCCAGCCGGGCCTGACCGCGTCACGCCGCCTGCCGGGCGGTGGGGTGTTCGGCGTCGACATCACCCTGAGCGGTCTGGGGGCCTTCGTCGCCGGTCAGAGCATCTCGGCCCAGGGCGGCATGGTGCTGTTCGACGATGCAGGCCGCGTGCTGGCCCTGAGCCCCGCCCTTGCCACCGAGTCCCTGCCCCCGCTCGGCCTGCTCAAGGACGTCCCGTCGCCGTTGATCCAGGCGGTGGCCGCCGCGCAGGGCGACCGCTCGGGCAAGGCGCTGCGCGCCTTCCAGCACCAGGGCCGCACCCTGATGCTGCATCTGGACCGCTGGCAGGGTGCTGGCGGTCACGGCATCTCGGTCGCGGTCATCGCCCCGGCCGAGGATTTCGGCGCCCACATCCAGGCCATGCGCGGCCAGATTCTGACCCTGGCGCTGGTCAGCCTGATCCTGTTCGTTCCGGCGGCCCTGCTGTTCTCGAACCGCATGGCCGGGGGCGTGCGCGCCCTGGTGACCGATGCCGGGCGGGTGCGCGACATGAATTTCACCAGCACCGAGCCGGTGCGGTCGCGGATCATCGAATTCGACGAATTGGGCGACGCCTTCGCGGCCATGAAGCGCACTCTGGCCCAACGCAAGCAGCAATTGGAGGAAACCCAGGACAAGCTGGGCCGTCTGGTCGATCTGGGCATCGCCATGTCGGCCGAGCGCGACAGCAACCGCCTGATGGAAATGGTGCTGGTGGGCGCCAAGGAACTGACCAACGCCGATGGCGGCACGCTCTACATCCGCGGCGACGACGACAAGCTGCACTTCCAGATTCTGCGCAACGACAGCCTGAACGTGACGCTGGGCGGTACCTCGGGCAACGCTGTGACCATCCCGCCGGTCAACATGTTCGACGCCGATGGCAAACCCAACCACCGCAACGTGGTGAGCCATGCCGTGCACGAGAACGCCCCGGTGGTCATCGCCGACGCCTATGATGCCACCAGCTTCGATTTCTCCGGCACCCGCATCTTCGACGAACGCAACGGCTACCGGTCCAAATCCTTCCTGACCGTGCCGCTGAAGCCGCGCGGCGGCGAGGTCATCGGCGCGTTGCAGCTGATCAATGCCCGAGTGCCGGGCTCCGACGAAGTGGTGCCGTTCTCGCCCGATATTCAGCGCTTCGTCGAGGCGCTGGCCGCCCAGGCCGCCACCGCGCTTTATAACCGCGACCTGCTGAGCGCCCAGGAACGGCTGATGGATTCCATGATCCAACTGATCGCTGGCGCCATCGACGCCAAAAGCCCCTATACCGGCGGCCATTGCGAACGCGTGCCGGAACTGGCGATGATGCTGGCCGAGGAGGCGGGCGAACAGACCAGCGGTCCGCTGGCCGAGTTCCGCTTCCAGACCGAAGAGGAATGGCGCGAATTCCGCATCGGCGCGTGGCTGCACGATTGCGGCAAGGTGGTCACCCCCGAATACATCGTGGACAAGGCCACCAAGCTGGAGACCATCCACAACCGCATCCACGAGGTGCGCGCCCGCTTCGAGGTGCTGCTGCGCGACGCCCGTATCCAGCAATTGGAGGCGGTGGCGGCGGGCGCCGACCCGGCCGAGGCCGCAGCCGTCTTCGCCGCGCGCCAGGCGCAGTTGCAGGAGGATTTCGCCTTCGTCGCCGAAAGCAACGTGGGCGGCGAATTCTTCGCCCCGGAAAAGGTCGAGCGCCTGAAACAGATCGCCGCCCAGACCTGGTTGCGCCATTTCGACGACCGCCTGGGTCTGGCGCACGAGGAACTGAAGCGCTATGCCGACCACCCGCCGCAGCCCCTGCCCGCCGAGGAGCCGCTGCTGGCCGACAAGCCCTGGCACGTCATCCCGCGCGACGGCGGCATCAACCGCGCCTATACCGATCTCGGCTTCAAGGTGCCGGTGCCGCAGAACCTCTACAACATGGGTGAAATCTATAATCTGTCCATCAGCCGCGGCACCCTGACCGTCGAGGACCATTTCAAGATCAAGGAACACATCATGCAGACCATCGCCATGCTCGAGCGTCTGCCGTTCCCCAAGCATCTCAAGCGCGTCCCCGAATATGCCGGAACCCACCACGAAACCCTGACCGGGTCCGGCTATCCCCGCGCCATCGATTATACCGGGCTGTCGGTGCCGTCGCGTATCATGGCCATCGCCGACATCTTCGAAGCGCTGACCGCCTCCGACCGCCCCTATAAGAAGGCCAAGACCCTGTCGGAATCGGTGAAGATCCTGTCCTTCTTCAAGAAGGACGGCCATATCGACCCCGATTTGTTCGACCTCTTCCTGACCTCGGGCGTCTATCGCGACTATGCCGACCGCTTCCTGCTGCCGGAACAGATCGACGAGGTGGACATCACCGCCTATGTGACCGCCAAGCCCGCCGCCTAGAAAACAGGCAACAAATATCGTGGGCGATGTGATCGTAAAGCGGGCAAAAATAGAATCAGACAAAATCTGAACATTTTACCAGCACTTCACCGAACACATCGCCCACCATAAGGGCAGGGCAAAACTGGTCATAAAATAGTCACGGTCTAGCCTTGCGCAATGCTGTCATGCACACATTGCAGTCCTTGCAACTCCGCTGCACCGCACAACGCCACTTTCCCGCCATCGTGAGTGGACCGTCCCTCCCCGGAAGGGTGGCGGCGGAGGAAATCCGTGCGTTTCCATGGATGAGCCCCGATGTTTTTTAGGGACATCCCTTGCGCTCCTTGAGTAACATATGCGGCGCTCAAGGTTTGCGGCGGCGCTGAAACCGTCGCGGACCGCGGGCGTTTGCCATTTTCGACCTCTTGCGACACCCCGGCCCGCTCCGGGGGGAGGGTTCTTTCGCGATGACCGTGCAGATCACACGCCGCCGCCTGATCACCGTGGCCGCCGCCGCCGCCGGACTGCCGCTGATCCTGAAGGCGGGCAGCGCCCAGGCCCGCCTCGTCACCTGGGAAGGCACCACCCTGGGGGCGCCGTCCTCCATCAAGCTGGTGGCCGCCGACGAAGCCAAGGCCCGCGCCGCCATCGCCGCCGCGCTGAACGAACTGGAGCGGCTGGAGGCGGTATTCAGCGTCTACCGCGCCGATTCGGTGCTTTCGACCCTGAACCGCGATGGCCGCGTGGACAACGCCCCCGCCGATTTCGTCGCCCTGCTGGCCAAGTCGCTGGAACTGGCCCGCGTGTCGGGCGGCGTCTACGACCCGACCATTCAGCCGGTGTGGCAGGCCTATTTCCGCCACTTCACCGCGTCCAACCCCGACGCCAACGGCCCGGCGCGCCGCGACATCGACGCCGCCCTGGCGCTGGTGGACTGGCGCAATGTCCGTATCGACGGCGGCACCATCGCCTTCGCCAAGCCAGGCATGGCGCTGACCCTGAATTCCGGTGCCCAGGGCTTCATCACCGACAAGGTGACCGACGTGCTGCGCGGCCACGGCTTCGACCGCATGCTGGTGGACATGGGCGAGCCCCGCGCGCTGTCCACCCGTCCCGACGGCAGCGCGTGGCGCATCGGCATCGCCAACCCGGCCGATCCCAGCAAGGCCATCACCGAGATCGACGTGGTGGACAAGGCCATCTCGACCTCGGGCGGCTACGGCACCCTGTTTGACGATGCGGGCCGCTTCACCCACCTGATCGACAGCCGCACCGGCACCACCGCCCCGGCCCTGGTCGGCATGTCGGTGGTGGCCGACACCGCCACCCAGGCCGACGGCCTGTCCACCGCGCTGCTGATGGCCGCGTCGGCGGACCGCCAGGGCATCCTGCGCGCCGCCGGGGGCCGTCTGGCGCTGGCGGTCACGCCCCAGGGCGTGGTCGAACGCGTCGAGGCCTGAACCCATGTTCCCCACCCCCGGCCAACACGCCCCCGAGGCCCGCGACATCGTCGAAGGCGTCGCCCGCGTGGTCGCGGTCGAGGGTGGGAACGTGTGGCTGGAGCCCGAGCAGACCACCGCCTGCGGCCATTGCGCGGGCAAGGCGGTGTGCGGCGTCACCCCGGGCAGCGCCCGGCTGGTGGCCCGCCGCTTCCAATTGCCCAACGACCACCATTTGCAGGTGGGCGAGCGGGTGATGGTCGGCATCCCCGAGCAATCGGTGCGCCGCGCCGCCCTGACCGCCTATGGCATTCCGCTGCTGCTGATGCTGGCGGCGGGCGTCACCGTGCAGAAGATGGGCGGCGGCGACTTGCAATCGGCGGCGGCGACGCTGGCCGGTCTGGCGGTGGGCATCGGCGTGGTGCGCCTGCGGGCCAACACTCTTTCCGGGCGGGGCGAACTGACCCCGCACTTCCTTCGCCGCATCACGGCCGTGGACGCCGAATGCGGTCTGGACCGTTCGTAGGGACCTAAGACCCATGCAGGACATCATTCTTCTGATCGTCGGCGCGGCACTGGTGAACAACGTCATCCTGGCGCGCTTCCTGGGCCTGTGTTCGTTCATGGGCGTGACCACCCGCGTGGACACCGCCATTGGCATGGGCGCCGCCTGCACCTTCGTCATCACCGTGTCGGGCATGGGCGACTGGGCGCTGGAGCATTACCTGCTCGAACCCTACGGCCTGGGCTATCTGCGCACGGTGACCTTCATTCTGGTGATCGCCGCGGCGGTGCAGTTCACGGAAGCCATCTTCCGCAAGTTCTCGCCCACCTTGTTCAAGCTGCTGGGCATCTACCTGCCGCTGATCACCACCAATTGCGCCGTTCTGGGCGTCTGCCTGCTGCTGGTCGAAGGCAAGTACGGCTTCATGGACTCGACGCTGTTCGCCTTCGCCTCGTCGCTGGGCTACTCGCTGGTCATGGTGCTGTTCGCGGGTTTGCGCGAGCGGGTGGCGCTGGCCGACGTGCCGCGCCTGTTTGCCGGTCCGCCCATCGGCTTCATCACTGCCAGCCTGTTGGCGCTGGCCTTCATGGGCTTTTCCGGCATGGGCGCCAAGTAGGAGTTTCCGGGGATGATCATCGACGTTGGATCGCTGACCGTGATCGGGGTGACCTTGGGCGGATTGCTGGGCGTCGCCGCCAAGCTGCTGCATGTTGAGGAAGACCCCATCGAGCAGGAACTGGTCGGCATGCTGCCCGGCTCGCAATGCGGCCAGTGCGGCTATGTGGGCTGCGGCCAGTACGCCGCCGCCCTGGCGCACGAGCACGCCCCCGTCACCTTGTGCGCCCCCGGCGGCAAGGCGGTGGCCGAGGCGCTGGCCAAGCGCCTGGGCGTATCGGCCGATCTGTCCGAGCACGAGGACAAGGGGCCGGAATACGCCGCCATCAATGAGGATTTGTGCATCGGCTGCCTGCGCTGCATCGGCGAATGCACCTCGGACGCCATCGTCGGCTCGCTGAAGCATGTGCACACGGTCATCACCGACCAGTGCCACGGCTGCGCCAAGTGCTTCAAGATCTGCCCGACCGAGGCCATCCACATGTGCAAGGTTCCGGTGACGCTGGGCACCTGGCACTGGGAAAAGCCCCACGATTCGTCGGCGACGCACTGAGGAGAGCAAGATCATGAAGCTGTTCCCCGTGCGCGGCGGCGTCCATCCCGAATACCGCAAGGACCGCACCAGCGAAGCCGCCATCGTCGCCCTGCCGCTGCCGACCGCCCTGTACCTGCCGCTGCAACAGCATATCGGCGCCCCGGCCGAGCCGGTGGTGGCGGTGGGTGACCGTGTGCTCAAGGGGCAGGTGCTGGCCCATGCGGGCGGCGCCGTCTCGGCCCCGACCCACGCCCCCACCTCGGGCGTGATCGAGGCCATTACCGATGTCGCCGCGCCCCATCCCTCGGGTCTGGCGCAGCGGACCATCGTGCTGCTGGCCGACGGCAAGGAGGAATGGGCCGAACTGCCCGCCGCCATCGCCGATCCCTTCACCGCCGAGCCCGAGGCCTTGCGCCGCCGGGTGGCGGAAAGCGGCATCGTCGGCCTGGGCGGCGCCACCTTCCCCTCGGCGATCAAGCTGGGCCTGGGCACCCAGAAGAAAATCCACACCCTGCTGCTGAATGGCGCCGAGTGCGAGCCCTACCTGACCTGCGACGACCGCGTCATGCGCGAATACGCCGCCGAGGTGGTGGACGGTGCCCGCATCATGGCCCGCATCCTGGGCGCGCCCAAGGTGGTGGTCGGCATCGAAAGCAACAAGCCCGCCGCCATCACCGCCATGACCGAGGCGGCCAAGGCCTGTGACAACGTCGAGATCGCCGCCGTTCCGGTGCAGTACCCCATGGGGTCCGAGCGGCATCTGACCCAGGCCATCACCGGCCTGGAGACCCCGGCGCGCAAGCTGACCGCCGATCTGGGCGTGGTGGTGCACAATGTCGGCACCGCGCGGGCCGTGCACCACGCCGTGCGCTTCGGCCGCCCGCTGCTGGCCCGCGTGGTCACCGTGTCGGGCGGCGCCATCGCCAAGCCGGGCAATCTGGAAGTGCCGCTGGGCACCCTGGTGTCGGAACTGGTGGAGTTCTGCGGCGGATTGACCGAGCCGCCGCGCCGCATCGTCAATGGCGGCCCCATGATGGGCCAGCCGCTGCCGGGACTGAACGTGCCGGTGGTCAAGGGCACCTGCGGCATCCTGGCGCTGACCGCCGCCGAATGCGACGAACAGCCGCCGGGACCATGCATCCGCTGCGGCACCTGCGTCACCATCTGCCCGTGCGGATTGGTGCCGGTGGAGATGGCGTCGTACATCCGCAAGGACAATCTGGAGGCCGCCGCCAAGACCGGCGTCATGGATTGCGTGTCGTGCGGATCGTGCTCGTACATCTGCCCGTCGCACATCCCGCTGGTGCATTACTTCAATTACGCCAAGGGCGCCATCAACGCCGCCGACCGCGAAAAGCGCAAGCAGGACACCACCAAGGCCCTGGTCGAGGCGCACACCATCCGTGTCGAGAAGGCCCTGGCCGCCAAGAAGGCCGCCGCCGCCGCTGCTGCCGCCGCCAAGAAAGCCGCCGCCGAAAAGGCTGCCGCCGAGGCCGCCGCCGCTGAACCCACCGCCGACAAGCAGGCCAACCCATGAGCGCGCTGACCGACAAGAGCGGGCCGTTCACCCACGCGCCCACTTCCGTGCCCAAGATCATGAACACGGTGTTGCTGGCGCTGGCGCCCGCCACCCTGTTCGACCTTTACCTGTTCGGCTGGCCCGCGCTGTTCCTGTTCGCGCTGTCCATCGGATCGTGCGTCGCCGCCGAGGCCCTGTGCCTGTATATCGGCAAGCGGCCGTACCAGCCGACCCTGAGCGACGGCTCGGCGGTGCTGACCGGCTGGCTGCTGGGCATGAGCCTGCCGCCGTGGGCGCCGTGGTGGGTGCCGGTGCTGGGCGCCGTCTTCGCCATTCCGCTGGCCAAGCATGTGTTCGGCGGCCTGGGCCAGAACGTGTTCAACCCGGCCATGGTGGCGCGCGTCGCCCTGCTGGTGTCGTTCCCGGTGCAGATGACGCTGTTCATCACACCCCACCCCATCTTCGCCGCCGGATCGCCCGGCTTCGCCGAGGCGCTGGGCATCACCTTCGGCAAGGGCACGCTGGATACCATGAGCGCCGCCAGCGCCCTGGGCTACGTCAAGACCGAGCTGTCGCGCGGCATCCCGGTGCCTGAATCCATCCGCCACCTGCCCGATCTGCTGGACGTCGGCCTGGGCATCAAGCCCGGCTCCATGGGTGAGACCTCGGTATTGCTGATCCTGCTGGGCGGCCTGTTCCTGATGGCGCGCCGCATCATCAGCTGGCACATCCCGGTGGCCGTCATCGCCACCCTGTTCGTGTTCGGCACGGTGTTCAACGCCGCCGACCCGGCCCGCTATGCCCCCGGCCTGTTCCACGTCCTGTCCGGCGCCACCATGCTGGGCGCGTTCTTCATCGCCACCGATTACGTCACCTCGCCGGTGTCGAAACAGGGGCAACTGGTGTTCGGCTTTGGCATCGGCGCCCTGACCTGGGCCATCCGCACCTATGCCGGTTATCCCGAGGGCATGGCCTTTGCCGTGCTGCTGATGAACGCGCTGACGCCCATCATCGACCAGCAGTTCCGCCCGCGTATGTTCGGCCGCACCCGCAAGGGCGAGCCCTTGCCGCTGAAGGGGGAGCAATGAGCAAGCCCACCTATATCCACGGAATCATCCTGGGCGCCTTTTGCCTGGGCTTCGGCGTGGTGCTGGCCGGGACCGACATGGTCACCAGCGCCCCCATCGCCCAGCGCGCCCTGGAGGACAAGCAGAACGCCCTGTCCAAGGTGATCCCGCCCACCATCCACGACAACAACCCGGTCACCGACACCGTGGTGTTGACCGGGCATGACGGCAAGCCGCTGACCGTCTACCGCGCCACCAAGGGCGGCAAGGTCACCGGCGTCGCCTATCAGATCGAAGGCAGCGGTTATGCGGGCGAAATGCGCCTGATGCTGGCTGTCGATGCCGAGGGCAAGGTGCTGGGCGTGCGCGCCCTGGCCCACAAGGAAACCCCCGGCCTGGGCGACAAGATCGAAGTGGCCAAGACCGACTGGATCACCCGCTTCACCGGCCTGAGCCTGGGCAACCCGGCGGCCGACAAGTGGAAGGTCAAGAAGGACGGCGGCGTGTTCGACCAGTTCTCTGGCGCCACCATCACGCCGCGCGGCGTGGTCGCCGCCATCCGCCACGGCCTGGAATTCTATGCCGAGAACAAAAGCAAGCTGCTGGAGGTCCGCTGATGGCTACGCCTTCCTACTCCACCATCGTCAAGGACGGCCTGTGGGACAATAACGGCGTGCTGTGCATGCTGTTGGGCATGTGCCCGACCATGGCCATGACCACCAGCGCGACCAACGGTTTCGGCATGGGCCTGGCCACCGCCGCCGTGATGGCCGCGTCCAACCTGCTGGTCGCCATCTTCCGCGGCTACATCACCTATGAAGTGCGCGTGCCGGTCTACATCCTGATCGTCGCCGTCATGGTGACCCTGGTCGATCTGACCATGAACGCCTGGATGCACGAGTTGTACAAGGTGCTGGGCCTGTTCATTCCGCTGATCGTGTCCAACTGCCTGCCGCTGGCCCGCCTGGAGGCCTTCGCCGCCAAGGAGCCGGTGCTGCCGTCCCTGGCCGACGGCGTGTTCATGGGCCTGGGCTTCACCCTGGCGCTGACCGCCATCGGCGCCGTGCGCGAGATCAGCGGTAACGGCACCCTGTTCGCCGACGCCTCGCTGCTGCTGGGCCCGGCCTTCAAGTTCATGGAAATGCGCATCCTGCCCGCCGATACCGGCGTGCTGATGATGATCCTGCCGCCCGGCGGCTTCCTGGCCACCGGTCTGCTGGTGGCGGGCAAGCGTCTGCTGGACCTGCGCGCGGGCAAGCAGATTTCCATGGGCGGCGCCCATTGCGTGGGTTGACGGAGCTTTTCCCATGAACGTGAAGGTCGTTTACGCTAAACCCGAACGCCAGATCGTCCTGTCGGTGGAGGTGCCCGATGGTGCCACTGTCGGCGAGGCGCTGGAAAAGTCCGGCATCCTGCTGCGTTGCCCCGACATCGACCTGACCGTCAACAAGGTCGGCGTGTGGGGCAAGGTGGCGGAACTGGACACGGTGCTGGAGCCCGATTCGCGGATCGAAATCTACCGCGCCATCACCTGCGATCCCAAGACGGTCAAACGCCGCGCCCGTCCCGACGCCCCGGCGGCGTCGGAATAACAAGGTATCCGACAGCGGGCGGCCCCAGGGCCGCCCGTTTTCGTTTGGCGCCACAGGCCAAAGAAAAATTACCCGTCATTCCCGCGAAAGCGGGAATCCATGCGTCCACCACTCCAATCCTTGCGGCAGAGCAACAACCTTGCCCCCGCATGGACACCCGCTTTCGCGGGTGTGACGCCAAGGGAGAGACGGAGGCACGTTTTCCCGCAGCGCGACGCCTCAATACAGCCGCCGCCTAAACAGCCAGGCCGAACCCGCCAGGGTGACCACGGCCAGCACCGCCATGGGCCACACCGATTGCCAGACCAGGGCGGCGGGCATGTCTTTCAGGAACACGCCCCACAGCACCACCAGGATGTGACGCACCGGGTTGACCAGGGTCAGGGTCTGCATCCAGTCGGGCATGTTCTGCACCGGGGTAGCGAAGCCCGACAGGATCATGGTCGGCACCATGAAGAAGAACGCCCCCATGATGGCCTGTTGCTGGGTGGACGACAGTGCCGAGATGAACAGGCCGACGCCGATGGTGCACAGCAGGAACACCGCCAGCGCGGCATAAAGCAGCAGCACCGAGCCGGTCAGCGGCACCTTGAACCAGATTTGGCTGGCCAGGACGATGATGCTGCCTTCGGCCATGCCGATCAGCAGGCCGGGCGCCGTCTTGCCCACCAGGATTTCCCACGGCCGCAGCGGCGTCACCAGCAATTGCTCGAAGGTGCCCAATTCGCGCTCGCGCGCCACGCTCAGGCCGGTGACCACCAGCGCCACCACCTGGGTCAACACCCCCACCAGACCGGGCACCACCACCCACAGGCTTTCCAGATTGGGGTTGAACCACACCCGCGTCACCAAAGTGCTGCCCGCCGAGCGCCCGGCCTTGGCCGCCAATTGCGCATTGTGGTCGATGATCATGCCGGTGATGTAGCCCCCGGCGATCTGAGCGGAGTTGGAGCGCCGCCCGTCCAGCACGAGTTGAACGCTAGCCCCCTGCCCGGCCTCGATCCGGCGCGAGAAATCCTGCGGGATGCGTAGCGCCGCCATGGCGTCACGGCGGTCGATGGCGGCGGCCATCTCGGCCTCGCTGTCCACCACCTGCAATTTGGCGAAGGTGGGCGAGCCCTGAAGCCGCGCCACCAGTTCGCGCGAGGCCAGCCCCTGGTCTTGATTGAACAATGCGACGGTCACGTCGGTGACATCATAGGTGGCGGCATAGGAGAACACCGCCAACTGGATCAGCGGCGGCACGATCAGCACGAAGCGGCTTTTCCTGTCGCGCCACACCGACAGCATTTCCTTGACGATCAACGCCCAGATCCGGCTCCACATGGCGCTACTCCAGGCTCTTGCGGGTGCGTTTCAGGGTGATCAGCGCCAGGATCAGCGCGATCAACGCCAGCGCCCCGGCATTGGGCAAAAGGACGCTCCAGACATCACCCGCCATGAAGATGGTTTGCAGGCAGGTGACGAAATAGCGGGCGGCAACGATGTGCGACAGCGCCTCGATCCAGGCGGGCATGGAGCTGGGCTCGAACACGAAGCCCGACAGCATGAAGGCGGGCAGGAAGGCGGCGACGATGGCGATCTGCCCGGCGACGAACTGGTTCTTGGCGATGGTCGAGATCAGCAGGCCCAGATTGAGCGCGCCGATCAGGAACAGCGCCGACACCACGCCCAGCACCCAGAACGAACCGCGCATGGGCACATGGAACAGCCCCAGCGCGATGGCCACCGACAGCGCCATACCGCCCATGCCCAGCACGAAATAGGGGATGACCTTGCCCGCCAGCAATTCCAGCCGCCCCACCGGGGTGGCGATCATGGCTTCCATGGTGCCGCGTTCCCATTCCCGCGCCACCACCAGGGCGGTGAGGATGGTGCCGACCAGGGTCATGTTGATGGCGATCAGACCGGGCACCAGGAAGTTGCGCGATTCCAGCGCCTCGTTGAACCACACGCGGGTTTCCACGGTAACCGGCACCGACGGCGACAAACCATGGTCGCGGGCCTCGTGCCCCAGCCACTTGGCCCACACGCCCTCGGCATAGCCCTTGACCAGCCGGGCGGTGTTGGCATCGGTGCCATCCAACAAAACCTGGATGGGGGCTTCGTCGCCGCGCGCCGCCTTGGCATCGAAATCGGCGGCCACCAGCACCACGCCGCGATAACGCCCCGACACCAATCCATCCTCGGCGGGGCGGCGATCGCGCACTTCCTCGACCTGGAAATAGGACGAATTGGAGAAGGCCGAAACCAGACTGGCGGTGCGCGGCGTCGGGTCGGACACCACCAGCGCCACGGTGACGTGGCGGGCGTCCAGCGACACGCCATAGCCGAACAGCAGCAACAGCACCACCGGCAGCACCAGCCCGATGACCATGCTGGAGGGGTCGCGGACGATTTGCAGCACTTCCTTGCGCATCAGCGCCCACAGGCGGCGGAAGATGATGATCATGGCTTGGCCTCGCGGTCACTGGCCTCGACCAGGGCGATGAAGGCGTCCTCCAGCGTCGGATCGGGGTGATCGGCGGTGCGGGCCGAATCCTTGATGGCATCGGGACTGCCCAGGGCGATCAGGCGGCCGCGATAGACGATGCCGATGCGGTCGCAATATTCCGCTTCATCCAGGAAATGGGTGGTGACCAGCACCGCCACGCCGTCGCCCGCCAGGGTGTTGATGTGGCCCCAGAATTCGCGCCGCACCAGCGGATCGACGCCCGAGGTCGGCTCGTCCAGGAACAGGATGTCGGGACCGTGCAGCACCGCCGCCGCCAGCGCCAGACGCTGCTTGAAGCCCAGCGGCAATTGCCCGGCATTGGTCTCGGCCAGCGGCTCCAGCCCGAACACGCTCAGCATGGCGCCGCACACCCGCCGCCGCGCCGCCCCTTTCAGGCCGTAGACCCCGGCGAAGAAGTCCAGATTCTGCCGCACCGACAGATCGGGATAGAGCGAGAATTTCTGCGACATATAGCCCAGGCGTTGCTTGGCCTCGGGCGCGGCGCGGCCCAGATCAATGCCCGACACCAGGGCGGTGCCCTCCGTCGGTTCCATCAGGCCGCACAGCATGCGGAAGGTGGTGGACTTGCCCGCGCCGTTGGGGCCGAGCAGCCCGAAGATTTCCCCCGGCGCCACGGTGAAGCCCACATGGTCCACGGCGGTGAAATCGCCGAACCGGCGCACCAGATCGCGGGCCTCGACCACCGCGCCGCCGCGCGGCCGGGGATGGCGCACCAGTTCCGGCAATACCGGCGGCGGCCCGGCGTGATGGTCCAGCAGGGCGATGAAGGCATCCTCGAACCGCGGCGCCACCGGCTCGACCACCGCATCGGCGGCGCCCAGGCCAGCGGGATCGGGCGGCGGTGCCCCTTCGGCCATAACCAGCCGCACGCTGGCGCCTTGGATCAGCGCATCGGTCACACCGGGCAAGGCGCGGGCGGCGGCCTGCACCGCCCGGCGGTCCAGGCTGGCACCGCGCACCGCGAAGGAGCGGCCATCCATGCGCGCCGTCAATTCCAGCGGCGGGCCGTCATAGACCAGCTTGCCGTGATCCAGCAGCAGCACCGAATGGCAGCGCTCTGCCTCGTCCAGATAGGCGGTGGACCACACCACGCCGACACCCTGGTCGGCCAGTTCATGCACCATGCGCCACAATTCGCGCCGCGACACCGGATCGACGCCGACGCTGGGTTCGTCCAGCAACAGCAGACGCGGCGTCGCCACCAGGGCGCAGGCCAGCCCCAGCTTCTGCTTCATGCCGCCCGACAGTTTGCCCGCCAGCCGCGATTCGAACCCGGCCAGCCCGGAAAACGACAGCAACCGGGTAAAGGCTTCCGCCTGTTCCGCCGCCGCCAGCCCGCGCAGATCGGCATAGAGCGACAAATTCTCGGCAACGCTGAGGTCTTCGTACAGGCCGAAACGCTGCGGCATGTAGCCCAGGGCGTCCGACGCCGTCAGCGCGCCGCCATCGGGCGCCAGCAATCCGGCCATCAGCCGCAACAGCGTGGTCTTGCCCGCGCCGTCGGCGCCCACCAGCCCGGTGACCCGCCCGGCCGGAATGGACGCGGTGACGCCGTCCACGGCACTGGTGGCGCCGAAGCTCTTGCGCACATCGTCCAGGCGGACCAGGGCGTCCATCGCCTTCCCCTATGGCAGCAATTTCACCGTCACCGGCATGCCCTGGCGCAATCCGTCATCGGGATCGGCCACCACGATGCGCAGGCGATAGACCAGGGACGTGCGCAATTCCGGCGTCTCCACCGTCTTCGGGGTGAATTCCGCCACCGGCGACACGAACCCCACCTGACCGTGATAGGTGCGGCCGCCATCGGTGACCACCTCGGCCTTGGTACCCGGCACCGCCCGGCCCAGCGCCGGTTCGGCCACCCAGGCGCGCACCTGCATGGGTTCGGCCAGGGCCAGGGTCAGCACGGTGGCGCCCGGCAGCAGCATGGAGCCGGGCTCGCGCACCCGAATCATCACCTGCCCGGCGGCGGGCGCCGTCAGCTCGGCATCGGCAAGGCGGCGGCGCATGAGGTCCAGGGTCGCCTGCTCGGCCGCCAATTGCGCCTTGCCCGCCGCGATGTCCTCGGCCCGGAAGCCCTTTTCCTGAAGGGCCAGCGCCTCGCGTGCCCGGTTCAACTGCGCCTCGGCCTGGCGCAGGGTGGCCCGCGCGTTGTCCATGGATTGCCGCGACACCACCGAATCCACCGTGGTTCCGGCCAGACGGTCATAGGTGGCCTTGGCGTTGACCGCCGCCGCCTCGGTGCGCGCCACCTCGGCGCGGGCCTGGGCGATTTCCTGCGGCCGGTTGCCGGTTTCCAGCTTGGCCAGATTGGCCGCCGCCCCGGCCACCCGCGCCTCGGCGATATGCACGGCGTCCTCCAGATAGGCCTTGTCCATCACCGCCACCACCTGCCCGGCGGCGATGCGGTCGCCCTCCTCCACCAGCAGCTTGTCCAGCCGCCCCTCGACCCGGAAGGCCAGATCAACCTGACGGATATCGACACTGCCGTTCAGCACCAGCATGCCGGTGTCGGCGGGCTTGCGCAGCGCAAGCCACAGCCCGGCGGCGGCCAGGACCAGAAGAACGGCGATCAGGGCGGGAATTCTGCGGCGCATGGCGGCCTCGTACGGTCGAAAGAACGTCCGGGTCTTAGGATATCGCCTGATAAGACAACCGTCGCCCCGCTATTCACGCATGGCAGAAACTAGCCAATACCGCGCACATGAGCTAAACCTGCGGCCAAGCGAAAACCGTTTTCAGGGTGAGACCCATGCCTTCGTTCGACATCGTTTCCAAGACCGACATGGCCGAAGTGGACAACGCCATCGCCGGTATCCAGCGTGAAATCGGCACCCGCTTCGACTTCAAGGGCGTGAAATGCTCCATCGAGCGCAAGGAGCAGGTCATCACCATCCTGGCCGACAACGACACCCGGCTGGAGCTGATGCACGACTTCCTGCGCACCTATTTCACCCGCCGCAAGGTGGACCCCAAGTGCCTGGACTTCACCGCCGCCCCGCAAAAGGCGTCGGGCGACACCCTGCGCCACGAGGTCAAGGTCAAGCAGGGCATCGACCAGACCATCGCCAAGACCCTGATCAAGGAATTGAAGGACAGCAAGATCAAGGTCCAGGCCTCGATCCAGGGTGACGAAGTGCGCGTCACCGGCAAGAAGCGCGACGACCTGCAAGAGGCCATCGCGCTGTGCCGCAAGCTGGAAGTGGAATTGCCGCTGCAATTCGTGAACTTCCGGGATTAGCTTATATCAACGCCCTCAGGCGGCGGGCGAGGCGCCTCCGCGCCTCTTGCCTCCCGCGGCATAAGCCGCGCGGCCCCTTGGGCCTAGCCCGATCCCGAAACGGGATCGGGACAGCTACATTCCGTTACCAAGTCGGGCTCGACGGAAACCGCCGGTGCGGCCAATATCGCCGCCATGCACACGCCACGACTGAAGCGCCGCACCCTGACCCTGGCCCTGGCCGCCGCCGCAATCCTGTTGGCGGCGGGCGGCGGGGCGTGGTGGTGGCTGGGGCGCGAGGATGCCGCCGCCCGCTGGATCACCGCCAAGGCGGTACGCGCCGACATCGAGGACACCACCACCGCGCTGGGGACCCTGCAACCGCTGGAATACGTGGATGTGGGCACCCAGGTGTCGGGCCAGTTGCGCCGCCTGTATGTGCAGATCGGCGATCAGGTGACCAAGGGCCAGTTGCTGGCCGAGATCGATCCCACCGTCTATGGCTCGAAGGTGGATGCGGGCGAGGCCAACATCCAGAACCTGCGGGCACAGCTGACGGAAAAGCAGGCCCAGGCCAAGCTGGCCGAGGAATTGTTCGCCCGCCAGCAGCGCATGCTGGCCGCCAACGCCACCAGTACCGAGGCATTCCAGAACGCCCAAACCACCTTGGCCGCCGCCCGCGCCCAGGTGACGCAATTGCAGGCGCAGATCAATCAGGTGCAATCCACCCTGCGCGGCGATCAGGCCAATCTGGGCTATACCAAGATTTACGCCCCCATGAGCGGCACCGTGGTCAGCCAGACCTCGCGCCAGGGCCAGACCCTGGTGGCGGCGCAGCAGGCGCCGGTGATCGTGCGCATCGCCGATCTGTCCACCATGACCGTGTGGACCCAAGTGTCCGAGGCCGATGTGGGCAAGCTCAAGCTGGGCCAGGACGTCTATTTCACCACCCTGGGACGGCCCGAGCACAAGCGCTACGGCGTCTTGCGCCAGATTCTGCCGACGCCCGAGGTGCTGAACAACGTGGTGCTGTACGACGCGTTGTTCGACGTCGCCAACCCCGAGGGCGATCTGGGCATCCAGATGTCGGCCCAGGTGTTCTTCGTCCACGCCGCCGCCAAGGATGCGGTGGTGGTGCCCGCCTCGGCCCTGGCCCAGGCGCGGGGCAAGAGTCCCGGCCCGTCGATCCTGGTCATGCAGGACGGGGTACCGCAACCGCGCCAGATCAGGGTGGGGGTGCGCAACCGCGTCCAGGCGCAGATCGTCGCCGGGCTGGAGGCGGGCGAGGAAGTGGTGATCGGCCAGCGCGTGGCCGAGGCCAAGAAGGCGCCGCCCAAGGCCGGTTCGTCGGCGCCGCCCCCGCCGCCGCGCTGAGCGCCCGGCCATGACCACCACCGATTTGAGCACCATCCGCCCCGGCGACCCGTTGATCCAACTGGATGGGGTGACCAAGACCTATCGCAGCGGCACGCTGGAGGTCGAGGTGCTGCACGGTGTGTCGCTGACCATCCGGCGCGGCGAATTCGTCGCCATCATGGGCGCCTCGGGCTCGGGCAAGACCACGCTGATGAACCTGATCGGCTGTCTGGACCGCCCCACCACCGGCCGTTATCTGTTCGCCGGGCGCGAGGTCGGCGCCATGGACCGCGACCAATTGGCGCTGCTGCGGCGCGACGCCTTCGGCTTCGTATTCCAGCAATACAATCTGCTGGCCAATGCCGACGCGGTCGAGAACGTCGAGGTCCCGGCCATCTATGCCGGAATGCCCAAGGCGGCGCGCGATTCCCGCGCCGCCGCCATCCTGACCACCTTGGGCCTGGGCGAGCGCCTGGACCACCGCCCCAGCCAGCTTTCCGGCGGCCAGCAACAGCGCGTCTCCATCGCCCGCGCCCTGATGAACGGCGGCACCGTCATCCTGGCCGACGAGCCCACTGGCGCGCTGGACAGCAAATCGGGCCGCGAGGTCATGGCCCTGCTACACCGACTGAACGCCGACGGCCACACCATCGTGCTGATCACCCACGATGCCGGTGTCGCCGCCCAGGCCCGCCGGGTGGTGACCATCACCGACGGCGAGATCGTGTCTGATCGCGACGGCGATGGCCCGGCGGCGACCGAGCCGGGCGCCGAGACCATGACCTTGGACACGCCGCCGCCGCGCGACACCCATCCCATGACCGACATGTCGGAAGCGGTGAAGATGGCGCTGCGCAGTTTGCGCGCCAATCTGTTCCGCACCATTCTGACGCTGCTCGGCATCGTCATCGGCGTCGGTTCGGTGGTGGCCATGCTGGCGCTTGGCGACGGCGCCAAGCAGGACGTGCTGAGCCGCATCCAGGCCATGGGCACCAATCTGCTGTTGGTGCGCCCCGGTACCGCCAACATGCGTGGCCCCGAGGCGGGAACCATCGCCACCCTGGTGGCCGAGGATGCCGAGGAAGTGGCCCGCCTGCCCAACGTCAGCGTGGCGGTACCGGAAATGGGCGGTACGGTGACGCTGCGTTACGGCAATTCCGACTACCAGACCTCGGTCACCGCCACCTCGGGCGATTATCCCGTCGCCCGCGACTGGCCCATGAAAAGCGGCACCTTCTTCGGCCCTGACGACGTCAAAAGCTATGTGCCGGTGGTGGTGCTGGGCCAAACCGTGGTGGACAACCTGTTCCGCGACGGCACCGACCCCATCGGCAAATACGTGCTGCTGAAGAACGTGCCGTTCCAGGTGGTGGGCGTGCTGGCGCGCAAGGGCGCGTCGCCGTTCGGCTCCGATCTGGACGACGCCGCCTTCGTGCCGCTGACCACCGGCTCGCTGCGGCTGTTCGGCCAGCGCTTCCTGCGCGCCGTCACCGTGCAGGTCGAGGATCTGGCGCAGATCGACCAAACCCAGGCGGAGGTCACCGCCCTGCTGACCGCCCGCCACCGCGCCAATGACGTCATGGTGCGCAACACCGCGTCGATCATGGAAATGGCGACGGCGACCCAGGACACCATGACCATCCTTTTGGGTTCGATCGCCGCCATTTCGCTGCTGGTGGGCGGCATCGGCGTCATGAACATCATGCTGGTCAGCGTCACCGAGCGTACGCGCGAGATCGGCATCCGCATGGCGACCGGCGCGCGGACCAGCAACATCCTGCTGCAATTCATCACCGAGGCGGTGGTGGTGTGCGCCATCGGCGGCGCGCTTGGCGTCGGCGGCGGCCTGGGCACAGCGTTCCTGGCTCGCGCCTTCGGCCAGCCGGTGGTGTTCTCGGCCGGGCCGGTGATCCTGGCCTTCGGCTGCGCCTTCGTCACCGGTCTGGTGTTCGGCTATATGCCAGCGCGCAAGGCCGCCAATCTTGATCCCGTCACCGCATTGTCGGCGGAGTAGCCATGCGTCGCCCCCTGTTCCCGCTGATCGCCCTGGCCCTGGCCGCCTGTTCGCAGACGCCCGAGTTGCAAGTGCCGGACATGGCCCTGCCCACCGCCTGGGGCGAGGCGCAGGATGCCACGATTCCCGCCCCGGCGGCGTGGTGGAGCCTGTTCAAATCGGCGGAACTGGACCGGCTGGAACAGGCGGCGCTGGCCGCCAACCATGATCTGAAAGCCGCCATCGCCCGTATCGAGCAGGCCGAGGCACAGTTGAAGGTGGCGGGTGCCCCCACCCTGCCCAGCCTGAGTGCGGGCGGCGACGGCAGCAACCGCATGACCCACGGCGCCACCTCGACCAGCGGAACGCGCAGTTCGAAATCCGCCACCACGGCCCGCAGCTTCCAGGGCTCGGTCACCGCATCCTACGAAGTGGATTTCTGGGGCAAGACCGCCGCCGCCATCCAATCCGCCGATGCCAGCTTGCGCGCCAGCCGTTTCGACCGCGACACCGTGGCCCTGACCCTGACCGCCAACGTCGCCACCACATGGTTGCAGGCCATGGCCCTGGGCGACCGGGTCGAAGTGGCGCGGCGCAACCTGGAACTGGCACGCCAGACCCTGACTTTGGCCGAGCGTCAGGCGGAATTCGGCAAGACCTCGCAACTGGACGCGGCGCAGCAACGCGCCACCGTCGCCGCCATCGAGGCCAAGCTGCCCGCGCTGGAGCTGCAATACCGGCAAAGCGTCAACGCCTTGGCCATCCTGACCGGGCTGGCACCGTCGCAATTGTCGTTGAACGCCCGCACCCTGGACGGCCTGCCCGCCCCGGCGGTGGCGGCGGGCCTGCCGTCCGATCTGTTGCGCCGCCGTCCCGACATCGCCAAGGCCGAGGCCAATCTGGAAGCCGCCAACGCCAATATCGGCGTCGCCCGCGCCGCGCTATATCCCAGCCTGACCCTGACCGCCGAGGGCGGCTATACCAACCCCTACCTGATCTCGCTGCTGGACGCCCACAACACCTTCTGGACCCTGGGCAGCAGCCTTGCCGCCACCCTGTTCGACAACGGCAAGCTGCGCGGCACCGTGGAATTGAACGAGGCCAAACTGCGCGAGGCGGCGGAAAGCTATCAATCCACCGTGCTGACCGCGCTGAAGGAAGTCGAGGACCAACTGGCGGCGCTGCGCTGGCTGGCGGTGCAGGAAGCGGCCCAAACCCGCGCCGTGGATGCGGCGCGCGAGGCGCAACGCCTGTCCGACGTGCGCTACCGCGAGGGCGCCGAGACCTATCTGACCGTGCTGGAGGCCCAGCGCACCCTGCTGGACGCCGAAGACAGCGCCGTGCAGGTCCGCCTGTCGCGGCTGTCCGCCTCGGTCGGGCTGGTCAAGTCCCTGGGCGGCGGCATGGATTCGGCGGTGAAATAGCCCTTGTCCCCTCGCGGTTTGCGGGGGAAGGCTGTTTATTTCACCACAGAGACACAGAGGCACAGAGGGATTTTTCCGGACGGGAAGTTTGTGCGCTTCCCCAAAGGCTGGTCTCTCTGTGCCTCTGTGTCTCTGTGGTTCATTCCCTGCCGGAAGCTTGGCCTGAAAATTGGCCTCCGGGACAACACCTCTCCATATTGCAGCGCAGCACCAGAAGGCCCACATTTCCCCGGTGACCATTGCAAGGGAAAGCATCATGCCGCATGCCGACGACAAGGATCTGCGCGCCCGCGTCAAGCTGTTGGGCGCCATGTTGGGCGACGTGCTGCGCGATCAGGAGGACGGCGAGGTGCTGGACACCGTCGAAATCCTGCGCAAGGGCTTCATCGAGCAGCGGCAGAAGGAAGACCCGGCCAAGCGCGCGCAATTGATGCAGGTGATCGCCGGGCTCGACCCGGCGGTGCTCAGCCATGTGGTGCGCGCCTTCTCGCTGTATTTCCTGCTGGCCAACATCGCCGAGGAAGAAGGCGCCCACCAGGACCGCCGCCGCAAGGTGCAGAAGGGCGAGACGCTGTGGTATGGCTCGTTCGACCACACCCTGCGCGGCTTCAAGGAACTGGGCGTGGCGCCGGAACAGGTGCAGTTGCTGCTGAACTCCCTGTGCTACCGCCCGGTCTTCACCGCCCACCCGACCGAGGCCAAGCGCCGCACCGTGCTGGAGGTGCAGCGCCGCATCGACCTGCTGGTCAAGCGGCTGGACGCCGCCTCGCCCGGCCCCGAGCGGGCCGAGGTGGAACAGGAATTGCGCAACCAGATTCAGGTGCTGTGGAAGACCGACGAGGTGCGCGGCAACCGCCCGCGGGTGGAAGACGAGATCAAGAACGGCCTGTTCTATTTCCGTGAAACCCTGTTCGACACCGTGCCGCGCCTGCACCGCAATCTGGAGCGCGCCGTGCGCACCGCCTATGGCGCGGAATCCGGCATCACCGTGCCGCCGCTGCTGCGCTTCGGCTCGTGGATCGGCGGCGACCGCGACGGCAACCCGTTCGTCACCCACGACGTCACCCGGCTGGCCCTGCGCCTGCAATCGCGCGAGGTGCTGAAACGTTACCGCCGCCGCATCGAGCAACTGGCGCTGGAGCTGACCCATTCCTCGACCCTGGTGACGCCGTCCCAGGAATTCCAGGATGCCCTGGCCGCCGATGCGGACGTCATGGCCGACGTGCTGGCGGGCAATCCGCACCGCTATGCCCAGGAACCCTACCGCCTGAAGCTGCACGTCGCCCACCACCGCCTGGGACGGCGGATCGAGCGCATCGAGGCGCTGCTGGACGGCCGTCCCGATCCCGGTCTGAACGGCGGCTATGCCAACGAGGCGGCGTTCATCGCCGACCTTGAAATCATCGGCCGCTCGCTGGCCAGCCATGGCGATGCCGGCCTGGCCCAAGGCGGGCTCAAGGATTTGCTGTGTCTGGTCCGCACCTTCGGCTTCTTCCTGGCGCAACTGGACATCCGCCAGGAATCCACCCGCCACACCAACGCGGTGGCCGAATTGTTCGCCCGTGCCCCCAACCTGCCCGATTACGCCGCCCTGGACGAGGCCGGGCGGGTCAAGGTGCTGGACGAGATGCTGCGCCATGGCGGCACGCCGCTGCTGTATGCCGACGATCTGTCGCCCGAGACGCGGGAAATCCTGGAGGTGCTGGCGGCGGTCCGTGACCTGCGGGCCGAGATCAGCGCCGAGGCCTTCGGCGCCTACGTCATCTCCATGACCCATCAGGCCAGCCATGTGCTGGAAGTGCTGTTCCTGGCGGGCTTCGCCGGTTTGGCCGGGCGCCGCGCCGACGGGCCGTGGCATTGCGCCGTGCGGGTGGCGCCGCTGTTCGAGACCATCGACGACCTGACCCGCATCCGCCCGGTGCTGGACACCCTGCTGGACCTGCCCGGCTACCGCGCCCTGCTGGAGGCCTCGGGCGGGGTGCAGGAAGTGATGCTGGGCTATTCCGATTCGTGCAAGGACGGCGGCATCCTGGCCTCCAGTTGGGGCCTGTACAACGCCCAGAAGCAGGTGGCCCAGGCCTGCGCCGCGCGCGGCATCAAGGCCCGACTGTTCCACGGCCGCGGCGGCACGGTCGGCCGCGGCGGCGGCCCCACCCACGACGCCATCCTGTCGCAGCCGCCGGGCACCCTGTCGGGCGACATCAAGTTCACCGAACAGGGCGAGGTGCTGTCGGCCAAATACGCCAACCCGGAAACGGCGGTCTATGAACTGACCATGGGCCTGACCGGTCTGATGAAGGCATCGTGCGGCATCGCCTTCGCCTGCGCCGTGGACCGGGGCGATTTCATGACGGTGATGGCCGAATTGTCCAAGCTGGGCGAGGATGCGTACCGCGACCTGACCGACCGCACCCCCAGCTTCATCGATTACTTCTACGAAGCGACACCGGTTTCCGAGATCGGTCAGCTCAACATGGGCTCGCGCCCCAGCCACCGCGCCAAGGGCGACCGTTCCAAATATTCCGTGCGCGCCATTCCGTGGGTGTTCGGCTGGGGCCAGTCGCGCCAGACCATCCCGGCATGGTACGGGCTGGGCACGGCATTGGAAGCATGGTGCGGACGTGACAAAGCACGGCTGGAAACCCTGCGCGACATGGCGCGGGACTGGCCGTTCTTCCATGCGCTGCTGGCCAACATCGCCATGTCGCTGAGCAAATGCGAGCTGTCCATCGCCCGCGAATACGCCCGATTGTGCGACGACGCGGTCGAGGCCGACGTCATCCATGCCCGCATCAAGGCCGAATACCGCCTGACCGTGGAATGGGTGCTGCGGCTGTTCCAAAGCGACGATCTGCTGGCCGACAACCCGCGTCTGGCGCTGTCGCTGGCCCGGCGCAATCCCTATCTGGACCCGCTGAACCACATCCAGATCGCCACCCTGCGCCGCTACCGCGCCCTACCGCCCGACGACGCGTCGCGAAGCGAGTGGCTGACACCACTGCTGCGCTCCATCAATGCCCTGGCCCAGGGCTTGCGCAACACCGGCTGATCGCGGGTTTTTCAACCGTTATTTCACACCCGTTCACACCAAACCCATACGTCATTCTTATGCCCTAGGTATAAGAAACGACATTGAAGGGGTGGAACGGGGAAACGGAACATGTCCTATCTGCGCGACATCGCCTTGGGGCGGCTGACCAATGCCGCCCTGGTGGCCATCGGACTGGGCATGGCGGTGATGGCGGCGATCCTGCTGCTGGGCCTGCAGGAATTGCGGATCAAGGGGCCGCTGTACGAAGACATCGTCTCGGGCAAGGATTTGGTGGCCGACATCCTGCCGCCACCCGCCTATGTGATCGAAGCCTATCTGGACGCCGCCCTGATGTTGCGGGCCGAGGACGACGGCCAGCGCGCCGCCCTGATCGCCGCCATGGCTGACCGCGAGCGGGAATTCAACGAACGCATCGCCTTCTGGCGTTCGACACCCCATGCCGCAATCATCGCCCGCGACCTGCTGGGCGAGGGGAGCGAGGCCGCCCAAGCCTTTTTCGCGGTGGTCCGCGGCCGCCTGATCCCGGCGGTCAAAGCCGGGGATACCGCCGCCGCCGATGCCGCCTTCCGCGCCGCCGAACAGCATTACCGACGCCACCGCACCGCCGTGGACCGTACCGTCGCCGCCACCACCACCTTCAACGCCGACGCCGAAAGCCGCGCCGCCCGCCGCAACAGCGCCGTGGTGGTCGAGGCCGTTCTGGTCATCCTCGGCGTTTCGGCATTGTTGCTCGCCATGGCGTTCGGCCTGCGCCGCCTGGTGGTCGAGCCGGTCCGCCGGGTCACCGCCGCGCTGACCCAGGTGGCCAATGGTGGCGAGAACGTGGATATCCCCGCCCGACTGCCCGGCAACGAAATCGGCAGCCTGTGGCAGGCCCTGGTCCGCCTGCGCGACACGGTCCGCCGGGCCTTCCGTCAGGGCGAAATTCTGGAACAGATGCAGGCGCAAGTGATGATGGCCGAGGGGCCGGACCTGACCATCACCTACCTGAACCGCTCCAGCACCGACATGCTGGCGCGGCTGGCCCCCCATCTGCCATGCCCGCCCGGCAGCATCATCGGCCGGTCGCTGGACGTGTTTCATAGAAATCCCGACCATATCCACGCCATCTTGAACACGCCGTCACGCCTTCCCCATTCCGCCCGCGTCCAAATCGGGCCGGAGGTCATGCGCCTGGACGTCGCCCCCATCTACAACCGCGACGGCAGCTTCGCCGGCCCCCTGCTGACCTGGCAACTGATCACCGAGCGGACGCGCCTGGAAAGCACCGTGCGGGAAGTTGCGGACAGTGTCGCCGACGCCACCGCCCGTATCCGCGGCAGCGCCGCCGCCGTGGCGGCGGGGGCGACCCAGACCGGAGAGCGGTCGCAGGCGGTGGCCAGCGCCTCGGCCCAGGCGTCGGGCAACGTCAGCGCCGTGGCCGCCGCCGCCGGACAACTGGTCGATTCCATCACCGAGGTGCAGCGCCAGATCGGCGAATCGGCGGCGCTGATGTCGTCGGCGGTGGAAAAGGCCCGCAGCACCGACACATTGGTGGGGCGTCTGGCGGAAAGCGCCGAACGCATCGGCGACGTGGTCAAGCTGATCAACGACATCGCCAGCCAGACCAACCTGTTGGCGCTGAACGCCACCATCGAGGCGGCACGGGCGGGTGAGGCCGGAAAGGGCTTCGCCGTGGTCGCGCACGAGGTCAAGGGATTGGCGAACCAGACCAGCAACGCCACCGAGGACATCCACCGCCAGATCGCCGCCATGCAGGCAGCGGCACAGGAAGCCATCGCCGCCATCCGTGACATCGCCGATACCATCGACGGCATGGAAGCGGTGATCGACGGCATCGACCGCGCGGTATCCAGCCAGACATCGGCCACCCATGACATCTCGGCCAGTGTGCAGCAAGCGGCGGCAGGTGCCGCCGATATCAGCACCGCCGTCGCCGACATCAGCGCCGCCGCCCGCGCCAATGGCCTAAGCGCCGATCATCTGGCGGTAAGCGCGGGTGATCTGGCATCGCAAAGCGCCAACCTGCAACAAGCGTTGCAAAGCTTCATGGAGAAATAGGCTGTCCCGGAAGGCCCCGGACAGAACCGAAACGCACAATTTCCCCCACGGGAATGCACCCTGGGAATACGTTTCATGCACGTTTGGCATAATGGAAACGCTTCCCCTCTCGTAGGTATCGCAGGATAACTTAGATCACACTTTTTGCATCTATCTCTGGCCGTGGCAAACCCCGGAATCACCTGCGGTAGCGCAAGAATCAGCCTTGCGAGTCCCCAATGGCAAACGCATTCTCGAATTTGAAGATTACGGCCAAGATCCTGATCCTGGCCGCCATCGGGACGGCTTGCACCGTGCTTGTGGCGGCGTACAGCCTGGTCCACCTCAAGGCAACCATGATCGAGGATCGGAAGGTGGCCGTCCGGCAGGTGGTGGAAACCACCAAGAGCGTCGCCGAACATTATTACGGCCGCTTCAAAGGCGGAGAGCTGACCGAGGACGAGGCCAGGGACCGCGCCAAGGCCGCCATCCGCGCCCTGCGCTATGGCAACAACGACTACATGTTCGCCTATAACGTCAACGGCATCACCGAAATCCACGGCACCCGCAAGGAGCTGGAGGGCAAGCAGCGCATCGACGAAAAGGACGGCGACGGCTTCCTGTTCATCCGCGCCCAGATCGCCGCGGCGCAGGCGGGCGGCGGTTTCACCACCTACCGCTTCACCAAGCCGGGCGCAGGCACCGACCTGTACGAGAAGATTTCCTACAACCTGCTGTTCGCGCCGTGGAATTGGGTGGTGTCGTCGGGCGTCTATATGGACGACATCGAAACGGCGTTCCGCGCCAAGATTTATGAGTTGCTGGCGGTGCTGGGCGTCCTGATGGTGTTCCTGGGCACCGCATCGGTCCTGCTGGGGCGCGTCATCACCCGCCCCATCACCCACATGGCGGACGCCATGCACCACCTGGCCCAGGGCGACCTGACCGTCGCCATCCAAGGGGCCGAACGCCGCGACGAAATCGGTGGCATGGCCCAGGCGGTGCAGGTGTTCAAGGACAACGCCATCCGCGTCAAAGCCATGGAGGTCGAACAGGAACAAGCCACGCAGCGCGCCGCCGCCGAACGCCATCAAGCCATGATGAACATGGCGGCATCCTTCGAAACCGCCGTCATGGGTCTGGTCAGCGCCGTCTCGTCGCAGGCCTCTGAACTGCGCGGCACGGCACAGGAAATTTCGACCGGCGCCGGGCAGGCCGCCGATCAGGCGGCAAACGTGGCCGCCGCCGCCCAGCAGGCGACGGTCAACGTGCAGACGGTCGCCTCGGCCTCCGAGGAATTGGGGGCCTCCATCTCGGAAATCAGCCGTCAGGTCGCCGAAGCCGCCAGCGTTTCCGCCACCGCCGCCGAGGAAGCGGCCCAGACCAATGCCGTGGTCGAAGGCCTGGCCCAGGCGGCCAGCAAGATCGGCGAGGTGGTTGGCCTGATCAACACCATCGCCAGCCAGACCAACCTGTTGGCCCTCAACGCCACCATCGAGGCGGCGCGTGCGGGCGACGCGGGCAAGGGCTTCGCGGTCGTGGCGGGCGAGGTCAAGAATCTCGCCAACCAGACCAGCCGCGCCACCGAGGAAATCTCGGCCCAGATTTCCGCCGTGCAGACCGAGACCCAACGGGCTGTCGGCGCCATCCGCAAGATCGGCACGGTGATCGACCGGGTGAAGGAAATCTCGTCCAGCATCGCCTCGGCGGTGGAGGAACAGGGTGCCGCCACCATGGAGATTTCCCGCAACGTCCAGGAAGCCGCCAAGGGCACCGAGAACGTCTCGGCCAATATCGGCACCATCGCCCAGGCCGCCCAAAGCTCGGTTGCCGCCGCCAACAACATTCTGTCGGCATCGGGCAATCTGGCCGAGAATTCGGAAAACCTGCGCTCCGAGGTCGTCCGCTTCCTCGACGGCGTCCGCGCCGGCTAACTCAGGGGGCGGTGGTGTCCAGATCGGGCATGGGATCGTCGGCGATCTCGGCCCGGATCCGCAGCACCGCATCCCATTCCGCCAGGAAGGCGGCGACGCAGGACGGGTCGAAATGGCTGCCGGAATTGTCTTCCAGCAGCTTGCGCGCCTTGTCCAGCGGCCACGCCGCCTTGTACGGGCGTTCGCTGGTCAGGGCGTCGAACACATCGGCCACCGCGACGATGCGCCCCGACAGCGGAATGGCCTCGCCCGACAGCTTGTTGGGGTAGCCGCTGCCATCCCATTTCTCATGGTGGGTCAGGGCGATCTCGGCACCGAAGCGGATCAGGCTGGAATCGCTGCCCGACAGGATTTCATGGCCGATCTGCGGGTGCTTGGTCATGACCGCGAATTCCGCCTCGGTCAGCTTGCCCGGCTTCAACAGAATGCCGTCAGGAATGCCCAGCTTGCCCAGATCGTGCATGGGCGCCGCCTTCAGCATCAGCTCGCAATATTCATCGTCCTTGCCCAGGCGGCGGGCGATCAGTTGGGAATAGCGGGCCATGCGCACGATATGGGCGCCGGTCTCCGGGTCGCGGAATTCCGCCGCCTTGGACAGGCGCAGGATCAGTTCCTGTTCGCGCGCGGCAATGGTGGCGGTGGCCTGCCGCACCTCGTCCGCCAACCAGCGATTGCGGTCGCGCAATTGCAGATGGCTGCGGCGCAGGGCCAGCAGATTGGCAAACCGCACCTTGGCCTCGGCCGGGTCAACCGGCTTGGCCAGAAAGTCGGTGACGCCCAGTTCCAGCGCCTTCTGCCGCACGCTGCGTTCAGCGGCGGCGGTGACCATGACGATGGGCACATCGCGGAACCCGGTCAGCTTGCGCACCGCCTCGACATATTGATGGCCGTCCATGTCGGGCATCATGTAATCGACCACGATCATATCGGGCACGGTGGAGCGGCAGAATTCCAGGGCGGCCAGCGGATCGGCGTAAGTCACCACCTCGACACCGGGTCCGGTGCGCAGCGCCAATTGCTGGAACAGCATCAGGTTGGTGTCGTTGTCATCGACGATTTGAACAAGCATGGCGTCCCCCGACTCCCCCTAAGACCCTGACGTGATGGCTTCAACAGTATCCATGGCGGCCTCGACCATGGCGGCGAACACTTCATCCATGCCGCCCTCGCCCTTCTTCAGCCCGCTTTCCAGGCGGTCCAGCAGATGCGCCAGACGCGCCAGCCCCAGATTGCTGGCGGCGCCGCGCAGGGAATGGGCGGCCTTGATCCCCGCCTGGACATCCCCTTCGGCCAGGGCCTGCTCGATCTCGCGCATGCGGGTCGGCAGGCTTTGCTGGAAGGTGCGCATGAGCGAGGCGAACACGTCCTCGCCCAGGGTATCGGCCAGATCGGCCCGCGCCTCGGCATCCAGCAGCGGCAGGCTGGACACCGGCGCTGCCGCCGGGGCGGCAGCCGGGGCGGCGGGAATGCACGGACCACGTCCGGGCCGGGCGGCGACGATCTGTTCCGCCCAGCGTTCCAGCAGACCGGCCAGCCGTTGGCGGTCGATGGGCTTGGCGATGTAATCGTCCATGCCCGCCGCCAGACAGGCCTCGCGGTCGCCGCTCATGGCGTTGGCGGTCATGGCGATGATGGGGACCGCCCCCTTGGGCCGGGCCAGTTGGCGGATGGCGCGGGTGGCGGCGATGCCGTCCATGTTGGGCATCTGCATGTCCATCAGGACCAGATCGTAATCGCAGCGCTCGACCAGGGTCACCGCCTCGCGCCCGTCATCGGCCACGTCGGCGCGGTGGCCCAGCTTGGCCAGCAATCCCACCGCCACCTGCTGGTTGATGGCGTTGTCCTCGGCCACCAGGATGCGCAGGGCCGGACCGGTGGGCTGGATGCTTTCGTCCAGGCGGCTTGGCCCCACCGGGCGCGCACGCTGGATGCCCACGGCTTCCAGCAGGCGGTCCAGCAGGGTGCTCTGGCGCACCGGCTTGGACAGCACGGCATCCAGCCGCAGGCTGGCCGCCTGGGCCTTGAGGTCGGGCGTATCGCCCGACGACGCCAGGATCAGTTTCAATCCGGCCATATCGGCGTCGGCGCGCAGCAGGGTGGCAAGATCCAGGCCGCTCATGCCCGGCATATGATGGTCCAGCAGCACCACCGCGAACGGTGCCGGGCCGCGCTGCGCCTCGCGCACCGTCCCCAAACCGGTGGCGGCGTTGTCGCAGGTCTCGACCGTGGCGCCCCAATTTTCCAGCTGGCGGCGGAACACGTCGGCATTGGTTTCATTATCGTCCACCACCAGCACCTTGATGCCAGCCAGCGGATTGTCGGACCGTTCGTGCCCGCCCTCGCCCTGGCGCACCGGCACTTCGAACCAGAAGGTCGAGCCCTCGCCCTCGGTGCTGGAAAAGCCGATGCGGCCGCCCATCAGCTCGACGATGTGCTTGGAGATGGCGAGTCCCAGGCCGGTGCCGCCGAAGCGGCGGGCGGTGGAGGAATCCGCCTGGGTGAACTTGGTGAACAGCCGCGCCTGGGCGGCAGGCGGAATGCCGATGCCGGTGTCGCGCACCACGAACCGCAGCCACGCCCGTTCGCCATCGGCCTCGGGATGGGCGGACACCTCGATGGCGACATTGCCCTTGTCGGTGAACTTGATGGCGTTGCCCGCCAGATTGAGCAGCACCTGACGCAGCCGCCCGGAATCGCCGATGAAGGTGGCGGCCTCGGGCGCCTGGACGAAATAGGTCAGCTCCAGCGTCTTGCCCTTGAGGCGCGGCGCCAGGATGTCCACCACGCCCTCGACCATGGGGCGGACCTCGAACGAGGTTTCCTCGAATTCCAGACGGCCCGATTCGGCGCGCGAGAAATCCAGGATTTCGTTGATGATGGACAGCAACGCCTCGGCCGACAGGCGGATGGTACTGGCGAAATGCCGCTGTTCCGGGTTCAGCTCGGTGTCCAGCAACAGGCCGGTCATGCCGATGATGCCGTTCATGGGCGTGCGGATTTCGTGGCTCATGGTCGCCAGGAATTCGCTTTTCGCCTTGTTGGCGCCTTCGGCGGCGCTCATGGCCTTGCGCAATTCGCGGTCCAGCTCCACCGATTGGGTGATGTCGGTGTGAATGCCGACCACGCCGCCGTCTGTGGTGGGATATTCCACCGTCCGCACCCAGCGGTCGCCCGCCAGATGCTGCAACAGCTCGCCGCCGCTGGCTTCGCGGTGGGCGGCGATGCGCTGCTCGATCCAGCGTTCCAGTTCCTCGCCGCTCAGGGCGTAGGCGCCGCGCTCGGCGATGGCCCGCACCAATTCGCCGAAATGGACACCGGGATGGATGACGTCGCCCAGATGGGGGAACAGCTCGCGGTAGCGGTCGTTGCACACCACCAGCCTGCCCTGGGCGTCATACAGAACGAAGCCTTCGGAAATCGAGGAGATGGCGGCCAGCAATTGGCTTTCCAACTGCTTCAGCCGGGCTTCGGCCTCGACCTGCTCGGTGACGTCCGACGCGGTCCCGCGATAGCCCAGGAAGTCCCTGCCCGGACCATAGGCCGGTTTTCCCGACACCTTGAAGAACCGCCGGGCGCCGTTGGGCAATTGCACCGGATAGGTATAGTCGCGAAACGGCAGATGAGCATCCAGGGTCGCCTGATGGGTGGCGATCTGGTCGGCGGGCACGGTGGCGGCCATCAGCTCGGCGCGGGTGCGGCCCATGATGCCCTGAAGCAGGTGCTCCAGCCGAGGGTCGCTGCCGGTAAAGCGGGTGAAGCGGTGATCGGGGCCGGTTTCCCAGAACCAGTCGGACGAGGATTCGGCGAAATCGCGAAACAGCGCCTGGGTGATCTGCAACTCGGATTCGTGCCGCTTGCGCTCGCTGATATCGCGGATGATGCCGACGAACTGGCGCACGCCGGTGGCCGACAGGTCGCCCACCGCCAGCTCGATGGGAAACAGGGTGCCGTCCTTGCGCCGCGCCGTCTCCTCGCGGCCACGGCCGGTGACACGGGCAACACCGGTCGCCTTGTAACGGTCCACATGCTGATGGTGCGCCGCCGCGTCGCGCTCGCCCATCAGCAGGGTCAGCGGCTTGCCCACCACTTCGTCGCGGGTATAGCCGAACATGGCCTGCATGGCGCGGTTGACGTCCAGGATGATGCCCTGGTGGTCCGAGATGACCACGCCCTCGCCCGCCGTATCCAAAATGGCCTTGAGCTGACGCTCGGCGCTGTCCTTGGCCTCGCGGTTGGCCTGGCGCAGTTCCTGTTCCATCAGGGTGGCGGCCAGACGGCTCATGCGTCGCTCGCGGTCGGTTTCCTCGTACGACTGGTTGACCAGTTCCAGCAACATGTCCACGTCGATGCCGCCGTCGGCGCTCGCGCGGCGGACCTTGCGCAATTGGCGTTCAAGCAGGCTGTGCATCAGCCTTCGCCGATGGTGGTGATGGTCATGGTCTGGTTATGCAACTCACATTGTCCGGTAAAGCCATGCGGCGCGATCTCGCCGTAAGAATAGAACCCGGTCAGGCAGGCGTTGACGCCCAGCGCCTCGGCCGCCGCCTCGACCTCGTCGGCGATGCGCTGGCCCATCAGCAGCTTCCGGCCGATGCAGCTGACCAGCAGCGCCAACGAGGGACCGCGCGGGGCGGCCATGGACATTGCGGCATCGCCCGCCCGGTTGGCGCCCTCGACCAGCCCGTCGAAATGGCCGCGCATCAACTGCGCCACCCAGCCTTGGGGAATATCGCCCGCGAAGGTCAGGCTTTGCGCCGTTTCATCCACGCCGACGATGGTCCGGACCAATGCGGCGTCGGGCGATTCCGGCGGCCGCACGGTCAGCGGAAACAACAGGGCGCTGCCCGGCAGCTTGTCGGCCTCGTCGCCCAGATAGCGCTTGTACAGCGCCAGGGCCGGTTCGCCGTTCAATTCATACAGCACATTGGCGGCCGAACGGGTGATGACCCGTTCGGGGCCGAAGCGTTCCCAGCCGCCATAGCTGCCCCAGCCGACGCGCACCGCGTCGCCGTGCAGGCCGACCGCCACCGCCAGTCCCTCGACCGGCGGTCCATCGCCGCCGACGAAGGTGTGGCGGAAATCGGGGCCATCGCCCGCCAGACCGCCGGTGATGACCACATCCTCGGGCAGCACAGCGCGCAGGCCGCTGATCAGGCGGGTGCCGTTGGCGCGCATGCCGTCGGCCAGCACGAACACCGCGCGCGGCACGCCCGGCCCCTGGGCCAGCAGGCTTTCGGCCAGGGCACGGCCGCCCTGTTCCGAGCTGTCGGCGCCGTCGATGCGGATGGTGGCAAAGGAGAGCGGCGTGCGGTCGAAATGCAGTGCGGTAGCGACCACGCTGCCGTCCAGAACCTCCTCGCCCAGTATTTCGCCGCCGGTGGTGCAGCCGACGATGCGGGCCTGGGGGAACAGGGCGGAAAGATGCTCGAAGGGGGAAGCGGCGCGCCACACGTCGGGCGCGGAGAAATAGAACACCAGTTGGGCATCGGCGGCGGGTTCGCCCGTGGCCTGCTGCCAACCTGCGTCCCGCGTCCAGACATGTTGGGAAGTGCGCATGGTTCCCCTCCTGACTTCCCCACTGATACCAAGGATGTATAAACGGGCTTGCGTGCTTGGATAAACGAAAATCAAACATCAGTTGTCATCGGCGGCCATGCGTCCGCGCGCCCTTTCGCCCGGCGCCGCCATTGCTTATGTTTCAATTCGCCTATCCATTTCCCCACCGGCAGAGAGTTCATGCCCTCCGACATCCAGACCGCCGCCCCCGCCGCCATCCGCCGTTGCGACTATGCCCCGCCCGCCTTTCTGGTGGACCGGGCCGAGTTGGACTTCACCTTGGGCGATGGCGGCGCCGAAATCCGCGCCACCCTGCATCTGCGCCGCAACCCCGAGGCGGCGCCGGATCAGCCCCTGGTGCTGGACGGCCAGGAACTGGACACCCGCCGCATCGCCCTCGACGGTCGCGAACTGAGCGCCGGCGAATACGTGATCGCCGATGAGACACTGACCATCGCCGCCCTGCCCGAAGGCGCCTTCGTGCTGGAAACCACGGTGGGGATCGACCCCGCCGCCAACACCGCGCTGGAAGGGCTGTACGTCTCGGGCGGCATGTTGTGCACCCAATGCGAGGCCGAGGGCTTCCGCCGCATCATCTGGTATCCCGACCGCCCCGACGTGATGGCGCGCTTCCGCGTCACCATCACCGCCGACCGCACGCGCTTTCCGGTGCTGCTGTCCAACGGCAATCTGGTGGAACAGACCGATCTGGGCGACGGCCGCCACCGCGCGGTGTGGGACGATCCCTTCCCCAAGCCCTGCTATCTGTTCGCCCTGGTGGCGGGCGATCTGGCGCTGGTGGAGGGTGACTTCACCACCCGCTCGGGCCGCAAGGTAGCGCTGAAATTCTGGGTCGAGCACGGCAACCAGGATCAGGTGCCGCACGCCCTGAAATCGTTGCAGGCGGCCATGGACTGGGACGAACGGGTGTTCGGCCTGGAATACGATCTGAACGTCTACAACGTCGTCGCGGTGTCGCACTTCAACATGGGGGCGATGGAGAACAAGAGCCTCAACATCTTCAACAGCAAATACGTGCTGGCCAAGCGCGAGACCGCCACCGACGGCGATTTCCTGGGCATCGAATCGGTGATCGCCCATGAATATTTCCACAATTGGACCGGCAACCGCGTCACCTGCCGCGACTGGTTCCAGCTGACGCTGAAAGAAGGCCTGACGGTGTTCCGCGACCAGGAATTCTCGGCCGACATGAACAGCCGGGGCCTGCAACGGATCGAGGATGTGCGCGCCCTGCGCGCCGCCCAATTCCCCGAGGATAACGGCCCCATGGCCCATCCGATCCGGCCGGAATCCTATGTGGAGATCAACAATTTCTACACCTCGACCGTCTACGAAAAGGGGTCCGAGGTCATCCGCATGATCCACACCCTGGTGGGGGCGCACGGCTTCCGCAAGGGCATGGATCTGTATTTCCAGCGCCATGACGGCCAGGCGGTGACCTGCGAGGATTTCGTCGCCGCCATGGAAGACGCCTCGGGTGTCGATCTGGGCCAGTTCCGCCGCTGGTATTCCCAGGCGGGCACCCCCAAGGTCACCGCCCGCTGGAGCCACGATGCCGCCGCCCGCCGCCTGACCCTGACCCTGGCGCAATCGTCGCGGCCCAGCCCCGGCCAGCCGGAAAAGCAGCCCTATCACATCCCGGTGGCGGTGGGTCTGGTGGGCGCCGAGGGCGATCTGGACCTGCGGCTTGAGGGCGAGGCCGACCCGCGCGGCACCACCCGCGTGCTCAACCTGACCTTGCCCGAGCAGAGCTTCGTGTTCGAGGACGTGGCCGAGGCGGCGATGCCGTCGCTGCTGCGTGGCTTCTCGGCGCCGGTGGTGCTGGAGGCGCCCTATTCCGCCGCCGATCTGGCCCGCCTGATGGCCGACGATTCCGACGCCTTCAACCGCTGGGACGCCGCCCAGGAACTGACCGTGCGGGTGCTGCTGGCCCTGGTCGCCGACCATGCCGCCGGGCGTCCGCTGGTGCTGGACGACAGCTTCGCCGCCGCCTGGGGCAAACTGCTGGCCGACCATGCCGCCGACCCGGCCTTCGCCGCCGAGGCGCTGTCGCTGCCCGGTTTCTCGGTGCTGGGCGAGCGCATGGAAACCATCGACGTGGACGGCATCCATGCCGCCATCCGTTTCCTGGCCGCCGCCCTGGGACAGCGCTTCGCGCCGCATCTGCTGCGCCTGCGCGAATCCCTGAGCGAGACCGGCTTCGCCCTGACGCCCGAGGCCATCGGCCGCCGCCGCCTGCGCAACGTCGCCCTGGCCTTCCTGGCGCACGGACTGCCCGCCGATTCGGCGACCCTGGCGCGCGAACAGTTCGGCGACGCGGGCAACATGACCGACCAGCTGGCGGCGCTGTCCTGCCTGACCCTGGTGGGTGCCGCCGCCGCCGAGCCTTCTTTGGCCGCCTTCTACGAGCAGTGGAAGGGCGAGCGGCTGGTGGTCAACAAATGGCTGGGCATCCAGGCCGCCGCCGACTGGCCGGACGTGCTGGCGCGGGTCAAGGTGTTGCTGGAGCATCCCGCTTTCGATGCCTCGGAGCCCAACAAGGTCTATGCGCTGATCGGTGGGTTCGCCGCCAATCCCAAGGCCATGCACGCCGCCGACGGCTCGGGTTACGCCTTCATGGCCGACCGGGTGATGGCGCTGGATTCCGCCAATCCGCAGGTGGCGTCGCGCATGGTCCGCTCGCTGATGCGCTGGAAGCGCTACGATGCCAACCGGCAGGCACTGATGCGGGCCCAGCTGGAACGCATCAAGGCCAAGCCCGGCCTGTCGCGCGACGTGGGCGAGATCGTCGCCAAGGCTCTGGCCTGACGCCTTCATGCCCACCGCCCAGCTTTTCGGCGCACTCTATGCCCTGAACCCGCCCGCTTTGCTGTTGCTGGCGGCGGCGGCCATCACCGTGGCCATGGCATGGCACGGCCGCAAGCTGCGGCGCTTTCCCGGCCGCCAGCGCTTCATCGCCATGCAATTGGGCGCGGCGGCCTGGGCGCTGACCGGCGCCCTGGAAAACATGGCGCAAGACCCGGCCCTCAAGGTGTTGTGGGCCGAGATCGCCTGGGGCGGCATCGTGACCGCGCCCACCGCCTGGGCCATGTTCGTGTGGTCCTATGGCCGCGGCGAGGAAAAGCTGCTGCCCGGCCGTTGGGTGTGGCTGCCCTGGGTCATGCCGGTGCTGACCCTGGGCGTGGCGCTGACCAACGAGCTGCATGGCCTGATGTACCGCGGCACGGCGCCGATCAGCGATGTTCCCGGCGCCGCCATCGATTACCATCATGGCGCCTGGTACTTCCTGACCGTGGTCTATCTGTACGGCTTCATGCTGTTCAGCGTGTTCGCCATCATCGAGGCCATCCACCGCAGCCACGGCCTGTACCGCCGCCATTATCTGGGCATGGCCTTCGCCATGATGCTGCCGTGGGCGGCCAATCTGGCCTATGTCACCGGCACGCTGACCCTGTTCGATTTCGACCCGACGCCGTTCAGTTTCCTGGCCATGGGCGGCATCTTCCATTGGATGATCCACCGCCGCCACCTGTTCGAGGTGGTGCCCATCGCCCGCACCGCCATGCTGGATTCCCTGCCCGATCCGGTGCTGGTGCTGGACGTGAACGGCATGGTGCTGGAGGCCAACCGCGCCGCCTGCGATCTGGCAGGGGTGGCGAGCCTGGGCGGGCGGCACTTCCAGGAACTGGATTGGGCGGATCAGGGACTGGGCCAGTTGCTGTCCGCCCCCGGCGACACCCTGGCCGAGATGCCGCTGGGCGCGGGCGGCCGGCATTTCGAGGTCCGCCGCGTCGATCTGGACCGCGACGGCCAGATCGTGGGCATGCTGCTGCTGTTCCGCGACGTCACCCACCGCCGCGAGGCCGAGGAGCGGTTGCGCGCCACGCTGGAGGATCTGCGCCGCGCCAAATCCGAGGCCGAGGCCGCCAGCCGCGCCAAATCCGAATTCCTGGCGGTGATGAGCCACGAAATCCGCACCCCCATGAACGGCGTCGCCGCCATGGCCGAGTTGCTGGCCCAGACCCGCACCGACAGCGAGCAGGGATCGATGGTGTCGATCCTGCGGCAATCGGCGGAAAGCATGTTGACCATCATCGACGACATCCTGGATTTCTCGAAGATCGAGGCCGGGCGGCTGGTGGTCGAACAAGTGCCGTTCGACCCGATCCACGTCATCGAGGACGTGGCCCAGATGATCGCCGCCCGCGCCGCCGAAAAGGGCATCGAGGTGGTGGTGGACGCCGCCGCCCTGCCGGTCCAGATGCGCGGCGACCCGGCACGCCTGCGTCAGGTGCTGCTCAATCTGGCGGGCAACGCCGTCAAGTTCACCGAACGCGGCCACGTCCTGCTGCGCGCCTGGACCGAGGATGCGGTTCTGAATTTCGCCGTCACCGACACCGGCATCGGCATCGCCCCCGACCAGCACGCCCACCTGTTCCAGCCCTTCACCCAGGCCGACGGCTCGGTGGCGCGGCGCTATGGCGGCACCGGGCTGGGCCTGTCCATCTGCAAGCGCCTGCTGGACCTGATGGGCGGCCATATCTGGTTGAGCAGCGCGCCGGGGCGCGGCAGCACCTTCTGCTTCACCCTGCCCACCTTGGCCGAGGCGGCGTCCCGCCCGCGCCCGCTGGACGGGCTGCGGGTGGCGGTGCGGCTGCACGAACCGTTGGGACCGGCGCTGGAACGGCTGGTCGCCGCCCACGGCGCCGAGGTGGCGGCGGGCAGCGCCGATGTGGTGATCGTCGAGGACGGCGCCGCAGCCACCACCGCACCCCAGGTCACCCTGGTGCCGTTCGACCATCTGGAGGCCATTCCCGCCGACGGCGCATGGCTGCGCAAACCGGTGCGGGCCGAGGACCTGATCCGGGCGGTGGCGGTGGCCGCCGGACGCCAGAGCGCCGGACAGGGCAGCGCGCGGCCGGGCGAGACCGCCTATGCCGCCCCCAGCGCCGAAACCGCCGATGCCGAGGGCACCCGCCTGCTGGTGGCCGAGGACAGCCCGGTCAACCGCATGGTGGTGTCCAAGATGCTGGAACGGCTGGGCATGGTCTATGATCTTGCCCGCGACGGCGACGAGGCGCTGTCGCTGTTCCGCCAACACCGCTATGGGCTGGTGCTGACCGATCTGCACATGCCGGGCATGGACGGCGTCACCCTGGCCCGCGCCATCCGCGCCGAACGCCATGCCGACGAACTGCCCATCCTGGCCCTGACCGCCGACGTCATGGCCCAGACCGCCCGCCTGTGTGCCGAGGCGGGCATGCAGGGCTGCCTGACCAAGCCGGTGCCGCTGGCGCAGCTGGATGAAATCCTGATCCGCCACCTGCCGCGCGCCGCCCAACTGCGCCGGGCCTTGGCCGAACAGCCCACCGCCCTGCCGCCGCCGCGCCCGGCAACGCCCATCCTGGACAGCGCCCATCTGAGCGAATTGTTCGGCGGCCTGAACGGCGAGGCCCTTGCTTTGCTGGACGATTTCCGCACCAATGCGCAGACGCGACTGGCATCGCTGGTCGCCGCCCTGGCCGAGGGCGATGCCGCCGCCGCCCGCCGCCACGCCCACACCGCGCGCGGCACCGCCCGCTCGGTGGGAGCGGGCGCCCTGGCCGAGGTGTTCGCCACCCTGGACGATTGCCTGTCCGAGGGCGATCTGGCCCTGGCCGACCGGCTGGTGCATCAGGCGGTGCGGCAATTGGACGTTTTCCGGGAATACCTGGCCGAACTCAAGGCCCGGCCCGACGCGACAAGGGGGAATGCATGAACGGCCTGGTCCTGGTTACCGGCGACGACACCCTGCGGGCCGAGGCGCAAGCCTATTTCACCGGCCTGGGCTTCGGCTTTTCCAACGAGGTGCCTGTCGAGCGCGCGCCCCATTGGGCGCTGGCCGCCGATCTGGGCCTGCTGGCGCCCCTGGCCTCGGGCCTGACCAACCAAAATCTGGCCAAGCATTTCGGGCAGGTGGTGGCGCTGTCCGAAAACGGCGGTTTCCATGCCCGGCTTCAGGCGGCGCGTCAGGGGGCCAGCGGCTTCCTGCAGCGCCCGCTCAGCCCGGCCGACCTGTTCGACCTGCTGGAAGATTCCGTTCTGCCTGCCTGTGACGAACCGGTGCGCGTGCTGATCGTCGATGACGACCCCATCGCCGCCCGCGTCACCGCGCGCCAGATGGATATGGCGGGCATGCAGACCCTGTCGGTGCAGGATCCGGCCCAGGTGCTGGACAGCCTGAAGACCTTCCGCCCCGATCTGGCCATCGTCGATCTGTACATGCCGCAATGCTCGGGCACCGAACTGGCCCAGGTCATCCGCCAGCTCGCCAGCTTCGACAGCCTGCCCATCATCTTCCTGTCGTCCGAGGGCGAACTGGCGGCGCAGATGAACGCCGTCAGCACCGGCGGCGACGATTTCGTCGCCAAGGGCACCCCGGCGGCGCTGATGGTCCCGCTGATCAAGTCGCGGGCCGAACGCATGCGCCGCCTGCGCCGCCACCTCAAGACCGACGGCATGACCCGGCTTCTGACCCACACCGCCTTCAAGGACAGCCTGGACGAGGCGCTGCGCGCCCCCGCCCCCTGCTGTCTGGCGCTACTGGACATGGACGGCTTCCGCACCGTCAACGCCGAATACGGCCACCCGGTGGGCGACGGCGTGCTGAAAACCCTGTCGCGCCTGCTGCGCCACCGCACCCGCGCCGATGACCGCGCCGGACGCTTCGGCGGCGAGGAATTCGGCCTGATGCTGCCCGCCACCTCTTTGGACGAGGCCGCCGCCCTGGTGGACACCCTGCGCGACACCTTCGCCGGGCTGTGGCATCACGGCCAGGACAGCCGCTTCCATACCTCGTTCAGCGTCGGCGTCACGCAAAGCCGGGCGGGCGACGACACCGAAACCTTGATCCGCCGCGCCCTGGCCGCCCTGAAACGGGCCAAGGCCGAGGGCAGCAACCGTCTTGCCAAGGATGAAGCATGAGCAAGCGCGTCTATCTGGCCGGACCGGCCGTGTTCCACCCTGCCGCCAAGCAGGTGTTCGAATATCTGGTGGAGACCTGCGCCAAGCACGGCCTGGAGGCCATCACCCCGCAGATCGACGAGCAGATTCTGGAGGGGCTGAGCCCGGCGGAACAGGCGGCGCTGATCCGCGCCGGGAACCTGTCGAAGATCCGCGCCGCCGACGCGGTCCTGGCCTGCATCTCGCCCTTCCGCGGCCCCGGCGCCGATGCCGGAACCGCCTGGGAAATGGGCTATGCCGAGGCGCTGGGCAAGCCGGTGGTGGCGTGGAGCGAGGCCCCCGACCAGTACCGCGAGCGGGTCGCCGCCGACGTGGACCCCAAGGGCACCTATTGGTGCCGCCAGCACGGCATGATCGTCGAGGATTTCGGCCTGACCGACAACCTGATGCTGACCGCCGGGGCGCACCCGGTGGAAAGCGATTTCGAAACGGCGGTCAAGGCGCTGGCGGCGTCGCTTTAACCGCACGCCACCCAGGCGCGCAGCCATTCGGCGACGCTCCAGCCCTGGGCGGTGCAGCCGCGCGGGGTGTGGGGCGGGTCACCGTCGAACACCTCGGCGATGGTGCCGACGCAATATTCGGACAGATGCGGCAGCATGGCCGCCAGCACTGCCCGCGCGCCCGCGCGGTCGTCGGGCCACACCCGCAGCCAGCCATCGATGAAGGCCCCCAATAGGAACGGCCACACCGTGCCCTGGTGATAGGCGCCATCGCGCGCCAGTTGGTCGCCGTCGAAACGGCCGCGATAGGCGGGATGGTCGGCGGGCAGCGAGCGCAGGCCGAATGGCGTCAGCAGGCGTCCGCGCGCCACCTCCATCACCCGCCGCCAGTGCCGTTGCTCCAACACCGGATTGGGCAGCGACAGGGCGAACAATTGATTGGGCCGCAGCAGCGGCGCCTCGGCGGGATCGCCGTCGATGACGTCGTACAGATAGCCGCCCTCGGCGTACCAGAAACGGGCGTTGAACGAGTCCCGCGCCCGCTCGGCGGCGGCGGCGATGCGGTCGGCATCGGCGGTACGCCCGGTTTCCGCCAGCCAGCGCGCCATGACGCACAGCGCGTTGTACCACAGCGCGTTGATCTCGACCGGCTTGCCCCGGCGCGGCGTCACCACCCAATCGCCGACGATGGCATCCATCCAGGTCAGCTGATAGCCATCCGCCGCCGCCCGCAGCAACCCGTCCTGGGGATCGGCGGCGATGCCGTACAGCGTGCCGGAGAGATGGCGCTCGATCACCTCTTCCAGCTTGGGCAGGATGATTTCCAGGGTTTCCATGTCGCCGGTATGGGCGACATAGCGGTCCACCGCGTGGAAGAACCACAGGGTGGCGTCGGCGGTGTGATAGACCGGCGGCCACGGCCCATCGGGGATGTTGTCGGGAATCAGCCCGTCCTTGAGGTAGCGGGCGAAGGTGCGCAGGGTATCGCGAGCCTCGGCATGGCGGCCGGTGACCAGCATCAGGCCTTCCAGACCGATCATGGTGTCGCGGCCCCAATCGTTGAACCACGGGTACCCGGCGATGACGCTGCACAGCCCGTCGCCTTCCGCCTGGACGCGGGCCAGCAATTCCGGGCGGTTTCGCGGGGTGAAGACGAAGGCATCGGCGGCCAGCGCCAGATGCGCCGCCGGTTCGGCGCGCAAGGCGGGATGGCCGCGCGACAGCAGGCGGCGGCGGCGCTCGGCTTCCGCCGCCCAGGCGGCATCCGCATCCAGGGCGGTGGCCGTGGCCCAGCCCTCGGTCGAGGCAGTCACGGACAAGGCGCCGTCCAGAAGGGCGCTCAGGGTACCGGGGCTCCATTGCGGGCCGTGATCCAGATAGCCGCGCCCGGTTTCGATGGGATAATGCATCTCGCGGCGGCAGCCCTCGTCCCAATGGGCCAGCCAGTCCGCCACCGCCAGCCGCAACGTCGGCCACGGCGCGCAGACGATCTCCACCTTTCCATCCTCGACGGTCACCGGCGCGGCGGCGATCAAATCCTGATCCACACCCCAATCGGCGTGCCGCACATGCAGCCAGGGCCGCAGCCGCAGGCGCACCGCCTCGCCCTCCAGCAGGCGGTATTGCACATGCACGCTGTTCTGGCGCCACGGCATCACCACCCGGCGCTCGATCACCCGTCCGGCGCCGACGAAGCGCCACACCGGCAGGCCGCCTTCCAGCCGGAATTCCGCCGCCAGCTCGAACAGCGGCAGCGGCCCACCCGGCAGGTCCAGGGTTTCCTCGAACTGATCCAGCATCACCGTCCGCCCGCGCGGCGCATCCAGCGCCGCCACCAGCAGCCCGTCATGCCGCCGCGACACCCCGCCGCCCAGGGTGCCCGAGGCATAGCCGCCCAGCCCGTTGGCAATCATCCATTCCTTGCCCGCCCAATGGGTCGGGGCGTCAAGCGTCAGGGCGGGCAGCATCATGGCCGTTCTCCGGCTAAGGGAAAAGCCATGGTGCGGCCGACCGCGTCGGCTGTCCAGAGGGTGCCTCTTGAAACCGTCTTCGCGCCCGCCAATCTGGTAAATGAAACTCCGAATTGACCGGGGCTGGGGAAATGATGTTCGCGCGCGCGGCGCTTTCGGGCCGCGTCCGCTCGCCGGGCTGGCTGGCCCTGGCGGTGCTGACGGCGGCGACCTTGGCCACCTTCACGCTGTTGGCGTGGCGGGACCTGCAGACGCGCGAACAGAGTGCCGCCCGCCAGGGTCACGACACCACATGGTTCATCGGCCGCAGCGTCGGCGAGAAGTTCCGGCAATATAACCGGCAACTGGCGCTGATCGCCGCCGAGGTGAATGCCGACAGGGATTTCAACAGCGACGGCGTCTGGCATCTGATCGGCCTGGCCATCCAATCCACCCCCGAGGTGCGCTCGTTCGGGCTGTACGATGCCCAAGGGCACATCGTCCAGCACAGCGACCGGCGCGGCGGCTTTCCCAACATCTCGGTCGCCGACCGCGATTATTTCCGGCTGCTGCGCGACGATCCCGATCAGGACGTCTTCATCTCGGCGCCGTTCGTCAGCCGGGTGCACGGCCAGACCATCATCGCCCTGGCCCGCGCCATCCGCGGTCCCGACGGCAGCTTCCGCGGGGCGGCGCTGGCGGCGGTGTCGTCCGAGGCCTTCGACCTGCTGGGCGGCCTGCCCAACCTGCCACCCGGCAGCGCCATCGCCATTCACCGCCGCGACGGCATCAACCTGTTCCGGGCGCCGCTGGTGTCCGAGCAGATCGGCCAGGACATGAGCGGCAGCCCGGTCTTCACCGCCCTGGCCGCCGCCGGGCCGGGCACCCCCATGCCCGGCATCGTGCCGTCGGGCCACACCCCCACCGCCATGGATGGGCCGGGCCGCGTACTGGCCTATCGCGTGCTGGAGGATTGGCCGCTGGTGGTGGTGGTCGGCATCCCGCGCGCCGAGATCATCGCCGGGTGGCGCCACGACTGGACCCGCAACGCCATGCTGGTGGGGCTGGCGCTGGTCGGTTTTTCCTGGCTGGCCACCATCGTGCAGCGGCAATTGACCGGACGGCTCGAGGCCGAACTGGCGCTGAGCCGCCAGGAACTCTATCACCGCGCTCAGGTCGAGGCCGAATTGCGCCGCTGGGCCACCACCGATTGCCTGACCGGCATGGCCAACCGCCGCCACTTCCTGGACCTGGCCGAACGCGAGATGCAGCGCTCGCGCCGCTATGACCGCCCCATGACCGTCGCCATCTTCGACGTCGATCTGTTCAAGCGCGTCAACGACAGCTTCGGCCACGCAATCGGCGACGAGGTGTTGCGGGCCATCGCCGCCGCCACCGCCGCCACCCTGCGCGAAAGCGATCTGGCCGGACGGCTGGGCGGCGAGGAATTCGGCCTGATGCTGCCGGAAACCGACCTGACCGGCGCCATCGATCTGGCCGAGCGGCTGCGCGCTGCCGTGGCCGCGACAAGTATTCAGGCCAACGACAGCACGCTTTCCGCCACCATCAGCATCGGCGTCGCGGCCCTGGAAGAGAGCGACATCACCATCGACGCCCTGTTCGCCCGCGCCGATTCCGCCCTGTACCGCGCCAAGAACGCTGGCCGCGACCGCATCGCGGTTTAGATCACATCCAATTCGCGAAAGAACAGGCGCAGCCTGCATTTGCTGCATCGCAAACTGATCCACATCAAAGCCAATACAGGCAATGTCTGATACGGTCCCGCCACCATCAAGAGAGTCCCGATAGTGGGGGAGAACACCATGGTATTGGACAACACGGCGATCATCGCCTTGGGCTTCCTGGTCAGCATTCTGGTCGTGACCGGCGGATTGCTTTACTTCGTGATCGCCAAGCTGAAGCGCTGACCAAAACCTGAGGCGCCGCCCGGGCGCCGTCCCAAGAGCATCCGGGCAGACGCGGCAGAGCGCGCCGCGCCCTTATCCGCCCCCGGCCACAATCCCGCCGGGGGTTTTCTTTTGGAGATATTCCAGCACATAGACCCGCAGCGCCGACGACAGATTGCCGCTGCGTTCCTGGTCGATTTCCGCCGCCAATTGATTCAGCGACAGGCCGCGCTCGGCGGCGATGGCCCGCAGGGCGTCCCAGAATTGCGGCTCCAGCGACACGCTGGTGGCGTGTCCGGCAACGACGATGGATCGCTTCTTCAACATGCGGTCTCTCCTCCGCTTCCAACATAGCTCGCCACCACGAAAATGTCGCGGAACCGTAAAACCCACATGGGTTTCAGGGGCGCTATCATGCGGCGAACACGCAAGAAAGATATTCATCGTCTGGGAGGACGATCATGCATGCCGCCAGCCGCCTGACACCCGCCGCCAGTAGCAGCCTGACCCTTGCCGAAAGCGGCGCCCTGGCCCTGGCCGAGGCCGCCCGCCAGTTGGACAGCGCCGACGAACCGGCCAAGTTCCTGCGGGCGCTGGAGCATAACCGCAAGGTCTGGCAGACCATCCGCGATCTGGCCGCCCGCCACAACTGGCGCACGCCGACGCCGCGTCTGGCCGATTACGCCCTGGCCACCGCCCGCAAGATGGGCCGCGGCGTCGCCGACGAGCAATTGTCCAACCTGATCGACATCAGCCGCCGGGTCTCGGCCGAACTGGCCGGGGGCGACATCGAGCGCATCCGCGAGCGCGCCTATTTCATCTGGGAAAATAGCGGCCGTCCGCACGGCCAGGATCTTGAGCACTGGCTTATGGCGGAAATGGCTGTCACCCCCCACTAATGGGGTCATAGGGGGACCCTTCCCCCTCGTCCTCCATCTTCCGGATGATTGCCCCAGCCCTGTGCGTAAGAGTAGCCTTTTGCCGGTATCCATAAGATCAGAAGGGCCATAAAGGCCCGAACAGGCAAGGGAGAAAAGCCCATGGGAAGCGTCTCCATTCCGGTCCGCCTGACACTGCCCGAAAGCAGCGCCGTCGCCCTGACCAAGGCCGCCGACGACATGGCCGACGCCCACGATAACGAGCATTTCCTGGCGGCCTTGAACGGCAATCATCGTCTGTGGCTGGCCCTGGCGGAAATCGCCCATGCCAAGGGCTGGTCGTTCCCCGACCGCCGCGTCACCGATTTCGTGATGAACACCACCCACAAGGCCGGGCGCCACACCAGCGACGACCAGATCGAGGCGCTGATCACCATCAACCGCGACATGGCCGCGCAGTTGGCCGGTGGCCAGGACTTGGAAATGGTGGCCCGCCGTGCCGAACTGGCATGGCGCGAGCATGGCCGCCCCTATGGCATGCGCCTGGACCAGTGGCTGATCGGCGAGATGGAACGCAAGGCCCGCCTGCGCCACGCTTTCAACGGCTATAACTGATCACCGCTGACAGAGCCTGTTGCCGCCGCACGGCGACAGGCTCTATGGTGCGCGCATCATGCGACGCGCCACCTTTCTTTCGACTCCGCCCAAGCTGACCGGCGAAATCCGCCGGTTCTGCGCCACCCTGTCCGCTGCCGAGCCGGTGCTGCTGAAGACCGTGCCGTTCCCTGGCTGCGACGGCGATTGCCATGCCAACCTGCCCGGCCATGTAGAGCGCTTCGGCGGCACGGCGGTGGCGGGATGGCGGGTGGTGGTGTGGCCGCGCGTCATGCTGCACGCCGAGCCGCATTTGGTCTGGCGCAGTCCCAAGGACGAACTGATCGACGTCACCGCCGCCCCCGACCGCGCCGCGCAATCGGTGTTCGTGGCCGACCCGACCGTCACCGCCGACAGCCGCCCGCGCCGCCAGTCCCTGACCAGCGACACCAACCTGACCCGCTGGATGGAGTTGGCCGATGCCGGACGCGAGGGCGACGATGGCGCCTTGGACCTGTTCCTGGCGGTGCTGAAGAAACACGCCCGCCCCGACGACCCCTGCTATTGCGGCAGCGGGCGCCAGATGCGCAAGTGCCATCCGCTGAAGAAGTAAACCAAACAAAAGGTTCATCGCAGATTTGCGGGGAAGGTTGCCGCCCAACCGATTGCGTCATGCCCGGACTTGATCCACGGCTGTCCGGCCATGACGAGCACTTCCCCGGAATTCCGCGAAGACCCAACAAAAAACCCCGGCCTCGCAGCCGGGGGTTTCCTGTTTCAGCGATCCGCTCAGTGAGCGAACTCGGCGAAGAAGTCGTTGCCCTTGTCATCCACCACGATGAACGCCGGGAAGTCCACCACCTCGATGCGCCAGATGGCTTCCATGCCCAGTTCGGGGTATTCGACCACCTCGACCTTCTTGATGCAGTCCTGGGCCAGACGGGCGGCGGCGCCGCCGATGGAGCCCAGGTAGAAGCCGCCATGCTTCTTGCAGGCGTCGGTGACGGCCTGCGAGCGGTTGCCCTTGGCGATCATCAGCATGGAGCCGCCAGCGGCCTGGAACTGATCCACATAGGAATCCATGCGGCCAGCGGTGGTCGGGCCGAACGAGCCGGACGGCATGCCCTCGGGGGTCTTGGCCGGACCGGCGTAGTAGACGCCCATCTGCTTGAAGTAATCCGGCAGGCCCTCGCCCCGATCCAGACGCTCCTTGAGCTTGGCATGGGCGATATCACGGGCAACGATCATCGGACCGGTCAGGCTGACGCGGGTCTTGATCGGATATTGCGCTAGGGTCTTGCGGATTTCGTCCATGGGACGGTTGAGGTCGATCTTGACCACCTCGCCCGACAGCTTCGAGGTATCGATCTCCGGCAGATACTTGGCGGGATCGCGCTCCATGGCCTCGACGTAGACGCCGTCCTTGGTGATCTTGCCGAGGATCTGGCGGTCGGCCGAGCACGACACGCCGATGGCCACCGGACACGAGGCGCCGTGGCGCGGCAGGCGGATGACGCGGACGTCGTGGCAGAAATACTTGCCGCCGAACTGGGCACCGATGCCCATGTCCTGGGTCATCTTGAGGACCACCTGTTCCAGTTCCACATCGCGGAACGCCTGGCCGTACTTGTTGCCCGAGGTCGGCAGGCTGTCCAGATAGCGGGCGCTGGCCAGCTTGACGGTCTTGAGCGCCATTTCCGCCGACAGGCCACCGATGACGATGGCCAGATGGTAGGGCGGGCAGGCCGAGGTGCCGAGCGTGCGGATCTGGGCGTCCAGGAATTTCAGCAGGCTGGTCGGGTTCAGCAACGCCTTGGTCTGCTGGTACAGGAAGGTCTTGTTGGCCGAGCCGCCGCCCTTGGCCATGAACATGAACTTGTAGGCCTCGCCCTCGGTGGCGAACAGGTCGATCTGGGCCGGCAGGTTGGTGCCGGTGTTGACCTCGTCATACATGTTCAGCGCCGCGGTCTGCGAATAGCGCAGGTTCAGATCGGTATAGGCCTGCTGCACACCCTTCGAGATGGCGGCTTCGTCGTTGCCGCCGGTGAACACCTGCTGGCCCTTCTTGCCCATGACGATGGCGGTGCCGGTGTCCTGGCACATGGGCAGGGTGCCGCCCGCAGAAATACAGGCATTCTTCAGCAGGTCGAAGGCGACGAACTTGTCGTTGGCCGAGGCCTCCGGATCATCGATGATCTTGCGGATCTGCGCCAGATGGCCGGGGCGCAGCAAATGCGAGGTGTCCTTGATCGCCTCGTAGGTCAGCGTGGTGATGGCCTCGGGCTCGACGGTGACGACGCTCTTGCCGTTGAAGGTGGCGGTGCCCACGCCATCGCTGGTGATCTTGCGATAGGGCGTGTCGTCGTGGCTCAGCGGGAACAGCTCGTGAAAGACGAAGTCGGACATCGGCACCCTCGGGACAAAGGCTGGAATGGGTAGGCGCACACCACCCCGCGCGGGTGGGAGCAACCGCGTTGGTCAAACACCTTTTTCAGCGATACGTCAAGCGCCGAGAGGCGGAACGCCTACTTCTTGCGGAAGGCGTCCAGCGCGATGACCTTGGCCCCTTCGGCCGGGACATCGTCATCCTTGGCGACGGCGGCCAGTTCGGCGGCGATGGTGGCCGGTTCTTCGTCCGGCAGATCCTCGTCGTCGAATTCCTCGTCCTCTTCCACCTGGAACTGAAGTCCGAACTTGGCCGACGGATCGGCAAAGCCGGTGATGGCGGCGAACGGCACCACCAGACGTTCGGACACGCCCGAGAACGACAGCGTGACCTCGAAATGCTCGTCCAGCACCTCCAGGCTCCAGAACTGATGCTGGAGCACGATGGTCATCTCGTCCGGGTGGCGCGCCAGGATGTGCGGCGGCACGCGCACGCCGGGGAAACGGGTGCGGAAGGTGATGTAGAAATGGTGTTCGCCAAACAACCCGTCCTGGGCGGTCTGGATCAAGGCATCGCGCACAACGCCCCGCAGGGCGTCTTCGACCATCTTGTCGTAACGCAGGCTATCTTCCGACATCTGAGCGCGCGGCCCCTTCAAGCAATCCGGCTGGCGGTCGATGCTGAGACCGCGAGTGAAGAAGTGGGGGGCTTCTGTTGCCCGGTGCCCCCCGGACCGCGCTTACGGGTTAAGCCGCAGCGGCAAGTTCAACGTTGTCGTTGGCACTTGTTGAGGTTAGCCCGATAACGGCGGATACCATACCGAGGACAACTCATACCTTTATTACCCGCGTCGATCCTGTTTCGCCCCCATTGGTCCGGCAAAGCCGGGAATGGTGGAGGCGCCGGGTACCGCCCCCGGGTCCGCAAGGCCTATTCCGTATAAGGTTTAGCCCCATAGCCGGGAAAACCCGGCAGCGACAATATAGTGCAGCGCCGCACGCTTTGCCAGTCCCGCCTTTACCGTGACCGCCAGAAGCTTTCATGGTATCCCTGAGAGAATCACCACCATAGCGGGATGCGAATCATGGCGACGCCATCAAGGATAGTCATTTTCCTACCCGGAATCTCCGGTTCGTCCCTGACCTCCTGGGGCGAGCTGCGCGGCCCGGCCCCGGTGATCGTCCCGCTGTGGCCGGACAAGGTGATGTACGACATCGAGCACGGCGACACCCCGGCGGCGGAAACGCTGCTGACCGATCCCGGCGCGATCTCGGCCTGCGCGCCGCCCGCCGACGACGCCACCGTGGTTCCCTATCAGCCCTGCGCCTCCAGTTACGCCACCATCACCTCGGCGCTGCAAAGCACCCTGGGCAGCGGCACCCCCTATGTGACGTGGCAATTGGGGCTGACCAAATTGTCGGGCCGTGGCGATCTGGTCATCGGCTTCGGCTATGACTGGCGCCAGAGCAATGGCTTCGCCGCCCGCTGCCTGCAAACCCTGCTGTTCGAGATCGATTCCGCGTGGGGGCGCGGCACTTACCGGGTGGCGCTGGTGGCGCACAGCATGGGCGGTCTGGCGGCGCGCGCCTATCTGGAGAATGTGGGCCGCACCGACCCGTGGCTGGGCGCCATCGCCGCCCTGGTCACCCTGGGCACGCCCCATCTGGGCGCCCCCATGGCGCTGGACGCGGCACAGAACAACACGGGCGTGCCGTCCTTCGACCCGGCCTTCGGCGACTTCCTGATCAACGACCCGGATTTTCCGTCCAATTACGAATTGCTACCGCCGCCGCAGGTGGCTTTCGTCACCAACACCGCCAGCGGCGCCGATGAAAGCCTGTACCTGCCCGAAGTCAACGCCGCCGCCGTGCTGGCCGGAGCCAGCGCCGCCAATCTGAACGAGTCGCAGGCGTTCTTCGCCACCCTGGATTACGGCGACGGCCCGCGCCCGGCGCCCTATTACCTGATCTGGGGCCAGTGCACCGAGCCCAATCCCATGAGCCCCGACGGCACCACCATGTGCGGCTTCACCTGGAACGGCGATTCCGCACAGCCGGTGATGGCCGGGACCTGGGCGGCGGACGGCGACGGCGTGGTACCGGGCTGGAGCGCCCAATTCCAGGGCTTCACTCCGGCCGGGCTATATCAGGCCAAATACGCCACCGCCGCCGCGCAAAAGGCGGGGACAATCAGCGTCAACCATTTCGAGCTGGTGACCAGCCCTGACGGGCTGGCCCAGATGGCGGAATGGCTTCAGGCGGCTTTCGCCGCCTGAAGCCTATCATTTTCCCTCGCCGGGCGCGGGCATCCGCCCGCTGGGCCGCGCCCTCAATGGGCGCAGGAGTAACACGCCTCGGACTTAAGGCGCGTTACCCGCAATCACATAAAGCTGATCTTCGGTCCCTTGCGGTTGCCCTGGATCAGCCCGACCTTGTCCCACACCTTGGCGGCGATGGCGGCATAGGCCTTGGCGTGCGGGCTGTCGGGCTGGGACACCACGATGGGGGTTCCGGCGTCCGAGGTCTCGCGGATGGCGATGTCCAGCGGCACCTCGCCCAGGAATTCCACCGACAGGCGCGCGGCCTCGGCTTTGGCGCCGCCATGGCCGAAGATATGGGCTTCGTCGCCGCATTTCGGGCAGACGTAATAGCTCATGTTCTCGATCAGGCCGAGCACCGGCACATCCACCTTGCGGAACATGTTCAGGCCCTTGCGGGCGTCCAGCAGCGCGATGTCCTGGGGGGTCGAGACGATGACGGCGCCGGTCAGCGGCACGTTCTGGCTCATGCTGAGCTGGGTGTCGCCGGTGCCGGGCGGCATGTCGATGACCAGCACATCCAGCTCGCCCCATTCCACATCGCGCAACAACTGGTTCAGGGCGCCCATGACCATGGGGCCGCGCCAGATGATGGGGTTGTCCTCGGGCACCAGGAAACCGATGGACATGCACTTGATGCCGTAATTTTCCATGGGCAGCATCACCTGCCCGTCGGGGCTGGAGGGCTGCCCGCTGATGCCCAGCATGCGCGGCATGGAGGGGCCGTAAATGTCGGCGTCGAACAGGCCGACCTTCAGCCCCTGGCGCGACAGGGCCAGGGCCAGATTGGTGGCGGTGGTGGACTTGCCGACGCCGCCCTTGCCCGAGGCGACGGCGATCACCGACTTGACATAGGGCAGCATGGGGCGCTCGCCCGGCTGCTGCGGCGCCTGCTGCTGGGCGGCGCGCTGGGCGGTCAGCACGGCGGATACGGTCAGCACGCCCGGCAGGGCGTTGACGGCGTTCTCGGCGGCCTTGCGCACCGGCTCCATGGCCGAGGCCAGAGCAGGGTCGATCTCGATGGCGAAGGCCACATGGCCGTTCTTCACCGCCACGCCCGACACCATGCCCAGGGTGACGATGTCGCGGCCCCGGCCGGGTTCGATCACCTTCTTCAGGGCGTCCAGCACTTGGGCTTCGGTCAGATCGGCCATGGAAAAGCTCTCCGTTGTTCACGCAAGCCTGAAACATCAGGCGCTCCCTCATATAGGCCCGAGGGATTGCTTTGTTAAGAACGTTGGTCAAGCTTCGCCTTGAAAAGGGTCATGCTTTCTCCATATGGGCTGAAATCCCGGCGGCCGGTCAGCCCGGCGCGTTGCCAGCCCCGCCCCACTGGCCTATAAGGCGATGCGGGGGCTCGCGCTGGCGGGCCGACCCACCGGGGCCGACCATTGATTGAAGGGATAAGACATGCCTTGGAATCCTCAAGGGGGCGGCGGAGGCCCCTGGGGCAACGGCGGCGGCGGCAACGGCGGCAGCCCATGGGGCCGTGGCCCCGGTAAGGGCGGCGGCCAGGGGCCCACTCCCGATTTCGACGAAATCATCCGGCGCGGCCAGGAAAGGCTGAAGCGCGCCATGTCCGGCGGCGGTAATTTCAGCGGCGGACGCGGCATCGCGGCGCTGGCGGCCTTTGCCTTCATCGCCTGGGCGGCCACCGGCATCTACAAGGTGCAGCCCGACGAACAGGGCGTGGTCCTGCGCTTCGGCAAGTGGGTGGACACCACCGATCCCGGCCTGCACTACCACCTGCCCTATCCCATCGAGGGCGTGCTGCTGCCCAAGGTGACCAAGGTCAACCAGTTGAACCTGGGCTTCCGCACCGCCGGGGAAAGCCGTTTCGACCGCGCCCCGGTGGGCGGCCGCGACGTGCCCGAGGAAAGCCGCATGCTGACCGGCGACGAGAACATCGTCGAGACCGACTTCACCGTGTTCTGGGTGATGCGGGACGCGGGCAAGGTCCTGTTCAACATCAAGGACCCCGAGGCCACCGTGAAGGTCGCCGCCGAATCGGCCATGCGCGACGTCATCGGCCGCAACCCCATCCAGGCGGCGCTGTCGGACAAGCGTGAAAATATCGCCAAGGCCTCCATGGTCGAGTTGCAGCGTCTGCTGGACAGTTATGAATCCGGCGTGCTGATCACCCAGGTGCAGTTGCAGAAGGTCGAGCCGCCGGCGGCGGTCATCGACGCCTTCAACGACGTGCAGCGCGCCCGCGCCGATCAGGAACGCGCCCGCAACGAGGCCGAAGCCTACCGCAACGACATCATTCCCCGCGCCCGCGGCGAGGTCGAACGGCTGGTGCAGGAGGCCGAGGCCTATAAGGAACAGGTGGTCAATCAGGCCGAAGGCGAGACCAAGCGCTTCCTGGCGCTGTACAACGCCTGGCGCCAGTCGCCGGACGTGACCGAACGCCGCCTGTACCTGGAGACCATGGAAAACGTGCTGAAGAACACCCCCAAGCTGGTACTGGACCCGGCGGGCAAGGGGGCGGGCGTGGTGCCCTATCTGCCGTTGCAGGAACTGAAGCCCAAGGGCCAGACCAACCAGGGAGCCGCCCGATGAGCCGCCCCATCGTCATGATCGCCACCGGCGCGCTGGCCATTGCCGCCGTGATCGTCAGTTCCTCGCTGTTCGTGGTCAACCAGGCCGAACAGGCCCTGGTGCTGCGCCTGGGTGCCCACCGCGCCACCATCAAGGCGCCGGGCCTGCACATGAAGGTACCGTTGATCGAGGAGGTGGTGCGCTACGACCAGCGTCTGCTGTCGCTGGAACCGCCCGCCGAGGAAATCATCCTGGGCGACCAGAAGCGGATCGTGGTGGACACCTACACCCGCTACCGCATCGCCGATCCGCTGAAGTTCTATCAGACCCTGCGCAACGAGGCCAACGCCCGCAACCAGTTGACCCAGGTGGTCAGCTCGGCTCTGCGCCAGGCCCTGGGTCAGGTCATGCTGCCGTCGCTGCTGTCGGACGAACGCACCCGCATCATGGCCGCCATCCAGGCGGAAGTGAGCGAGCGCGGCGCGTCCTATGGCATCGCGGTGGCCGACGTGCGCATCCGCCGCGCCGACCTGCCCGAGGAAACCAGCCAGTCCATCTACGACCGCATGAAGTCGGAGCGTGAGCGTCAGGCCAAGGAACTGCGCGCCCAGGGTTACGAATGGGGCCAGCAGATCCGCGCCCGTGCCGACCGCGAACGCACCGTCATCCTGGCCGAGGCCACCCGTCAGGCCAACGGCCTGCGCGCCCAGGGCGACACCGAATCCTCGCGCATCTACAACGAGGCCTATGGCCGCGACCCGAAGTTCTACGACTTCTACCGCTCGCTCGAAGCCTACCGCACCACGCTGACCGACGGCAGCACCACCATGGTGCTGTCGCCCGACAGCGAGTTCTTCCGCCACTTCGGCGCCGCCAATATCGGCCGCCGCTAGTCCGGACAAGGGTGATCGGGGGCATGGACGGCGCCCCCGATCCACTCGCCATACTGCCGCCATAGTCGCACCGAAAACTCTGGCCCGCCCGAAGCCGCTTGACGCGCGCGGGCAGAAGCCCACATTTGAGACGCCCGGAACGGTTTCCGGGCCTCCCCTCCGGAGGGTCTCGTCGGTGAAGAACACCAGAATGAACCAGATCTCCCGCGTCCGCGCCGTGGCCGCCCCCGATTCGCGCCTGCCCGCTTTGCTGCTGGCGGCAGTGGCCGCCATCGCTCTGCTGTTGCAGGCTTTCGCCGCCCATGCCCGCGAGGCCCCGACCAGCTTCGCCGATCTGGCGGAAAAGCTGCTGCCGGCCGTGGTCAACATCTCGACCACCCAGACGGTGAAGAATCCGGACCGGATTCCCGAGATGCCGCAATTCCCGCCGGGCTCGCCGTTCGAGGAATTCTTCAAGGAATTCATGGAACGCCAGATGCGCCCCGATTCGGCGCCGCGCCGCGCCACCTCGCTGGGCTCGGGCTTCATCATCGACCCGTCCGGTCTGGTGGTGACCAACAACCACGTCATCGCCGATGCCGACGAGATCACCGTCACCCTGCATGACGACAGCGTTTACAAGGCGACCCTGGTCGGCCGCGACATCAAGACCGATCTGGCGCTGCTGAAGATCGATCCCGGCAAGAAGGCTCTGGCCTCGGTCGGCTTCGGCAATTCCGACGTCACCCGTGTCGGCGATTGGGTGCTGGCCATCGGCAACCCCTATGGCCTGGGCGGCACCGTCACCGCCGGTATCGTCTCGGCCCGCGCCCGCGACATCAACGCCGGCGATTACGACGATTTCCTGCAGACCGATGCCTCCATCAACCGCGGCAATTCCGGCGGCCCGATGTTCAACGTGAACGGCGAGGTCATCGGCATCAACACCGCCATCTACTCGCCGTCGGGCGGCTCCATCGGCATCGGCTTCGCCATTCCCTCGACCATGGCCAAGTCGGTGATCGACGACCTGCGCAAGTACGGCAAGACCCGCCGCGGCTGGCTGGGCGTGCGCATCCAGTCCCTGGACCAGGAACTGGCCGAGAGCATGGGCCTGCCCGAATCCCACGGCGCCCTGGTCGCCAAGGTCCAGGATGACGGCCCCGCCGCCAAGGCTGGCATCAAGTCGGGCGACGTCATCCTGAAGTTCGACGGCAAGGAAGTGGGTGAAATGCGCAAGCTGCCCCGCATCGTCGCCGAAACCGCTATCAACAAGGCGGTTCCGGTCGAGTTGTGGCGCAACGGCAAGACCACTTCGATCACCGTCACCGTCGGCGAATTGCGCGAGGAACAGCCGGAACCCGCCAAGCCCCAGGAAAAGGCCCAGGCCAATCCGGCTGGTCAGGTGGTGCCCGGCACCGGCCTGACGGTGTCCACCCTGACCCCGCAATTGCGCGAGAAGTTCGGTCTGGACGAGGAGACCACCGGCGTGGTCGTGGTCGACGTCAAGGACGGCCCCGCCGCCGAAAAGGGCATGAAGCCCGGCGATGTGGTCACCGAGGCCAGCCAGGCCCAGGTGCGGACCCCCGCCGACCTGATCCGTCTGGTCGAGCAGGCCCGCGCTTCCGGTCAGAAGCTGCTGCTGCTGCGGGTCGAAACCCCGCAGGCGCCGCGCTACGTGGCCCTGACCCTGACGAGCAAGAAAAAGTAAGGTTCGATCCTTCGAAGGACTCAGGAAGGGGGCGCAAGCCCCCTTCTTTCGTTTAAAAAGACGCGACAGCCCGTCACAAAGCATCGCAGGACGTTGTTTGCGGTGCAGCTATGCCCTTCAGCATAATGAGGGCATACGTATTTTCGGGACATCCGCCATGACCCACAAGATCGTCGTCTGCACCGACCATTCCGTGACCTGGGAATGCCTGCGCCGTTTCTCGGCCGCCTCGCCGGTGGCGCTGGAGCGGGTGGCCCGTCTCGAAGATCTGGCGGGACGCGAGGGTCTGGCGGTGGACGCCGTGGTGGTGGATGACCGCTTCCTGCCCATCATCCGTCAGGTGGAACGCTCGGCCTGCCGCCATTCTGCGGTGTTCCGCGACGCGGTGTTCATGACGGCGGGCGAAGCCCTGAACGCCCTGTGGAGCGGCCCGCTGGCCGACCCCGAGCACTACTCCACCAATGCCCTGTCCGACTGGGTCAGCGAAACCCGCGTCGAGGCGCCGTCCGACCTGATGCACTGAGGCGGCGGGTCTTTCCTACTCCAAATCCAGCCGCCCCAGACCACAGCCGTCCAGTTCCAGATTGCGGATCATGCGGCGGAGCAGGGTCAAGGCCAGCTCGCATTCCTCGTCGGTGAAATCGGCGGTCGCGGCGCTGTTGGTCGCCACCGCCTGCGCCAGGATGTCATCACGTAACGCCATCGCATGGGCGCTAGGATCGATCAGCGTGCGGCGTCGGTCGTCGGGATCGGCACGGCGCTCGATCAGGCCGTCCCGCTCCATGCGGTTCAGCGTATTTGCCATGGTCGGCTGCTCGACGCAAACGCGCTGGGCCAGTTCGCCCTGAGTCAGCCCCGGCTGGTTCCACAGCATCAGCAAGGCTGGGAACTGGCCGTGTGCCAACCCATGAGGGGCCAGACGGCGGTCCAGCCCACGGGCGAACAGCCGCGCCAACATATTGACCAGATACCCGAAGGATCGTTCACGCCGAAGCATTCGCACGCCCTGCCATTGCCGATCCCCCAGTTTTTCGCCGCCCGCCACGATGCAGTCAAACCCGTTCTGGCGGCACGGCGTTAAAATCCCGCCTTGTAGAGGCGATGGCAATCGCGGCAGGTTTCCCCCAGCCGGGCATAGGAGTCGAGCAGGCAAGCAACACCAGACTGGCAATCATCGTCCTGAGGATCATTGCTTTTCTCCACGCATCCCGAAGCGCAAGGCCGGACGGAAGGAGACCAGGGCAACGGCCAATAGCGCCACGATCAGGTTAAAGGCTCCTGCCACGTCTTCAACCACAGCCAGACGCGCCCACAGGGCACTGTCCGTGCCGTCGGCCATGATCTTCGCCTGCTCCGCCAGCATCATCACGGTCGGCGTCAGGACCAGCAGCCCCAATGCCGCCACGGCACCGCCCAACACGGCGTGCACCACCACCCACCGGCCCGCGCCCGCCCACCGGCTGTTCCGCACCCCCATCACCCCGGTGACGGCCAGCAGGATCAGACCGGGGGCCGTCGCCACCAGGGTCAGAATGCGCAACATCGAACGGGCGAACAGAACGCCTTGGGCCGGAATGGCGCCGCCCGGCTCGGCCATGCCCAGAATGATGTGCGTGGGCAGGCTGCCCAGAAACAGGACCAGCCCCAGGATATGAAGGAACCGCAAACTCGGACGCATGCTCACCTCCGCATAAACATAGCTTGCTATTAATGCGCCAGCCGCGAAACAATAGCAAGCTATGTTTATGCGGAGAGGATAAAGTCCTGAGCGCTCCGAGGAGTTCTGTCGACCGATTCCGAGCCCCTCCCTGACCAAAGGGCAATCGCCTTTGAGAGATTGAGGCGCTAGACTTAGGCAACCCTGGAGAGCAACGCATCGCGAGTCATTGCATGTCGAAGATCCCGATCCCGCCGACACGCTTCGCAAGAAACGCCAGATCCGCACAGGCTTCTACTCAGGGACTTCGTGGGCCTGCGATACTCCACGCGCACGCAGTGATCCAACCCGCAATGTCCTTTGATTTTGGCGGCGGAGGGGGCGGGAAAAAGCCACCTCCCAATTTTGGACGTCCACGCAGCAAGGAAGAAAAGGCCAACCTGGTTAAGGCCAAACAAAAATCCATCACCGTGAACTGCCTGCATTACGCAGCCTCGAAACTAGCCGCCAGCATAGGTGAGAGTGCAAGCGCACAGGTGCGTGCCCTGGGCATTGACGGCTGGGGCCAATGGAGCATGGGCATCATCGATGCGGTTTCTCGCACGGAAAACCCTGGAACCTGGACCTTCCTGGGCGCGGCAGTCCGCTATACCCCCTGCACCAACAGCGCGTTTATACCGAAACCCGCCATCGTCGTTGGGATATACCACAACCCGCTTGATTCAGCGTTGCCGCGCAGCGAATTCGACCGTCAGAATGCGCATTATTTCTTCCGCGCTACAGATGGAACATACACCGGAATGGCCTCTCTGGATGACCACACCTCGCGCGCGGTCACAGTTGCCGGTTCCACCTTCACCCAGGACAGTAACCACGGCCCGCGAACCGGTGATATTCGCGGCTATTTCGTCTTGCTATAGAGCACGCCAGATTTAATGGAAGCCCCTGAGGCCAATCCGCCGTCGGCGGCACCCTGTCGACACCCCCGGCTCAGGCGGAAACGAATTCCCCGTCGTGATAGCCCTGGGCGTACAGCAGAGCGGTCAGGTCGCCGTGATCGACGCGGACACGCGCCTCGGCGGCGACCACCGGCTTGGCGTGATAGGCGACGCCCAGACCGGCGGCGCGGATCATGTCCAGGTCGTTGGCGCCATCGCCCACCGCCACCGCCATGGACAGCGGCAGCTTACGTTCGGCGGCGGTGCCGATCAGGGTGGACAGCTTGGTTTCGCGGCCCAGGATGGGGTCCTCGACCCCGGCCAGCTTGCCGTTCTTGAAGATGAAGCGGTTGCCCAGATCCACGTCGAAGCCGCAGGCCTCGCGCACACGCTGGGTGAAATAGGTGAAGCCACCCGACACCAGAACGGCGGTGGCGCTGTTGGCCTTCATGGTGCGCACCAGTTGCACGGCGCCGGGCATCAGTTCAGTGCGCGCCCAGGTCTCGGCCAGGGCGCTTTCCGGCAAGCCGTCCAGCAGGCCGATGCGTTCGCGCAGGGCGTCCTCGAACACCAGTTCACCATTCATGGCACGCGCGGTGATGGCGGCGATCTTGTCCTTGATCCCGGCGTATTCCGCCAGTTCGTCCAGGGTTTCGCCGATCACCATGGTGGAATCCATGTCGGCCACCAGCAGCATCTTGCGCCGCCCCTCGGCCGCCTGCGCCACCACGTCGACGCGGGCATCGCCCAGCAGGGCGCGGGCGGCGGCATCGGCCTGTTCCGGGGCCAGATGGCCGAAGCGGAGATCGGCGACTCGGCCGGGGCTGAGCCAATCGGGCATGGCCACATCGGCGCCCAGGCCGCGCAGGGCCGTCCGCAGTTCCGCCACCAGGGCGTCTTCCAGCGAGACGCCAGCGGCGCCGATCAGGGTCAGCACGTTTTCCATGCGGGTGATCTTTCCAGGCAAGGACCGATGGCGCCTCTTTACGGCGCGCGGGGCTGCTTGGCAAGGGGAAGCGCCTGCGATTTCGGTTTGCGGGCGCCCATCCCGCGGCTATCTAAAGGCAATCATCATTATAAGAGCCGCCATGTCCGCCGATCTTCGCCCCGCCATCGCCATCGCCGGTCCCACCGCCTCGGGCAAATCGGGCATGGCGCTGGCCATCGCCCGTGAATTCGACGGCGTGGTGATCAACGCCGATTCCATGCAGGTCTACGACGTGCTGCGGGTGGTCACCGCCCGGCCCAGCGCCGAGGAGGAAGCCCTGGCGCCGCACCGCGTCTACGGCGTGCTGCCGCCGTCGGTGACGTGTTCGGCGGCGCTGTGGAAGGACCTGGCCGCCGAAGCCATGGAACAGGCCTGGGCGGCGGGCAAGCTGCCGGTGGTGGTCGGCGGCACCGGGCTGTATCTGCGCACGCTGATGCACGGCATTTCGCCGGTGCCGGAAATCCCCGAGGACATCCGGGCCGAGGCCCGCGCCCGTCTGGAGCGCCTGGGCAACGCCGCCTTTCATGCCGAACTGGCGGCGCGCGACCCGGTGATGGCGGCGCGGCTGGACCCCGCCAACAGCCAGCGCCTGTCCCGCGCCTGGGAAGTGCTGGAGGCCACCGGGCGCTCGCTGGCCGAATGGCAGGCCATGCCCATGGAAGGCGGCGTGGCGGCGCGCTGGCAGACCTTCGCCCTGCTGCCGCCCCGCGACGCCCTCTACGCCAATTGCGACCGCCGCTTTGCCATGATGATGGAGCATGGCGCCCCCGACGAAGTGCGGGCCTTGCTGGACCTGAATCTGGACCCGGCGCTGCCCGCCATGAAGGCGCTTGGCGTACCGGAATTGGCCGGATGGCTAGGCGGCGCCTGGGATCGCGGCACCGCCATCGCCCGCGCCTGCCAGTCCACCCGCAACTACGCCAAACGCCAGATGACATGGTTCCGAAATCAGCTTGATGCGCCGGAAGTGCTTTCTGCGCAATTTTCAGAAAGCCTTAGCCACGGAATCTTTATGATTATTCGCCAGTTTCTATTGACCGCAAACGATTGAGCAGCTAGCTTGTGCCGCTCGCGCCATCCCATGGCCGCACGTATGCTCGCGCGGCCGCGTCAGGGACGGCACGACAGTCAGTTAGGAAAGGGTGCGTAGATGGCACATCAGGACACGTTGAACGGAGCTGAAATCCTCTTGAAATCCCTGGTCGACCAGGGTGTCGAGGTTATTTTCGGGTATCCGGGCGGCGCGGTACTTCCCATCTATGACGAATTGTTCAAGCAGAACCGGCTGCGCCACATCCTGGTGCGCCACGAACAGGCCGCCGTGCATGCCGCCGAGGGCTATGCCCGCTCGACCGGCAAGGTCGGCTGCGTGCTGGTCACCTCGGGTCCCGGCGCCACCAACACCGTCACCGGCCTGACCGATGCGCTGATGGATTCCATCCCGCTGGTCTGCATCACCGGCCAGGTGCCCACCAGCCTGATCGGCAACGACGCCTTCCAGGAAGCGGACATCACCGGTATCACCCGGCCGTGCACCAAGCACAATTATCTGGTCAAGGACGTCAACAACCTGGCCAAGACCATCCACGAGGCGTTCCACGTCGCGCGCAGCGGCCGCCCCGGCCCGGTGCTGGTCGATCTGCCCAAGGACGTGGTCCAGGCCAAGGGCGAGTACCAGCCGCCGTCGCGGATCAAGTCCAAGTACAAGCCACAGGTCAAGGGCGACCTCAAGGCCATCGAGCAGGCGGTCGAGATGATCGCCAAGGCCAAGCGCCCCATCGTCTATGTGGGCGGCGGCGTCATCAATTCGGGCAGCGCGGCATGCCAGTTGCTGACCCAGTTCGTGCGCATGACCGGCTTTCCGTGCACCCAGACCCTGATGGGCCTGGGCGCCTTCCCCGGCTCGGACCCGCTGAGCTTGGGCATGCTGGGCATGCACGGCACTTACGAAGCCAATCTGGCCATGCATGGCTGCGACCTGATGATCAACATCGGCGCCCGCTTCGATGACCGCGTCACCGGCCGCGTCAACGCGTTCTCGCCCAATTCCAAGAAGATCCACATCGACATCGACCCCAGCTCGATCAACAAGAACGTGCTGGTGGATTTGTCGGTGATCGGCGACGCCGCCCACATCCTGGAAGATCTGATCAAGGTGTGGAAGGCGCGTCAGGTCCGTATGGACGACAAGGCGATGAAGGCGTGGTGGGCCGAGATCGAGGGCTGGCGGTCGCGCAACTGCCTGCATTTCGAGAACTCGAACAAGATCATCAAGCCGCAATACGCCTTGCAGCGTCTGTACGAGCTGACCAAGCACAAGAATCCCTACATCACCACCGAAGTGGGCCAGCACCAGATGTGGGCCGCCCAGCACTTCAAGTTCGAGCAGCCCAATCACTGGATGACCTCGGGCGGGTTGGGCACCATGGGCTATGGCCTGCCCGCCGCCATGGGCGTGCAGACCGCTCATCCGGATGCGCTGGTCATCGACATCTCGGGTGAATCGTCGTTCCAGATGAACCTGCAAGAGATGGCGACGCTGTGCCAGCACCGCCTGCCGGTCAAGGTGTTCATCCTGAACAACCAGTACATGGGCATGGTGCGCCAGTGGCAGGAACTGATCCACGGCGGCCGCTATTCCGAGTCCCACATGCACACCCACCCGGATTTCGTCAAACTGGCCGACGCCTTCGGCGCCGTCGGCCTGCGCGCCGAAAGCCCCGGTGACGTGGATGACGTCATCAAGGAAATGATGGCGGTGGATCGCCCGGTCATCGTCGACCTGCGCACCGACGCCTCGGAAAACTGCTTCCCCATGATCATGCCCGGCATGGCCCATAATGAAATGGTGCTTGGCCCGGAGGACCGGTCGCTGGATCGCCCCGGTTCCGAGGAAGACGGCATGGTTCTGGTCTGAGACACGGGGAAATCGAGAAAATGACTCATATCGCTGAACCCATCGAGCGCCACACCATCGCCGTCCTGGTGGACAACGAAGCCGGTGTGCTGGCCCGCGTCATCGGCCTGTTCTCGGGCCGTGGCTACAACATCGAAAGCCTGACGGTGGCCGAGGTGGATAACCGCGAGCAGCTCTCGCGCATCACCATCGTCACCACCGGCACCAAGATGATCGTCGAGCAGATCAAGAACCAGCTGCGCCGTCTGGTGCCGGTTCACAAGGTCAGCGACCTGACCATCGAGGGCGCCCATGTCAGCCGCGAGCTGGCCCTGGTCAAGGTCGCCAGCGTCGGCGAGAAGCGGGTGGAAGCCCTGCGCATCGCCGACATCTTCCGCGCCAACGTCATCGACGCCACCAACGAATCCTTCGTGTTCGAGGTGGTGGGCGCCACCGACAAGGTCGACGCCTTCATCAAGCTGATGGAGCCCCTGGGTCTGGTGGACGTGTCGCGTACCGGCGTCGTCGCCATCGCCCGCGGCCCGGCGGCGCTGTAGCACACAAGTTCTATTGCCGGAAACGGCCCGCACGGCGTACCGTGTGGGCCGTTTTCTTTTCCGGGCAAAGCCCGGCAGAGGGTGTATGTCGGAGATTGCCGTCCACGCCTGACCGCAGCCCATGAGCTGACGGTCACGCATCAGCCCCTTCCCAGCGGGAAGGCGGGTGGCCTTGTGCGCCCGCGTCCTGGGGTCTTGGGGCGGTTGGACCATACCGGACACCCGTTTCATCATGAACATCAATCGTTTCGACCAGCGCGCGCTGCACGCGCTGGCACAGGGCGGTCATATCCGCCTTGAACGCGGCGCCGACGGCACCGTGCTGGCGGCCCATTGCCTGAACCGCGACGGCTGGACGCTGTCGCCCTTCGACATCGAAACCTTCCGTCGGCTCAAACGGCGGCGCCTGATCGCCTCGACAGGCGGCGGCCCCTACCGCATCACCCGGCTGGGGCTGACGGCGGTTCGCCCGCAACTTGACAACCGCTGACGGAGAAGGACCGATCATGAGTGATTTCTACGACCTTTTCTCCGCCCTGCCCCGCCAGACCGTGGGCAGCGATGCCAGCACCCGCGCCGCCCTGGCGTGGGTGCGCGGCCACCTTCCCCGCCATCGGCCGCCGGTGGCGGCCGATTTCGGCTGCGGCACCGGACGGCCCAGTCTGGTGTTGGCCGAAGAGTTGGGATGCACCGTCACCGCCCTCGACATCCGCGCCCGCGCCCTGGAGCGGTTGACGGTCGAGGCGGAACGGCGCGGACTGGCGGAGCGCATCCATCCGGTGCGGGCCGATCTGTCCGCCCCACCCCTGGCGCCGGACAGCCTCGACCTGATCTGGTGCGAGGGCGCGGCCTTCGTCCTGGGAGTGGAACAATCGTGCCGGAACTGGGCACCGTTGTTGCGGCCCGGCGGCTGGCTGGTCTTTTCCGATCTGGTGTGGGGCGCCGCGCCGGATCAGGAGACCAGGGCATTCATGGCCGAATTGGGCGCCGATCCGCCGACCCGTGATGGCGTGCTGGACGCCGTGCGGACGGGCGGGCTGGTCCCCCGCCACATCTTCACCCTGCCCGATGCCGATTGGTGGGACGAATATTACGTCCCGCTGGCGGAATTGCTGGAGAAACAGCCACCCTCGCCCCAGGTCGCCATGACCTGGCGCGAAATAGAAATACGGTGGGCGCATTCCAAAGCCACCGATTATGTCTTCGTGCTGGCGCAACGCGCGGGCTGACGCTATTGTCGGGCGCCATAAGGCGGCGTGGCGCCCGACATTGCGGGACGCATCGGAAACCTGTAAGGTCCGCCGCTCGAAATTCTGCTCGCGAAAGCTCACGGGGTACTGAAATGCGCGTCTATTATGATCGGGATGCCGACGTCAATCTGATCAAGGGCAAGAAGGTTGCCATCATCGGCTACGGTTCGCAGGGTCACGCCCATGCGCTGAACCTGCGCGATTCCGGCGCCAAGGATGTGGCCGTCGGCCTGCGTCCCGGTTCCGCCACCGTCAAGAAGGCCGAAGGCGAAGGCCTGAAGGTCCTGTCGCCGGCCGAGGCCGCCGCTTGGGCCGACGTGGTGATGATCCTCACCCCCGACGAGCTGCAGGCCGAGATCTATTACCGCGATCTGGCCCCGAACCTGAAGCAGGGCGCGGCCCTGGTGTTCGCCCATGGCCTGAACATTCATTTCGGCCTGATCGAAGCCCGCGCCGATTTGGACGTGTTCATGGTCGCCCCCAAGGGCCCCGGCCACACCGTCCGCGGCGAATACCAGAAGGGCGGTGGTGTCCCCTGTCTGGTGGCCGTGGCCCAGAACGCCACCGGCAACGCCCTTGAGATCGCCCTCAGCTACGCCTCCGCCATCGGCGGCGGCCGTTCGGGCATCATCGAGACCAGCTTCCGCGAGGAATGCGAGACCGATCTGTTCGGCGAGCAGGTCGTGCTGTGCGGCGGTCTGACCAAGCTGATCCAGTACGGCTTCGAGACCCTGGTCGAGGCGGGCTACGCCCCCGAGATGGCTTACTTCGAGTGCCTGCACGAAGTGAAGCTGATCGTCGACCTGATCTATGAAGGCGGCATCGCCAACATGCGCTACTCGATCTCGAACACCGCCGAATACGGCGATTACGTGACCGGCCCGCGCATCATCACCGAAGAGACCAAGGCCGAGATGAAGCGCGTGCTGGAGGACATCCAGTCCGGCCGCTTCGTCCGCGATTGGATGCTGGAGTGCAAGGCCGGTCAGCCGTCCTTCAAGGCGACCCGCCGCATCCAGTCCGAGCATGGCATCGAGCAGGTGGGCGAGCGTCTGCGCGGCATGATGCCGTGGATCGCCAAGAACAAGCTGGTGGACAAGGCCAAGAACTAAGCCTGTCTCCGACCAATGGAGCAGAACCCCCGGAGAGACATCTCCGGGGGTTTTGTTTTAGAATGGTTCCGTGGAACCATTCCGGGAGTTGGTCATGCGCGCCGCCCTCGCCCTGCTGCTGGCGTTGTTGCTGACGCCCCCGACCACGGTCCTGGCCCAGGGCAATGCCGCGCCACCCGATTTCAGCCGCTTCGTCACCCACCCGCTGCCACCGCTGGAAATCAACCGCGACGGCCAGCCCGACGGCGCCGTGCTGGAGGTGTTGCGCGAATTGTGCGCCCGCATGAACCAGCCCTATGCCGTCGAATTCCTGCCCTTCCCCCGCGCCCTGGCGGCGCCGCGCCAAACCCCGGCCACCGGCTTCGCCGGGGCCTCGCGCATCCCGGAGCGCGAGGCCCTGTACAAATGGATCGGCCCCTTGATCCATGACGAGATCGTGCTGGCCACCCGCAAGGATTTGCGCCGCGCCCCCACCACCCTGGACGATGCCCGCCCGCTGCGCATCGGCGTGCTGCTGGGCGGTCACGCCGAAACCCGGCTGCGGCAATTGGGTTTCGAAAATCTGGAACGGACGGTGGATTACCAGACCGGCGCCCGCATGCTGAAACTGGGCCGCATCGACGCCTGGGCGGCGTCCCGCCTGTCCATCCCCTACATGTACCGCATGCAGGAGGCCGACCCCACCGAACTGGATTTCGGCGCCATCGTCACCCGTAACGACGTCTATCTGGCGGCCTCGGTGGACATCCCCAACGCCACCATCGCCGCCTGGCAAAAAGCCCTGGACCGCATGCACGCCCAAGGCCGCGTCACCGAGATCACCAACCGTTTTCGCGAGTGACACTCGCGGCGCCACGCCCTTTCCGGGTAAGGCAGACTGATTTATGATGGCGGCATGGGCGACAACACCATCATCATCGATTCGGCGGGACGCTGTTGGGACGAGCCCCTGTCCTGCGGGCGGTGGCTGGATGCCATCCTGCGCGACACCCTGGTCGACCATGTCCCCGAGGGCTTCGCCCCCTATGTCCAGGCCCTGCCGCCATGGTGGTCCCTCGGCATCGGCGTTGCCCTCCTGCTGTTCTGGTATCGCAAAGCCATCATCAATGCCATCCGGCGCCGGTTCGCCCCCGACCGCTACCGCCGCAGCCAGGGCGCAACGGTCGACGATCTGGAGGGGCTGGAGGCCCGCATCCTCACCAGACTGGACCGCCTCGCCGCCACGCATAACGCCCCGCCACTTACCCCAGAAGCTCTCGAACGGCGACGAGAGGCGGCGGAAGACATTGCATTGGAAAGCCCACAAAACGCCCGGCAATTAGCCACCGGCGACCTGGACGAAGCCATCCGCGCCCTCAAGGCCCAAGCCCGCGCCGACACCCTGGCCGCCGCCCAAAAATGGCGCCGTATCGGCGACCTGCTCAACGGCGCCAACACCGCCGAAGCACAGGCCGCCTATGAAGAAGCCTTCAAACTGCAACCCAGTGATTTCTGGACCTGCGTCGAACTGGCCCGCCTGCGCCAAACCGCCGGGCGATTGGACACGGCCCTAGAGGCCATGGCCGCAGCGAAAAAGGCCATCACTACCGACCACGAACGATCCGTCTACCATCTCGATTACGGCGACCTGATGCACGAGACGGGCGACCTAACCAGTGCCCGCGCCCATTACCAGGAAGGCCTGAATACCCTCCGTCACCTCGCCCGCGACAATCCCGCCAGCGCCCAGGCCCAGCGCAACCTTTCCGTCAGCATCTGCAATCTGGGCAACCTGAAGCGCGAGGCGGGCGACTTGTCCGCCGCCCGCGCCCATTACCAGGAAGACCTGGATATCACCCGCCGCCTCGCCCGCGACAATCCCGCCAGTGCCCAGGCCCAGCGCGACCTTTCCAGCAGCCTCAACAACCTGGGCGGCCTAAACCGCGAGGCGGGCGATTTGACCGCCGCCCGCACCCACTACCAGGAAGGCCTGGGCATCCGCCGCCGCCTCGCCCGCGACAATCCCGCCAGTACCCAGGCCCAGCACGACCTTTCCGGCAGCCTCAACAGCCTGGGCGATCTAAACCGCGAGGCGGGCGATTTGACCGCCGCCCGCACCCACTACCAGGAAAGCCTGGACATCCGCCGCCGCCTCGCCCGCGACAATCCCGCCAGCGCCAAGGCTCAGCGCGACTTCTCCGTCAGCCTCAACAACCTAGGCAACTTGGCCCGCGAAGCGGGCGATTTGCCCACTGCCCGCACCCATTACCAGGAAAGTCTGGATACCCTCCGCCGCCTCGCCCGCGACAATCCCGCCAGTGCGGAGGCCCAGCGCGACCTCTCCGTAAGCTTGGACCGGCTGGGCGACCTGAGCCGCGAGGCAGGCGATTTGACCGCCGCCCGAGCCCATTACCAGGAAAGTCTGGATACCCTCCGCCGCCTCGCTCGCGACAATCCTGCCAGCGCCCGGGCCCAGCGCGACCTCTCCATCAGTGTCAATAAGCTGGGCGACCTGACCCTTGAGGCGGGCGACTTGATCACCGCCCGCGCCCACTACCAGGAAAGTCTGGGCATCCGCCGCCGCCTCGCCCGCGACAATGCTGCCAGCGCCCAGGCCCAGCGCGACCTGTCCATCAGCCTCGAAAGGCTAGGCGATTTGGCAGCACAAGACGAGCACCGGGACGAAGCCGTTGCGTTATACACAGAAAGCCTGTCCATCGCCCGCCGTCTGGCGGAGGAGCATCCCGAGCATCCTGGCCTGCAAAACGACCTGAAGATCACCGAAGCGCGGCTGAAGCTATTGCGTTCTGGCGGTTAGGCGGGCGGAAACGCCGCATCCCGCATACGATCTAGTTGACAAGGAAGTGCAACTCGGACTTCCTATTGCGGCTTTGGGATGGCCGTCATAGGGTGGCCGTTCCTTCCACGAAAACTCAGGCGGATCAATGGCCGTGACGGAGCGGAACGACGCAAGGACCGGGCGCAACGGCGCCGGGACCATGCGCGCGGGCGTTTCCGTGCGCAATGCCCGTTTCCATGGGCTAAACCGCCTGTCCTGGGATTGATTTAGGCGCGAACATGGACAAGAACCGGGTCATCATCTTCGACACCACCTTGCGCGACGGCGAGCAATCGCCCGGCGCCTCCATGAATCTGGAGGAGAAGGTCAAGATCGCCCTGACCCTGGAGGAAATGGGCGTCGATGTCATCGAGGCCGGGTTCCCCATCGCGTCCAACGGCGATTTCGAGGCGGTGCAGGCGGTGGCCCGCGTGGTCAAGAACGCCACCATCGCCGGTCTGGCCCGCGCCACCAAGGGCGACATCGAGCGTTGCGCCGAGGCGGTCAAGCTGGCGCCCCGCCACCGCATCCACACCTTCCTGTCCACCAGCCCGCTGCACATGAAGTACAAGTTGCAGATGGAGCCCGAGAAGGTGCTGGAGAAGGTCCGCGATTCCGTGGCCTATGCCCGCACTCTGGTGGACGACGTGGAATGGTCGGCCGAGGACGGCTCGCGCACCGAGCATGATTTCCTGTGCCGCTGCGTCGAGGCCGCCATCGATGCCGGTGCCCGCACCATCAACGTGCCCGACACCGTCGGCTATGCGGTGCCCGAGGAATACGCCGCGCTGATCGCCATGCTGGTCAACCGCGTACCCAACATCGACAAGGCCATCCTGTCGGTGCATTGCCATAACGATCTGGGTCTGGCCGTGGCCAACTCGCTGGCCGCCGTCGGCGCCGGTGCCCGGCAGATCGAATGCACCATCAACGGCCTGGGCGAGCGCGCGGGCAACGCCGCCATGGAAGAGATCGTCATGGCGATCCGCACCCGCCCCGATCTGCTGCCCTATCAGACCGGCATCAAGACCGAACACATCACCCGCGCCTCGCGCTTGGTGTCGGCGGTGACCGGCTTCGTGGTGCAGCCCAACAAGGCCATCGTCGGCAAGAACGCCTTTGCCCACGAATCGGGTATCCACCAGGACGGCGTGCTGAAATGCGCCCAGACCTACGAGATCATGACCCCGGAATCGGTGGGTCTGAACCGTTCCAATCTGGTGATGGGCAAGCATTCCGGCCGCGCCGCCTTCAAGGACAAGCTCAAGCAATTGGGCTATGAACTGGGCGACAACGCCATCGAAGACGCCTTTTTGCGCTTCAAGGATTTGGCCGACCGCAAAAAGGACATATTCGACGAAGATATCGTTGCGTTGGTCGACGACGCGGTCTACCGCGACAACGACCGCATCCGTTTCCGCTCGCTGGAGGTTCTGTGCGGCACCAAGCACAATCCGCCCAAGGCCGAGCTGGAGCTGGAGGTGGACGGCGAGGCCAAGTCGGTGCAATCGGTCGGCGACGGCCCGGTGGACGCCATTTTCAACGCCATCAAGGCGCTGGTCCCGCACGATGTGCACCTGCAATTGTATCAGGTGCACGCCGTGACCCAGGGCACCGACGCCCAGGCCGAGGTGACGGTGCGCCTGGAAGAAGACGGCAAAACCGTCAACGGCCAGGGCGCCCACACCGACACCATGGTGGCGTCGGCGCGGGCCTATGTGAACGCGCTGAACAAACTTTTGCTGAAACGGCAAAAAACCGCTCCGGACGCCGTCTCAGCCTGATATAAGACCGGGCGGCGAAGCTTTTTGGGACTGGCTGGACCCCGCGCGCCCCGCGGCCCGGCTCACGGCACAACGCTGGATCTGTAGTGAGGGATTATGTTTTCGAAGCTGACGGGTTGGATGTCCGCGGACATGGCGATCGATCTCGGGACCGCCAACACGCTGGTCTATGTGAAAGGCCGCGGCATTGTCCTGAATGAACCGTCAGTGGTGGCCATCGCCGAGGAAAAGGGCAAGAAGAAGGTCCTGGCCGTCGGCGACGAAGCCAAGATGATGCTGGGCCGCACCCCCGGCTACATCCAGGCCATCCGCCCGCTGCGCGACGGCGTCATCGCCGATTTCGAAGTGGCGGAAGAGATGATCAAGCACTTCATCCGCAAGGTGCACAACCGCCGCTCCTTCGCCAGCCCGCTGGTGATCGTGTGCGTGCCCTCCGGCTCCACCGCCGTCGAGCGCCGCGCCATCCAGGAATCGGCGGAAAGCGCCGGTGCCCGCCGCGTCTTCCTGATCGAGGAACCCATGGCCGCCGCCATCGGCGCCGGCCTGCCGGTGACCGAACCGACCGGTTCCATGGTCGTGGATATCGGCGGCGGCACCACCGAGGTGGCCGTGCTGTCGCTCGGCGGTATCGTCTATTCCCGCTCGGTCCGCGTCGGCGGCGACAAGATGGACGAAGCCATCATCGCCTATATCCGCCGCAATCATAACCTGCTGATCGGTGAAGGCTCGGCCGAGCGCATCAAGAAGGAAATCGGCTCCGCCTGCCCGCCCGAGGACGGCGAAGGCCGCACCATGGAGATCAAGGGCCGCGACCTGATGAACGGCGTGCCGAAGGAACTGATCGTTTCCGAACGCCAGATCGCCGAATCCCTGGCCGAGCCGGTGGGCGCCATCATCGAGGCGGTCAAGGTCGCCCTGGAGCACACCGCCCCCGAACTGGCCGCCGACATCGTCGATAAGGGCATCGTGCTGACCGGCGGCGGCGCCCTGCTGTCCAACCTGGATTACGTGCTGCGCCACGCCACCGGCCTGCCGGTGTCTATCGCCGACGATCCGCTGTCCTGCGTCGCCCTGGGCACCGGCCGCGCGCTGGAAGAAATGCCCAAGCTGAAGAACGTTCTGACCAGCATGTACTAGTTTTCGGCTGCCCGATTGGTGTAGCTTTGCATGCGGCAGCGGCCGCCGGACTGTCCGGCGGCCGTTGTCCATGGGACACGGAGGATCTCCAGTGAAGCAGTCCGGTGCGGTCGGACGTCTTGCCACGTTACGGCTGCTGGCCCAGCGCTTCGCCTTCGTTTCACTGATCATCTCGGCCGTGGCGCTGATGATCGTGGGCAAGGCCGACATCCTGCTGATCGAGCGCACCCGTGCCGTGGTCGCCGACGCCCTGTCCCCGATCCTGGATGCCATGAGCCGCCCGGCCGCAACTGTCGCCGAGTTCATGGAGAACGTGCGCGAGCTGGCCAATCTGCGCGCCGAGAATGCCCGCCTGAAGGCCGAGAACGGCCGCCTGCAACATTGGCAGACCGTGGCCCGCCGCCTGGATTCCGAAAACGTGGTGCTGCACGAGCACCTGAACGTCATCCCCGACCCCGATCCCGCCTTCGTCACCGCCCGCGTGGTCGGCGATCTGGGCTCGGCCTTCGGCCATTCCATGATGCTAAACGCTGGCGCCCGCGACGGCGTACGCAAGGGGCAGGCGGTGCTGGCGGGTGAAGTGCTGGTGGGCTACATCGCCGAAGTGGGCGAACGGGCCTCGCGCCTGCTGCTGCTGACCGACATCAACGCCAAGCTGCCGGTGATGGTCGAGGCGTCGCGCACCCGCGCCATCCTGTCGGGCGACAACAAGGAACGGCCCAAGCTCAATTACCTGACCGGCACCACCACCGTCGCCGTGGGCGACCGCGTGGTGACTTCGGCCTCGGGCGCCGCCTTCCCGCCGGGCATTCCCATCGGCCAGGTGGCCTCGACCACCGACGGCATCATCCGCATCGAACCCTTCGTGCACCGTCACGAGCTGGAATTCGTCACCATCGTCGATTTCGGCCTGGGCGGCATCCTGCCGTTCGAAAAGCCCCCGGTCCCGGAACGCCGCCGCCGCGGCCAACCGGCGGAGTGATCGCCGTGCGCCTGAGGGCAGAACAATGAAACCCTCCATCTGGGTGCGCATGGACACCTGGGTGCGGCACATGGTGCCGATCAGCGTCACGCTTTTTTTGCTGCTGCTGACCGCCATTCCCACCCATCTGCCCGGTTTCGCCGGGGTGGCCCCGGTGCTGCCGCTGATGGGGGTCTATTACTGGGCTATCTACCGCCCCGATCTGCTGCCCGCCTGGGCGGCGTTCCTGGTGGGCGTGCTGTATGACATCCTGGCGGGAACGCCGCTGGGCGTGCATGCGCTGGTGCTGCTGCTGGTGCAGGGCGTGTCGGCGGGGCAACGCCGGTTCTTCCTGGGCAAATCGTTCATGGTGGCATGGTGGGCGTTCGGCCTGCTGGCCGCCGGGTCGGCGGGGCTGAGCTGGATTCTGGTCGCCATCCTGTCGGGACAGATTCTCGACCCGCGTCCGGTGCTGTTCCAGTACATGCTGACCCTGGGATTGTTCCCGTTGCTGACCTGGGTGCTGGCGCGCACCCAGATGGCGTTCCTCAAGGACGTGTGAGCCCGCGTGTACCACGACAACGACCGCTCCAAGATATTCACCCGCCGCGCCCTGATGCTGGCTGGCGGCAAGGCTGCCCTGGTGGGAACCTTGGCTGCGCGCATGTACTACCTCCAGGTGGTGGAATCCGACAAATACACCATGCTGGCCGAGGACAACCGGGTCAGCATCCGCCTGCTGCCGCCGCCGCGCGGCCTGATCCTGGACCGCAACGGCATCGCCATGGCCATCAACCAGCATAATTACCGCGTGCTGGTGGTGCCCGAGAACACGCCGACCCTGACCTATACCCTGGACGCGCTGTCCACCATCATCACCCTGACCGAGCACGACCGCGCCCGCGTCGCCAAGGAAACCAAGCGCCGCCGGTCGTTCATGCCGATCACCGTGCGCGAGAACCTGTCCTGGGAAGAGGTGGCGCGCATCGAGGTCAACGCCCCCGATCTGCCGGGCGTGCTGATCGATGTCGGCCAAAGCCGCTATTACCCGCTGCAAAGCCTGGGGGCGCACATTCTGGGCTATGTCTCGGCGGTGTCCGAGAACGACCTGACCGGCGACCCGCTGGAGGAACTGCCCGGCTTCCGCATCGGCAAGGGCGGCGTCGAGAAGATTTACGACATGGCGCTACGTGGGCGCGGCGGCACCTCGTCCATGGAAGTCAACGCCGTCGGTCGCGTCATCCGCGAGCTGGAGCGCAACGAGGGCGAGCCCGGCGTCGATCTGGCCCTGACCCTGGACATGCGGTTGCAGGAATATGCCGCCCAGCGCCTGGGCGACGAATCGGCGGCCTGCGTGGTCATGGATATCCATACCGGCGAGGTTCTGGTGATGGCCTCGACCCCGTCCTACGACCCTAATTCCTTCAATCGCGGCCTGACGGCCGACGAATGGAAGGATTTGTCCACCAACCCCCGTTCACCGTTGCAGAACAAGGCGCTGTCAGGAACCTTCGCCCCCGGTTCGACCTTCAAGATGCTGACCGCCATGGCGGCGCTGGAGGCGGGCGCCATGACCCCGGATCAGCGGGTGTTCTGCTCGGGCCACATGCAATTGGGCAACATCAAGTTCCATTGCTGGAAAAAGGGCGGCCACGGCGCCATGGATCTGGTGGGCGGGCTCAAGAATTCCTGCGACGTCTATTTCTATGAAATGGCCCGCCGCGTCGGCTACGAGAAGATCGCCGAGGTCGCCCGCCGCTTCGGCCTGGGCGGCTTCACCGGCATCGACCTGCCCAATGAACGCCCCGGTCTGATCCCCGACCGCGCCTGGAAGAAGAAGACGCTGAAGCAACCCTGGCACCCCGGCGAGACGCTGATCAACGCCATCGGCCAGGGCTATGTGCTGGCGACGCCGCTGCAATTGGCGACCATGACCGCGCGCATCGCCAATGGCGGTCTGGCGGTGGAGCCGCACGTGGCCCGCGACCTGATCCAGGATAAATCCGCCCTGCCCCGCCCCACCCCCGACTGGCCGTCCTGCGGCATGGCGCAAAAGCACATCGCCTGGGTGCGCAAGGGCATGTTCGCGGTGTCCAACGAACCCGGCGGCACCGCCTTCCGCGCCCGCATCGAACAGGAGGGCATGTGGCTGTCGGGCAAGACCGGCTCGGCCCAGGTGCGCCGCATCTCCATGCGCGAGCGCGAAAGCGGCGTGAAGAAGAATGACGAGCTGCCGTGGAAGGAGCGCGACCACGCCCTGTTCGTGGCCTATGCCCCCGAGGACAACCCGCGCTATTCCATCGCCGTGGTGGTGGAACACGGCGGCGGCGGTTCGGCGGTGGCGGCGCCCATCGCCCGCGACATCATGATCGAGGTGCAAAAGCGCGAACGCGCCCGCATGGCCGGGCAAGTGGGGGGGAACGGCTGATGCTGCGTCCGACGCCGCGACTGGGCTCGCACCTCAACCGCACCGAAATGGGCTGGCGCGACAAGATCTGGCAGATCAACTGGTCGCTGATCGCCGTCCTCGCCTCCATCGCCTGCGTCGGCTTTCTGACGCTGTATTCCGCCGCCCAAGGCTCGCTGGAGCCATGGGCTGTCAAATCCATGGTCCGCTTCGCCATGGGCGTCGGCATCATGATCACCGTCGCCATGGTCGATCTGCGCTTCTGGATGCGCCACGCCTATATCCTGTATCTGGTCTCGGCGCTGTTGCTGGTGGCGGTGGATTTGCGCGGCACCATCGGCATGGGCGCGCAGCGCTGGATCGATCTGGGCTTCATCCAGATCCAGCCGTCAGAAATCATGAAGATCGCGCTGATCCTGACCCTGGCCCGCTATTTCCACGGCGCCACCTATCAGGATGTGGGGCGGCCGCTGTTCCTGATTCCGCCACTGCTGATGGTGCTGGCCCCCATCGGCCTGGTGATGAAGCAGCCCGATCTGGGCACCGCCATGATGCTGCTGATGACGGCGGGCGCCATCTTCTTCATGTCCGGCGTACGGCTGTGGAAGTTCGGCATCCTGATCGCCGGCGGCCTGGGCGCCATTCCGGTGGCGTGGCAGTTCCTGCACGATTACCAGAAGAAGCGCGTCATCATCTTCATGAACCCCGACCAGGACCCGCTGGGCGCCGGATACCACATCACCCAGTCCAAGATCGCGCTGGGCTCGGGCGGTATCTTCGGCAAGGGCTACATGATGGGCACCCAGTCGCGCCTGAACTTCCTCCCGGAAAAGCAGACCGACTTCATCTTCACCATGTTCGCCGAGGAATGGGGCCTGATGGGCGGCCTGTTCCTGCTGGCGCTGTATTCGCTGCTGACCGCCTTCGGCTATGCCATCGCCATGCGCTGCCGCTCGCAATTCGGCCGTCTGGTGGCGCTGGGCATGACCACCACCTTCTTCCTGTACTTCTTCATCAACACCGCCATGGTCATGGGGCTGGTGCCGGTGGTGGGCGTGCCCCTGCCGCTGATTTCCTACGGCGGCACCGCCATGCTGTCGCTGATGTTCGGCTGGGGTCTGGTGATGAGCGCCTATATCCACCGCGACCTGCCCATCGGCCGCCGCGGCGCCCACGACGACTGATCCGGCACGCCGGATCAGTCCCGCGCGCCTTTCTTATACCATATCCCGGTGATCGGAACCGATCACCGGCGCCCTCAGGTGGCGGGCGGGGCGCCTCCGCGCCCCTTGCCTTCCGCGGCATAAGCCGCGCGGCCCCTTGGGCCTAACCAAATCCCCATGAGTTCCACTCACAGAGATTTGGTATCACACGTCCTTTTCAGGATCGATGTCGTGGGCACGCTTGCCGTAGCGGTCCAGGAAGGATGCGCCGGTGGCGATCTCGATATGGTCGCGGTGATGTTCGGCGGTCTGTTTCAGGACGGATTGCTGAAGCTCGAACATATGGCGCCAGCATTGGAACACCTGCTGGGCCGAGACAGTCCAGGCCGACAGCCAGGCGGCCTGAAGGTCGCCGATGGTCTTATAGGGATTTTTGGCCATGTTTTGCCTCCCTGCTATTTCACCCATGGTAGCAGAGAAGCCCAGCGCGCGCCGCCAAGAAAAAACCCCGGCGCAGGGCCGGGGTTTGTCCAGAAAGCGCGACGGCATCAGCCCTTGGGGGCGGCCTTTTTGTCGGCTTCGGTCTTCTTTTCCGCCTTGGCGGAAACCTTGGGATTGACCTTGGCGCTGGCCTCGCGCACCTGGGTGCCGCAGACCGGGCGGTCGGGCTTGTCCATGGTGGCGGCGGCGAAATGCTCCAGTTCGGCGGGCTTCAGGGAGTGCAGCTTCTCGAACAGCGGCACATGGCTTTCGCAATAATCATCGACCAGATGGGCACGCTGGGATTCGTCATTGGCCAGCGAGGTCATGTAACGGTCGATATTGACGCCCTGGCGCGAGAATTGGCCCCGCAGAATCTTGGCGTTCTCGCTCAACTGGCCGCCGAAGCGGTTGATGTAGGTGGCGTACTTGCCGGGCAGGCTGGGATCGTCGGTACGGCAGTTCAGCGAGGCGACCTGAAGCTGGATGTGCAACTGGCGCACCTGCAGGGCACGGGCCTCGGACGGGCTGATGCAGCTGGCGGCAAGGGCCGAAGCGGCAGTGGACGCGGTAAGCAGAGCGGCGGCAACGGCGCTGGCGATGCGGATCAACGAGGACCTCGTGCGTCGGAGGAAAGCGAGCGGGCGCCAGTGTGGAGAAAGCCTGCTGAAATAGCAACAATTCCAATGTAACAGGATCGGGCGGAATTCGCTCAGGCGGCGCGGCGCGCGGTGCTTCCCAGGGGGCGCAGGAACGACAGGAACTGCGCCGCCACCCGCTCCCACGAGAAGCCGCAGGCATAATCGCGGCAGGCCTGGGGGTCCAGATTTAGCGCCGCCAGCGCCGCCGCCCGCAAATCCGGGCGCAGCACACCGACCGGAGCATCCCCCACCACGTCCAGCGGCCCCGGCACCGGGAACGCCGCCACCGGCACGCCCGAGGCCAGGGCCTCCAGCATCACCAGACCGAAAGTGTCGGTGCGCGACGGAAACACGAAGCAATCGGCGGCGGCGAAATAGCGCGACAATTCGGTATCACCGTTGGCGATGCGCCAATCCACCTGGGGGAAGCGCTTCATCAGCGCCGCCCGCGCCGGTCCGTCGCCCACCACCATCTTGGTGCCCGGCAGGTCCAGCGACAGGAAGGCGGGCAGGTTCTTTTCCACCGCCACCCGGCCCACATACAGAAACAGCGGCCGCGCCACCTCCAGGAAATCCTTGGACTGCGGCCGGAAGGTGGCGGTATCGACGCCGTGCGACCATTCCACCGCATTGGTGAAGCCCCATTCCCCCAATTCCTGGAAGACGCTGGGCGACGGGCACATCACCGCCGCCGACGGCGCATGGAACCGGCGGATCAGAGCATAGGGCCACGACAGCGGCACGCCGGTGCGGGCGCGCACGTAATGGGGAAACTTGGTGTGATAGGCGGTGGTAAAGGGATGGCCGTGCCGCAGGCACCACGCCCGCGCCGCCCAGCCCAGCGGCCCCTCGGTCGCCACATGCACCGCCTCGGGGGCGAAATCCTCCAGCGCCGCCGCCAGCCGCCGTCCTGGGAACAGCGCCAGCGGAATTTCCGGATAGCTGGGACACGGTACGGTGCGGAAGCCGCCCGGCTCGATCACCGCCACCTCGTGCCCCATGGCCCGCAAGGTGACGGCCAGGGTGTCGAGCACGCGGACGACGCCGTTGCGCTGGGGATGCCAGGCGTCGGTCACGATGGCGATGCGCATGGGGAAACTCCGTATGGGCAGCTTCCCGCAGGACCGGAGCGGCCAACGCCAATCTGGCGGGCGCCGCGACTGCCGCCATTGAGGCGGCGGCCAAGGGCGCGGATGCGCCCGCCCGGCGAGGGAAAATCGAAGCGAGATCATCGAGCGTCAAATATGACGCTTGATGATCTAGAGCCACGCCTGCCGCCCGGCAAGTGACAGGACGGTGAAAACCGTCAGAGGTTCGCCAGTTCCACCTCGGGCACCGGTCCCAAAGCCGGGAACAGGCGGGTGGCGATGCGGGCGAAGCGGTCGGGGGCGTCGGTGGCGATCAGCGACAGGCCGCCGTCGCCCGCCGCAGACAAACTCTGCCCGGCCAGTTCGGCGGCAGCCTGGGCGGCCACCGCCTCGGCGCAATCCACCAGCACCACCCGCTCGCCCAGCACCCGGCGCAAAGCCCCGGCCAGCAGCGGGAAATGGGTGCAGCCCAGCACCAGACAATCGGCGGCATCCGGTCCCTGGAAATAATCCTCCAGGTAATGGCGCACCATGTCTTCGGCGATGGGACCGTCGGTCAGGCCTTCCTCGGCCAGGGCCACGAACATGGGACAGGGCACCTGTTCGACCCGCGCCTCGGGACGGCGGGCCTGGATGGCGCGGGCGAAAGCGCCCGAACGGCAAGTACCCTCGGTGGCGGCGACCACGATGCGGCCCGAGACCGACAGCCGGGCGGCAGCGGCGGCGCCCGCCTCGACCACGCCCAGCACCGGCAGCCCGGCATGGGCTGCCGCCAGCGCGTCCAGCGCATGGGCGGAGGCGGTGTTGCACGCCACCACCAGCATCTTGATGCCGCGTGCCGCCAGAAAGTCGGCGGCGTTGCAGGCATAACGCACCACCGTGGACGGCGATTTGGTGCCATACGGCAAACGCGCGAGGTCACCCAGGTACAACAACTTTTCGGATGGCAATCGCCGCCGCAGCGCGGCAGCGACGGTCAGGCCACCAACCCCGGAATCGAAGACACCGATGGGCTGCATGCTCGGCGCGTCCGCTACGGTATTCACCGGAGAGGGCACGGCATTCTCCTCGGCATTTTCCCGCCACTTGCTGTACGATGATGACGATTTGGTGGAATCTGGCACGCTATTGTAACCTGTCGGCAGCACCCGGCTTGGCCGGTACGCACAAATGTCCTATAAATTCGAACGGGGCGAAGCAACCTCTTTCGCGGTTGGCTTCTGAATATCGTGGGGTTCGACGTGACACGCAGTGCATTCTCGGCATGGGTCGGCCGCGCCGCCCCCTCTTCCGCAAGGACCTGACGAATGTCCTGGTCGCTGTCGCGCAAGGTTTCGGTGGCGCTGTTGGGCATTCTGATGTCCACCATGCTGGTGACCGGCCTGTTCGGATACTACAAATTCGCCGACGTCATGTCCGCCATGGTCAATTCCCGCTACAGCTTCGTCATCTTCACCATCAAGCAGAAGCTCGAGGACCGGCTGGCCCTGGGCCTGCCGCTGCGCAGCCTGCGTCAGGTGCAGGAACTGGTGGAGCTGGAGAAGACCCGCGACGAGCAGATTCTGGGCATCCAGATTTTCGACACCAACCGCGAAGTGCTGTTCGACACCGACCGCGGCACCATCGGTTCGCGCGTGCCGCCATCGTGGCTGGAGCCGCTGGCGGTGCAGGGCGCGCAGCCCTTCGCGCTCAACGACGACGACATCGCCATGGTCGGCCTGCCGCTGGTCAACACCCTGGGCAAGACCGAGGGCGCGGTGGTGCTGCGTTATCCCGCCGCCTATCTGGAACATCAGCTGGGGCCGCTGCTGCGGCGGCTGGTGGGCGAGTTCGCCCTGGTTCTGGCCGGGTTCGGCCTGCTGGCGGTGATCGCCGCTTCGACCCTGCTGGGCGACGTGCGCAGCCGCCTGGGCGCCATGACCGCCGCGCTGGACCACACCCTGCGCCGCAACCAGCCGCCGGTCCCGGTTCCCGGCGCCCCGGAATTCGAAAGCCGTTTCACCGAATTCTGCGCCAAGGCGCACGAGGCGGTGGAGCAGATCGGCGAGGCCTCGGACGAGGTCGAGCGCCTGGACCGGCTGGCGTGAGGACATCATGAGACTCGACAGCTCGCGCTCGCTGCTGACCCGCCTGTTCATCCTGGCAATCCTGGTGCTGGCGACACCGCTGGCCATCGTCTCGTTCCATGCCATGAGCGAGTTCGAGCAGGGCATGATCCCCGAGATGGACAAGAAGGCCGCCGCCATCGGCCGCGACGTCGCCGCCCAGGTGTCGCGCGCCATCGGCTACGGCATTCCCATCGACCGGCTGGTGGGGGTCGATGACTTCTTCGCGCCGCTGTTGGACAACAATCCCGACATCCGCTATCTGGCCATCACCGACGGCGTCGGCCGCGTCATGTTCATCAGCGGCGCCGCCCGCGACGAATTGGAGCCCCATTACCGTTCCGCCGATCCCGGTGACGGCACCGCCGAGGGCGTGAAATCCAGCATCGGCGGCTATCTGGACCTGGCGCTGCCGCTGCTGGCGCGCGGCCAATTGTCCGGCCATGTGCATGTGGGCTTCGACCAGGGCTATGTGGCGTCGCGGCTGCGCGACATCCTGGCCGACGTGCTGGTGGTGGTCGCCGCCTCGCTGATCATCGCCTTCGAAATCCTGCTGTTCGTGGTGTTCGTCAACGTCACCGGCCCGCTGAAGCTGGTGGGCGACCTGCTGGACAAGGCGCGGCGCGGCGATTTCAGCCATCTGCCCGCCGGATCGTCCGATGACGAGGTCGGCCGCTTCCTGCGTGCCATCCAGGCGGCGCTGCGCCAGTTGGACGGCCGCTACCGCGCGCTGATGGCCTATGTGGACGAAGTACGGCAGGCCCATTTCGACAAGGGCGTGGTGGAAAAGGTCGGCGCCATCGCCGACCGTCTGAACTTCCAGTACCGCTTCTCGTCCTCGGGCAAGCCGGAAGTGCTGGCCGAGCGGCGGGCCACCGACATCCGGCTGGCGCTGTTCCTGTTCGTCTTCGCCGAGGAATTGTCGCGCTCGTTCATGCCGCTGTTCGCCGGAAAGCTGGCAACGTCGCTGCCCGGCCTGAGCGCGGAAATGGTCATGGCCCTGCCCATCGCGGTGTTCATGGCGGCTATCGCCCTGTCCAGCCCGTGGGGCGGCCGTCTGGCCGAGCGCATGGGACCGCGCCGCCTGTTCCTGTGGGGATTGGTGCCGTCGGTGATCGGCTCGCTGATGACCGGTATCGCCTTCGGCGTCTTCGACCTGCTGCTGTGGCGGGCGCTGACCGGCATCGGTTATGCCCTGGTCACCATGGCCTGCCAAAGCTATATCTCGGGCGCCCTGAAATCCGACCAGCGCGCCCAGGGCATGGGCGTCTACGTCGCCGCCGTACTGACGGCGGGCATCACCGGCAACGCCCTGGGCGGCGTGGTGGCCGAACGGGTCGGCTATCGCGTCAGCTTCTTCATCTCGGCGGTGGTGGTGGCGCTGGCCGGTCTGCTGGTGTCGCGGCTGCTGGCCCCGACCGAAACCGCCCCGCGTCTGGCCGCCGACGGCGCCCGCCATTCCATGCGCCTGCTGCGCAACTGGCGTTTCACCGTGCTGATGCTGTTTTCGGCGGTGCCATCCAAGCTGGCGCTGACCGGCTTCCTGTTCTTCCTGGTGCCGGTGACACTGAATCACGGCAATTGGGACACCGCCGACATCGCCCGCGTCATGGTGCTGTATCCGCTGTCCATGCTGGCGGTGTCGCCGCTGGCGGCGCGGCTGGCCGACCGGCTGGGCTGGCGCGCCGGGCAGGTGGCGCTGGGCGGGCTGATCGGCGGCGCGGGCATGCTGGCGCCGCTGGTGCTGGGCTCGGGGCCGCTGGGCATCGCCGCCGCCATCATCTGCCTGGGCATATCGCACGGCATGTCGGCCTCGCCGTTGCTGGCCATGCTGCCCGACGTGTGCTGGACCGAATGCCGCAGCCTGGGCACCACCAACGTGCTGGCCTTCGTGCGCCTGATGGAACGCGCCGGGTCGGTGGCCGGACCGCTGCTGGCCGCCGCGCTGATCCCGCTCTGGGGGCTGACCGGCGCCGGGATTATCCTGGGCGCGGTGGTTCTGGTCCTGGCGGCGGTGTTCGCCGTGGCCTCGGCCGCCTATGGGTCCGGCCCCCACATCGAAACCGAGGAGGACGCGGCATGAAGCGCCGGGAAGTACTGGCGGCTTTGGGCGGTCTGGGCATGGCGGGCGCCACCCTGCCCGCCTTGGCCCAGCCGCGCGTCCAGAACACCAAACCCTACCGCATCTACATGGCGCTGTTCCGTGGCTGGGAGGATTGCGCCCAGGGCTTCAAGGATTACTTCGTCAACCAGGGCATTCCGGTCGAACTGATCATCCGCGACGCCGCCCAGGACAAGTCCAAGCTGCCCGGCTTCGTGGCCGAGGCCAAGCAGATGGGCGTCGATCTGGTGTTCACCTGGGGCACCACCGTCACCCAGGAAATGCTGGGGCCGTGGGACAAGCCCGATCCCGCCCGCCACATCACCGACATCCCGGCGGTGTTCGCCATCGTGTCGCAGCCGGCCGGGGCCAAGGTGGTGCCCGACCTGAAATCGTCGCGGCGCAACGTCACCGGCACCACCTATCTGGTGCCCATGGAAACCCAGGTGGCGCTGATCCAGTCCTATCGGCCGTTCTCGGTCCTGGGCATGGTTTACAACCCGCAGGAACCGGCCTCGGCCATCACCATCGAGGAACTGACCACGCTGGGCCGCCAGCAGGGCTTCCAACTGGCCGCATTGCCGGTGGACGTGGTGGACGGCAAGCCGTCACCCGCCTCGATCCCGGCCAAGGTCGCCGAAATCAAGGCGGCGGGCGCGCAATTCCTGTACATCCCGCCCGACACCTTCATCAACGTCAACCGCGACGCCCTGACCGGCGCGGCGCTGGAGGCACGGCTGCCCAGCTTCGCCGCCGCCGAGAACCCGGTGGTCAATTCCAAGGCCATGTTCGGCGCCGTCTACCGCTATTACCCGGTCGGCCAGCTGACCGCCTACAAGGCCGAGCAAATTCTGGTGCAAAAGCGCAATCCCGCCGACATCGCCATCGACGCCCCCAAGCGCATGGCCATCATGATCAACATGCCGGTGGTGCGGAAACTGGGTATCTATCCGCCCATGAACCTGTTGGGCCTGTCCGAGGTCATCGATCCGGAGGCACGGCCGTGAACATCGTCCTGTGCACCAAGCGCGATCTGGCCGGCGCGCTGATCCTCAACCAGTTGATGCCGCATCTGGCGGACGACAAGGTTACCGTGCTGCTGTCGGACAAGACCCGGCCGGCGGAAAAGGCGCAGCCGGAACTGTCGGTAATGAAGTTCCTGGAACGCGATCTGGCCATCGACACCCTGTTTCCGCTGATCGACGCCCAGGGCAACGATGGCGCGGCGCTGGCCACCTTCGCCGGGTTGCAGGCGCGCCATGGCCTGAGCTTCCACACCCTGTCCGACATCAATTCCCCCGAGGCACTGGAGCTGCTGCGCGGGCTGGAGCCCGATCTGGTGCTGTCGGTGCGGTTCTCGCTGATCTTCAAGCGCCCGGCCATGGACATCGCCCGCCTGGGCACCTGGAACGTCCATCCCGGCGCCCTGCCGCGCTATGCCGGGCTGTTCGCGCCGTTCCGCTCGCTGGTCGAGGGCCAGGACAAGATCGGCTGCACCCTGCACCGCATCGATGACGGCATCGACACCGGCCCCATCGTCGGCATCGGCTGGCTGCCGGTGCAGCGCGAGCGTTCGTTGCTGTGGCATGTGGTCAACACCTACCGCCCCGGCCTTTCGCTGTTCCTGGACCTGCTGGACGGCCTGCGCCAGGGCCGCGCCCCGGCGGTAATCGACCAGGATCGCGGTCAGCGCCTGTACCAATCCATGCCCGATTCCGCCCAGTTCGAGCGCTTCCGGGCCATGGGCCTGCGCCTGGGCGACCGTGACGATTATCTGAACATCATCGGCGGCTTCCTGCCGCCCGGCATGGCGGTACCGGCAGCGGTGGACGCCGCCTTCGCCCATGAGGAAGTGGGGGCGCCATGCTGCTGCGCACACGCGTAACGCTGATCGTCTCGCTCACCTACTGCCTTCTGGTGGGCGGCCTGCTGTTCGCCGGGCTGAAGAGCGAGGAACTGGCCGACGAGCGCTATTCCCAGGCGACCCTGAACGGCCAGGAAATCTTCTGGCGCAAGCTGGTGGAAAACGCCGTCCAGCGCCTGGAGACCGACGGCAACGCCATCGCCATGGACAGCCGTCTGGTGCAGGCGGTGGAGCGCGGCGACCCGACCGGCGTGCTGGTGGCGGTGGGGCCGCTGGCCGAGACGCTGAAGGCGCGCGAGACCATCGCCCGCTTCGAGGTGCTGACCCGCGACGGCCAGTTGCTCTATTCCTCGCGCTCGCTGCTGGACGCGGCGACGGTGGATGCGGGCACGGTGCGCGGCATCGTCGACAGCCACCGCCCGGTGCGCGGCGTGCTGCAGGACGCCGACCGCAATTTCACCGCCACCCTGGCCTTTCCGCTGGAAGGCGAGAAGGAGGTGGTGGGCGTCGCCGTGCTGGCCGCCGATCTGCGGCCGCCGCTGAACGAATTCAAATCCTCGACCGGCTCCGACATCTTCATGGTGGACCATTCCGGCACCATGGCGGTGGGCACCGACGATGCCCTGTGGGAGCGGTTCTCGGGCAAGATTTCCGCCCGCAAGAGCCGCATGGAAACCCGCGAGGATAACGGCCGCTTCTATTCCATGGTGGTGCTGCCGCTGCATGACGGCGTCGGCCGGGTGATCGGCGCGCTGATCACCGCCCGCGACTTCACCGAGACACAAAGCCGCCAGAACCTGATCCGCAAGGTGTCCATGGGCGCGGTGGCCGGGTTCCTGGTATTGGTGTTGGGTCTGTTCACCATCTACCTGCGCCGCTCGTTCAACCCGCTGAACGAAGCCATCGCCGTGCTCAACGCCCTGTCGCGCGGCGACACCTCGGTGACGCTGGAGGTGCAGGGCGAGCAGGACGAGATCGGCCGCATCGCCGGAACCGTCGGCGTGTTCCGCGAGAACGCCATCGCGCTGGATATGATGCAGCAGCGCCGCGAACGCCAGCGCCGCCGCCAGGAATTGTTCATCCGCATGCAGATGCAGGGCCTGTCCGAGATGCTGGACGAGGAAGCCCGCGCCGCCGTGCTGGCCGACCTCAAGCAGATCGAGGAATTGTCCAACCGCAAGCTGGCCGCCGAGGGCGATGCCCATCAGGGCGCCAAGGGCGAGCTGGAGGTGCTGGGCGTGGCCTTCCAGACCATGTCCGACCGCATCCGCGAACAGCATGAAAGCCTGCAAGGCCTGATCGCCGAGCGCACCCGCGACGTGGAAGTGCTGCGCGAGGCCCTGCACAACCGCGACCAGTTGGCGGCGTTGCGCCAAGAGCTGGATTTCGCCCGCGAGCTGCAATTGTCGTCGCTGCCGCAGGTGTTCCCGCCCTTCCCCGACCGCACCGAATTCCAGATTCACGCCTCCATGGTCCCGGCCAAGGAAGTGGGCGGCGATTTCTACGATTTCTTCCTGATCGACCGCCACCATCTGGGCTTCGTCATCGGCGACGCCTCGGGCAAGGGCGTGCCCGCCGCCATGTTCATCGCCATCACCCGATCGCTGATCAAGGCGGTGGCGCCGTTGTCCTCCAGCCCCGGCGAGTGCCTGGCGTTCGTCAACACCATGCTGGCCGCCGACAACCCGCAGACCCTGTTCGCCACCTGCTTCTACGCGGTGCTGGACGTGCGTACCGGCGAGGTGGCGTTCTGCAATGCCGGTCACCCGCCGCCGCTGATCATGCGCCGGGACAGCGGCACGGTGGACGCCATCCGCGACGTTTCCGGCGTGGCGCTGGGCGTCCTGGAGGATCTGGATTACGAAACCGGCAGCTTCCTGCTGTCGCCCGGCGACATGGTGGTTCTGTACACCGACGGCGTCACCGAGGCCCAGGACACCGCCGAGGCGCTGTACGAGGAACACCGCCTGATCAGCCATCTCGGCACCCTGGGCGGTCTGGAACCGTCCGAGGTGATCGCTAAGGTCGAGGCGGAAGTGGCGGTGTTCGTCGGCGACGCCCCGCAATTCGACGACATCACCATGCTGACCCTGCGCTTCGACCAAAAGGGCGAGGCCGGGGACGAGGCCGAGGAACCGCAGCGCCGCCTGCAACTGACCGGCTTCAAACCGGTGCCGGAAGCCGCCCCGGCGCCCGCTCCGGCATCCGCTCCGGCCCCGGCCCCGGCCCTCAAGCCGCAGCCGCAACCGCTGGTGATCAATGTCGGGCCGATCCGCGCCAAGCTGAAGGCCTCGGCCGAGGCTGCTATCGCCGTGACACCGGAACCGCCGCCCGCGCCCATGGCCGCCCCCGAACCGGAACCCACGCCGGAGCCCCCCGTAACGCACACCCATCTGGACGTGACCATCGGCAACGATTTGGACGAGTTGGGGCGGCTGGCGGGTATTGTCGATGAGTTCGTCGAGCGCAACGCCCTGCCCGAACGCATCGCCTTCAACCTGAATCTGTGCCTGGACGAGTTGATCACCAACATCGTCAGCTATGGCTACGACAACGACCAGCACCACGAGATTCATATCGCGCTGACGCTGGAAGACGGCGCCTTGCGCTGCCGGATCACCGACGACGCCAAGGAATACGATCCCTTCGTCGAGGCCCCGGAACCCGATCTTGACCTGGATGTGGACGACCGCCCCATCGGCGGCCTGGGCGTCTTCCTGGTCAAGGAATTCATGGATCGCACCGAATACCGCCGGGACGGCGACCGCAACGTCATCACGTTGTGGAAGAATACCTAAATTGGCGATATTTATTTAAACCGATTGCAAACGCCTGCGGGCGTCAGAGGAGCTGCGAGAAAAATGGAGATCAAGGTCGAGACCTTCGGCGACGCCACCGTGCTGGTGCCCGTGGCCCGCGTGGACAGCGCCACCGCCAAGGCGTTCGAAGCCAAGGTCCTACAGGTGGTCAACAGCGGCGCTGCGCGCATCATTCTGGATTTCTCGGAACTGGACTACATCTCCAGCGCGGGTCTGCGCGTGGTGCTGGTGGGCGCCAAGATGACCCGCGCGCCGCGCAAACTCGCGCTGTGCGGCATGAAGCCCCATATCCGCGAAGTCTTCGACGTCTCGGGCTTCGCCAAGATCCTGTCCATCCAGCCCGACCGCGCCGCCGCCGCCGCGATCTGATACGCCTGTCACAGCAAACCGCCCGCCGGGAAGCCTCCCGGCGGGCGGTTTGCGTTTGGGCGGACCGGCACCCAGGCCCCTATCGTCGGCGGTGGTGGAACGAGCCAGCGGTAATGCCGATGAACCCAGATGGGCGGGATGGGCACGGATCATCAGAATTGCGTCATGCCGGGCTTGACCCGGCATCCATGGTCGTAGGCGGCACCATGGATCCCGGATCTGCGCTCCGCTTGTCCAGGATGACGATTTCCCCAATGAATGCAGGGCACGACATGTCGGCGATACGGTGCCGATCCGTGTTCGTCCGTGGCCCGCGCCAGCGGGCATCCGTGTGATCCGTGTCTGTTGGTACAGCATTTCCGCCCAGGCACTTTCCGCGAAAACTTGAACCGGCCGAAATGTCCATGACGAGAAAAACAAAGAAAAAGCCCCCCGGCTGTCGCCGGGGGGCCTTGTTCCTGAACCGTGTCTGCCGGATTAGGGCAGGACGATTTCGACGCGGCGGTTCTGGGGCTCGCGGACGCCATCGGGAGTGGCGACCAGGGGCTCGCTCTCGCCCTTGCCGACGACCGAGATCTGGTCGGCGGGGATGCCCTGCTTCACCAGCTGGTCCTTGACGGCGTTGGCGCGCTTCAGCGACAGAGCCATGTTGTACTTGTCCGAGCCGGAGCGGTCGGCGTGGCCGGTCAGAGCAACGCGCGAGGCGCCGCCCTTCTTGGCGGTGTCGGCGGCCTGGGTGATCACCTTCGAGGCCTCGGGGGTGATGTCGGCCTTGTTGAAGTCGAAGAACACCAAGAACTGCTTCTGCACGGCGGCGGGCTTGGCAGCGACCGGAGCCGGGGCCGGAGCGGCGACCGGGACCGGAGCGGGAGCCGGAGCGGCGACCGGGGCCGGAGCAGCGAACTTGTAGGTGAAGCCGACCAGGATCGAGTGGTTACGATAATCGGCGTTGTGATCGTTGGCCGGGCCCAGATCGGTGTCCAGGGTGGCGAAGTAACGATACTGCGCCTTCAGGGCCCAATTGGTGTTCACGTCGTACGACACACCGGCGATGCCCTGATAGGCGAACTGGTTGTCGGAGTTCTTGGCACCGGCGCCGGAGAAGTCGCCGTCCAGCCAAGCCCAACCGATACCGGCACCGACGAAGGGGTGCCAGGACGAGTTCGGCATGAACTCATAGATGCCGTTGACCATGGTCGACCAGGACGAGATGTCGTCGTTGCCACGGTAGCCGACTTCGAATTCCACCTTAGGAGCGCCGAAGCTGTAACCGACCTGACCCAGGCCGACCCAACCCCAATCGGAGTCGGAACCACGGACACCCGGGTCCTGCAGGTAGTTACCACCGGCGTCGGCGCCGATGTACCACTGGGCGTTGGCAACGGCCGGCACGGCGACGGTCAGCGCGGCGGCGGCGAGAAGAGACTTCATGGTGCGCATATCTGCGTGCCTTCCTTGGGGCTGGTTCGCAAGCTTTGAAGTCTTCTACCGCAGCGAGCCCCAGGGCTCAAGCAGGCAATAGCCCTAATCTGCGATTCCCGGCCCAGTGTTGCATTCGCGCAACGGTGTGACTCGCACACCGCGTTACGCACATAAAACGCAGGGAAACTCAGGCTTCGCCGTTGGACGGCGGAGCGGTCTCGGGCGGGCATTCGCCGGTTCCGGCCATGCACTCCGCCTGCGCCTTGAGGCGGCGGAACGACCGGATGCTGACGGGGATCAAGCCCACATAGCCGACACCGATCACCGCCAGGGTCTTCCACGGCTCGGTGACCAGAAAGGCGGTCAGCACGCCGATGATCAGCAGGATCGGCAACACCCAGGCATTGGGAATGCGCACCTTCTTGAACGAGAAGGTGGGGATGGTGCTGACCATCAGAAACGACACACCCAACAGGAACACCGACACCACCACGGGGCGGTCGAAGAAGCCGTGCCCCATCTCGAAGCTGGCCACCATGGGCAGCAGCACCACGCCCGCCGCCGCCGGAGCGGGAATGCCGGTGAAGAAATTATAGGCGTAGGGCGGCAGATCGGCCTGGCCCAGCATGGTGTTGAAGCGGGCCAGACGCAGGCCGCAGCACACGGTGTACAGCATCACCATGGCCCAGCCCAGGCCGCCCGCCCCTTGCATGGTCCAGAAATACAGCAGGATGGCGGGCGCCACGCCGAAGCAGACGAAATCCGACAGCGAATCCAGCTCGGCGCCGAATTTCGACGTGCCTTGCAGCAGACGCGCCACACGGCCGTCCAGACCATCCAGCACACCGGCCAGGATGATGGACAGCACCGCCTTTTCCCAGGCGCCGTGCAGGCCGAAGCGGATCGAGGTCAGGCCCGCGCACAGCGCCAGCAGCGTCAGGATATTGGGAATCAGCCGGTTGATGGACAATCCGGGAATCCGGGGCGGCCTGATGGCCCTGGCGCGGCGGGGGCGGTCTGTGCGGGGTTTGAACATCAGCGGATCACTCCCTGACGGGCTTCCTCGGTGGACTGAAGGTCGGCGAGAACGGTTTCACCGGCGACGCAGCGCTGGCCCAGCGCCACCTGCGGCGCCACGCCCTCGGGCAGATAGACGTCAACGCGCGAGCCGAAGCGGATCAGGCCGAAACGTTCGCCCGCCTGCACCTCCTGGCCCTCGGACAGGTCGCACTTGATGCGGCGCGCCACCAGACCGGCGATCTGCACGAAGGCGATGTCGGCACCGCCCGTGGTCTCCATGCGGATGGCCATGCGCTCGTTATCCTCGCTGGCCTTGTCCAGGGCGGCGTTCAGGAACTTGCCCGGCTTGTAGGCGATGCGGGTGATGCGGCCAGCCAGCGGGGCGCGGTTCACATGCACGTCGAACACGCTCATGAACACGCACACGCGGGTCATGGGAGCGTCGCCCATGCCCAGTTCCACCGGCGGCACCGCCGGTCCCACCAGGCAGACCACGCCGTCCGCCGGGCTGATCACCAGCCCCTCGCGGTCGGGGGTGACACGGTCGGGATTGCGGAAGAAATAGACGCACCACAGCGTCAGCACCAGACCGAGCCAGCCCAGCGGCGCCCACAGCAGGCCAAGCAGGACCGAGGCGACGGCGAACAGGGCGATGAACGGATATCCCTCGCGGTGGACGGGGATCATGATGTACTTCGCCAGGGATGTGTCGTGAGCCTGCAAGGTGACCTCGTTGGAAAGTGAGCGGCGCGCATCTTAGAGCGGCTGGTGCGAAATATGAAGCGCGGTGCTTTGGTCTTGGCGGTTCAATCCATTACCATGGCGTGATAATGTGCGCACCAAAGTGAGAAGCGGGGCGAAACACGGATGGCGGACGTCAAAAAAGTGAGCATGGGCGGCTTCGCCCTGCCGCTGGACATCGAGGGACTGGAAACCTTGCCCGTGCCGGTCAACGGCATCATCCAGTTCGATTTCACCTATTGCCAGATCCGTTTCACCTGCCGGTATCAGCATGCGCCCGAGGGCGGCACCCTGCGTCTGGCGGGCGATGTCGGCCCCCTGCCCTACACCGCCGAAAGCCCGGCGGCCCGTGCCGGTCTGGCGGCCATCATCGCCGACGCCAACGACCTGCTGGGACCGACCTTCCGCTTCAGCCAAGGCCGTATCCTGCTGGCGGGCGGCGCCCCGGTGGTGCAGCCGCTGACCGCCACCCATGTGGTCGCCGCCGCCGCCGCCATCGTGATTCCGGCGACACCTTATCTGGACCTGATCTCGGTCTATGTCCGCCCGCCACTGGCCCCCGCCCGGCGCGGCGAAAGCGCCGTGCGCGCGGAATGGCGCGGCAAGCAGCTGCCCAAGCCGGAAAAGCCCAAAGCCCCGGCCCGCCTGGGCTGGGCCGGACGCTGATTTCGGCTTAGGGACGGATTGCGCCGTAAACCACGGTGTAGGAATCCTCGCCGCCCCGGCGCACCACCAGCCAACGGCCATTGCCCTGCGGCGCCGCCGCCGCGTCGTCACCGGGCGCCACCAACGGCGCCTCGGCCCGCGCCTGCACCCGGCCGCTCTCGTCCAGCCCTTCGATCCGCAGCCGTCCGTGGGGCACCGTCTGCGCCACCGACAAAGTCCAAGTGCCGCCGCTATCGGCCCGCGCGCTACCCAGCCCGTGGTCGTCCAGGAACACGCGCACATTCATCCCGGCGGGCGCCCGCCCGGCCAGAACCAGGGTACCGCCGTCGCGGCTGGCCATATCCAGCGTCGGAACCGCCCCCCCGGTCACGCCGCCCAGCAGCAGCCGCACGGCACCGGGACGGGCGGCCACGGCGGTAGCCCCCTGACCGGCATGCTCCGGCACCACCAGATACACCGTCTCGGCCGAACGCAGGGCGGCGCCATCGGCGCCGGGACTTTCAAGCGACAGGGCATGCTGCCCGGCGGCCAGAGACTCGGTCGGCACCAGCACCCATTCGCCCCGTTCATCGGCAATGACGCGGCCGACCTCGCGGCCTTCGTCCCACAGGACCACTTCGGCCTTGGCCGCCGCCCGTCCGGCCACCACCACATCGCCGCGCTCGCCCACCCGCACCACGTCGAAGGCGGGAACCACCGCCGGTGGCAGCGCGGGCTCGGCCGCCGCCGACGGCAAGGGCGCTCGCTCCGCCTCGGCCTCGGGACCGGAATCCAGGGACATGGTCAGGCCAAGGGCGGCAAGAGCGGCGGCGAAGCCGAGAACAGCAATCAGGACGGCACGGGACAAGCGCGGAAGCCTTCGGCGAAATGCACGGAAAAGCGAGCCTAACCCTAGCGCCTCGCGGCGCCAGCGGCAACCGGCGCGGCTCTGCCCTGAAACATGGGTGGTTGACCGCCCCCGCACGGATTGGAAACACTGCAAGGAATTGCCCGCCCCGGAGGAAAACCATGCGCAACGCCACCCAAGATTCGTCGCCCCAGTCTCAGGTCAAGGTTTGGGATCAACCGATCCGCCTGTTCCACTGGTCGCTGGTGATCCTGGTGACGACGCTGTGGCTGACCGGCGAATTCGGTAAGCTGGACATCCATATGACCCTGGGCGTGTGGGCGCTGGCCCTGCTGGCGTTCCGCCTGATGTGGGGCGTAATCGGCAGCCCCACCGCCCGTTTCACCCAATTCGTGCGCGGCCCCGTCGCCATCCGCGATTATCTGGCCGCCGCCCGCAGCGGCGCCGTGCGCTCGGTCGGGCATAATCCGCTGGGGGCGCTCAGCGTTCTGGCCCTGCTGGGCCTGCTGACCGCCCAGGCCGCCACCGGCCTGTTCACCACCGACGACATCTTCACCAACGGCCCGCTGGTCGGCAAGGTCTCGGGCAAGACCGCCGCCTTCCTGTCCACCCTGCACCGCCTGGGCGGCAAGCTGCTGCTGGCGCTGGTCGGCATTCATCTGGCCGCGGTCGTTTTCTATACCCTGGTGAAGAAGGACGACATGATCCGCGCCATGATCACCGGCTTCAAGCGCGTGCCCGAGGGCGTCGAGGGGATCCGTTTCGTCAACCCGCTGCTGGCCGCCGTGGTGGCGGTCATCGCCTGCGCCGTGGTGTGGGGCGGATTGCTGCTGGTCAAGGGCTAAAAGAATTTGATGCGTCGCAGCGGATGATTGAGAAGGGAAAATAAAACACACCCCGCAATCATCCGTAGAAAACGCACATGAATATCATGAAAATCTGAAGCCTTGGCGCGCTTTCCTGTTGAATGAAACACAGCCCTGCTGAATCCTTTTAACCGGGGATTGGAATGCAGGGGTCACATAATGCGCATCAAGACGTTTTTCTTTACCGCATTGGCGGTTCCCACCCTTGGCGCCGTGATCGCCGGTACCGTGATCCTGTCGCTGCAATGGCAGACCTATAGCGGCAACGGCACCGCCCGCGCCAATACCCAGGCGCTGATGGCCGTGGCGCGCGTGGCGGAACTGGCCGCCGTGCAGCGCGGCAACGCCAACCAGGCGGTGCAGAGCGACACCACCGCCGACCAGGCGGTGCTGAACCGGCTGGCCGAGGATGCCAAGCTGACCGACAGCGCCATCCAGGACAGCCAGGACGCATTGAAATCCCTGAACCGGTCGGCGGCGGACTCCTTCGGCGCCATCGCCCAGGCCATGGGCAAGCTGAGCAGCGACGTGCAGCAGGCGGTGCGCAAGCCCCGCGCCGAACGCGATCCGGCGCTGATCACCGGCTATTCCATGGCCATTTCCAAGCAGCTGGACGCCCTGGCGCCGCTGATGGACCTTTTGGAAAACGAAATCCAGCACGCCGATGCCGAGGTGGGCGACATGGTCGCCATTGCCCATCTGGGCATGGATCTGCGCGCCCAGGCGGGCGGCCGCTCGCTGCGCGTCATCAACCTTGCCATGTCGGGCAAGCCCGCCAGCGCCGATGCCCTGAACGCCATCGCCGAACTGAAGGGCCAGCTCGCCTCGACCTGGAAGCGCATCCGCCTGCAGACCGAACAGGCCGATAACCCGCCCGCCGTGGCCGACGCTATCGCCAAGGTAGAGAGCGGTTTCTTCACCGCCGCCGACACGCTGTATACCCCAGTGCTGGCCGCCGCCCGTGCCGACGGCATTTACCAAACCGACATCAGCAGCTTCCGCGCCACCAACGGCGCCCTGCTGAAATCCACCCTGGTGGTCCGCGATACCGCCTTCGCCGAAGCGCTGGACCGTGCCGCCGCCGCTCAGCGCAAGGCGGCCCTGGCGCTGGCCCTGACCGCCGCGACCATGGCGGCACTGCTGGCCCTCAGCCTGTTCCTGGGCATCCGCTTCGGCCGCCGGGTGGTGGATTCCCTGCTGGCCCTGACCGGCACCATCGGCGCCCTGGCCGATGGCAACCACGATGTGACGGTGGCGTTCCGCGACCGCAGCGACGAAATCGGCACCCTGGCCGCCGCCGTCGAGACCCTGCGCGGCAAGGCCCAGGCGGCGGCGAAACTGGCCGAGGACAGCGCCGCCCAACACCGCGAACGCGAACGGCGCAGCGCCCACCTGGACGCGGTCTGCGCCGGGTTCAACGATGAAAGCACGATGCTGGTCGCGGCCATGTCCGACGCTGCCCGCGACGCCATCGCCCAGGCCCGCGCCACCGAGCAGATGGCCCGCGACGTGCTTGACCGCTCGGCCCAGGCGGCGGGCTTCACCCAGACCTCGGCGGCGGCGGTGGACGCCGTGGCCGCCGCGTCCGAGGAACTGGCCGCGTCAATCCGCGAGATCGCCCAGCGTGTCAATAACGCCGCCGAAATCTCGACCCGCGCCGTGGACGAATCGGCCCACGCCAACAACCGCATCGGCGGTCTGGCCGACGCCGCCGGGCGCATCGGCGAGGTGGTGGCGCTGATCACCACCATCGCCCACCAGACCAATCTTCTGGCCCTGAACGCCACCATCGAGGCGGCACGCGCCGGTGACGCGGGCAAGGGCTTCGCCGTGGTCGCCAACGAGGTCAAGACCCTGGCGGTGCAGACCGCCAAGGCCACCGAGGATATCGGCGCCCAGGTTTCCGCCATCCAGGCCATGACCAAGGAAGCGGTGACCTGCATCGACGACGTCACCGCCACCATCGGCACCCTGAACGAGGTGGCGACCACCATCGCCGCCGCCGTCGAGGAACAGGGCGCCGCCACCCAGGAAATCGCCCGCAACGTCCATCAGGCGTCCGACAGCACCCGCGATGCCGCCGCCTCGGTCGGTGCCGTGGCCGAGGTCATGGGCAAGGTGGAATCCGGCGGACAGGCCATGGTCGCCGCCATGCAGGGCCTGGAACAGCGGGCTGGCGCCCTGACCTCGGGCATCGGCCGTTTCCTGGAACAGGCGCGGGCCTGAACACGGGCTGCGGGGTAGGGCGCCCAAAAGCCCTACCCCACCCGTTTCCCACACCAAGGTGGTGTTTCATCTTGCGTTCGCCGCGCCGGATGATATCGTCCCCGGCTGTCCGGAGAAGAGTGAGCACACTCCGGCGGACACCCATTCGATTGGCTTCAAACGGGGACCGTTAAAGAATGACCGACGCGAAAATCATCTGGACCCAGGTCGATGAGGCGCCCGCCCTCGCCACCTACTCCCTGCTGCCGATCGTCCAGGCCTTCACCAAGGCCGCCGGCATCGCGGTCGAGACCCGCGACATCTCGCTGGCCGGGCGCATCCTCGCCAATTTCCCCGATTCCCTGAAGCCCGAGCAGCGCATCGGCGACCAGCTGACCGAGCTGGGCGAACTGACGCTGAAACCGGAAGCCAACATCATCAAGCTGCCGAATGTCTCGGCCTCGGTGCCGCAGCTCAAGGCGGTCATCAAGGAGCTCCAGGCCCACGGCTACGCCGTGCCGGACTTCCCCGAGGACCCCAAGACCGACGCGGAAAAGGACATCAAGGCCCGCTACGGCAAGGTGCTGGGCTCGGCCGTCAATCCGGTGCTGCGCGAGGGCAATTCCGACCGCCGCGCCGCCGGTGCGGTCAAGCAATACGCCCGCAACAACCCGCACAAGATGGGCGCCTGGTCGGCGTCGTCGCTGTCGCATGTGGCCCACATGCAGACCGGCGACTTCTACGGCAGCGAGAAGTCGGTGACCGTGGCCGACGCCACCACTGTCCGCATCGAATTGGTGGGCAAGGACGGCAGCACCACCGTGCTCAAGGAAAAGACCGCCCTCAAGGCCGGTGAGGTCATCGATTCTGCGGTGATGAGCACCCGCGCCCTGCGCGCCTTCTTCGCCGAGCAGATCGAGGACACCAAGTCCCAGCCCGGCCTGCTGCTGTCGCTGCACCTCAAGGCGACCATGATGAAGGTCTCGGACCCGATCATGTTCGGCCACGCCGTGACCGTGTTCTTCAAGCCGGTGTTCGACAAGCACGCCGCCGTGATCAAGGAACTGGGCGTCAACGTCAACAACGGCTTTGGCGACCTGCTGGCCAAGCTGGACAAGCTGCCCGCCGACAAGAAAGCCGAGATCGAGGCCGACATCCAGGCCGCCTATGCCGCCGGTCCGCCGCTGGCCATGGTGAATTCCGACAAGGGCATCACCAACCTGCACGTGCCGTCCGACGTCATCGTCGATGCCTCCATGCCCGCCATGATCCGCGATTCCGGCCGCATGTGGGGCCGTGACGGCAAGCTGCACGACGCCAAGGCGATCATCCCCGACCGCTCTTACGCCCGCATCTATCAGGTGGTGATCGAGGACTGCAAGAAGCACGGCGCCTTCGATCCCAAGACCATGGGCAGCGTGCCGAATGTCGGCCTGATGGCCCAGAAGGCCGAAGAATACGGCAGCCACGACAAAACCTTCGAAATCGCCACCGACGGCGTCGTCCGCATCGTCGATGCCAACGGCACCGTGCTGCTGGAACAGAAGGTCGAGGCCGGAGACATCTTCCGCGCCTGCCAGACCAAGGACGCGCCGATCCAGGATTGGGTCAAGCTGGCCGTCACCCGCGCCCGCCTGTCCGGCACCCCGGCGGTGTTCTGGCTGGATGCCAAGCGCGGCCACGATGCCCAGATCATCGCCAAGGTCGAGACCTACCTGAAGGACCACGACACCAAGGGCCTGGATATCCGCATCCTGACCCCGGAAGAGGCCTGCCAGTTCTCGCTGGACCGCATCCGCCAGGGCCTGGACACCATCTCGGTGACCGGCAACGTGCTGCGCGACTACCTGACCGACCTGTTCCCCATCCTGGAGCTGGGCACCAGCGCCAAGATGCTGTCCATCGTTCCGCTGATGGCGGGCGGCGGCCTGTTCGAGACCGGCGCGGGCGGTTCCGCCCCCAAGCACGTCCAACAGTTCCAGGAAGAAGGCTACCTGCGCTGGGATTCCCTGGGTGAATTCCTGGCGCTGGGCGTGTCGCTGGAGCATCTGGCCCAGACCTTCGACAACGCCAAGGCCCAGGTGCTGGCCGACACCCTGGACCAGGCCAACAGCCTGATCCTGGAGAACAACCGCTCCCCGGCCCGCAAGGTCGGCGAGTTGGACAACCGCGGCAGCCATTTCTATCTGGCGCTGTACTGGGCCCAGGCCCTGGCCGCCCAGACCAAGGATGCCGATCTGGCCGCCCGCTTCGCCCCGCTGGCCAAGGCACTGTCCGAGAACGAGGCGAAGATCAACGCCGAGCTGATCGCCGCCCAGGGCAAGGCCGTGGACATGGGCGGCTATTACCAGCCCGATTTCGCCAAGACTTCCGCCGCCATGCGCCCCAGCGCCACGCTCAACGCGGCCCTGGCCGCCATCTGATCCGGTCAAGACGGCGGGGGTTTCGGCCCCCGCCGCAGTTTTTCAGAGAGGGTGTCACATGAAGAAGATCAAGGTCACCAATCCGGTCGTCGAACTCGACGGCGACGAGATGACCCGCATCATCTGGAAGTTCATCAAGGACAAGCTGATCCTGCCGTACCTGGACGTGGATCTGAAGTACTACGACCTCAGCGTCGAAAACCGCGACGCCACCGAGGACAAGGTGACGGTGGAATCCGCCGAGGCGATCAAGAAATACGGCGTCGGCGTCAAGTGCGCGACCATCACCCCCGACGAAGCGCGCGTGAAGGAATTCAACCTCAAGAAGATGTGGAAGTCGCCCAACGGCACCATCCGCAACATTCTTGACGGCACCGTGTTCCGCGAGCCGATCATCTGCAAGAACGTGCCGCGTCTGGTGCCCGGCTGGACCCAGCCCATCGTCATCGGCCGCCATGCCTTCGGCGACCAGTACAAGGCCACCGATTTCAAGGTGCCCGGCCCCGGCAAGCTGACCATGAAGTTCGTCGGCGAAGACGGCGAGACCATCGAACACGAGGTCTTCCAGTTCCCCGGCGCCGGTGTCGCCATGGGCATGTACAACCTGGACGAATCCATCCGTGGCTTCGCCCGCGCCTGCATGAATTACGGCCTGCTGAAGAAGTGGCCGGTGTACCTGTCGACCAAGAACACCATCCTCAAGGCCTATGACGGCCGCTTCAAGGACATCTTCCAGGAAGTCTACGACGCCGAGTTCAAGGCCGAGTTCGACAAGCACGGCATGACCTACGAACACCGCCTGATCGACGACATGGTCGCCAGCGCGCTGAAGTGGTCGGGCGGCTTCGTCTGGGCCTGTAAGAACTATGACGGCGACGTGCAGTCGGACACCGTGGCCCAGGGCTTCGGCTCGCTCGGCCTGATGACCTCGGTGCTGATGAGCCCCGACGGCAAGGTGGTCGAGGCCGAGGCCGCCCACGGCACCGTGACCCGTCACTACCGCGAACACCAGAAGGGCAAGGAAACCTCGACCAACCCGATTGCGTCGATCTTCGCCTGGACCCGCGCCCTGTACTACCGTGCCCAGTTCGACAACACCCCCGAGGTCGAGAAGTTCGCCCTGGCCCTGGAAGAGGTGTGCATCGAGACCGTGGAATCGGGTTTCATGACCAAGGACCTGGCCATCCTGATCGGCCCCGGCCAGTCCTGGCTGACCACCCAGCAGTTCCTCGACAAGCTGGACGAGAACCTGCAAAAGCGCATGGGCGCGTAAGCAGCCATCAAAACAGAAAGCCCCGCCGGTGCGCACCGGCGGGGCTTTTTGTTTGTTCATCGCGAATGCGCAAAAACAGCCATATCCGTCATGCCCGGACTTGATCCACGGCTGTCCGGTTTAGGTTTTCGCGGAAAGTGCCTGGGCGGGAATTCTGTGCCAAGAGACACGGATTGCACGGATGCCCGCTGGCGCGGGCCACGGACGAACACGGATGGGTATCGTACCGCCGACATGTCGTGCCCTGCATTCATTGGGGAAATCGTCATCCCGGACAAGCGGAGCGCAGATCCGGCAACTGTGTTTTCAGGTCAGGAAGACAGCCTGATCGCGCAGGATCGCGTTGGCAATGACCAGGATTTTTCTGGCGACAGCAATCAGAGCGAGCTTTGGGGGCTTTCCCGCTTCGAGCAGGCGTTTGTAGAAGACGGCGAAGCGATCTCTGGATCGGACAGCGGCGACAGCCGCCATGTAGAGGGCTTCGCGAACCCGGCGCCGCCCTCCCTTGA